>Ga0194132_10008289_pt1 | contig 14947 bp, 14 predicted proteins | sample TA2KigOf80mmetaG_FD_148612 | JGI IMG/M metagenome (GOLD analysis project Ga0194132, IMG submission 148612) | Freshwater microbial communities from Lake Tanganyika, Tanzania - TA2015054 Kigoma Offshore 80m | ecosystem: Environmental > Aquatic > Freshwater > Lake | place: Tanzania: Lake... | reverse complement strand
AGAGCAACCCGAAGGGCCGGGGGAATTTGCGCCGCGGGTTCGTCGCGGGGCTTGCCCGTAGTTCCGGCTACGCGCTTCGCCCCGCTCCTGCCCGCGACGTAAATTCCCTCCGGCGCAGCGTTCCCATCTACCCGGGATATGCTCTAGGCGGGGCCCGGAACTCGCAGGGACCCCGCTAAGTTCACTTCCGCCACATCGTGTCAAAATGGTGCAGGCAATTTTCTTAGCGTGCAAGCCGTTGGGAAGGCGGCATGTTCTTGTGTGCAATAGTGTCCAGAGTGTCTAATGGGACGCTCGATCTGCCTTAATTGGCGGAAATTTTTTAGAGCCGACCTCTAGACATAGTGTCTGTTAATGCCCATTTGCGATGAATCGGCGGTTTCGCCGTTGTCCCGGACGAAGCGGCCGCCGCCATGGGCTCAATCGACCTTGATGCTGACGTCCTTCACCAGCCTGCCGAACTTCGCGTGGTCGGCAGCGATCCGCCGGGCGAATTCCTCGCGGCTCGAGATGTAGGGCTCGAGGCCGCCGGCCTTGTTGTACTTCTCCTTGAGATCCGCCTGCTCCAGAGCTTTGGAGGTTTCCGCATGCAGCCGGGCCAGTACGGGCTCCGGCGTGCCGGCGGGGGCGAACAGCGCCAGCCAGATGCTGTTGCTGTAGCCGGGATAGAACTCGCCGATGGTCGGCAGCTCGGGGAAGGTAAGGGAGCGCTTCTCGCCGGTGACGGCCAGGGCCCGCAGGTTGCCGGCGCGGATCTGCGGCGCGGTCGAGGAGCCGGCGAACATCGCCGCGACCTCGCCGGCGACGGTGGCCGTGGTGGCCGGGGCGCCGCCGCGGTAGGGCACGTGCACCAGCTCGATCCCGGCGCGCTGCTTGAGCATCTCCATCGACAGGTGATGCTGGCTGCCGTTGCCGCCGGAGGCGTAGGCCAGCGGCGGGCTGGCCTTGCGCGCGTAGTCGATGAACTCGGCGAAGCTGTTGACCGGCAGCTTCGGGTTCACCGAGAGCACGAACTCGTTGGCCGCGACCGTGGCCACCGGCACCAGATCCTTCATCGGGTTGACCGGGGTCGCGGGATAGAGGTGCGGATTGATCACCACCTGGCTGTCGGCGATCAGGGCCAGCGTGTAGCCGTCGGCCGGCGACTTGGCGAGCATCTCGACCGCGATGATGCCGTTCGAGCCGGCCCGGTTCTCGACCACGATGGGCTGGCCTAGGGATTCGTTGAGCTTCTCTCCAAGGATGCGCGCGGCGATATCCGGCGCCCCGCCCGGCGGGATGGGGATGAGGATCTTGATCGGCCGGGACGGGAATTGCTGGGCGTCCGCCGGCACCGCGGTCAGCGCCAACCCCGCCAGCAGCAGCAACGCAAGGGTCCGGGAGAATCGCCGCATGATCGTTTCCTCCTGGGCTCCGGCCGCCGCCGGTCAGACCTTGAAGCGGGTCTGGACTTCCGGCGCGAAGAGCTCCTCCACGGCCATCTTACGATGGCTCACACCCTGTTCGTAGGCGTATTGGGCGAAGGCCTCGAGGGTGGTGCGGTTGGCCTCGATGCCGTAGGGCCAGAAGTCGCTACCCAGCTGCTCACGCGACAGCTGCGTGTGCTCGGCCATCCAGGGGATCGGGTAGTAGGAGGCCGTGATGTCGGTGAGCCGGGCAAGGCTGCGGTTCTTCGCCGCCTCGAAGGCCTTGAAGAGGTTCATGGCGATCCAGCGGTGCCGCTCGTAGGTCTCGCGGCGCAGGGCCACGACATGCATGATCGGGTAGATGCCGGTCTTCTTCCAATACGGCAGCTCGACGGCGCGGTAGTCCTCGAACAGCCGGCGGAGGCGTTTGTCGCCCGCCGCGATAGGGCTGGGCGGCCGGGCCGAGAGGATGGCGTCGAGCTCGCCCTGGAGCAGCATGTCGGAGAGGGTCTTGTCGCGCACCACGGTGAGGCGCAGCCCCTCGGGCAGCTTCAGCGCCACCTTCTCGGCGCGGCCCGGCTCGTTGACCCCGCCCTGGTGCCAATGCACCGAGCGGAGGTCGACGCCGTGCTCGTGGGCCAGCATGCCGCGCGAATAGACCGAGGCGGTCTGCGCCCATTCCGGCAGGCCGATGCGCTTGCCGGCCAGCTGCTCGGGCGCCGAGATCTTGCTGTCGGCCCGCACGTAGATCGAGGAATGGCGGAAGACCCGCGAGGGGAAGACCGGGATGGCGACGAAACCGCGATCGTCCTGGGAGGCGAGGGAGATCACCTTGCCGAAGGACATCTCCGAGACATCCCACTCCCGGTACTTGGTGAAGCGGTAGAAGATCTCCTCGATCGGCAGCGGCAGCACGGTGAGGTCGATGCCCTCCGCCCTGACCGACCCGTCCAGCAGATCGCGAACGTGGTCGTAGGGGCCGATGGCCATCGTCAAGGCAAGATTGGGCATGTTCGGGAACCTGTCGTGGATGCGGCAGTGAGACTAACAGCCTTGGCGGCAGGGCAAAACACGGCGTGTATTGCGGAATACGCGCCCCGGGACCGCCGTTGTCGCTTGCCGAGCGCCGTCCGCCGCCTGCTTCGGCCCTATTTCGGCCATCAAGTCTTGCTAACCACGAGCCGCTGACTGACAGACCCCCTCATGGATCTTTCGGCTATCACTCAGGACTCTCGGCGCGCCGGTCTCCCGGCTGACGCCGATCCGCGCGGCCCCTGGCGGATGCAGCGCCAGGCGATGGAGGCGCAGCGCCATCGCTTCACCCGGGGCGGGGTTCGGCGGTCATCGGCCGTCTCGCCCGTCGTCAAACTGGCCGAGCCGCTGCTGCGGCTGGCCGGCTGGCATCGTCAGGGCATCCGGAACTCCCTGACACTGGGTGTCAGCGAGATCGAGCTTTTCTTTGCCGATCTGCCGCCGGCATTCGACGGCTATTCGATCCTTCATTTCAGCGACCTGCATGTCCGCCGCCTGCCGCGGCTGATCGACCGCATCGTCGAGAGGGTCCGGGATGTCGAGGCCGATCTGGCGGTGATCACCGGCGATTTCCAGACCCGCGGCTGGCCGTCGCCGGCGGCGGTCGCCGCAGATGCCGGACGCCTGGTCTCGGGGCTGAGGGCCCGCGACGGCGTGCTCGGCGTTCTGGGCAATCACGACCGCCATCAGATCGTCGAGCCCCTGGAGGCTGCCGGCGTCCGGCTCCTGCTCAACGAGCAGACCGCCATCGTGCGCGGCGGCGGGACGATCGGCGTCACCGGTGTGGACGACGTGAACCGCTACTATACGCCGGAGGCCGACCGGGTGCTGCGCTCCCGCCGGCCCGGCCAGTTCTCGCTTGCCCTGGTGCATAGCGCCGAGATGGCGGATGTCGCCGCGGCGGCCGGCCACGCGCTCTATCTCTCGGGTCACACCCATGGCGGCCAGATATGCCTGCCCGGCGGCCGCCCGCTGTTCACCGCGCTCGACAGCCACCGCCGGCTCGCGGCCGGCCAATGGCAGTGGGACCGCATGCTCGGCTACACCTCGCGGGGTGTCGGCGTCGGCCAGCGCGCGCGCTTCAACTGTCCGCCGGAGATCGTCCTGCTGCGGCTGCGCTGCGAGCCGGTCCCGCTGCTGCCCGCTTAGGCCGCGACCAGAGTCTGCAGGTCGAAGCTCTCGTCGGCCGCCTGCTGGGGTGTCGGCGAGCGGCCGAGGGCCAGCAGCTTGCGCCCCAGCATGTGGTCGGCAGCGCGGTTGACGGAGTCGATCGCCACAAGCCGGCCGCTCCGGAAATAGAAGATGGAGAAGCGGCGCTGCTCCAGGGAGCCGCGCACGGCATGCCGGTCGGATCCCTGCACCAGGCCGACCATCTGCAGCTTCAGCTCGTACTGGTCGGACCAGAACCACGGCACGCTCTCGTAGGGTTTCTCCTGGCCGGCGAGCGTGGCGCCGGCGGTCTTGGCCTGGTCGATGGCGTTCTGCACGGACTCCAGCCGTAGCAACTGACCGGCAAACGCGCTGGGGTGACGGGTGCAATCGCCGGCCGCCACGACCAGCGGATCGGTCGTGCGGGCGAAACGATCGACGACGAGCCCGTCCTGGCAGGCGAGGCCGGCGCGCCCGGCGAGCTCCGTGTTCGGCACCACGCCGATGGCGATCAGCACGAGATCGGCGGCGAGGGTCTCGCCATCGCCGCAGACCACCGATTGAACGCGGCCGTTTGCACCGCGGATGTCCCGCACGGTGGAGCGCAGGCGCAGTGCGACGCCGCGGCTGCGATGGACATCCGCCAGGAAGGCTGCGATCTGCGGCGAGACGCCCCGCGCCAGCAGGCGCTCCTGGGCTTCGACGATGACGACCGGCTTGCCCATGGCCGCAGCCACGGAGGCGAGTTCGAGACCGATGAAGCCGCCGCCGATCACCACGATGCTGCCGGCGCCGCCGAGCCGCTCGCGCAGGCGGTCGGCATCGGCCAGCGAGCGCAGGAAGAGGACGCCGTCGAGATCGGCGCCGGGCAGCGGCAGCGGACGGGGTCGCGTGCCGGTCGCCAGCGCCAGGCGGTCGAAGGCGAGGCTGCCGCCGCCCGCCAGCGAGACGCGCCGGGCGGCGAGGTCGAGGCTTTCAGCCCTCTGACCCAGCAGGGTCTCGATGCGGTTGTCGCGGTAGAATGCCTCGGCGCGCAGGGGCAGGGCGGCGGGCGTGAACTTGCCGGTCAGATAGCCCTTGGATAGTGGTGGGCGTTGATAGGGAAGGACCGGCTCTTCGCTGACCAGGCGGATCGGCTCGGCGTAGCCGGCCTCACGAGCCGAGGCGGCGATCTGCATCGCCGCGTAGGAGCCGCCGACGATGACCAGGCCGGCGCTCACAGCGACTGCTTGTCAGGAATCCGTACGGTCAAGCCGTCAAGTGCTGCGGTCATGCTGATCTGGCAGCTGAGGCGGCTGTTGGGCTTGCGCTCGGCCGCAACGCCGCTCAGCAGGTCGCTTTCCGAGAGATCCGGCGGCGGGACCTTGTCGGCGAAGGCGGGTTCCACGTAGACGTGGCAGGTGGCGCAGGAGCAGCACCCGCCGCATTCCGCTTCGATGCCAGGCACGTTGTTCTGGATGGCGCCGAGCATGACGCTGGTTCCTTCGGGCACGTCGACCCGACGCTCGCTTCCATCCTTCAAGACATAGACGACAGCCGGCATACACACCTCATCGGACAGGCCTGGCGGAAAAAAGGAGTGTCTAGCACTTCAGCGCGGCCGGGTGAAACCCTCCGCAAGCAGGCCGGAGCGCCGCAGCGAGGCGATCATCGAGGTCTGCAGCAGGTGCTGATAGGCGAGGTCCCGGCCGCCGGCGATACGGCGCCACTCCTCGAGGTTCCGCTGGCGGGTCTCGGGATCGCGCTCCTCCAGCAGCTTCTTATTACGTGCCGTCATGGCGTTGATGGCATTCACCGCCTCCGGCTTGCGCTGGGCTTCGTAGCCGTCGAGCAGGGCCTCGTCGGTCCGGCCGTGCCAGACCGCGATCAGGCGCCCGGTCAGGCTCACGGCATCGTGAAGCCCGCCGTTGAGCCCCATGCCGCCGAGCGGGTTGTTGATGTGGGCGGCGTCGCCGGCCAGGAATACCGGACCCTTGCGGTAGGTTGCGGCGACACGCTGGCTGACCCGGTAGATCGCCTTGACCAGGATCTCATAGGGCTCGGCGCGCGGCAGCAGGTTCTGCAGGCTTGCCTGGATGCTCGCCTCCTGCATCGCCTCATCGGGCTCGGTGCCGGGATCGACCGGCGTGACGAAGCGCCACATATCGGGGATTTCCAGCAGCAAATACCACTCGACCGGGTCGGCCGTGTAGTTGACGGAGCAGATGTCGCGCATCGCCGTCTTGAAGTCGAAACGCGTGCCGGCGACGAGGAAATGCTCGGGGTAGGTGAAGCCCTCGAATTCGATGCCCAGCGCCCTGCGCACCGTGCTGCGCCCGCCGTCGGTACCGATCACGTAGTCGGCGTCGAGGTGTTCTTCGCCGCGTGTAGACCGGACCGTTACCCGCGCACCGTCGTCGCCCGCGGCGATGCCCGTGACCTCGTGCCCGAAACGCAGGTCGACACCAGGAATCTCCCTGAGACGGTCATAGGCCCAACCCACGAGCTTGAACTGCTCGCATTGGAGCCGGTAGGGATGGCCGGTGTCGTGCCGCAGCAGCGAGAGGTCGAACTCGGCGATCTTGCCGGCCCGGCGGTCGCGATATTGCATTACCGGCGCGATCAGTCCCATGCTGACCAGCGCTTGTGTAGCGCCGCAGGCCTCCAGCAGGTCGAGGGTCGGCGGGTGGAAGGTCGAGGCACGATAGTCGATCACGACACCGGCCTCGCGCTCGAGCACGGTGACCGGAATGCCGGCACGGGCCAGGATCAGCGCGGTGATCGCGCCGACAGGGCCCGCACCCGCGACAAGGACGCGATCGTGCCGTCGTTTCATGGCGTGAGGCGGACGCTAGACGACCGGGCGTGATACTGTCGATGGTCTGGCTTGAGGCGGATCAATGAGTTGGCTCCGGCTGACCTTCAGTCATCTCGGCTTCTTCGTGCGCGAGGTCTCGCGAGGAGTGGCGTGCCGGGCTGGACCGGCGGATGGATGCCTGAAGTCGTGGTCTGAGAGAAATTTCGCTTGCCGGCAAGAAAAACTAAAAGGACAAGGTTCCCGGGGTCGACCATAGAGGGCGCATGGGCCGTCGTTTACCGCCGCTCAACGCGCTGCGCGCGTTTGAAGCGGCTGCACGTCATCTGAGTCTGTCGCGCGCCGCGGACGAGCTGAGTGTCACGCCGGCGGCTGTCAGCCATCAGATCCGCACGCTCGAGGACCATCTGGGTGTCGCGCTGTTCCGCCGCGACGGGCGTTCGCTGCTGCTGACCGACGCGGGCCAGGCCTGCCTGCCGGGTATCCGCGAAGGCTTCGAACGGCTGGCCTCGGCGATCGATGAGATCGACTCCCTGGGTATGGCGGGGGTGTTGACGGTCAGCGTCGCCCCGTCCTTTGCCGCCAAGTGGCTGGTGCCGCGGCTCGACCGTTTCCAGGTCAGGCACCCGGAGATCGACGTCCGGGTTTCGGCCTCGATGCAGGTCACCGATTTCTCGCGCGACGATGTCGACCTCGCGATCCGCTACGGCGCCGGCCGCTATCCCGACCTCGTCGTCGAGAAGTTGCTCGAGGAATCCGTTTTCCCGGTCTGCAGCCCGGGCCTACTCAAGGAGAAGGGCCCGATCGACACGCCGGAAGCGCTACGCAGCCACACGCTGCTGCACGACGACAGCCCGGACAACGACGAATCCTGCCCAACCTGGGCGATGTGGCTAAAGGCGGCGGGCGTGGAGATGGACGCCTCGCGCGGGCCCCGCTTCAACCAGTCCAGCCTGGTTATCGAGGCGGCTGCCCTGGGCAAGGGGGTAGCGCTGGCCAAGGCAACCCTGGCGGCGGCCGATCTGGCTGAAGGAAGGCTGGTCAAACCCTTCCCGGTCAATGCCCCGGTGGGGTTTGCCTATTACGTGGTTTGCCCCAAGGCGAAGCTGAACCTGCCCAAGGTGGCTCTGTTCCGTGACTGGGTGCGGGCCGAGGCCGCAGCCTGACCGGTCCCCGGCTGAGCTGCGCAGAAAATCTAAAGACACCCCTTAGAATTCATGCCGTGCGTTGTGGCTTAAGGTCCGTAGCATCGGGGCATGGTCAGTCTCGACTCTGAGCAGCTCCGCCAGTTCCACGATCAGGGTTTCCTGGCCCTGCCGGGCCTGTTCGCTTTCGACGAGATCGCCTGGGTCCGCGACGAGGCGCAAGCCGTGGCACTGCGCTCGACCGCCCGTGGCTCCTGGCCCGACGAGGCTCCCGAAGGGACCATCTACGGCGCCGACGCCAACGAGGACGTCTTCGGCCGTCTCGCCCGCCATACACGTATTCTCGGGGCTGCCAGCGCCCTGATCGGCAATGAGCTCTACATCCATCAAAGCCGGCTGCTGACCTGGCGCGCTCCCGCACGATCCGAGGGGCGGCTGGTGCGTGACTTCTCCTCATGGGCGGCCCTGGACGGCATGAGGAAGCCACACGCCGCCACCGCGGCGGTCCTGCTTGAGGATGCGGCTTACGAGCCAGCCCTGAGCGTCGTCACTGGCTCCCACCGCCAGGAGGGGCTGTCCCAGGGCGGCTCGCAGCGGCTGGTCCCGGTGGCCGGGGGGACCGGCAGTGTCGTCTTCTTGGACGCCAACCTGGCCTATGTGCTGGGGCCGGCGGGCGACCGCCCGCATCACCGCCTGTTCCTGATCTCGTTCAACCGATTGGACAACCAGCCGGGGCACCCCCGCGGCGACCCGTACTCGGCACTCAAAGCCCGCGCCCCGCTCGCCGAGGCCGACGACAGCCTGTGGCCGGCGCCCTGGTGTGCGGCCGGTTAGCTCCCTCTGACCTTCAACAACGGTGACGTGAACTACCGCCGGCTCCGTGGCGGCCATGTCGTTCAAGAGCAAGACCGATGGACTACCTGCCTCTCTTTGTCGATCTCCGCCAGCGCCCCGCTCTGATTGTCGGCGGCAGCGAGCAGGCCGCGCAGAAGATGCGGCTGCTGCGTGGGGCAGGGGCCCGGGTGACCGTGATCGCCGAGGCGCCTGTCGCCGAGATCGCCGACCTCGCAGAGGCCGGGGAGATCACGCTCGAGCGGCGTGGCTTCGTCGCGTCTGATGTGAATGGGTGTACAGCCGTCGTCAGTGCGGACCCTGGCTACGACAAGGCGGTATCGACAGCGGCGCGGGTCGCCAATATCCCGGTCAACGTCATCGACCGAGCCGACCTGTCGAGTTTCCTGGTGCCGGCAATCGTCGATCGCTCGCCCATCGTTGTCGGCATTTCCTCCGGTGGCAACGCGCCGCTGCTGGCACGCCTGCTCCGCGACCGGCTGGAAGCCTTGCTGCCGGCCCGTCTAGGCGAGCTCGCCCGCTTCGCTGCGCGCTTCCGCACGGCGGTGCGCGGCCTGATCGGAGAGGCGCGCAGCCGACGCCGCTTCTGGGAGCGGTTCTTCGACAGCCCGGTGGCAGAAGCCGTGCTTTCCGGAAACGACCAGGCTGCGCGTGAGGCCATGCTGCCGCTGCTCAATAACAATGCGGTGCAGGACAAGACCGGCGTCGTCCATATCGTGGGCACGGGCCCTGGTGATCCGGACCTGCTCACCGTCCAGGCGCTGCGCTTGATGCAGCAGGCGGACGTAGTCCTCTATGACGAGCAGATCGGGCCCGAGATCCTCGACCGTGTGCGCCGCGACGCCGAGCGGGCTTATATCGGCAAGACCACGAGCCGCGATGCTCTGGCTCGGGGTGAGATCAATCAGCTTCTTCATGCGCACGCCTCGGTGGGCAAGCGGGTGCTGCGTCTGCATGCAGGTGATGTAGCGAGCAGCGGGAGTAGGGAAGTCGACTATCTCCGCCATCATTGCATTGCGACGATCATCGCACCCGGCATTGCAGCCTGGCCGCAGGCCCAGCGTGTGAGGGTGAGCGCATGATCAAGAACAAGAACCTCACCGGCCCCCAGTCCGTCACGGCCAATCGCCTGGCCGATGGGGTGGTGGTCTTTCTGACCGCAGATAGCCAATGGTCGCCGCGGGTCAGCGACAGTGCGGTGGCGCAGGACGCTGCGACGGCGGCGGCGCTGATGGCCATTGCCGGCAAGGCCGCCGCCGACCGGATCGTCGTCGCGCCTTACCTTTTCGAAGTCGGCGTCGAGGGTGTCGTCGTGCGGCCACTCAGTGCCCGTGAATCCATCCGTGCCAAAGGGCCAACCGTCGAAGAACGGGAACCGGCCTCCCTGGGGTGAACCGCACCATGTACGTCTACGACGGATACGACCAGACCTTCCTCGAAGAACGCGTGGCGCAGTTCCGCGATCAGGTGCGCCGGCGCCTGGCCGGCGACCTGAGTGAGGACGAGTTCAAGCCGCTACGCCTGACCAACGGCCTCTATCTGCAGCTTCACGCTTACATGCTGCGGGTGGCGATCCCCTACGGCACGCTGTCAGCGGCGCAGCTCCGCCAACTGGCGCATGTCGCCCGCCGCTATGACAAGGGCTTCGGCCATTTCACCACACGGCAGAACATTCAGTACCACTGGATGAAGCTGGAGCAGGTGCCGGACGCGCTGGCCGATCTCGCCAGGGTGCAGATGCACGGGCTGCAGACCAGCGGCAACTGCATCCGCAACGTGACCGCCGATCATTGGGCGGGTGTCGCCGCCGATGAGATCGAGGACCCGCGAGTCTATTGCGAGATCGTCCGGCAGTGGTCGACGCTGCACCCGGAATTCTCGTTCCTGCCGCGCAAGTTCAAGATCGCCATCACGGGCTCGCCCAACGACCGGGCGGCGGTGCGGGTCCACGACATCGGCCTGCGCATGCACCGCAACGCCGAGGGCGAGGTGGGTTTCGAGGTCATGGTCGGCGGTGGCCTCGGCCGCACGCCGATCATCGCCAGGACGATCCGCGACTTCCTGCCCAAGCGGCATCTGCTCTCGTATCTCGAGGCGATCCTGCGCGTCTACAACCAGCTCGGCCGGCGCGACAACATCTACAAAGCGCGCATCAAGATCCTGGTGCACGAATTGGGAGTGGCGAAGATGGCCGAGATGGTCGAGGCCGAGTGGCGCTCGCTCAAGGACGGACCGCTTGCCCTGCCGGCCGAAGAGATCGCCCGCATCCAGGCGCATTTCACGCCGCCGGTCTATCCCGACTCGCCCGTGTTCACGCCGGAGTTCGACGCGCTGCGCCTGAGCGACGCCGGCTTCCGCCGCTGGCTGAAGGTCAATGTCGCGCCGCACAGGCAGCTGGGCTACGCCATCGTCACCCTGTCTCTGAAGCCGGAAGGTGGCGTGCCGGGTGATATGACGGCGGACCAAATGGACGCCGTGGCCGCGCTCGCCGACCGCCACAGTTTCGGCGAGGTGCGCGTCACCCACACGCAGAACCTCGTCCTGCCGCATGTGCGCCGCGCGGACCTCCCGGCGCTCTGGCGCGGGCTGAGCGAGCTCGGCCTGGCCACAGCCAACATCGGCCAAGTGACCGACATCATCGCCTGCCCGGGGCTCGACTACTGCGCGCTGGCCAACGCGCGCTCGATCCCCGTCGCCCAGCGCATCACCCAACGCTTCAGCGACCTAGCGCGGGTCCACGACATCGGTGAGCTGAAGATCAAGATCTCGGGCTGCATCAACGCCTGCGGCCACCACCACGTCGGCCACATCGGTATCCTCGGCGTCGACAAGGGCGGTGAGGAGTTCTACCAGATCACGCTCGGTGGCAGCGAAGACCAGAACGCCTCGCTCGGCGCCATCGTCGGGCCGGCGGTGCCGAACGAGGTCATCGTCGATGCCGTCCAGACGGTGATCGAGACCTATCTGTCGCTGCGTCGGCCGCAGGAGCGTTTCCTCGATACGTATCGCCGTGTCGGCATGGCCCCGTTCAAGGAGCGCCTCTATGCCGCTGCTTAAGGGCGGGGTCGTTGCCGTAGACCGCTGGCAGTGCGCCGCCAACGGCGAGACCTTGCCGGCCGATGGACCGGTCATCGTGCCCTTCGTCCGCTGGCGGGCGGAGCGCGAGACCTTGATCGGTCGCAACGCGCCGGTCGGCGTGCGCCTGACGAACACCGACCCGGTGGCCGACCTCGCCCCTGACCTCGACCGGCTTGAGCTTATCGTGCTCGAATTCCCCAAATTCACCGACGGCCGGGCCTATTCGCAGGCCCGTCTGCTGCGCGAGCGCTACGGTTATCGGGGTGAGCTGCGCGCCGCAGGCAACGTGCTGCGCGACCAGCTCCTGTTCATGCAGCGTTGCGGCTTCGACGCCTTCGAGCTCACCCAGGGTCAGCCGGTGCAGGCCTGGGTGGCGGCGACCAACGAATTCACCGTCTTCTATCAGCCGGCCGGCGATGGCCGGAACTCGGCGATGCAGCTGCGCCGCGCCGCCATCTTGGCGAATTGACCGGCGGTTGAATCTGCCCTTCAATCGGGCCGCTCCCACTCCCGGGCAGCGGACGAGGGCTCGACATGCGTAGGTTGATCGGTCTGGCACTGTGCCTGGGCCTGGCGCTGCCGGTGGCGGCACCGCTCGCTGCCGCCGAGGCCAATATCCCGATCCTCGTCCCCATCACCGGCTTCCTCTCGCTCGAGGGCACCAGCCAGCGCAACGGCGCGCTGCTTGCCCTGCGTAACGCGCCGGCCGGGGTCGCTGTCGTGCACGAAGTCTCGGATACCGGCGTGGCGCCCGAGGTGGCGGTGAACGCGCTTGAACGGGCGCTGAGCCGCGGCAAGGTCACGGCCGTGGTCGCCTCGATGCTCGGTACCCAGATGCTGGCCATGCTGCCAGTGGCGCTCGAGCAGAAGGTTCCGCTGGTCACCGTCTCGGGCACAGCGGCGATCACCGAGCGCGGCAATCCCTATGTCTTCCGCTTCTTTCCCGGCGATGCCGTGGTCAAGGCGGCGCATGTGCGTTACGCCACCGAAGAGCTGCGGGCCCGGCGCCTAGCCGTCATCTACCAGACCACGGCCTACGGCCAGAGCGGCCGGCAGCACATTGCCGAGAACGCCCGGCGGCTGGGCCTGGAGATCGTCTTCGAGGAAGGCCTGGAGACCCAGGTTCGCGACATGTCGCCTGTGCTGGGCAAGGCGCGCGCCGCCAACCCGCAGGCCCTGCTGCTGCATCTTCACGCGCCGTCGACCGCCCTGGTGGTCCGCCAGGCGGCGGCGATGGGCTTCGGCGCCCCCATCGTCGCCGGCTCGGCTATGCACCAGCCACCCACCGCGGCGCTGCTGGAGCCCGCCGAGCTCAAGGGGGTGTGCGCCGAGACCAATGCCTCGCCGGTCTCCGGCGGCAATCTGGCCCTCGAGCGCTTCCTTGAGCAATACCGGCGTGAATTCAACAGCGAGCCCGATGGCTTCGCGCTCGGTCAGTATGACGGCACCATGATGGTGCTGGAGGCCGTGGCGCGCGGCGCCCGAGGCCCGGCCGAGGTTACCCGGGCGCTGCAGAGCGGCAGTCATCGCGGCCTAGCCATGACCTACAAATCCGACGGCCGCGGCAACATGGCCCACTCCGCCCAGATCGTCTGTTACGATGGCCGGACGCGTATCCCCCGAGTCGTGAAGCGCTACGACGACATCGCGCCGCCGTCCAACTGACCGGCCGACCCGTGCGGGGGAGACCGTGCGGGGAGCGTCGATGCGGCGGATATCGTGCTGCAGGTGATCGTCAACGGAGTGGCGCTGGGTGCAGCCTACGCCCTGTTGGCGCTCGGCTTCGTGCTGATCCTTAACGCCACCAGCGCCGTCAATTTCGCCCAGGGCGACCTGGTGATGGCCGGCGGGCTGCTCGCGGTCGCCCTCTCGACCACCTGGCCCGTGCCGGGCATCGTGTTGCTGCCCCTGGTCCTGCTGGTGATGGCGCTGCTTGGGCTGGGGCTGTCGCTGGTCGCCTACTTCCCGCTCAAGTCCCGGCCGCCGGTTGCCGTGTTCATCTCGACTATCGCTGTTGGCATCATGCTGCAGAACACCGCCAACGCGCTGTTCGGCGCCGAGCCGCGGGCAGGGCCGCCGCTGCTGGGCGGTGGCGTGGTCGAAATCGGGCCTGTCGTCCTGGGCCGGCAGGCGCTTTCCATCATCGTGGTCGCCGGCCTGCTGATCGCCGCGCAATACGCGGTCTTTCAGCACACGCGGCTCGGGCGCCGGTTGCGGGCGACGGCCCAGGACCGCGAGATGGCCGAGGCGCTGGGCATCCGGGTCAACCGGGTGATCGCCGGCACCTTCGCCTTCGCCGCGGCCTATGCTGGGGCGGCCGGGCTGCTGCTCTCTAATATTTTCTTCGTCACGCCGAGTGACGGCTCCAACTACATCCTCAAGGCTTACATCGCCGTGGTCATCGGCGGCTGGGGCAGCATCGGCGGGGCGCTGCTTGGGGCGCTGTTGATCGCTCTTTTTGAAGTTGTCTTCCCGTCCCTGCCGCTGATCCTGCCGTTTCTCGGCGGGGTGCCCGGCGCCGCCTGGTTGTTCTCCCAGACGATGGCGACCATCCTGCTGTATCTCGCCCTGCTAGCGGTCCTGGTGGCCCGGCCGCAGGGCCTGCTCGGTGAGACCGTGCAGAGGCGCGCATGACGACGCTGCCGCAGGCGATCGTCCGGCTTGGCATGGCCGTGCCGCTCGCCGTCGGTGCGGCGTTGCTCATACTCTGGCCGCTGGTCTTTTCGATGGCTTACGATCTGCGCGTCTTCACCCTGGCCGGGATCTACGCGCTGTTGGTCATCGGCTACCAGTTCGTCTTCGGCCATGCCGGCGCGCTGGCCCTGACCCAGGGCGCTTTCTTCGGCCTCGGCGCCTATGTCACCGGCATCCTCGGTGCGCGATACGGTTTCGGTTTTCTGCTGACCTTCCCGCTGTCGCTGCTGTTACCCGTTCTGCTGGCCGCGTTGATTGCCGGCCCGGTCCTGCGCCTGGAGACGCATTACTTTGCGCTGGCTACGTTGGGCATCGCCCAGGTTCTGCTGCTGCTCGTCCTCATGGCGGAGCCGCTGACCGGCGGCGCTAATGGCATTCCTGGCGTGCCGGGGGTGGAGATTTTCGGAAACCTCGTGCCTCGCGGCCTGCCCATGGCCATCTTCATCTGGGCCTGGGTTGTTGCGGGCGCACTCGTCGCGCGCCAGCTGCTGCGCGGGCTCTACGGTCTGGCGTTCCACGTCATGCGCGACGATCCGCTGCTCGGCGTCTGCATCGGTCTCGACATTTCGCGGATGCGGCTCGTCGCCTTCCTGCTCAGCGCTGCCTATGCGGGCGCAGCCGGCAGCCTGTTTGTGCACACGATCCGGGTTGTGTCGCCGGAGGCGCTCGAGTTCCACGTCATGGTCGCCGTGCTGGCCATGGCCGTGGTCGGCGGACGCACGCGCGTGGCCGGCGCCATCCTCGGCGCTTTCCTGCTCGTCCACCTGCCGGAGTGGTTCCGTGTCTTCGAGAAATCC
>Ga0194132_10008288_pt1 | contig 14949 bp, 10 predicted proteins | sample TA2KigOf80mmetaG_FD_148612 | JGI IMG/M metagenome (GOLD analysis project Ga0194132, IMG submission 148612) | Freshwater microbial communities from Lake Tanganyika, Tanzania - TA2015054 Kigoma Offshore 80m | ecosystem: Environmental > Aquatic > Freshwater > Lake | place: Tanzania: Lake... | reverse complement strand
TTCGACCGCAAGAACGCCAGCATCTCGCGCCGAAGCCGCCACGCCGCCACTGCCGACAGCGCCCCCACCGCCAGCAGCCCCGCCACCATGGACGCCCTGGAAAAGCTGACCCAGTGGACGCTCGCCAGCAGCCACGCCACGTAGCTCACCAGCAGGATGCCCAGGATTCGCGCCAGCACAATTCCCCGGTCCGCCAGCGGCCTGAAAATAAAGAACGCCAGCGGCAGCGTCACAATGTATATAAGCTCCACCAGCAGCAGCCACGCCAGCACCGGCGCCTGGTTGGTCCAGCTGCCCTCGCTCACCACCCCGCTCCACGTCCCGCCCTCCCGCTGCGCCCGCAGGTCGCCCGCGTTCAGCATGAGCCCTGGCTCCCTCGCACCCTCTGGCGTCAGCAAAAGCGTCAGCAGTTGATCCCTGGACTTGTGCTCCACGTTCCGGAACATCAGCACCGCCGGATGGTCGTAGTTGGCGACGTTTTCGTCGGCGTAGCCGAGGTTGAGAGTAACCGGCGCGTTGCTGCTGTCTCGAAACGCCTCCGGCTCTGGCAGGCCCGCCCGTTCAAAGGTATCGTTCTTGAAGGCGACGCCCAAAAATTCTGGATACGACGTGAAGGCCCGCTCCGGCTTGTATCCTAGCTCGCCGTTGAACAAACGATGGTAGTAGTTGCCGCTTAGCGGGTATCGCTCGGGGACCCTCGATACGCTTCCGTAGGGCCGATTGCTGTAGAACACCAGGTATTCGCCCCGCGATAGGTCTGAGGCCACCCTGGTTATCTTGGCCGAGTTGTCGCCCTCGTAAATCGGGATCTGCCGCACGTCATAGCGGTAAATGTCCGGTATGCCTTCGTCCCAGTGGTTGTCGGTAATAATCGTCGTGCCGATGGGCACGTTGGCATTGATCCACCTCGACGCCGCCACCGCCGGATGTGCCCGCTGGTACACCCCCATAAACGCGATGGCGTACACCAGCGTGCCTGCTACAACAACCCCTAGCAACGCCCACGCCCCCACCGGCGCCATCCGGTTTATTCGACTTCGCAGTCCTGCATCCCGAATCCGCTCCTTGGCCCTCCCTGACGCCACCTTTGCCCCTGCCACCATGTCCAGCATCCACCTCGACCCCAGTAGTATCAGGAACGGCATAATAGGGAAGATGTAGCGCTGGAACTTGACCTCGAACAGGCCCCCCACCAGCAGAAAGTTGGGCAGTATCCACGCCAGCAGCAGCAAGTCCCCTCGCCACCCCTCTCGGCGCCGCAGCGTCCGGTAAATCGAATACCCCACCCCCATCACCACCGCTGCGGCCAGCGGGAGGCCCAGCGCCCAGGGCAGGCTGTGCCGCAGTTCGTAAATAAAGGGCGTGGTGCCGATGTACTGGATGGTGTACGGCATCTTCCCCGCTTCCCGCGCAATATCCGCCTCCCACGTCGTGTCGGCGATGAACTCGCCCGCGTCGATGATGGCGTAGGGCGTCAGCGCTACGAACACCACCGCCGCCACCACGCCGCCCGCTACGGCATGGCCCATGGTACGGTACAGGCTGTCGGCGCTAGGCACGCGCCCGCTGCCGTCCCGTCGAGTAAACAGCCGGAACCCGTAGGTCAGCAGCAGGGGCAGGAACAGCGGCAGCACGCTCACCTTTATCGAGAACATAAGGCCCACCAGCAGACCTAGCAAGAGCCAGTCCCGAAGCCGCCGCTTTTCAATGACGTTCAGCATCTGCCAGTAGGCCGCCAGCAGCGCTAACACAATGAAAGTCTCGGGGCGATAGAAGTGGCTGTGCTGGATATGTATCACCGCCGCAGCCATCAACCCCGCCGCCAGCAGCCCCACCCTGGCGTTGAACAGCCGCCGTCCTAGCAAAAACAGCATCAGTATCGACGCCACGTCCGCCAGCGCGGACAGCGTGCGCCCCGCGTACCGCATATCCGTGCCCGTGAAGTCGCCAAAGGGCTCAATAATGGAGCGGATGAGGACCATGGCGTAGAGGTGGACGCTGCCCAGCGGGAACCAGTGGGGGTTCAGCGCGCTGCGTTCGGCGTCAAAGAACTCGCCAAACGACGGCAGCCCAGGCTGGGTCTCGGGGTAGTCGATGAACGTGGGGCAGTCTCGATGTCCTGACGCCTCGGTCAGTATGCGGTACATGCAGTCCGACTGCATATAGATGGACCGCTCGTCGGGATGGAAGCCGTAGCCCTGGTCCCAGTTCATCCCGTAGAGGCGCAGCCCCAACGCCGCCAGCAATATGACGGCCAGGGTCAGCGGTATCCACCGCGCCTTCGCGAATTGTAGTATTCCGGCGTGCGGCATTCTTATTAAGTTAGTACGTTCGACGGCCTATTCTATCAGCGGCCCCATGCCAGATATACGAAAAGGGCCATCTATTTAGATGGCCCCTTCCTCTCGTCCCTAGTTTAGTGGTTTGAACTATACGCCCTTGTCCGCCACAAAAGCCGTCAGGTCAGCGGTGCGGCACGAGTAGCCCCATTCGTTGTCGTACCACCCCAGTATCTTCACCATCTCGCCCTCCATCACAATCGTCGACGGCGCGTCAAAGATGGCGGAATGGGGGTTGCCCTTGAAGTCGCTGCTCACCAGCTCCTCGTCGCAGTACTCCAGGATGCCTTTTAGAGGCCCGCTGGACGCGGCCTTCTTGTAGGCCGCGTTGACCTCCTCCACCGTCGTTTTGCGGTTGACGATGGCTGTGAAGTCGGTGGCCGACACCGTGCTGGTCGGCACCCTGAACGCGACGCCGTGGAGCTTGCCCTTGAGTTCCGGCAGCACCAGCGACACCGCCTTGGCGGCGCCGGTACTGGTGGGGATGATGTTTATGGCCGCGGCCCGGGCCCTCCGCATGTCCTCATGTATAGTGTCGAGAATGCGCTGGTCGTTGGTGTAGGAGTGGATGGTGGACATGAGTCCGTACTTGATGCCGAAGCTCTCGTGCAGCACCTTTACCATCGTCGCGAAGCAGTTGGTGGTGCAGGACGCGTTGGAGATGATCTTGTGCGCCGATGGGTTGTACTTCTGCTCGTTCACCCCCAGCACCACCGTAATGTCCTCCCCCTTGGCCGGCGCCGATATGATGACCTTCTTGGCCCCGCCCTGCAGATGCCCCCCCGCCTTGGCCGCGTCGGTGAAACGTCCCGTGGACTCGATGACCACGTCTGCCCCCACCTCCGACCACGGTATGCGCCCCGGATCCCGCTCCTGGAATACCTTTATCGAATGGCCGTCCACCATCAGCGAGCCGTTGACCGCCTTGACCTCGCGAGGATAAACGCCGTAGTTGCTGTCGTACTTAAAGAGGTGAGCGTTGGCCTTGGCCTCCGCCAGGTCGTTGATAGCCACCACCTCCACCTTCCTGGACTGCCGCTCCATGGTGGCGCGCAATACCTGCCGTCCAATTCTCCCGAATCCGTTGATGCCTACTTTTAATGGCATGGGGTACTCCTTCTCTAAGCGTTTATGAAATGCCTAACTTCGTCGCTGATCTGCTTGGCCCAGCCGATCGCTTCCTCTGCCAATCTTGTGTCGAAATACTCGTATGGGACCTTATCTCCCTCAGGAGGCGGGTATCGGGCTGATATGTAATAGCTATCTAAAATCTTATAGGTTTCCATGTATTTTTGTAATGAAGGGACTAATTTTGCAAGCTCATCGAATTTCAGGGGACTGTTGTAACGCGCTGCAACTTCTGCATTAGATTCTTTTAGGTGATACCACAAAGCAAATAGGGACTCAGAAGCCGCCTGCTGAGCCCCAAAGGAGGCCTGTGAGTAGAAGCCCTCTTTTGACATCATTTTAGCAGCCGCCAGGTTGCGTTCTGATTGTGTCAGGTGATCTAGAATCATATTCTGCTCTAGCCTTTCCTCACGTGCCCAAACGCCTCCATCCCCGCGTACCTTGCCCTCTCCCCCAGATCCTCTTCAATGCGCAGCAGCCGGTTATACTTTGCTACACGTTCGCTGCGGCACGGCGCCCCCGCCTTTATCTGCCCCGCGCTCCACGCCACCGCCAGGTCTGCAATGGTCGTATCCTCTGTCTCCCCGGAACGATGGCTGATAACCGTCCCCCATCCCGCGCGGCGCGCCATCTCGAAGGCCTGGCGGGTCTCCGTCAGCGTCCCTATCTGGTTAACCTTCAGCAGTATGGAGTTGCTGGCCTTAGTCTCGATGCCTTTAGCCAGGCGTTCCGTGTTGGTGGTGTACAAATCGTCGCCCACCAGCTGCACCTGCCGCCCCATCTGTTTCGACAGCAGCTGCCAGCCCTCCCAGTCATCCTCGCCCAGTCCGTCCTCGATGCTGATGATATGGAACTCCCGCGCCCAGTTCTTGTAGAAATCGATTAAATGCCCCGCACCCAGCGTGATGTTGTCTCGCTTCAGCCGGTACCGGCCCTCCGCCTCCAGCTCCGTGGCCGCCACGTCCAGCGCGATGTGCACTTCTCGCCCGGGCGTATACCCCGCCTTCTCTATGGCCCCCAGCACCAGCTCCAGCGCCGCGCGATTGGACGGCACCGACGGAGCGAAGCCCCCTTCGTCCCCCACGTTGGCGCTGAAGCCCTTCTGCCCTATCAGTCCCTTCAGCGACTGATAAATCTCCGACCCCGCCCGCAAGGCCTCTCGAAAGGTCGGCAGCCCCGCCGGTATCACCATGAACTCCTGGATGTCCGTGGAGTCCTGGGCGTGGACGCCGCCGTTGAGGATGTTGAACATAGGCACTGGAAGCGTGAACTTTTCGCCGATAGCCAGGTGTCGGTACAAAGGCGTTTTCTTCGACGCCGACGCCGCATGGGCCGCCGCCAGGGACACCGCCAGCACCGCGTTGGCCCCCAGCTTGGACTTGTTAGGCGCCCCGTCGATCTCGATAAGCCGCGCGTCAACCTTGTCCTGATCCATCGGCGACATGCCCTTTACCGAGGGTCCCAGAATCTTCTCCACGTTATCGATAGCCTTCAGCACGCCCTTGCCGCCAAACCGTTTCGAGTCCCCGTCCCGCAGCTCCAAGGCCTCGTGGCTGCCGGCGCTGGCCCCCGAGGGGACCGCCGCCCGGCCCCACGCGCCATCGCTCAAGACAATGGTGGCCTCTACTGTCGGGTTGCCCCTGGAGTCCAGAATCTCCCGAGCGCGCACCTCCTTAATAGTGGCCGTCACAGCGCCCTGACCCGCCTTTCCGATGTGTTCCGCGACTTGGCCGCCGCTATCGCCTTCTCCACCGCGTCCACCGGGTCCTTGGCGACGACTATCCCCGCGTCCTGCGTCCCGTTGATCGTAAAGACCCACGTGTCCAGGCCGATGACCGGTATGCCCTCTCCCAGCGCGTGGGCTATCTCCGACATTGTCCCGTACGCCCCGTCGATGGCGATGACCGCCCGGCCCGTTTTCACCACCAGGACGTTCCGCGCGTAACTCATCCCTGTGCAGACAGGTATGTCCACATACTGGTTGGCCTCGTTATGGTCGTCGCCCGGCAGAATACCAATGGTCAGCCCGCCTGCGCTCTTGGCCCCCTTGCACACCGCCTCCATGACCCCCATAAGCCCGCCGCAGGCCACCGCCGCGCCCCGCTTTGCCAGCTCCCGCCCCACCTCTTCCGCCTGCCGCAAGGCCTTGGCTGGCGGAGTGGCCCCACCTATTACGGAAATAATCAATGGTCGATTGTTTGTTGAATTAGGCATAGGGGCAGTATAGCAAAGGGTAGCCCAAACCTCACCCGTCTTTAATTTGGCGTGTTAGTCACGGCCTGATGAATATTAATCGTTGTTAGGCGGAGGGAATGGGAATGTAGGTAATGGAGTCTGTGTGGGCGTAGGTGTAGGAGTGGATGTAGGCGTTGGTATTGGCGTAGGGACCGCAGTGGCTGTTGGTGTTGGGGTGGCCGTAGCTGTTGGTGTGGGGGTCGGTGACGTAGTGGGTGTAGGTGTCGGCGCTTGGGTGGGCGTGGGCGTAGGTGGCGGCGAGGTAGGCGTCGGTAGAATTGGCGTCGGGATGAGTGTGGGTGTCGGTGTAGGCGGCGGCTTTGTCGGCGTAGGTGTTGGCGGTGGTGGAGTTGGCGTCGGGACCGGCGTGGGTGTTGCCGTGGGAGGCGGGATGGGAGTTGCTGTAGGGCTGGGTGTGAAAGTAGGCGTCGGTGGACGCGTCGGCGTAGGTGTCCGGGTCGGCGTTCGCGTAGGCGTCGGACTAGGCGTGTTGGTCGGTGTGCCAGTCGGCGTGCTGGCGGGAGTAAACGTGGGAGTCGGCGGCACCGTTGGGAAGAAGATAGTCGGCGGCCTGGTAGCCGTTGGCGATGGCGTCACTGCGGCTCTCGACGTGGGTGTCAGCGTCGACGTGGCCGATGGAGTCGCCAGCGCCTGCGCGGTAGCCGTGGGGGTTGGCGTCGGCTCAGGTGGCTGGAAGGTGCTGTTGGCCGGCGCCGACCCCAGCGCCAGCAGGGCCCGAGTCAGGATGGCTATTCCCACCACTACCACACCGATAAATATGAATTCCTTTTTCAATTCGGAGACCTTGTCCAGAGAACATAAGATGGGAGGCTGTTCTTGAGACCGCCAAAGGTTGCGACTGAACCTAGTCTTGATACATTAGGCGTGGGCGGCAGCGCCAAAAAAGCGTACTGAGTCATATCCGAGACATATAAATTACCTCTGTGTTAATACCATCCTTTGCTTGTCTTCATCCATTGTGCGGCCGACTACTATGTCCTTCTCCGCTCGTTTTGGCCTAAAGGCTACGGGGATGGCGGTGGTTCGGGCGGCGGCGGATCAGTTGGCATCGGTGTAGGCTCAGGAGTAGGCGTGGGCGTTGGTTCCGGTGTGGGAGTTGGAGTTGGCTCCGGAGTGGGCGTGGGTGCAGGCTCGGGCGTAGGCGTCGGTGTCGGCTCCGGAGTTGGGGTTGGGGTCGGAGTGGGTGTTGGCGTAGGGGTAGGTGTGGCCGTAGGTGTGGGTGTGGGAGGCACCGGGGTTGGGGTTGGAGTCGGCGGCACCGGCGTTGGAGTCGGTGTCGGTATGGGCGTAGGCGTCGCCGTGGGCGGGACGGGAGTAGCCGTGGGTGTTGGAGTGGGCGTGGAAGTAGGGACAGGGGCAGATGTGGGTGTAGGTGCAGGAACAGGCGTGGGAGTAGGAGTGGAAGCAGGGATAGGTGTAGGCGTAGCCGTAGCGGGAGGTGGTGAAGTCGGGGTAGATGTGGGCGCGGGAGGGACCGGGGTTGGTGTAGAGGTCGGAATGGGCGTTGGTGTCGCTGTGGCTGACGGCGGGGTAGTGGCTGTTGGCGTAGCGGCGGCAGCCACTGTTGGCGTGGGCGGAGGTACTGGCGTAGGCGTCCCGGCGGGCGCGATGGTCGGCGTTGCGCCGGCGACTATAACCGGCGTATTGGTAGGCGTATTTTTAGGCGTTGCCCCTGCCGTCGCTGTTACCCTTCGTGTCGGCGTAGGTGTAGCCCTTCGAGTGGGAGTAGGCGTGGACGTGGGCCTTCGCGTGGGCGTAGATGTGGGCCGGGGCCTCGACGCGTTCGGGGACGATACCGTTGGCGTCGCGGAGGCTGTTACGCCGTCCGTTGGGGTCGGTGTGGGTTCTGTCGACGCTAATAGGGCTTCCTCCGGCCCCAAGCCCAGGGCCATAATGGTCCGGGTCGCGCCGGCAATCGCCAGCAAAACTATAGCTATTAATATCAGTTCTCTTTTCAACGCAAGGAAGCCCCCAACGGAAGATACGCGCGCGCGGCGGCTTTGTGACCACCATAGGTTGTAACCAACTCTAGTCCGTATGCACTAGGCGCAAAGCGTTTGGGCCTGTGCAAATGGGGTGGTGAAGAGACTCGACAGCCCTAGTTACGTTAGCCGCCAGCGTGAAAAGACGAGCCATGCGGCCCCGCGTCCGCTATAATCCCCCACGATTTCAACACAACTTCAGGAGCAAAGCCCCATGACCTCCCGCAAACTGCCCCACGACCGCCCATCAATCGGGGCAGTCCGACAAGTCGGACCCCCCCCTCATCCACTACGTCGGCATGGGCGGCACCATCGCCTCCACCGGCTCACCCCGCCTGGTCTTCGCCGGCTACGGCGGCGGGCCGAGGCTGACCATCCAGCAAATAGTGGACCGCGTACCGGAGCTTAAGGACTTCGCCCAGATCAAGACCGAGCAGTACGACACCAAGGGTTTCCCCAGCCCCATGGACTCCCTCAAAGTCGCGCGGCGCATCAACCAGATCTTCCGTGACCAGCCCGACACGGCCGGGGTCGTTGTCACTCACGGCACCGCCATCATGGAGGAGACCGCCTACTTCCTGAACCTCCTGGTCAAAAGCGACAAGCCTGTGGTCATAACCGGCGCCATGCGCCCGCCCTCCGCCATGGGCACCGACGCCGACAACAACCTCCTCTGCGCCACCCTGGTAGCCGCCAGCCCCGAGTCCCGCAATAAGGGTTGCCTGCTAGTCCTCAACGACACTATCCAGGCCGCGCGAGAGGTCACCAAGCAGGACTCCTATCGTATCGACACCTTCGCCTCCCGCGAGATCGGCCTCCTCGGCTACTGTGACTCCGACCTGCGCATCGTCTACTACCGCTCCCCCACCAAGAAGCACACCCACCAGACCGAGTTCGACCCCGATAAAATCGACCGCATCCCTCGCGTCGAGCTAGTCTTCTGCGCCCCCGGCTCCGACGGACGCCTCATTCGCCTGGCCGCCGACGACGGCGCCGAAGGCATTGTCTGGGCGGGCGCGGGCGCTGGCGATGGCCCTCCCGGCGTCGCCGAGGCCATCGACTACGCACGAAGCAAAGGCGTGGTGGTAGTGGTGGCCACTCGAGGCGGCTCGGGCCGCGTTATCCGCCTCAAAGGCTACATCGAGCGCACCCTCGTCGCCGCCGACAACCTCATCCCTCAAAAAGCCGTCGCGTTATTAATGCTGGCCCTTACGAGGACTAAAGACGTGGAAGAGATACAGAGGATGTTTGAGATGTACTGACAAAGAAATATTCCGAGATACAGGCGAGTTATACTTTGTTACCGTTCATCTTAATTATGCTTTTCAACTTTCTGGGTTTTGGGGTCTTATTGCTTAATGCAAAGTTGATGTTCATGCCTTTTAAGTTCTCTGGTCTTCCATGGGCAGCCCTAAACCTTATTTGGGTGGTAATTGTTGCGACTATATGGGATGACGTATCGCTTCGTAAGGCTTTTCCGGTCATTACCTTTATGGTGATACCACAGATTCCGATCATATTTTTGGGTGGAGCGCTTGCTACGGCTTTTAATCGCCGTTTCATGGGAGCAAAAGATGGGATCTGAGTCAATCTTGTACTGTCCCGCTGCATCTGGGTATCATATAGCAATTCTACTTTCCTCTCCCCTTGTGGGAGAGGATTAAGGTGAGGGGTAAAGCCCTACTAGCACGAGGCGAAAATTCGATCCACCTGCCACTACCCTCTCTTCCCTTCCCCCGCTCAGTGGGGAAGGGAGGGGGCTACCTTCCTCTACCCCCCCGCAAACAGCGCCCGGCTCGCCGCCTTAACCGCCTCCACAAGCTGGAACGGGTACACCCCTATAAATATCGTCCCCAGCGTCAGCAGCGCTAGCACCCCTGTAATCAGTCCGCCTGGGCGGATCGGCTTCACTACCGCCACCGCCTGCCCCGCCCTGCTCCCACGCCTCTCCTCCACCGCCGTCGCCCTCGCCCCCCTACCACCACGGCGGCCGCCCTCCACCGCCACCGCCGCCTCAGAAGCCGCCCACGCCGGCGGCGGCTCTATATACATCTGCCGCACCACCATCAGGTAGTAGTAGAGCGATATGAGGCTGTTAAAGATAGCCAGCCCCGCCAGCCACAATAACCCCTCGTCCCCCACCGCCGTGAACAGATAGAACTTCATCGTGAAGCCGGCAAAGAATGGCAGCCCCGCCAGCGAGAACAGTCCAATGGCTATCGACGCCGCGATGAACGGGTGGCTGTCCGCCAGCCCGCCCAGGTCGTAGATGTCCTCTCGGCCCGTCATGTTGAAGAAGGCGATAAGAGCCACGAATACCGCCATGCTCGTCACCGCGTACCCCACCATGTACAGAATCAACCCCTGTGTGCCAATCAACGACAGCGCCGCGATGCCTGTCAGCATGAACCCCACGTGTCCAATGCTCGAATACGCCAGCAGCCGCTTGTAGTTGGTCTGCGCGATGGCTACCAGATTGCCGATGGTCATAGTTGCCGCCGCCAGCCCGGCCACAATGGGCCGCCATTGGTCGATGGATGGCGCGAAGGCCTCGGCAAAAAGCCGCAGTATCAGCGCAAAGGCCGCCACCTTGGACCCCACGGACAGGAAGGCCGTCACCGGTAGCGGCGCGCCTTCATAGGTGTCCGGCGCCCACATGTGGAAAGGCGCCGCCGCCACCTTGAACCCCAGCCCCACCAGTATCAGCGCCAGCCCCACCCATAGCGTCGGCGTCACTGACCCCGCATCCCGCATCGCGCCAGCAATGGCGGTCTCTATCTCACCATACCGAGTCGTCCCCACCGCGCCGTAGAGAAGGCTGACGCCGTACAGCAGGATCGCCGACGAGAAGGCGCCGATGAGTATGTATTTAACGCCGGCCTCGTTGGACTTGCGGTCGTGGCGGGCGAAGGCCACCAGGATATAAAAACAAAACGTCATCAGCTCAAGCGCGATGTAGGCCGTCAGTAGCTCCGCCGCCGACGCCATGACCATCATGCCCAGCACAGCAATTATGACTATCGAGTAGAATTCGCCCTGGCCTCGAAAGTGCTTCTTCACATAGTCCGCCGACCCCAGGCATACCACCACGCCCAGCGCCATAAACATAACCTTGAAGAACAGTGAATAGGCGTCCGCCTCCACTAGCCCGCCGTACAAGGATTGGTCCTCGCCCCACAGCAGCCACAGCGCCAGGGCCAGCAAGCCGCCCAGCCCCGCCACGCTCAGCCACGGCAGCAACCCCTTCCACCGCTCCGATAGGAACGCGTCCACCATCAGCACCGCCACCGCCAGCGCCGCCAGCAGGAACTCGGGGAGGAGCAGGTGCAGGTTCTCAGTCATCCCGCACCTGTCTGTTCCCGCTAGCCTCTGTGATCGAGGAGCCTTTTAGAGGTTGACGTCTACGTCGGCTGGTCTCACCTTCTCCCCCCTTGAGGGGGAGAACAGAAGAGGGGGGTTCTCTTAACGCACCGTATATGATTTCCAAAACACCATCAGGGTTCTTCAGAACATCCGCGTTCCAAAACCTTAGAACTTTGTACCCAAGCGCGTTCAGCCAGGCGTCCCTTTCAGTGTCATGCCGGACACTCCAGGAATGCTGTCCGCCGTCCAGCTCAATCACCAGCCTCTTCTCAAGGCAGACAAAATCGCAAATGTAGGCCCCTATAGGTTGTTGACGGCGGAACTTGTATCCCTCCACAGCCTTAAAGCGCAGACGTCGCCATAAAGCTCTTTCTGCGTCCGTAAGGTTTCTCCTTAAATGCTTGGCCTTGCCGCCTGTTAGTCTGTCATATCCCTTCGAGGCTTTGGACGGAAGCTTTGACCCCCTATCCTGGCCTTCCCCCTCAAGGGGGGAAGGAAGGAGACCGCCCGTGACAGGCTTATAGGCAGACAGGTTGTCATCTATCTGCCCACGATTCAGTCGAAGGCGTTCCTTGGCTTGCTTGGATAACGGTTGCACTCCAACGCCATCAGGCTGTGGTGTAGGCCCCTTCAGGTCCTCTCCCCCCTTGAGGGGGAGAGTTAGAGAGGGGGGTCGAGGGGTGGAGCGGGGCTTTCCCATTTTCGTATCCATTACCCCGGGAACCTCGTCAGCAGCTCCGCCACACCCACGTTAATCACGTTCATCAGCGGCATCGGCCACACGCCCACAAACAGTATGGATAGCGCCAGCATCCCCGCCGCCACCGTCTCCAGCGGCTTTGCGTCAGTTAAATTCTCCCACTTCGGGTCCATGGGTCCGAAGAACGCCCTAGACAACAATCGCAGGATATATACCGCCGTTATGGCCGCGCCCGCCACCCCCACCACCGCCAGCGGCCAGTACTCCCTGAACACCCCCAGGAACACCAGCAGCTCCGCCACAAACCCGCTCAGCCCAGGCAGCCCCAGCGAGGCCAGGCCCGCCACCGCGAAGAGGCTCACCGCTATCCCCATCTTCCGCGCCAGTCCGCCCATCTGCGTGATGTCGCGTGTGTGTGTCCGTTCGTAAATAATGCCCACTGTAGCAAAGAATAGGGCCGTCATAACGCCGTGCGAGAACATCTGCAGCACCGCGCCGCCCAGTCCCAGCGGGTGCAGCGTCGCCATGCCCATCAGCACCAGCCCCATGTGGCTCACGCTGGAGTAGCCGACGACGTACTTCAAGTCCCGCTGCGCCATGGCCGAGAACGCCCCATACAGCACGTTCACCGACCCTAGCCCAATCAGCACCGGCATCCAGTCCTCAGCCCCCTGCGGCAGCAGTGTCATGCCGACTCGAATGATGCCGTAGGCTCCCAGCTTCATCAGCACGCCGGCGTGAATCATACTCACCGCTGTCGGCGCCGCCACGTGGCCGTCCGGCGACCAGGTGTGGAAAGGCCACAGCCCCGCCAACACCCCGAAGCCGACCATGAAGAAGGGGAAGAACAGCCGCTGGAAGTCCTGGCTGAAGGCCCCGTCCTGCGACACCTGGCTCAACGTCTCCAACGAGAACGTCGCTGTGCCAAAGTCCTTTGCGACCACATAAATAGCGATGATGCCCACCCAAACCAGCACGCTCCCCGCTACCAGATACAGCGTCAGTTTCATCGCGCTGTACTCTTTGGTGCGGATAAAGCTGCCAAAGTCCGTGCTGCTCCCCCAGATGCCGATAAGCGGGAACATCGGCAGCACCGCCAGCTCGTAGAAGAAGAACAGGAAGAACAGGTCCCGCACCACAAAAGTCCCAAACACCCCCGCCACCAGGAACATGAACAGCACAAAGAAGTCTTTGGTGCGACGCCCCACATTCCACGACACCAGCACCCCCGCCAGCATTACGATGCCTGTCAGCAGCACCATGGGCGCCGATATGCCGTCGATGCCCAGGCTGAAGGAAATGTTCAGCGGCTCCTCCAGCCACTTGTAGCTTCGAGTGAACTGATAGCCGCCGGCGTCGTAGTCATAGGTGGCAAAAATGAAGATAACTAGCCCCAACGTCGCCGCGCCTAAAAGGGCGGAGAACAGCTTTATCGCCGTCGCCTGGTTTCGAGGGAAGAAAGCCAATAGCGCGCCGCCGCCAAAGGGCAGCAGAATTGTCAGCAGCAGCGCAATGCCCTTGAAATCGTCCACGGCTAGTTGTTCACCGCCACGGCCCACCAGGCTATCGCGATGGCTATGGCACCCAGGGTCATGACCAGCGCGTAGTTATACACCCGCCCTGTTACGTGCCGCCGCAGCGACACCCCAGACTTCTTCACCGAGTCCGCCGGCCCGTTGACTCCAACGTCGTTCACAAACACCCGGTCGAAGAGCGCAATAAATCGCGAGAACACCAGCACCACTCTGTCCACCGTCCACTGGTAGATATCGTCCAGGTAGTATTTGCGTTCCACCAGCGTCACCACCGGCTTGAACCGCTGCCTGAAAGGCTCCAGCGAAATCTTCCGCTGCCCGAAAATCCTCCACACCAGCCAGACCGCCGCCAGCGATATGGCGATGGAGTTGATGCCAAGCTCGATATCGAACTCGAAACCGTGGGGCTCGTCCAGGAACAGGAAAGAGCCGAAGCCCTGGTAATCGCTGGTCCACTCAAAAGCCATGAACCCAAAGGTCGCCGCCAGCGCCGCCAGCAAAACCAGAGGCAGCGCCATGGGCAGGGTAGCCTCGTGGGCGTGCTCGTTCTCCTTCTTCAAATCGCCCAGGAAGGCGACGAAGTAGGCCCTCGCCATATACAGCGCGCTCAGGAACACCGCCACCAGCGCCAGCGCCAGAAATAACGCGTTGCGATGGTCTTTCACTGCAATCAGTATCTCGTCCTTGCTCCAGAACCCCGCGAACACCGGTATTCCCGCCAGCGACAGTGCGCCGATGCCAAAGGTGAGGGCTGTCAGCGGCATCACCTTTCTCAGTCCGCCCATGTTCCTGATGTCCGTCTGGTTGGCCCCGTGCATTACGCTCCCCGCCCCCAAAAACACCAGCGCTTTGGAAAATCCGTGCGCCAGGAGGTGGAATATGGCGGCGGTGTAGCCAAAGGCCCCTAGCGACAGCATCATCAGCCCCAGGTGACTCACGGTCGAATATGCCAGGATGCGCTTCAGGTCCGTCTGCGACAGCGCCAGCGTCGCCGCGACCAGGGCGGTAATCAGCCCAATGCTCGACACCACTACCAGCGAGTCCGGCGCCGCCTCGAAGATAACAAAGCATCGCGCTACAAGATAAACGCCTGCCACCACCATCGTCGCGGCATGGATAAGGGCGCTGACAGGGGTTGGGCCTTCCATGGCGTCGGGGAGCCACACGTGGAAGGGGAATTGGGCGCTTTTGCCCATAGCCCCCACAAATAGCAGCAGCGCCGCCGCCATCGCCTCGCCGCTGGATAGGGCGCTGGGCGCGCCCGATATCAACAGGTCGGCCTGGTGGAAGGTCTCCTCCATGCTAAAGGTACCCACCTCGCGGAACAGCAGCAGAATGCCCACCAGCAGCGCTACGTCGGCAAGCCGCGTCGTTATGAAGGCCTTCTTCGCAGCCTCGGCCGCGGAGCGCCGCTCGTACCAGAAGCCGATGAGCAGGAAGGAGCAAAGCCCCACCAGTTCCCATGCGATGTACAGCAGCAGGAAGTTGTCCGCCAGCACCAGCGTCAGCATTGACGCCGCAAACAACGCTTGGGCTGCGTAATACCACCCGAATCGCGGCTCGCCCTTCATATAAGACAGCGAGTAGATCTGCACCATCAGGGCCACAAAGGTCACCAGCCCCAGCATCACAACCGACAGCGGGTC
>Ga0194132_10008286_pt1 | contig 14952 bp, 13 predicted proteins | sample TA2KigOf80mmetaG_FD_148612 | JGI IMG/M metagenome (GOLD analysis project Ga0194132, IMG submission 148612) | Freshwater microbial communities from Lake Tanganyika, Tanzania - TA2015054 Kigoma Offshore 80m | ecosystem: Environmental > Aquatic > Freshwater > Lake | place: Tanzania: Lake... | reverse complement strand
GTCGTCGGTCTCAAGGACACCGTGACCGGCGACACCCTGTGCGAGACCGCGCACCCGATCCTGCTCGAAGCGATCAGCTTCGCGGAAGCGGTCGTGAGCCAGTCCATCGAGCCGGACAGCGGCGCGGACAAGGACAAGCTCGCACTCGCGCTGGAGGTGCTGCAACTCGAAGACCCGACGTTCAAGGTCGGCCCGGACAAGAACACCGGGCAGGTGGTGATGCGCGGCATGGGTACGCTGCACCTCGAGGTGAAGCGGCACCGGCTGGAGCGCGACTTCCGCCTAAAGGTGCGCGTGGGCAAGCCCGCGGTCGGGTTCCGCGAGATGCTGAAGGCCCCGCGGATCATCGACATGAAGCTCGACAAGCTGGGCGACAAGCCGGCGTTCGCTGAACTGAAGGTGTCGTTCACCAACTTCAAGAGCGAGAGGCCGGTGGCGGTGTTCACCGCCGTGGCCGAGGACAACCCGACCCCGGTGGCGTTCCTCGCAGCGGCCGAGCGCGCGCTGACCGACGCGCTCCAGACCGGCGAAATCGGGATGCCGATGATGAATGCGCAGGCGCGCATCATCGACGCCAAGTTCGACCCGCAGCTCTCGACCGAGGACGCCTTCATCGCCGCCGCGAGCATGGCGTACCGCGACGGAACCCGCGGCAACGTGCAACTGCTCGAACCGATCATGAAGGTGACGGTGACGACCCCGCAGCAGTTCCTCGGCAACGTGACTGGCGACCTCGCCCGGCGGCGCGCGCAGATCGAGTCGCAGGACATGAGCCCGACTGGAGACTCGGCCGAAGTTGTGGCGCTGGTGCCTCTGCGCGAGCTGTTCACTTACGCCAACGAGGTGCGCAGCCTGAGTCAGGGCCGGGCCGCGATGGGCATGGAGCCGCACAGCTACGAACCGGCCCCGGACGAAGTGCTGCGCAAGCTCATGGGCGAGTAGCGTCGGCTCGCATCACGGCACGGTTTGGAGCAGGACCGCCGGCCGCGGGTCGTCGGCGCGCGCGAGGACCGTGACTCCGACCAACCACCAGACGCCCGACGTGTCGCTGCGGTTCGGGCGGAGCGAGTACCACACTGGCGGCATCGTGACCTTCCAGCCCGGCGGCGGTACAATCGCGCGTTCAGCCGTCTCTGGATCATCGTGGAACACGGGATCGGCCGGTTGCGGCGGTTTTCATCGGTGAGTCACGTGAATCGGCATCGGCGGAAAGGCCACGCGGTGCGTGTGCGGGCCATCGCCGGACTGGTCAACCGGATGCTCGATGCCTGAACCGAGCCGCCAACCCGCCACGTGCGGGGCCGCACGACCGCAGACCTTATCGTGAAGAACAGTTATTGGCTGGCCACGCGCCCACACTTGACGACGGCCCCTCGGCAACCCAAGTCGCCCGTCGCCCGCGCCGCGGCTAGGATCACTCATACATACTCACGGAGGTTCCATGTCTCGTTACGTTGCGCGCGTCGCGCTGTTTCTTCTGGTCCTCGGTTGCGGCAAGAAGGCCGACGAACCGCCCGGCGCAAACCCGAAGCCGAGCGATACGAAGCCGGACGTCACCATGCCCATCGAGGATTACTTGACTGAATACCGCGGCAAGGAGAAGGAGACACAGGAGAAGTACAAGGGCAAGCTCATGGAGTTCAGCGCGACCGTCTGGAGCGTGCGAGACGTCGGCGTGTTCGGGCGGCTCAACGTGATCGGCGGGCACATCAACAAGTTACCGCTCATCCAGAGCATTCCGGTGCGCGACCCGGAAGGCGGGGCCGGCAAGGAGAAAGAACTGCGCCTGCTCGCGCGCGGCCAGAAGGTCACGATCCGCGCGCGCGTGCCGAACTTCCCCACCGAGTTCGGCCTCGAAGACCTGAAGATCATCGACAGCACACCGACGCAGGTGTTCGTCACGACCGTGGCCGACATCGTAAAGGCCGAAGCGGACAAGGACGCGATCAAGAAGTTCCGCGAGCGCGAGTTCATGGTCCGCGTGACGGTGAAGAGCGTCCACGAGAAGGACGTGTTCCAGTTCGGCGAGGTAACCGACGCGGGCGCGCCCGTCGGCGCGCCAGCGATACGGGTGCGCCGCCCGCTGATGGGGATGCACTTCAAGAAGGAGTTCGAGGCGCTGAAGGTGGGCGACACCGTGTGGTTCCTCGCCGGGTTGCCGAGCGAGCAAGAGGGGCTGGAACTGCGCGACGCCCGCATCGTGAAGGAAGCCCCCGCGGGCATCACCCTGCCGCCCGCAAAGTGACCGCCGGTTACTTCTGTACTTTGGGAATCGCGCTTTTCGCCGGCCCCCACTCGGTCGGCTTGTAGGCGATGTCGAGGTGCGGGGTTTCGATCCGCTTGCCGCTCTGGTGGCGACTGGTCATCAGCGCGTCGAGTACGCCGGTCGTGAGCAGCGTGCGCTCGACGGGGTACGGGGCGTGCCCGGTGTTCACGAGGCTGTCGATGGCGCGCGTCAACTCCATGAAGTGCCCGAACGGGTCCGGCTGCTGCAAGAAGAACTGCGTCGCGTCCGGCTTGTCTTGACCCTTGCGCTGACATGCGAAGTTGAAGTTGCCGCCCGCGCCCTCGTAAATCCATCCGTTCAGCATCAGGACGTAGGCGCGCAGGCCGTCGCGGTACTCGATCTCGAACGTGCCGGTCTCCTTGCTCTTGACGGTCAGGTCGCGCATGTCGCCCTTGGCGTGCGAGTCCACGAGCTTCAGCGCCGCCTCCAAGACTGGCTTCGCCCACGCTTGCTTGTCGATGGCGTCCCACATCGACTTCGGCGGGTGGCACGTGACGGCTTTCACGCCGGTCTCGCCGCCCTTGCGCCGCTCGACCATGCACTGAAGCCCCTCGATGGCGTGGAACCCGTAGCCCTCGAACGGCCCGTAACCGAGTTGGACCGCGCCGGCGATCTCGCAGTCCTTCGGCAATACCAGATTCGGGACGCGCCACGTGACCGGAACCGACGAGCCGGCGAGGAACGGCAGGAACAGCTTGCGCGCGCGGTCGTACATCCACTTCGCGTCGTCCCACGTCGCGGCGAGGTGCTTGTCGTTGAACACCGGCACGGCCTTCTTCGACGCCTCGAAGACCTTGCAAATCTCCTCGAAGAACTTGCGCCGCGGGTACAGGATTTGGCCCTTCGCGTTCTCCGGGTACTTGCCGTGTTCGCCGATTGACAGCACGCCCTCGACCGCGAGCTTGCCGGTGCCGAGCGTCAGCGCGTCCGCGATGGTGTCATAAATCTTGAAGCCGTGTTTCTTGGCGAGGTCACGGCTCATGTCGCCCTTCGGCACCTGATCGGTGACGAGCGCGACGAGTTCGAGGTTCGGCTTCGTGCCGTCCGGGTAGCCGCCTAGCAGGTTCCGCAGGATCACGTCGGCGTGCGACCACTTGCGGTACTCGGTGACGACCGCAGCTACTTTCTTGGCGGGCATGGCAGCTATCCAGAAAGAAGAGGAGCCGCACGATAGACGCAGACAAGACGCGATCAGATCCAAACAGAAGAGAGAATCAGTTCAACTCATTCTGTTGTCATTATCGTGTCTTGTCTGCGTCTATTTTGCGGCTGAAGTCTGCTTACCAGTTGTCGGCGGTGTACACCGCTTGCGCTGCAGCATTCTCGTCGCCCTTCGGCATGCACTCCAAGCCGACGTAGCCGGTGTACTTGAGCGCCTTGAGTTCCTTCAGCACGCGCGGGTAATGAATCTCGCCGGTGCCCGGCTCGTTGCGGCCGGGGTGATCGGCCAGTTGCACGTAGGCGATGGCGTCCGTGGCGAACCCTTCCTTGAGGTGCCCGCACAGGTCGCCCTCGGTGATGTGCATGTGGTACAGATCCCAGTTGATCTTCACGAACTTCGATCCGACCGCCTTGATGATCTTCAGCGTCGGGGCCGAGCCGTACAGACAGTGGCCCTTGTGATCGACGCGCACGTTCATCGGCTCCAGAATCAACGTCACGCCGTGCTTCTCCGCGACCGGCGCGCCTTTCTTCAGGCCTTCGATGATCGTTTCGTGCATCTTCTCTTGGCTCACGCCCGCGATGTCGTCGCCACCCACGACGCACATCATCGAGCACTTCCACTTCTTCGCGACCTCGCAACTCTTGTCGATCTTCTCGACGAAAGCGTTATGGTTCTTCGTGTCGTTCAGGCCGGGCTTGAAGCCCCACGCGGTGAACTGAGCGATCTTGAGGTTCAGCCGCTCGCACGTCTCCGCGACCGCGTTCTGGTCCTTGTTCTCCCACGGCCACAGTTCGACCGCGGGGAATCCGAGCGCGGCGGCGGCCTCGAGCCGCTTGAGGTAGTCCTTTTCCTTCCGCCACCACATCTCGATGTTGACGGCGAACTTCGTGTTCTTCGTCGCGCCGGGCTTCGCCGGCGCGTCGGCGCGCGCCGACGGCACGAGACCCGCGAGCGCGCCGGCTGCGAGGAACGAGCGGCGATCAGGTGTCATGGCGATTTCCCAGAAATGAACTGTTTCAGCTCGCGCCCCGTGCGATCGCTCGACCACTTCACGCACCCAATACCCGGTGCCCACCAGTACGTTGTGGGGGTCGCATCGGCGCGCTCGGCGCGCTCGACCCGCATCGCGCGGAACTTACCCGCGGGCACCTCGACGTCCTCCCAGCCCGCGGTCTTCCACTTGTTGTCGTTCCACGTGTTGCCGCCGGCGTGGGGGAGTTTCACCCACCAGAAGGGTTCGTCGAGTTTCTTACCGTTGTACTCGATCACCTTGACCCCGTGGCGCGAGACCACCACGACCTCGTGCGGGGTGCGACGGCCATCGCGCTCGTTTTCCGACCGTACCATCAGCCCGCCCTCCACCTCTTTCACCTCGGTCACCACCCACTCGATCACCGCGGAACCGTAAAAGGAAATGTGTCGGTCGCCGACCCGCGTCGGGTACAGGTGGTGCGGCTCGTCCTTCGGCATCAGGTGTTTGGGAACCGGCGCGGCGGGCGCGGCGCTCGGCGCGAGCGCGCACGCGAGCAGTACGAACAGGACGGTACGCACGGCACATCCTCCGTGTCGGGGTCACACGACGCTCAGCGAGCGGCCGTTGTCCTTGGCGCTCAGGTTCAACAGGAACGGGGCGGCGCGTTTGGCCCACGCGTCGGGCTTCGGGTACCGGCTCGCGCCCTCGGCCCACGCCCGGCGCAGCATGTCGGTATCGATGATACCCGGGTTCAGCGGCACCGCGGCCATGCCGTCCGGCAGTTCCTTCGCCAGCGCCAGCGTCAGCCCTTCCACGGCGTACTTGCTCGCGCAGTACGGGGCGACCTCCGGCGCGGTGCTGCGGCCCCACCCGCTCGACAGGTTCACGATCACCCCGCGGTTGCGCGCGACCATCGCGGGAGCGAACGCGCGGATCACGTTGAACACGCCCTTGATGTTCACGTCGACGAGCGCGTCGAACTCGTCCGGCGGCACCGCCCACAGGGGGGCCGGGGCGTTCATGAGGGCGGCGTTGTTGACGAGCAAATCCGGCGGGCCGTGCCGCGCGATCACGTCGTTGGCCCACGCGCTCACGGCCGCGCCGTCGGTCACGTCCAGACGGGCGAAGTCGTGGGGCGCGGGGAAGTCGGCGCGCAGCGCGCGCACGTGGTCGTCGCCGCGCCCGCACCCGGCAACGGTGTGCCCGCTCGCGGCGAGCGCAGCCACCAGCGCGCGGCCCAGCCCGCGCGTCGCGCCCGTGATGACGATCACTTTGCCCATGCGGACCTCCCCGGCATCGTTGTAGCCCGCGCGCGCGGTGCGGGCCAATCGGAGTGACCGCTCGCGTCGTCTGGGTGGGTAGCACCCGGAGGGTTAACCATGCTGTTGTGCGCGCTGATGAACGTGTGGGCCGCGGTCGCGCCGTGCGCCGCCCCGGACCAACCGCCGTTCGAGAAGCACTCGTGGTACGTGGTGCAGTTCCAAGAGAACGGGTTCCTGTTGGACGTGTCCGCCGACAGCAAGTACGTCGCGGGCGGCGGCAAGGGCGACGCGCGCGTCTACACCATTGCCGACGGCAAGGAAGTCGTTCGAATCGCTTTGCCGGACGACAACAAGGTCGTGTACGGGGTGTTCGCCGCCGACGGCAAGCAGCTCATCACGATGACGAAGACCGACGGCAAGTTCCGCTACTGGAACCTCGCGACCGGTAAAGAAACGAAGGCGGTCGAGATCGCGCGCGTGAAGGACGCGGAGTGGGTAATGGGGTTTGCGCCCGGCGGCGCGCTGCTGGCGCTGAAGCTCGAAGGCGGCGTCGTGCTGGTGAGCAGCGCAACGGGCAAAGTGGTGCTGGACCTCGAAGGAGCCGGGCCGGGCGGGAACGGGTTCTTCCGGCAGATGGGGTGCGCGTTCTCGGCGGACGGCAAGCGGTTCGCCGCGCACGCGGGCAAGGGCCGGCTAGCGGTGTGGGAGATCGCCACCGGCAAACAACTGGCGCTCGGCGCGGAGCGGCACAGCCCGTCCGGGGACTTCGTGTTCGTGCGGTTCTCGCCGTGCGGCCGGTTCCTCGCGACCGGGGCCGGCGGGCCGATCAACGCCCCTATTCGCGTGTGGGACGCAGCCACCTGCGAGTTGCTCGCGGAGCCGCTCAAGATCGAAGCGTTCACCACTGCGCTGGCGTGGACACCGGACGGGAACGCGGTCGTCACGCTCGACTACGCCGGGGTGTACGCGACCGACGTGGGCACCGGCAAGCGGCTGCACAAGTTCGCCCCAAGCGGCAGCGGCAACCTGTGGGGCCAGCCGATGTTCCACACCGCCGATGGCAAGCACGTCGTGTTTCACTCCGAAGTGACCCGAACCGACCCGGCCGGCAAGCGCGTCACTTCTTGGGGCATCTACATGACGCCGCTTCCGCCGGCCAAGAAGTTCCCGGCGAAGAGCGAACTGACCGCGGCGGAACTGGACGCGCTGTGGCCGGACCTAGCAACCGGCAGCGCGTTCCGCCGCGCGCAAGTGCTGCCCGTGCTGGCCGCGCACGCGAACGTTGCGGTGCCGTACCTCGTGAAGCAAGCGCCCGTCGCGACCGCGGCCGAGGTGAAGTACCTGCGCGAGTTGATCGACGAGTTAACTTCGGACAGCGCGGAGAAGGCAAAGACCGCGCGCACGCGTCTCACGATCCGCGCGCACCGCTACGAGGCGCTGTTCCGTGACGCGGCCCCCGCTGCCGCGCCCGCCGCGCGGAAGGTACTCGACGCGCTGCTCGAAACGGCCAAGAAGGAGCCGATCCCCGCGGACCTACGCTCCGACCTGCAAGCGGTCGATCTGCTCGCGCGACTGAACACGCCGGACGCGGTGAAGCACCTCAAGGCGCTCGCGGCCGGCGCGCCCGAGTCGCGCGTGACGGCCGAAGCGAAAGTAGCCGTCGCGAAGCTGAAGCCGTAAGCGCCGGCCGCACTCACTTGCGCACGTAAAAGGTCGCGGTCTGCGTCGGCGGTTCGGGCTTCCACACGTCTGGCATCGACTTGAGCACGTCGTCGAACGGCGAGCCGGTGCGCGCGAGCGCAAAGTCGAACGGGCCGTACTTGGCCTCCCACTCGGCGTACACGGCCGCGGTGTTCGCGCCACGCTCGGCCGCGTGGAACGCTTTGAGCCACGGGCCGCCGAACAGCTCGCACCGGTCGTCCACGAACACCTTGTACCCGGGGGCGTGGTAGATCACGAACCCCCCATCGGTGTACCCGGCGTTGAACAGCTTGTTCCGCGCCGCGCCCGGCGGCGGCTCGAAGCGCTTGAGGGTGTCGCGCACCTCGACTGGCCACACGGTCGGGTCGTGCGCCGCCCAGCCGCGCCCGATCAGCGGCACCGCCGTGTTCGACAGTTGCACGCCGAGCGCGAGCAGCACGAGCGCGACGGGCAGCCACACACTCGCCCACCACGGCCGCACCTCCGCGCCGCCGGGTTGGTACAGGTCCGGGCGGCGGGCCGCGAGGTACAGCGCCCAACTCGTGTACTTCCACATCGCCGTCACCGACACGAGCGCCGCGACCGCGAACAGCGAGGCGTGCCGGCACCGGTCCACGGTCAGCACGAACCACACCAGCGGCAGCAGCCACGACACGCGCACGGCCCCGCGCTTCGTCCCGCGCAGCACGAACAGGTACAGCAGCGCGAGCGCGAACACCGGCCACGCGTACGCCGCGCCCGGGTCGAGCGGGCGGTGCTCGGTGACGATCTCGCGCAGCTCGGGCGCGCCCATGATGACGCCCCACGTCTTCGGCATGTCGGTCCCGTAGGGGCCAACGAGCGTGGCGAGCGCGCACCCGGCGAGGACGAGCGCGAGGCGCCCGGCGTCGCGCCAACTCGTGACCGGCGACGGGCGACCGAGCTTCCAGAAGAGTACCCAGCCGGCGAACGCGATGCCGATTGTGCCGATCCCGCCCAGCACACCGCCGTGGACGTTCGTCCAGACGGCGCACAGCGGCAGGAGCCAGAACAGGCGCTTCGGGCGCGGCCGCGCGACGTCCGTTTCCGATAGGAGAACGAGCACGCCGGCCATCGCCGCGATGGTGAACAGGTGTGGGCGCACGTGGAAGTGCGAGCCGGCCGCCGCCAGCGCCACCGCGACCGCCCCGCCCACGAGGACCGGGTGCAGGCCCGTGCGGAGCAGCCGCGCCGCGAGCCACGCGAACACCGCGGCGACGATCGTGACCGCGCCGAGCAGGAGCGCGTCGAACCCGCCGGCCCGGTGCGCGAGGGCCATGCCCACTTCGCCGAGCCACTGGTACGGAACCCACCACTGCCCAGCGAAGGTGAACGTGAACGGGTCGGCGCGGACGAAGCCGTCCTTTAGGATCAGCTCGCCGGTGGTGACGTGCCAGAACGTGCCGGGGTCGTTGAAGAAGGCAGCGCGCCCGGCCGCGAGGAGCAACAGCCAGACGAGCGCGAACGCCACCGCGCCGGGCGCGAGCCACCGCGGGAGCGTCATGCCGGCACCGCGCGAGGCGAGCGGGGGGCGTCTGCCCCCTGTTCGATGGAAGTGCGAGTCATGTGAACAGCGTACAGCGCGAGGACTGCGGGCGATACCCACACGAACCAGAACGACCCCGTTTGTAACAGGTTCATCAGCAGGCACCCGACGTTCACCAGCGCGAGGCCGATGGCGAGGGGGCGCGCGGGGTTCTTCGTAATGATCGCGAACGCCGCGGGCAGCAACAGCACCATGTCGAACGGCCACGCGCCGTAGGGCGTCGTCACGAACGACACGAGCAGCACGAGCGGGAGCCGGTCGAACCAGTTCCAGCCCGCGCGCGCGAGCCAGCGGAACCACGCGAACCACGCGAGGCCGAGCGCGACAGGGACGAACTGCAAGCGGAACAGTTCTTCGCCGAAGGCCATGCGCAGCAGCGTGCCGAGCGTCGGCGAAGCCCACTGCGCCGGCGGGCGGTTCCCCATCGCGTCGGCGTACTGGTGCCACACCTGCGGGTTGAAGGCCATCGGCAACACGGCGCATGCGAGGCCGGTCAGCGCGCCGCCGGCGAGCACACGCCAGCGGCCGTGGGCGACCGCGTCGACCGCGAGACCGGCCCACACGAGGTACGCGAGGTGCGGCTTGATGGCGAGGAGCACGGTCGCGACCCCGGCCGCGTACTCCCAGCGACGGTCGCGGTCCCAGCGCCGCGCGCATTCGAGGAACAGTACCGCGCCGAGCAAGAGGAACGGGCCGATCTGACCACTGGAAAGGGCGAACGCGGTCGGCAGGAATGCGAACGCAAGCGCCCACCCGACCCAGCGGCGGGCGCGCGCGCCGCCGCACAGCAGCCACAAGCGGTCCGCGCAGAACCCCGTGACCCCGAGATGAACGAGCAGCCAGAGCAACTGCGCCTCGCGCGCGGGCAAGAGGCCGAGTGGCAGCACCGCGGGGAGCGCCCACGGCGGGTTCCACATCATCACGGCCTCGTCGGTCGCGCGGCCGGCGGCGCGCTGCAGTTCGAGCAGCCGTGCCTCGTCGAACGGGTTCTCGCCGTTCAGGGTGAGGCGCGCCGCGGCCCAATACTCGACGAAGTCGTCGGGCGGCCACACGGTCGGGTCCGCGAGCAGGCGGCGCACTTGCCCGGCGAGCAGGACGCCGACGAGGGCGAGCGCCACGAGCATGACGACGTTGCGCGGGGTCATGCCCCAGCTTAGAACGCGAACGCCGGGCGTGGGGGTGTGCCAGCGCGCGAATTGTGAAACGGCCGTGATCGTTACACGGCGCGTGTTAGCACGCGGAAGGGGTCTCGTCCTACTAGTGACAGAACGGAGTGCCGGTCACGCCCGACCCGCCGCAGGGCGCTCGCCCGTATCGCGCGCCGCGGCCCCACCAGAGTAGTCCACCGAAACGCCGCGCGCCCGGTCTCGCCGCGAGCCGTTGGAGAGTACCGATGCTGTTCGCGAAGCTGTTCGGGTCGCCGGTGTGGGTGTTCGGCGGCGCGATCGTTGCCTTCGGCGGCTGGCTCGCGGTCGACGCCGCGCACCCCGCCGACGCATCGCGCGCGCCCGAACCGCGGTGCGGCACCCCGGCCGCGCCCCCCGTCGAACACCGACTGTGTGGCGTTCACCCCGGCGTGCCGCGCGAGCACATCGAGCGCCTGCTCGCCGAGTTCCCGTACGGGGAACCCGAACCGAGCGACCTGTCGGCCGGCACCCCCGAACGGCTCCAATACCGCATCGAACTGACGCGCTTCGTCCCCCACCTGATGGGGCGCACGACCCCACACACGTTCCGCCCGGGGCCGCACCTGCTCACCCTCGTGTTCGACGCCGGCGCGCCCGGTCAGCCCCTTCGCCGCATCGAACTGACCCCGGAGCGCTAGCCCTACCGCTTCGCGCGGCTCGCGTCGGCCACGGTCATCGCCCCGTAGCCCTCGCGCCACTGGGCCTGAATCTCGATCGCGCCGGCGAACTCGCCCGCGCCGAGTTTCGACTTCCAGTCCTTCGCCACCTTCCCACCGGTATCGACGTAGACGCGTACGAGGTACTTGCCCGGCGGGAGCGCGGGCTTCCCCGCGACCCACGACTTCGCGCGCTCGGTACCCGGCGCGGCCAGCAGCGTCAGCGTGTGCTGCCACAGCTTCCCCTTGCCGAAGACGACGCGGTCCGAGGTCGCCACGGGTTCCGCTTCCCAGTCGCGGGCCTTCGCATCCCACGCGAATACTTCGACCGCGAGCAACTTGTCGCCCCACGCGTCCGGGGTCTTCTCGATCTTGAGCCACGCATCCGTTCCGAACTGCTTCGGGCCGGCGTCGCGCGGCGGCAGGTCGGCCGCGGTCGCGTACTTGCCCCCCTTCAGCGCCGCGACGTCCTCCACGAACGCGCGGAGTACTTTGTACCCCTGATCGCCGGTCACGACCTTGACCCCGCCGCCGTGCTTCACCGCGCCGAGCGGTTTGGTGAGCAACGGGCTCTGTTCGGGCTTGTCGGGGTCAACGAGTTTGCTCGCGAGCAGGTAGTCGAAGGTCGCCTCCGGACCGCCCTTCTTGAACCACGCGACGCGCGGCCCGTGCTCCTTCACCAGCTTGTCGCACTGCGGCGTGCCCTCGGTGTGGCAGCTCATGCAGCGGAAGCGCAGGGGCCACACGTTCTTCTCGAACGAGTCGAGCGCGCGATCCTTCCGCGTGTGCCGCACGACTTCGACGGGCTTGGTGGCGAGCGCCGGCGGCTTGTCGGGCTTAGGTGCGGCGCGCAGCGCGGGGTCGGCGGCGCACGCCTTGATCCACGCCGCGAACGCCTCGTACTCGGCCTTCTGGCGCTTGGCGGTGATCAGGCCCGCCGCCTTCGGGTCGTCGGCCCCGCGGTTGATGAGCGCGAGGATCTTTGAGTCTTCCGGCTTGTCGAGGTCGATCAACCCCTGATCGCGCAGCGCGAGAAAGGTGTCCTTCGCCGAAGGGAGGATGTAGTTCTTGAGGTCGACGGCCGCGAGGTGACACCGGACGCAGCTCGACGGCTCCGGCGACTTGAAGATCGGTGCGATCCGCTCCTCGAACACTTTCGCGGGGTCGTCCGCGGCGGAAGCGGGCGCGCCCCACGAGGCGAGCAAAACGAGCGCGGCGAAGGGGCGCATGGGAACCTCCGTTGGGATTCCCGACAGCGTACCCGCGCGGGGCGGGTGAGAAAAGCACGACGCCCGGCTTTGCGGCCGGGCGTCGCGCGGGTTCGCGGGGGAAACCTTACTTGCCCTTCGTCTTCCACGAGACGTCGGTCAGGGTGTCCTTGTCGAACTTGATGTCCAGCTTCGCGCCGCCCTTCTTGCCGCTGACGCGCTTCTCGAACGCCTCGTAGGTGGACTCCTTCGAGTTCTCGCCCTTGGCGGTCGTGGTGAACTTGGTCTTGTCGCCGACCTTGTAGGTGTTTTCCTTGTCCCCTTCCTTGACGGTCACTTCCTTCTTGTCCTTGTCGTACTTGACGACGGTGACTTCGACGGCGACCACGAGGCCGGCCATGAAGAACATGGCGCACAGGGCCATCAGCAACTTACGCATCGCAGCAACTCCGAATGGTGTGTGACCGCGGACCCGTGCGAGCGGGCTGGCGGCAGGGAGGACAGCGGAGGATGATGTTAGGCGCGAGGCGGAAGGAGAACAACAGCCCCGCGCGATTTTTTCACAATTCCCTCATCAATGTCGCAACTCTCGCAGTCGCGACCCGATGGAACACCATCCACACGCGACATCCAACCCGCCCCGCCCCGCGCGGTTCCGCGCAGGGCGCGAAAAGTTGCGCGAATCCGCACGACCCGAACACTCCCCTGTTGCGGCCCGCGTCCGAACCCCGCATGATGTCGGGCACCTCTCGGAGATCGCCATGACCCGCTGCCGATTCGCTGCCCTGCTCGCGCTGCTCACGCTCGCGCCGTGTGCGCGCGCCGACGACGCCGACCTCATCGTTCACAACGGCAAAGTCCTGACGGTGGACGCTAAGTTCGCTACGGCCGAGGCGGTCGCGGTGCGCGGCGGGAAAGTGGTTGCGGTCGGCAAGAGTGCCGACGTGCTCAAGCTCAAGGGCGCGAAGACGTGCGTCATCGACGCTGCGGGCAACACCGTCATGCCGGGCCTGTACGACAGCCACACGCACCCCGCCGGGGCCGCCGGGAGCGAGGTCGGCGACCCGATCCCCGATCTGCGGTCGCTGCCCGAAGTGTTCGCGTTCATCAAGAAGCGCGCGAGCGAACTGCCCGAAGGGAAGTGGATCGTCATCCGCTACGCCTTCCCCACGAGGCTGAAGGAAGCGCGGTTCCCGACGAAGGCCGAACTGGACGCGGTCGCGCCCAAACACCCGGTGCTGTACCACGCCGGCCCCGCGGGCGTCGCCAACAGCAAGGCGCTAGAAGTGAGCGGCGTGACGAAGGATACCAAAGACCCGCCCGCAGGCCAAGTGGTGAAGGACGAGAAAACGGGCGAGCCGACCGGGATGCTCCGCAACGCCTACGGCGTGCTCAAGGGCGTGCCCGGTGGTGGCGGCGAGGCGACCGCGGCCCAGCGCCGCGCCGCCGTGCTCAAGCTGTTCGCCCTCTACAACGAGCACGGCATCACCAGCATCGCCGACCGCAACGCCGGGCGCGGCGACCTCGACCTGTACCTCTCGTTTCAGAAGGCCAACGAGCTGACGCTGCGCATAAACGTCGCCCGCAGCTTCGGCGCGGGCGGCACGCGCGAGGCCATCGGCAAGCGCCTCGACGACCTCATCGGCGACGACAAGCGCGGCGGCCCGACCGGGGCCGGCGACGAGTGGGTCCGCATCGGCCCCATCAAGATGTTCCTCGACGGCGGCATGCTGAACGGCTCCGCGTACATGCGCAAGCCGTGGCCGCGCGGCGACACGTACCAGATCACGCAGGACGACTACCGCGGCCTCTTGTTCATCAAGCCCGAACAGCTGAACGTTGTGGTGGAAGAGGCCGCGAAGCGCAAGTGGCAGGTGACGGCCCACTGTGCCGGCGAGGGCGGAATGGACGTACTGCTCGACAGTTACGAGTTCGTGAACAAGGTCACGCCGATCAAGGAAATGCGGTTCTGCATCACGCACGCCAACTTCCCCAGCCAACTGAACCTCGAACGGTGCCAGCGGCTCGGCGTGTGCGCCGACGTGCAACCGGCATGGCTCTACAAGGACGGCGGCACGCTGCTGAAGGTGCTGGGCGACGAGCGCATGCGCTGGTTCCAGCCGTACCAGTCGTGGCTGAAGTACACCACGGTGGGCGGCGGCAGCGACCACATGCTCCGCTTCTCCCCGCTCGACAGTACGAACCCGTGGAGCCCGTGGCTCGGCGTGTGGATCGCCCTGACGCGCAAGCTCGAACGCGGCGGCGCGGTCCATCAGCCCGACGAGCGCCTGACGCGCGAACAGGCGGTCCGCCTCTACACAATAAACAACGCCTTCCTCCACAACGAGGAGAAGGAGAAAGGCTCGCTGGAAGCGGGCAAACTCGGCGACCTCATCGTCCTCGACCGCGACCTGATGACCTGCCCCATTGACGAGGTAAAGGCAATCAAAGTGCGTGCAACGGTGGTCGGCGGGAAGGTCGTATACGAGAAGAAGTGAGCACGGGCGACCGCCGTGCGCGGCGGTCGGTTGAACGCGCGACGTGTGCCAACGAGTCTCACCCGGCGTGACCGCGGTCGCGCCAGCGTGAAGCAGTGTCACCATCCCCGGACCGGGTCCCGCAAGAAATCCGTGGCTCGCCGCTTGGATTCTCGTCTCGAAATGCACACATTATATCACGTATACATCTGAATACAACCTCTGCACGCCCCTTCCCTTCGCACCGGCATTTCGCCATTCATCAGCACCCAGCCCGGAACCACTTCCTCGCGGCGACTCCCTTGTGCCGACGCCAGAAGGCGCGGTATCACTCATTTTACCTATTAGATGTTCTTCACGATAAGGTCGGCGCCCGTGCGGCCCCGCCGCGTGGCTGATCGGCGGGTGGGTTCAGGCGTCGATCATCCGGTTCACCAGTCCGGCGATGGCCCGGACCCGCATCCCGTGCCGC
>Ga0194132_10008284_pt1 | contig 14955 bp, 12 predicted proteins | sample TA2KigOf80mmetaG_FD_148612 | JGI IMG/M metagenome (GOLD analysis project Ga0194132, IMG submission 148612) | Freshwater microbial communities from Lake Tanganyika, Tanzania - TA2015054 Kigoma Offshore 80m | ecosystem: Environmental > Aquatic > Freshwater > Lake | place: Tanzania: Lake... | reverse complement strand
TCGTCAGCGGCGGCGGCCCCGGCAACATGCAGTGGGACGCGCACGGCGATATCGAAGAGAATCATCTGCGCATGGCGTCGCACACCGATCAACCGGTGGCGGCGCTCATGAAGGATTTGAAGCAGCGCGGGTTGCTGGATTCGACGCTCGTGTTGTGGGGCGGGGAATTCGGCCGGTCGCCGGAGTCGCAGGGAACCGTTGGGCGCGATCATCATAACCTTGGCTTCACGATGTGGATGGCGGGCGGCGGGATCAAGGGCGGCCGGGCGATCGGCGCCACCGATGCCATTGGACTTCGCGCGGTCGAACGAACGATGCACTTCCGCGATATTCATACGACGATCCTGCACCAACTGGGATTGAATCAGGACGCTCTCAGCTATATGCACCTGGGGCGGCGGGAACGGTTGACGGAAGTCCATGGGGAAGTGATCAAAGAAATCGTTTGATTACGACAAATGCCGATCGCCGCATCGGGGCCGCAGTTCACGGCCATCCCGGGCTACGGCTTGCTCGGAATCAGAAGCGGTATTCAACTCAGCGAAGACGCCAGTCTGATTCTCGACGCCTCGAATCTCTTCGATAAGAATTATCGTGGCGTCGCCGCGCGATTTCGCTACCAGTGGTAGTTTCAGCTCGTAATCGAGATCGGCCCCTCTTTGTGGCTCAGTTTCGCGACGATTTCTTCCTTGCGCCGCTCGGCTACCTCCGCGGCGGTTTCGGTGGCGACGTTATAAAAGCACAGCGCGACAAATAGCGCGGCAGCCAGCACGCCGTGATAGGCCCAGTAGTTGCCGGTCGCCCATCGGGCGAGATAGGCCAACGTCACAGGCGCCAGCAAAACCGGATAGACGAACAGCAGCAGGAACTGCACCTTGCTGCCGCTGTTGCGCCATGCCTGTTCGCCGTCGATCGGCTTCGGCGAGTAGACGCTGGTCATGTTTCCACCGCCCAAGATGAAGGCAAGAAACACGCATGCGGCCATCGTTGCGTCGGCGATCTGGGGCAGACCGTTGCCGACGGGCAGCACCAGAATGATCGCACTGAGCACGAGGATCGACAGCGCGGTCATCATCACCGCGACGACGTTCTTGGCGCGCAATACGTCGCGGAAACGCAGCGGCGTGACGAACCATTGCTGCGCGCCCGCCCGTTCGAAACCGAAGACGTTCCAGTAGATTACTTCGCCCAAGACGAGCATGCCGTACAACACGGCCATCGTGGCGTAATTCCGGGTCATCCAGCCACCGCCGCCGCGCATCGCCTGCGGCAGCCAGATGATCGCACCGAAGGATGCGGCCATCAGGAAGATCAAGCGAAACCGCGGCGAACGCGTAAGCGTACGAATATCTTTCTCGACGAGCGCCGCGACGGGATCCAGCAGCACTTTCGACGGCAGCGAGGCGATGCGATCGATCCACGTTGGCTTGTCGCTGGGCGGCTCGTGCGCGGTGCTTGACCCCATCGAGTCTTCCAGCCGGAGTGTTCGTTCGAAGACGATGCGAGCGAAGGCATAAGCAGCCAAGAGCCAGACGATCAGCGCCGCCGCCGCGCTCGCCGACCATCCCAACGCCAATCGCGAAACCGCCAGCCAGGGCAGGCCTTGGAAGAACTGCGACATCCCTTGCAGCCAGCGGATCTGGGACTCGGGCTGCTGCTCGACGCGCGCGATCAGTAACTGCGGCACAAGCATTACGCCGAGAAACAACAACATCACCAGTTCGCGAACGCCCTTCTTTTGGAAGAGCAGTCCGAGCGCGGATTTCAGTCCGCTCGCGAGCAGTAGATTCAGCACGACGTAGAGGAGTATCGCCAAGGGCGCCCACCAGGGGGCGTCCTTATTGATCGACAGACCGACGCAGAATCCCGCGGCTACAAGCAGCATCTCAACGGCGGTTGTAATGCGAAGCAGTGTTTCAAGCAGGAACAACTGCCCGGTTGGGATCGGATAGACAAGCAGCCGGCGCAGGTCGATAAATGCGCCTTGCGACGCCATGACGATTGGGAACAGTTGCCAGAAGAAGAGCAGAAGGAACAGCGCCGCCGGCAGCGCGCGGGCGAGTACCGTCGCCGATACGCGGCCGCTGGTGAGAAGGGCGGCGCCGAAGGCGGCCGCGATCCAGACGCCATACCAGAGTAGTCCGGTGATCCACTTCACAACCAAGCTGCCGGCGCGCGCGCGCGTGATGAAATTCGCCGAAACACGCCACTGCGCCCACAGGATCGCCAGCAGCGGGCGGAACGATTCCACTACAGCCACTCCAGATTTTCCGAAGCGCGGCCGCCGACGACGACGCGGACGAAGATCTCCTCGAGCGATTCGCTCCCGCATCTTAAGTTGGCCATCGTGTCGTCGACGACCAGCTTGCCATCGGAGATGATCGCCACGCGGTCGCAGAGACGTTCAACGACTTCGAGGACGTGCGATGTCAGAAAAATCGTCGCGCCTTTGGAAACCAGATCGAGCAGGATGTTCTTCATCAACCGCGCGCCGACCGCGTCGACGCCCTCAAACGGTTCGTCCATGAGAAACAGTTGCGGGCGGTGTAGCAGCGCCGCAGCCATTGCCACGCGCTTGCGCATGCCCTTGGAGTATTCGCCGATCATCTTGCGGCCTTGCCCGTCCATCTCGAACAGGGCGAGCAGTTCGCGCGTGCGTTCGCGGGTCATGGCGGAGGGAAGGCCGTAGATGCGGCCCGCGAATTCCATGTACTCCTGCCCGGTTAAGTGGTCGAAGAGTAAGGTGTCTTCGGGAACGAGACCGATCTGCCGTTTGATCTCGACGGACTTTTCGGGCATGGACAGACCGAGGATCTCGATATCGCCCGAGTTCGGGGTACTCACGCCCATCAGCATCTTGATTGTCGTGGTCTTCCCGGCGCCGTTCGGGCCGAGAAATCCGAAGAAACAACCGCGCGGGACGGTTAGCGAGAGGCCGTCGACAGCGGCTTTGGCGCCGTAGTATTTGCGAAGATCGCGAACGACGAGCGCCGGGGGAGCCGGGAGCGGGGGCGGTTCGACCGCTGCGGGAAATGGAAGCGGCTCGGACGGATTCTCAAGATCCACCCTCACAGTGTAAGACTTTCCTTCCCTTCGCCGAAGAGAGTATTCAGAATGTCTACTGTCGCTTCTCCTCCATCCCTCCGCGAACGCGCCCTGCAATCGATAGCGAAGTTGCCGCCGTTCAGTCCAGTCCTTAACAAGCTCCTGGCCAGCCTATCCAAGGGGGACATCATGGTCTCCGAACTCGCCGATTGGATCGAGAAGAACACCGTGCTTACCGGTAACGTCATGCGCATGGTGAATTCGGCGGCCTATGGCCGAATGGGTACGGTGTCGAGCGTTCGTCACGCGATCACGATTCTCGGGACGAACCGGCTGCGTAACATCGTGCTTGGGCTGTCGGTGTGCAACCTGTTAGGGGGGTTGAAACTACCGGCCGGGTGGTCGAGCAAGCAGTTCAATTTGCACGGCATCGCGGTCGCCAACATGTCGGACCTCGTCGCGCAGAACATGGCGATCGAGTATGGCGAGGGCGCCTTCGTGGGCGGACTGCTGCACGACGTCGGCAAGCTGTTGTTGGCCGTGTCCTGCCCTGATGAGTACGCGGCCGTCATCACCGAAGCGCGGCGCGATCACAAGGAACTGCATGAAGTGGAGCTCGCGCAGCTTGGCTTCTCCCACGCGGAACTGTCGCTGAAGGTCCTGGAGCAGTGGAAGCTGCCTCTTCCCATTCAAAAGGCCGTGCAGCTTCATCACAGCCCGGATCGCGATTCGGCTACGCCGGGTCAATTGTCGTTGAGCGGCGGTATTCAGATCGGCGACTTTGTCGTCAACGCGCTCGGAATACGCGCTGTATCCGATACCGGGGCCAGCGGCGATCAGAGTGACGCGCGCGTGATCCTGCAGGCGCTTGGCCTCGGCGACAAAGCCGACCGCATGATCGACACCTTTGAGAAAGACATGGAAGCGCTGCGCGCCGTGCTTTAGGCGGTAATTACGGCGACGTAGACCTGCGTTGTGCCGCTGCGATCGCTTGCGAATACAACACTTTTCTCGTCGTGAGAAAACGACGGGTGCGGGTGCGTCCATTGCGGGCCGTAGACCGTATCGGCGCCCACCTCCATCCAACTTAACGTGCCTGTCGCTTTCGCGCCGCTGCGCGCGGCGGCAAAGTCTTCGGCCAGCGCGTAACGGCTCGTCTTCCACTGCGATCCGCCGTTAGACGCCTTCGATTCGCAGATCAATCGGCGTTGGCCCGTAGCCACGTCGACAAGGAAAATTCCGTCGTCCGGATGATTGGTGTCGCAGAGGATTTTTGTCCCCGCGCGATTGGGCGTAATGTGCCAGGCGTTGAAGGATGCGAGTGTCCGGTGCTCGCGGGTGGTCCAATTCATCACACGAAGTTCGTGCGGCCAGACTGTATAGACGATGTCGCCTGTCGTGCCGAGAAACGTTTCATGCACGATGAAGTAGTCGTTGCCATGCTGGCGAAGGCACTCGAGCGCGGAGCCGTCGCGCTTCACCCGGTGCATGCGCGGCGCGGGGTCGCCGGCGAACTCGATCCACTCCCTCTCGTTGGGGTGGAACTGCGGATGGATGACGGTGCGCGGATACAGAATGATGTTCCAATTCTTCCCTTCCGCTCTTCCGACGGCGAGGCCGGACTGCCCGTCTTTCTTGATCGCCACGACCATCCATTCACCGGCGCGATCGAGCGACGGTTCACCCATCGAGCCGGTACCGAAGTCGACGACACAGGTTTCCGCCAGCGTCGCGAGGTCGATCCACCAGATCGCCGCGCCGCGCACGAAGAACACGCGCCGTCCATCGGGATCGATAGCCGGGGAGAACGGATGAATCGGTGCGCCTTCGGTCAGTTGTCTGACAATGCCGTGGGGAAACTCCGTCACGGCGAACAGTTGCCAGCCGCCGGTGCGGTTCGAAATGAAGAGCATCGTAGCGCCGTCTGGCGTGAAGGACGATTGCAAGAAGTACGTGGCGTGATTGATCGACCCGGCATGCGAGGTCACCTGCAGCACGCGCGCGCCCGTTGCCGCATCGCGGAACTCACGCAGCTCCGATGGCGTTTCCCTTCCGTTGGTCATTGCTTCTTGCGGAGAAATATCATGTGCTGCCAGGGCAGCGAGTCGAGCACCTTGTCGATGCGGAAACCCTCGGCCCCGAGTTCGGCGCGCACTTCCTCGATCGACATTTTGTGCTCCAGGCGGATCGGCACGGTCTTATCTTCCTTGCGGAATTCGAGCAGTACCAGCACCCCTTCCGGCTTCAGGGCCTTCGCGACGGACCGGAGCATCTCTTGCGGCTTCGCAAACTCGTGATAGACATCGACGAGGATGATTAAGTCTTGCGAAGCGTCCGGCAGCTTGGTCTCCGCCTCGCCGCCGAGCACCGGCACGACGTTTTTGATGCCGGCCGACGCCAGCCGTTTGCCTAGCAGCTCCAACATTCGTGGCTGAATATCGACGGCGTAGACTTTTCCTGAATCGCCTACAATTCGCGCCATTCGTACGGCGTAATAGCCGGTGCCCGCGCCTAGATCGCAGACCGTCATGCCGGGCTTCAGACCCAACAGCTTGATCGCTTTCGACGGCGCCTCTTCGTCTTCGCGCTCACGCCTCTCCAACCAATCGGCGCCCGCCGCCGACATCACCGGCGCAATCGCGCGCCCGCTGATCGGATGGACTTGCGGCGCCTTCTGCGCCGAAGCCAAGGCCGCGAGCGCCATCGCCAAAATCACCGGCATTTGCTTTTTGATCGCCAAGATTTCCATAATAGCTGCAATTACCGATTCGTTCGGATCTTTTCAATGCTTGCACAAAAACTCACACCCGTTCTCCTGGTCTCGACTTTGATTGCGTTGCAAGGCTGCGGCGAAAAGGCGGCGCCTATCTCGTCGTTCGCGATGGGACAGAAGGTGCAAGTCGGGAAAATTGTCTACAGCGTTCTCGAAGCCGAATGGCGCACCGATGTTCCGGGCGGCAAACAGTCCCCGAAAAACCGGATTCTGCAGCTGACCATGGCAATCACCAATAGCAGTTCGCAGGAGATTTCGATCCCCACGCTGCGCTTGCTGAACGCCAAGAGTGAGGAACACCCTGAGTACACCGAGATCGAAGGCAACATGTCGTGGATGGGATTGCTGCGGCGCCTGCAACCTTCGTTGACCGAAACCGCCGCGATCTACTTCGACGTTCCCGTGGGCGCTTGCAAACTGGAAGTGGTCGATAACTCGGACGCCGAAAACGAAAAGGCTTCCTATATCGAAATTCCCGCCTCGCTCGCCCCGCCGCCCGTGCTCACCGGCGGCGACGCACCGAAAGCAAAATGACCCGGGCCGGAGCGCGCGCCACATTCGCTGTGCTCCTGGCCGCGATGCCGCTCGGCGCGCAGTCGCTTGCCGTAGTCGCTCCGCTCCTGGCGCAATACGATGGCGGGCCATCCATTCCGGCGGGCTTCGGTTACGGAAGCGGCGAATCGATTCACCTGACGTTCGATGTTGCCGGCTTTAGGCCCTCGGCCGACGACGATCCCAAAACCGACCTGGTCTGGGAATGTGCTGTGTTCGACGCCGCGGGCCTGTCGCTCACCGCGCCGAAAAAGGGCGCAGTGAAGGTCGAACTCGCCGCGGAAGACAAGAAGTGGCGGCCGCGCGTGCGCGTTGAATTTCCGCTGCCCGAGGCGCTTGCGGCCGGCGGCGGCGAGATCCGGATTTCCGCGGTCGACCGCGTCGCCAAGCAATCCGCCGAGTTGAAAGTTCCGTTTCGAACGCGAGGCCTCAGTCTCGACGGCGTCGATTCGCTCCGCGCGCTGCGTTTCCGATTCCTGCGGGCCGAGGATTCCGCCGATCCGCTAACGGTCGCCGCGTACCGGCCAGGCGACACGGTCTGGGCGCGTTTCGAACTCGCCGGCTACAAGCTGGGGCCGTCGAACTCGTTCCATGTCAGCTATGGACTGGAAGTGTTCCGCGCCAATGGGGAGAGCCTTTTCAAACAGGAAGAGGCCGCCAACGAATCCGGTCAGTCGTTCTATCCGCGCCGCTACGTGTTCGGCGTGCTGAGCCTGCAATTGACTAAAGACCTCGCGCTCGGCGAGTACACGATCCTGCTCCGCCTGAAGGATCACAGCGGCAACGCCACCGCCGAATCAAAACATTCTTTCCGCGTTGAGTGAGAATTTTCCAGCGGCGCGCCCACTGTGTTCTATATGGGCCTGTTTCGGACCCGCACGGCCGCGGTATTCGGCATCGACGCACATCTCATTGATGTCGAAGTCGATCTCTACCAGGGCGGCAGCGCGCGCGACTTCATCACGGTGGGCATGCCCGATGCAGCGGTTCGCGAAAGCCGCGAGCGAATTAAATCGGCCCTGCAGAACTCCGGGTTCGGCTATCCCGCCAAGGCCGTAACGATTAATCTTGCGCCGGCGAATTTACGGAAGGAGGGCCCTGGATTCGATCTGCCGATGGCGCTGGCGATCCTGGGCGCCACCGGCGCGCTCAAGCGGAGCGAACAGCACGCGTTCGCGGGTGAGTTATCGCTCGACGGCACCGTCCGTCCCGTACGCGGCGCGTTGTCGATGGCCGTTTGCGCGCGCGAAGCAGGGCTGCGTTATCTTGTCGTGCCGAAGGAGAACGCGGCCGAAGCCGCCGTTGTCGAGGGCATCCGTGTGCTGGGCGTGCGGCATCTCGCCGAGGCGGTATCGGCGCTGCGCGCACCGGAGGAGTTCGCCTCCGAACCACCCGCCGCGGCCGCGGCGCCGGAAGAGTCGTTTCCCGACTTCGCCGAAGTCCGCAGGCAGACAACGGCCAAGCGCGCGTGCGAGGTCGCGGCATCGGGCGGTCATAACGTACTTTTCGTCGGGCCGCCGGGCTCGGGCAAATCGATGCTCGCGAAGCGGCTTGCGGGCATTCTGCCGCCGCTGTCGTTTGTCGAGGCGATCGAGACGACGCAGATCCATTCCGTGGCCGGCCAACTGAAACCCGGCGCCGGGCTGTTGACGAATCGGCCGTTCCGCGCGCCGCACCATACGGTCTCCGACGCGGGCCTGATCGGCGGCGGGAGCGGTTCGCCGAGGCCGGGCGAGGCGAGCCTCGCGCACAACAGCGTGCTGTTCCTGGATGAGTTACCCGAGTTCGCGCGCAACGTGCTCGAGCAGTTGCGCCAGCCTTTGGAAGAGGGCTCGGTGAGTATCGCGCGGACTTCCGGGACAATGCGATTTCCCGCGCGTGTGATGCTGGTGGCGGCGATGAACCCTTGTCCGTGCAGACATTAACTGAACCGAGCTAAACCGTTGCTGAACGGCCAGAGGCCGCTCCTTCCGATGAAAACGGCGCGGGATGCTGGGCTGAGACGATTGTTTCCGAGTGGCGCGTCAGAACTAAGCCGCTGGCGCGGCGGACGCAGTAGCGTGGGTGCAGAGCGGCAGCAATAGCGGTAGCGTCGGGATCACAGAAGGAGGTTTCTGTGACCCCACTACGTCAACGGATGTTGGAAGATCTCCAGCGCCGTAATTACAACACCGACACCATTCGCGGCTACATTCTGGCCGTCGAGCAGTTTGCCCGGTACTTCGGCAAGTCGCCGGAGCTGATGGGCGCCGAGGAGATCTGCCAGTTTCAGCTGCATCTACTGCAGGAGAAGAAGCTGGCGATTGGGACGATTGCGCTGAGGATGGGTGCGATTCGGTTCCTCTACAAGAAGACGCTGAAGCGACGCGATCTGGATCTCGATGATCTGCCGTTGCTGAAGACCCCGAAAAAGCTGCCCGTCGTGCTGAGTCCGGAGGAGGTGACACGTCTCATTGAGGCGGCACCCAACCTGATCTACCGGACCTTGCTGTTGCTGCTCTACGCCACCGGGTTGCGGCGCGCCGAGGCGGCTCACCTGCGGGTGAGCGACATCGACAGTTCGCTCATGTTGATCCATGTCCGTCAGGGCAAAGGATCGCGCGACCGCGAGCTGCCACTGACCCAGAAGCTTCTCGATGCATTGCGGGAGTACTGGCGAGCGGCGAAGAACAAGCCTCGCGTGTACTTGTTCCCGACCCGCACGGAACCCACCGAAGAGGAAAAACCGATCTCCGACAAAACGGTGTGGAACGCCTGTCATGAAGCGGCACTGCGCGCCGGTCTCACCAAACGCATCGGGCCGCATACCCTGCGGCACAGTTTCGCGACGCACCTGCTGGAGAGTGGAGCCGATCTGCGCACCATCCAGTTGCTGCTGGGGCACCGGTGTTTGAAGGACACCGCGATCTATCTGCATTTGTCGCGCCGCCATCTCCGTGCCGCCCTCAATCCGCTGGATCAAATCACCGTGCGTAAGTTCGAAAAGCATCCGGAGCCGCCGCGGAACGGTCAGCGGTGAAGCCGCCACCCTGGGAGGTGGCTGACGTCATCGGCAGGGCTGGCCATCGATTCATCGACCGCTATCGGGAGTCCCTGACATGGGCCCAACTGAAGGTGCTCAACGCGATCCAGCGTTGCCGCACCGCCGCGCTCGGTGGGCACCGCGATCAATGCGACCTCTGCGGCCATCGGGCCATCTCGTACAACTCCTGCCGTAATCGTCACTGCCCCAAGTGCCAGGCTAACGCTCGGGACAAGTGGCTAGCCGCACGCGAGCGCGAACTGCTGCCCGTGGATTACTATCACCTGGTCTTCAGCGTCCCCCACGCGCTCGTCCCCTTGATATGGCAGAACAAAAAGCTGCTGTTCAAGCTGTTGTTTGAAGCCAGCGCCGAAACGCTCCTCGAAGTGGCTGCTGATCCCAAGCACCTGGGCGCCGAGATCGGCTTCCTCAGCGTTCTGCATACCTGGGGCCAAAATCTACAGCCACATCCGCACGTTCACTGCGTGGTGCCCGGCGGCGGATTGTCGCCGGATCACCAGCATTGGATCCGCGCTCCCAATCATTTCTTCCTGCCGGTACGGGTGCTGAGCCGGGTGTTTCGCGGGAAATTTGTGGCGGGCCTGCGCCGCGCATTCCGCCAGGACAAACTCGTCTTTTTCGGAGCTTGCCGGTCATTGGCCGAGCCGAAGCCGTTCGCTGCCTTCCTGCGAACGCTGTTCCGCCAAGACTGGGTCGTGTACGCCAAAAAGCCATTCGGGGGACCGGAACATGTGCTCCATTATCTAGCCCGCTACACGCACCGCGTCGCGATCTCGAACCATCGCCTGGTCGAAGTAACCGATACGCAGGTGTCCTTCCGCTGGAAAGACTATGCGCACCACAGCAAGCGCCGCATTATGACGCTCACTCATGAGGAGTTCCTCAGGCGCTTCCTCCAGCACGTTTTGCCACGTGGGTTCCCACGCATCCGTTACTTCGGTTTGTTTGCTAACCGCCGGCGCGGAACACTACTTCCGCTTTGCCGTAGCCTGCTGGCCGTTCCACCGGCTCTTTCTCCGATGGTCCAAACGGCGACGCCGACGGTCGCGCTCTGCCCCCATTGTCAGGGACCCATGCGGATTGTACAGCGGCTGAGTGCCTCTGAACTGAGTCGCGAACAACACCGCTTGGTAGAACCCATTGACAGCTCCTAGCACCGCCCCAACTTTGCCGACCCGGCGTGGCCTCGGCGACGCCACACTGCAAGTGTGCTCGCTCCTCTTTCCAACACCACTTTGGCAGGCGCACATCACTCTTGGTTGGCCTTCAGGCCGCCGTTTGTACCCCAAGCGCAGCACGCTCCAGTTCCACGAACCACCCTCTCTCCCGCCCGCATCCCAAAGATCAACATTCAAAACCCATAGCTAGTGGCATCCAGCGCGCCGCGCCAGCCGCTTCCTTCTTACGACTCTATCCGAAGCGGCGCGTCAGTCTTCACACCAGCTGTTTTTCGCCGGGCCGCTTCCGATAGAGATCTGACGTATTCCGGGAGCAACCCGGAAATGGACCCGATCTTCGCTTTCCTGCGATGGCCTGAAGAAGCCATCCGCAGGCACGGCCCCCTCGGAACGGGGATTCTGATCAACTCCGGCAAAGGAGTGAGGCGTCGGGTGTATACTACTGGGGTCCGGAAGACCCAAATTGGAAATCCCGGCTTATTGGATGACGCAGCAAGGGGTAAAGCAACATGATGCTCAAGACGGCGCGTTCATTTTTGGCCAGGGTCCCAAATCTCTTATTGACGATGGGACTAGGGCTGCTGGTGGCGCTGTGCGCCTATGCACAGCTCGGTTCAACAGGCTCAATCAGCGGCACAGTTACTGACCAGGGCGGTGGCGTCGTACCCAAAGCAACGGTCAAGCTGATTTCGCAACTCAACGGCGACACTCGCACGACCGAAACCAATGATGCCGGCGTTTTTTTCTTTGGTGCGGTCCAGCCTGGCCCCTACACTGTGCGCGTCGACGCGGTCGGCTTTCGCGCGCGGGAGCAAAAGAACAACAACCTGCTGGGTTCGGCCCGCCTCGAACTGGGGCAGTTGGCGCTCGAAGTCGGCAGTGTGACAGAGTCGGTTGAGGTCGCAGCGCAGGTGGGCGCTGTCGCTACCACCACGTCAGCTCAAACCTCAACTCTCGACAGCGGTCAGATGGACAAGGTTCCGGTGCGCGGTCGCGATCCGATGTCTGTCCTTAAGACTCTGCCGGGCGTGCAGATCATCGCCGACCAGGACACCTGGGGCGGGAGCTTTCAGTCCACCGTTCCGCAGTTTCAGGGGCGCGGAGGCAACACGATCTTCACCGACGGCGTCAATGGCGGTGATGGTAACGGAGGCAGCAACTACAGCGGCATCACCAGTATCGATGCGATCGCCGAGGTGAACATACAGGCGAACTCCTATACCGCGGAATACGGTCTCAAAGGTGGGGCGCAGATTAACCTGGTGACCAAGCGCGGCGGGTCGCAATTCCACGGCACGGCTGCCTGGTACAAGCGCCACGAAATGTTCAACGCGCAGAATTTCTTCAACAACAGAACGGGTACGCGAAAGCCACTCTATCGCTACTCGGACTGGTCGGGCACGATAGGCGGCCCAGTGCCGGTTAAGGTCCCGATTCTGAACCGTGACGGCAAGAGTATGAATTTCTTCTTCTCGGTTGAAGACATGCGCCTGAAGAACGTTCAGCCACTGCGTTTCTTTACCATGCCAACGGCATTGGAGCGCAATGGTGATTTCTCGCAGACGAGGACTCCGGCCGGGGCCCTGATTCCGGTTCTGGATCCGGCGGCCGGCCAAACACCGTTCCCGAACAATGTGATTCCCGCGTCGCGCCGCAACAACATCGGTTCGGCCTACCTGAACATGTTCCCCCTGCCCAATACGGTGGGGGCTTCCGGCTATAACTACACGACGCAGGAGGCGAGTATTGATCACCCGCGCCGCGCAACGCTCCTCCGCGTTGACCTTCGCCCCACAGTCAAGGACACCATTAGCATCAAAAGGCAGACCTGGTTCACGCGCAGCGTAGGCTGGGAGGTGGCACAAGCGCCGGCTCTGTCCAGGTGGGGCGTAACCCGCCAACGCTATGACTTCAGCAGCGATCAGGGCAAACTGGAGTACACGCACGTATTTAGCCCCCGTCTGATCAACGAAATGGCGATCGGCGTGTTCTACAGCACGGAATCCGGCCCCCCGGATGATGATCTGGCACTGGCCAGCATTCAAAAGGCATATGATCGTGCCGCCGCGCTCGGTGACTGTGCGCCTCCCCGGGCGTGCAAGGCTAACGGTACGCTGAAGCCAGGCCCGCTGGCCGGCCTGCGGCAGATCAATCCGGCGATCAATCCTCTGGGGATTATCCCGAAAGCGTTATTCGGCACGCTGCAAAACAACAGTCAGGCGGTACCGGAAATCAACTATGACAACCGTTACCCGCTGACCGGTGAAGACACTGCGATGCCGATCACCAACAACACCACCTACATCAGGGGCAACCACACGTTCAAATTCGGCGCCCTTCGCGAGTTCGAAGCGTCTCGCCAGGCGCGAGCCAGCACCTTCGGCGGGCAGTTTAACTTCCAGGTGGACGGCAACGATCCGCTGAACACGAACTTTGCCTACGCCAATGCCTACATCGGCCATGTCCAGACGTATACCGAGTCCATGGGACGTCCGCCGAACCCGAATCGCCGCCAGTACATCTGGGCCTGGTACGGCCAGGATACCTGGAAGGTTCGCAGGAACCTCACGCTCGATATCGGCTTGCGTATGTACAAGTGGTCACCCATTCTGCAAGGTGGCGGCGAAGCCTCCGCCTTCGCGTTTGAACGGTTTGACCCCAATTGGGGCGGTACTCCTCCCAGGCTGTACCAGCCGACTTTGGTCAACGGCGCCCGTCGCGCCCTCAACCCGATCACCAACGAGATCCTGCCCGCTCCGTTCATTGGTCTCATGGCGCCGGGTACAGGTTACACCTGCGGACCGATTACCGCCAAGTCGCCCTGCAGGATCAACGGCGTGGTGGTTCAGGACGACCCCACATTCACCAATGTTGGCCACGGCTTTTGGGATCAGGTCCCTCTACAATGGGACCCCCGCTTCGGTGTTGCATGGGATCCGTTCTCTAACGGCAAGATGGCTGTACGGTTTGGCGCCGGTGTCTACCACGATAGTTCTTACAGCAACACCTTCGTGGGCGGTCCGTCCTTCCTGTTCGATCAGGTCATCCGATACACGGATCTGAATTCCTATTTCCTTGGGTCCGGACCGACCAGTCCTGCCAATGTGGCGGGGACGTATCGCACCGGCCAGAAGTTGCCCGCCACTCTCCAGTACAACTTCGGAATTCAGCGCGAGATCGGATTCAAGACGGTTTTGGACGTAGCCTACGCCGGCAGCAACACCCGCCACCAGGCTTACAACTACAACTCGAACCTTTTAGCCCGAGGCGTCCGTTTTCTGCCTTCCAGCCGGGACTTCACCAGAACTCCGACGGCGGCAAATCCCGGTGCGCTGGACGACGTTTTCCTGCGGCCGATCCTTGGCTTCAACGACATCAACATTACGGGCTTTGGATACAGCGGCCGGTACGATTCCCTTCAGGTGTCCGCGAACCGCCGTTTCAGCCAGGGGGTCATGTTCTCAGGCGCCTATACCTATGCCGGTGGGACACAGAACCACGCCAACGGCGCTGCCGCGCAGATGTACCGGCAACTTGACCCGGTCCACAACCGAAGCCGCAATACCCTGGTCAATCAGCATGCCGCGGTGTTCAGCTACACCGTGGACATTCCCAAGACCAGCCATAGGATCATGAACAACGCCGTCGGCAGGCAGATGCTCGACGGGTGGCAGTTTCTCGGCGTTTCCACCTTTGCCAATGGTCAGGTTGCGAACGTCTCGTTCTCGACCAGTGACAACTTCGACTTCTCAGGCGGCGGCGAAGTTTGCGGCACCGGTATCGTTCAGACCGGTAACGCCACTCTGCCCCGCGGTCAGCGGGGGGTGGATAACTGGTTCAACACCGCGGTCTTCCAGCGCCCCAGCGGACGGGGCGACATCGGTAATAACTGCAACAACGGCAAATTCAAACAGCCGGGTTTCAATAATCACGACCTGTCGCTCCGGAAAGTGTTCCCGGTTTTTGGCGAAAAACGTTTCCTGGAGTTTAGGGGCGAGGCGTTCAACACGTTTAACCACACGCAGTTCGCCACCGTCGGCACCGCAGCCCTGTTCAACGCCGCGGGAGTCCAGACCAACACGTCGTTTGGCCGGGTGACTTCCGCCCGCGAAGGAAGGCGCATGGTTATGGGGCTGAAGTTCGTGTTCTGATCTCAGCTCATTTACCAGCCGCCGTCTACGTTAATCGTCTGGCCCGTGATGTAACCAATGCGGGCCAGTAAAACGGCAATGGAGGAGGCTTGGTATTCAAGAAGCTTTCGGCGTGATGACCAATCCCGGCGCTGTAACGGCATTGCGAACATATCTGCTATTAGGAGGACCCGATGAAAACCGGGGTCATTTTCCTTTGGCTCTCGCTGACGC
>Ga0194132_10008283_pt1 | contig 14955 bp, 9 predicted proteins | sample TA2KigOf80mmetaG_FD_148612 | JGI IMG/M metagenome (GOLD analysis project Ga0194132, IMG submission 148612) | Freshwater microbial communities from Lake Tanganyika, Tanzania - TA2015054 Kigoma Offshore 80m | ecosystem: Environmental > Aquatic > Freshwater > Lake | place: Tanzania: Lake Tanganyika... | reverse complement strand
CCGTGCCGTGACGCCGTCGCCGCCGCGCGCGCGCACGCGGCGGCCGATCGCGCGGTACAGCAGAGCCGCCGAGAGGATCGACGGCCGGCACCCGCGGGGCAGCAGTGCGATGCCGCCGATGCCGCTCGCGTAGTAGTCTTCTGCGCGCGCGAGCACGCGCAGCGTCGCCGCGCGCACGCCCGGCGCGGCGCGGCGCGACAGCACCTCGTCGAACGAGCTGCTCTCCGCGGCCAGCCACGTACCCGGCAGGTAGACGCGGTCGCGGGCCGCGTCCTCGCCGACGTCGCGTGCGATGTTGGTGAGCTGCATCGCGATGCCCAGGTCGACCGCGCGTCGCAGCGCGGCGTCGTCGGCGCGCCCCATGATCCGGCTCATCATCCGTCCCACCACCCCGGCCGCACGGTAGCAGTAGAGCAGCAGGGCTTCCTCGTCGGCGACGCGCACGACGCGTTCGAGGTCCTGCGCCATGCCGTCGAGCAGTGCCTCGGGCTCCGCCCGGGGGATGCCGCGGCCCCGCACGACCCATGCGAACGCGCGTCCGACCGGCGTGTCCATCGCGTCGCCCGCGTAGAGGCGATCGAGGCGCTGCCGCGTGCGCGCGTGGCGCGTGCGCGCTGCGTCCGGAGACCCGGCGTCGTCGACGTCGTCGTCGGCACCGCGGCAGAAGGCGTAGGTCGCGACCGCTGCGTCTCGCACGTCGGAAGGAAGCAGCTTCGACGCCGCGTGGAAGCTCCGGGAGTGGACGCGGATCACCTCGCGGCAGGCCGCCAGGTCCGCCGACTCGGGCGCCGTCAAGCCACCGCCGAGCGCACCACCTCCGGCGGCCGCGCGACGCGTCGCCCGATCGCGGGGATCAGGGAGTCGGTGACCTTGGCGCTCGACAGGACCCCGGGCAGCCCGGCACCCGGGTGCGTGCCGGCGCCGACGAAGTACAGGTTCGCGATGTCCGGGCACACGTTGTGGCCGCGAAAGTACGCACTCTGCGTGAGCACCGGCTCGAAGCTGAAGCCGGCACCGAGCCAGCTCCGCAGCTCGGTCTCGAAGTCCGCGGGCGTGAACAGGCGCTCGGTCACCAGTGCGTCGCGCAGCCCCGGCACGCAGTCGCGCTCCAGCACGTCGTAGATCGCGTCGCGGTAGCGCTCCTTGACGGACGCCCAGTCGATGCCGCCCGCGAGGTTCGGCACCGGCGCCAGCACGTAGAAGCACTCGTGGCCCGGCGGGGCGAGCGACCCGTCGGACCGCGTCGGCGTGTGCAGGTAGAGGCTCATGTCGGTGGCGAGCCGCTTGTGCTTGAAGATGTCGTCCAGCAGGCCCTCGTAGCGCGGACCCAGGATGATCGTGTGGTGCGCGAGGTCCGGATACGTCCGGCGCGTCCCGAAGTAGATCAGGAAGAGACCCATGCTGTAACGCATGCGCTGCAGCTTGCGGTCGGAGTTGTGCGGGCGGTGCTCGGGGCCGATGAGCTTCTGGTACGTCCAGCTCAGATCCGAGTTGCAGACCACGAGGTCGGCGGCGATCTCCTCGCCGCCTGCCACCCGCACGCCGCGCACGCGCTGGCCCTCGACCAGGATCTGCTCCACCGGGCACGAGAGCCGAACGTCGACGTCGAGGTCCTGCAGCAGGCGCACCATGCCGCGCACGACCGCACCCATGCCGCCCTCGGCGAAGTGCACGCCCCACTGCCGCTCGAGAAAGCAGATCAGCGCGTAGATCGCGGGCGCGTGTTGCGGGTCGCCGCCGACGAGGAGCGGGTGGAAGGAGAACACCTGTCGCAGCTTCTCGCTGCGAATGTGGCGCGACACGAGGCCCAGTACGCTGCGGTAGCTCTCGAGGCGCACGAGGCTCGGGATCGTCTTGACCATCGCCCAGGGGTCGTGAAACGGGACGTGCCCGAGCTCGAGGAAGCCCTTCTCGAAGATCGCGCGGCTCTTGCGCATGAAGGTCTCGAAGCCCGCGACGTCCCTCGGGCTGAGACGCTGCACCTCGGCCCGCATGCGCTCGGGGTCGCCGGTGTACCGGAAGCGCTCGCCGTCGTGAAAGCGGATCTCGTAGAAGGGGTCGATCGGGAAGAGCCGCGCGTACTCGTCGATCCTGCGCCCGGCGAGCGTGAACAGCTCCTCGAACAGGAACGGCGCCGTGATGATCGTCGGGCCCGCGTCGAACGTGAAGCCGTCCTGCTCGAAGACGTACGCCCGCCCGCCCGGCTTGTCGCGCTTCTCGAGCACCGTGACGTCGTAGCCCTTCACCGCGAGGCGGATGGCGGACGCGAGCCCGCCGAAGCCGCTGCCGACGACGATCGCCTTCACGACGCATCCCCTCCCGTCGCGAGTTGCTCGGTCAGCGCGAACAGCGCGTCGCGCGAAGGTCCGGGGGCGAGCGTCTCGAGCGCGGCGATCGCACGCCCGCCCGCTGCGCGGGCGGCGTTGAGGCAGCGTCGCGACAGCGCGCCGTCCTCGAGCAGCGCCTCGAGGTACGCCGCGCTGCGGGCGTCGCCGCCGTCGAGCAGCACGAGCACCTCGTCACGCGGCAGCAGGCTCTCGTCTTCGAGCAACGCGAGCAGCGGGTACGTCGCGCGGCCGCGCTCGAGGTCCGACGACCCGAGCGCGAGGTCGTCGACGTCGTCGCGGATCTGGTACGCGACCCCGAGCTCGCCGGCCCACGTCGCGAGCGCGCCCTCCACCCGAGCGTCGGCGCACGCGGCGATCGCCCCGAGGCGCGCCGCGATGCGCACCAGAGCGCCGGTCTTTGCGCGCGCGAGCAGCTCGTAGTGCGTGGTACGCAGCTTCGCGCCGAGCTTGACCCACGTGCCGAGCGTCAGATCCAGAGCCTGACCGAGGTGCGCCGCGAACAGCTCCTCGCTCAGCATGTCGAGCGCGCGCAGGCGGCGTGCGTCGTCGAGGTGGCCGCGCAGCGCTGCCAGCGCGCGAAAGTAGGCCGCGTTCGCCGCGTTGAGCGCGATCGGGACGCCGTAGCTCAGGTGCGCGGGCGCGCCGCCACGGCGCTCGGTCGCGGCGTCCTCGATGTCGTCGATGACGAGGCTCGCGTTGTGCAGCAGCTCCGGCACCTCGAACACCGGCCCGGGCTCGGGCTCGCCGCCGCCCGCGACGCGGTAGGCGAGCCGCCCGATCGTCGTTCGCCAGCGCTTGCCGCCCCGATCGACCAGCGTCCAGACCGGCGAGTTTACCTGCCGCGCGAGGACCTCTGCCATCAGCGCGTCGGCATTTTCGCCGAGCAGCTGCCGCAGCTCGCCGAGAGGGAACGACCGCGGCCACACGTCGTGGAACGCGTCCGGGGAAGCGGCCGCAGTGGCCCGTGCTCGCTCGTGGATCATGGGCTTCGGTCGATGCGACGGCCTAGCACGAGTCTGCCACAGCCGTGCCGGAGATCAAGATCTCGTCCGCGGATGGGACGCTCACGACGGCACCGGATCCCCGGCGGGAGGCGGTTCATCGACCGCGCGCACGGCGAGGACGCCGCGCGCGAACCCGGCGAGCTCGCTCATCGAGCCCAGGTGGTGCACGCGATCGGGGAGGTGGAGGATCCCCTGCGGCACGCCGCGGCCACCGAGCACGATTCTGCCGTGGGCCGGCATGCGTTCGAGCACCGCCAGCAGGTCGCGACGCAGCGCCTCGGCGTCGGTTGCGACGCTCACCGTGCGCCAGACCAGCGCCGGCGCGTAGCGGTCGACCGCCGACAGGAGAGCCGCGGTCGGCATGGTCGGCCCGAGGTTCACGTCGCGAAAGCCCGCCTCGGCGAGGACGACGGCGGCGAACAGCGACGGCAGCATGAACGGGTCGGTCGTGAACCCCGCGCCGAGCGCGACCGGTGCGGTGGCGGGCGCGGCCGGGATGAGCGAGCGAATGAACGACAGCGCCTGCAGACAGGTGTCGACCGCGCGGTGCTCGACGACGATGCCGTCGCTGCCCTGCTCCCACAGCTCGCCGGCGCGACTCAGGGCTTCGCGCACCACCCCGTCGCACACCGTCGCGACCGACTCGCCCGAAACGTAGGCGCTCACGACGAGCCCGCGCGCGACCCGCCAGTCGTCACGCAGAAAAGCGGCGTACAGCGCCTCGGCGGTGCTCGGCGCCTGCGCGTCGCTGCCACCCCGGACCGGCAGGACCTCCTCGAGGCCGAGTGCCGCCGGATGCTCGATCTGCAGACCCGACTCGCGCGCGAACTGGACGGCGTCGGCGAGGGCGATCCGCCGATGCCCCCCGGCGGTGCGCGACACGCGAATCGCACCGTCGTCCGCCCAGCGCTTCAGCGACGACTCGCTCACGCCCAGGGCCGCTGCGAGGTCCTTCGGCGTCAAGAAGGCCTTGATTCGTCCATCCACCGCTAGGACCTTGGTCGCTTTGAGCGATAATTGCAACGCCCCGGAGCCCAAAAATCTCGAAGAAAATAAATTTATACCTCATCATTGACACGAATAGGCCGCACCACTAGTAGACGATTTGAACGAATTAGGAGGCGATCATGGATATCCGACACCTTCTCCCGAGTGAGCCCGCGACACCCACGCCACGGCTCAATAGCAGCGACGTCGAAGAGGTTCTGGAGCGCATGTTCGCACCCCCGTCGGTCGACGCCGGCCAGGTGCCGATGCACGCTCGCAGCCGGATCGACACCGGCGAGATGCGGCTCGCACTCGCCATCCTCGAGGATGCGCTCCGCTGTGCGCTGCGCCACCACGACTCGCGCATCACCGAACAGCGGCTCGCCGCACGCGAGGCGATGGACTGGTTGCGCAGCGACGACGACTCACCGCCGTTCACTTTTGTACGCATCTGCCAGCTCTTCGACCTCGACCCCGACTGGATTCGCGATACGTTGCATCGCCACCTGTTCCCGGCACCCACCCGGCACCACTCTTGTGCGGGAACGCGGCACGCAGCGTAAAGTCGAGCCGCGGGCAGCGGGCTGCCGCGGCAGCGGAGAGCAGAGGAACGCATGAAAATCGTCGTCACCGGAGCAACGGGGTTTGTCGGTACTCCCCTCGTTCGCGCATTGATCGCCCGCGGGCATGAGGTCGTCGCCTGGACGCGCGACGTGTCGCGCGCGCGCCTACAGCTCCCCGCGCAGTGCGCACTGCAGTCGTGGGATGCGCACGCGCCGAACGACCCCGCGAAGCTTCGAGGAATCGACGCAATCATCCACCTGGCGGGCGAGAGCGTCGCCGGCAGCCGGTGGACGGCGGCGCGCAAGAAGGAGATCCTCGCCTCGCGCGTCGACAGCTCGCGTTCGCTTGTCGACACGTTGCGGGTGATGGCGGCGTCAGACCGCCCCCGCGCGCTGATCTCGGCATCGGCGATCGGCTTCTACGGCGACCGCGGCGACGAGGTGCTGACCGAACGCTCGGCTGCCGGCGAGGGATTCCTCGCCGACGTCTGCCGCGCCTGGGAAAGTGAGGTAGCGCGCGCCGGCGCCCTCGGCGTGCGGACCGTCGCGGTCCGGGTCGGTGTCGTGCTGGGCCGCGACGGCGGCGCGCTCGGGGCGATGCTGCCGCCATTCCGCCTCGGCGGCGGCGGACGCATCGGATCCGGCCGCCAGTGGTTGAGCTGGATCCACCTCGAAGACCTCGTCGGCCTCTTCGTGCACGCCGTCGAGAGCGCCCAGCTCTCCGGAGTCGTCAATGGCGTCGCTCCCGGCGCCGTCACCAACGCCCGCTTCACCAAGGAGCTCGGCCGCGCCCTCGGTCGCCCGACGATCCTCCCGGTCCCGAAGCTCGCGCTGCGCCTGCTGCTGGGCGAGATGTCGGCGATTCTCGTCGCGAGCCAGCGCGTCAGCCCCGAGCGCACGCTGGCGAGCGGTTTCGCCTTCCGCTGGCCCGAGCTCGGGCCCGCGCTCGAGAGCCTGCTCGCCGACGGCGCACACGAGCTGACCTTCGAGCAGTGGGTGCCGCGGACGCCGGACGAAGTGTTTCCCTTCTTCGCCGACGCCCGCAACCTCGAGAAGATCACGCCCGACTTCCTGCGGTTCAACGTCCTGAAGGTCACACCGGAGACGGTCGGCGAGGGCACGACGATCGACTACAAGCTCGTGCTGCGCGGCATCCCGCTACGTTGGAGGAGCGTCATCGAGGAGTGGGTGCCGGGCAAGAAGTTCGTCGATCGGCAGCTGAAGGGCCCCTACTCACTGTGGCACCACACGCACGAGTTCGAGCCGGCGGACGGCGGAACGATCCTGCGCGACCGCGTCCGTTTCACGGTGCCGATCGGGGCTCTGGGTGACGTCGTCGCCGGCGGCTTCGTGATGAGCGACGTGCGGAAGATCTTCGCGTACCGACACGAGCGAATCGCGGAGATCTTCGGCACGGCGTCCGGAAGGCCGAGTGGCAACGATGGAACCGAACACGGCCGCGCCGCCTGAGGCCCCCCTCCTCCTCACCGGCGCGACGGGCTACGTCGGCGGGCGCCTCCTCGCCGCCCTCGAAGCCCGCGGCCGGCGCGTCCGCTGCCTCGCGCGCCGGCCGCAGAACCTCTCCGGGCGCGTCGCCGCGACGACCGAGGTCGCGCGCGGCGACGTGCTCGACCCCGCGTCGCTCGCAGAAGCGCTGCGCGGCGTGCGCACCGCTATCTACCTCGTGCACGCCATGGGCACGACGGGCTCGTTCACCGAGGAGGAGCGCCGCGGCGCCGAGAGTTTCGGCCGCGCCGCGCGCGAGGCCGGCGTCGAGAGCATCGTCTACCTGGGCGGGCTCGGCGACCGCGACGCGCCGCTGTCGGATCATCTCAAGAGCCGGCACGAGACCGGCGACGTGCTGCGCGCCTCGGGCGTTCCCGTGATCGAGCTGCGCGCGTCGATCGTGATCGGCTCGGGCAGCCTGTCGTTCGAGATGATCCGGGCACTCACCGAGCGCCTGCCCGTGATGGTCACCCCGCGCTGGGTGTCGATGTCGGCGCAGCCGATCGCGATCGGCGATCTGCTCGACTACCTGCTGGCCGCGATCGAGATGCCGGCCGACGGCAACCCGATCTACGAGATCGGCGGCGCCGACCGCGTGTCGTACGGCGACCTGATACGCGAGTACGCGCGCCAGCGCGGGCTGCGCAGGTTGATGATCCGCGTGCCGGTGCTGACGCCGCGCCTGTCGAGCCTGTGGCTCGGTCTCGTGACGCCGCTCTATGCCCGCGTCGGGCGCAAGCTCGTCGACAGCATCTGCTACGCGACCGTCGTCCACGACGACGCAGCACTCCACGCGTTCGCGATCCGGCCGATGGGATACCGGGAGGCGATTGCGACCGCACTGCGCGCGGAGGACCACGAGCTCGCGCAGACGCGCTGGTCGGACGCGCTGTCGTCGTCCGGTCCGGCGCGCGACCGGGGCGGCACGCGCTTCGGCAGCCGGCTGGTCGACTCGCGCGTCGCGCACGTGCCGGTCCCGCCCGCGGCCGCGTTCGCGCCGGTGCGTCGCATCGGCGGCGAGAGCGGCTGGCTGTACGGCCAGTGGCTGTGGCAGGTCCGCGGCTGGATCGACCTCGCCGTCGGCGGCGTCGGGCTGCGGCGCGGGCGGCGCGACCCGGAGTCGGTGCGCGTCGGCGACGCGATCGACTTCTGGCGCGTCGAGGCGTTCGAGCCGGACCACCTGCTGCGGCTCTCCGCCGAGATGAAGCTGCCCGGGCGCGCCTGGCTCGAGTTCGAGGTGACGGGCGACGGCGCCGGCGGATCGACGACCCGGCAGACGGCGGAGTTCGATCCGGTCGGGCTGTGGGGGCTCGCGTACTGGTACGGGATCTACCCGCTGCACCAGCTGGTGTTCGCCGGGATGCTGCGTGCGCTCGCGGAGCGCGCGGTGGCGGCGGGCGCTGGCGTAGCGCCGGAAGCGGCGCAGTAGCATTCAGGCGCGCAGGCCCGTCGCGAGCGCGAACGGCAGCGCGCGTAGGCTCGACCATCGACATCAACGATGCCGCGGCGCACTCAGCGCGTCCCCGGGATCAAGACCCGAGCCAGTACGGTATCGCGGCCCGCCGCGACGCAGACCGGGTAGCCGTCAATGCGTCCGCAGCGCGCGGTGCTGGAGCCCACGAGTCCGCTTGCGGCGAGCGCCGCTGGAGAGAGGACGTACACCACGTCCGGCTCGAGCGAACCGGACAGCACCGCAGCGCTCTGCTCCCGACAGCGCGGCACGACGTCGGCCGCATAGCGTGACAGGTGGCCGCTGTTGATGCGCAACCCTTCGAGGCCGGCCACGAAGGCGAACGGCATGTAGTGGAAGCGCGAATACGCACCCTGGTCGCAATCGGTATCGACGACCGCCGGCGGGATCAGACGGATCTCGCGGTACTCCTTGCCGACCCCTCTCCAGGCTGGCGCGCGGAGCGGCCGGTGCGGGTTGGTGAGCGCCATGAGGGCGACGTCCTGCGTGGAGTAACGCGGCCAGGCATCGAGGAGCTGCGCGCCCAGCGCCACGAGCACAACGGACAGATAGAGCGGTCGGCTCATGGTTCGCTGCCGCAGCGAGACGAGTGCCGCGAACACGACGAGGTAATACAGCGGCCAGACGAAGCGTCCCGAGGCGCGCAGCGCCGCCGGCAGCGGCGCGAGAAGCGCGTAGGGTGCGCTCAGGTCGATCAGCTCGACGCTCCCGAGCCGCACGTGCGACGAGAGCGCGAATACCGCGAACGCAGCGACCACCACCAGCAGGGCGCTCGCACGCGGCCCCGAGCGCGCCGGCGCGCCCGGGCGGCGCGTCCACCGGTCGCGCAGCCGCAGCGCGACGTCGGCCGCGATCACGATCAGCACGCCGATGCCGAGAAATGCGAAGCCCTCGTACTCACCCGGCCCGCTCGGAAGGTCGGGCGCGACGCGTGACCAGCCATCGGGATCGACCAGCGCCAGCAGGTTGGCCGAGAACCCGCCGAAGCCAGGCGCCGCGAGGTCCGCAGGCCCGAGGTAGCCGAACGCCCAGAGCGACGCCGCCGTGGTGACGAGGTAGAGCAGCCAGGTTCGCGCGGCGTCCTGCCACGATGCGCTCCGCGCCCAGGCCGCGGCCGCAACCAGGCCGAGCACCATCACCGCCAGGTAGGGATGGGTCCCCGCCGCGACGACGAGCAGCAACATCGCCCTCGCCCGCTCCCCCGTCGCACGGTCCCGTAACGGCGCGAAGTACAGCAGCAGCGCCGCGACGATCAGCCAGTGCGCGCACAGGCTCAGGTGGAAGCGGCGGAACAGCAGCACCGGATTGACCAGGACGAGCAGCATCGCGACGAAGCTCGTCAGCGGATCGGATGACAGCCGCAGCAGCAGGCGGAACGAGAACAGCGCCATCAGCCCGTAGCAGAGCGCCAGCCAGATCCCGGCGTGCTGGAACACCGGCGGCAGGAGCGGTGAGAGCGGCAGCAGCAGCAGGCTGAACAGGGGACAGGCATCGGCGAGCGCCAGCGACGCACCACCCGGTGCGACGTACGCGGGGATCGCCCCGAGAGGGAAGCTCGGCGGCGCATTGCGTGCCATGTGCCAGCCGAGGAACGCCTGGCCACGGTCGCTGATCAGGAGCCACTGCACGGCCGAGGGATCGAGCGCCATGGAACCGAAGGACGCCGCAGCGAACGCGACGCCGATCACGAATGCGGCCAGCGACGGCAGTAGGTGCTCGTGTCGGATCCACCGCGGCATCTTCGTCAGCTCAGTACTCCGACCAGCGAGATGCCCGATCGCGATCACCCCGTCGAGGGCTCGAGTGGGCACAAGAGGACGATTCGGAGGCCAGCCGAACTTCGTGCCGGGGCCATCGCGGGACTGTCTAGGTGCGAAGTTGGCTCGACTCACCGGTCGTGCGTCGGAGCGACGCCCGTCGCCGCGAGCACCGCCCGCACCGCGAGGTGGGCGTCGAGCGGCGTGCCGTCCCAGCGCGGGAACGCGGTCATCGCGTCGATCGCAACGCCGCGGGCGGCGTGAGCGGCGCGCAGCGCGGCGAGGACATCCGCATCCGGTGTCGTACCGCCCGCGTCCAGGCGCCTTCCGATCGGCGCGCGCAGAGTCTCGTCGGCGAGCGGCACGGGTCGACCGTCGGCGTCGAAGAACCGCGGCTCGCCGGGGTCTTCGGTGATGACCCGGTAGCCGTGCTCGTGCACGAAGCGGTGGTGCCGGCGGCAGAGCGAGAGCAGGTTCGGGAGCGTGGTCGCGCCGCCGTCGCTCCAGGCGACGACGTGGTGCGCGTCGGTGAGGCGGTTCGTGCAGCCGGGGAAGCGGCAGCCGTCGTCGCGCAGGCGAAGCGCGCGCCGCGTGCGTGGCGAGATGCGCCGCGTGCGGCGTGACGGGAGGTTCGCCGCGCCAGCGGCTTCGCGCGCATCATCGACTTCATCGACGAGCACCACGCTCGCGTCGCAGGCGAGACGCCGCGCGGTCGCGAGTGCGAGCGGTGTGCCGTCGGCGAGCGTGGCGCGCGGTGCGTGCTCCGGTGCGTCGAGGGTCTCCGGGTCGTGTCGGTCGTCCGTGCCGGCTTCGTTCACCACGAGCGCGGCGCGGTCGACGTGTCCGACCAGCTCGACCGGCAAACCCGCCGCGTCGCGACCGTCGCAGGCGGCGACCGAAGAGAGCCACGACTCCGCGACCGCGACCAGCGCGTCGGCGCGCGACAGCGCCGGCGGCGGCTCGTGCGGCGAGCCCCCGTCCGCTGCTCGTGCGGGCGGCGACGTTTCCGCGGAAATCTCCGCGACGGACGAATCCGTCCGATGCGCGGACCACGAGCCCCACGCCCGGCGCCGCGCCACGTCGAGCGCCTGCAGCACCACCGCCGCCTCCTCCGGGCGGAGCCGCGCCTCGATGCGAACCGTGCCGTCGTCCGTGTCGCGCACCCGGACGAAGCGCGAGCGCTCCTCGTCCGCCAGGCTCATCGGCCGTCCCGCTTCTGCGTCGGCGGCGACGCGCCGGTAGCCGCGGCAGATGCGCTCGAGCTGCGACGCGGTCGCGTGCGTCGCCATCTCGAGCAGCGTCGCCTCGGTCGCGGGCAAAGCGACGCGCGTGATCGCGCGCACCTTCGAGTAGCTGATCGCACCGCGGCGAAGCGCGTCGTCGACCAGCGGCAGAGCAGCGAGCGCACGCGCCACGCGGACGCGCTCGCGCGCGGCGCCGAGGTCGAGGCCGATCCGCCAGTTGAGCCAGTGGGAGCAGCTCAGCGCGCCGTGCGTCGCCCAGCCGGAGCCCTCGTCGAAGCGGCGGATGAGGGTGAGCAGGCGGTGCTCGGCTGTGTCGATGAGAGATGCGACCTCGGCGATCTCGTCGGCGAGGCGGTCGACTTCGGCGGGCGCGAGCGGCGGGGCGAGATGCTCGAGCGCTGCGGGATGGATGCCGGATGTCACGATCATGCGGTGGCTGTACCACCGCCGCTTCGAGGGGGTCTGCGGCGGGTCGCACACGACGATCGCCACGTCGGCAAGGGCGACCTGGCCTCGCGCGCCGCGCGTGCATTGACGGGCGTCGCAGGCGCGCGGCGAGCGCGTCTCGACGGTCCGCTCGCAAGGGCCGGGTGGCCTTCGCGAAACCCGTCAAGGGCTGCACGCACAAAATGTTCGATGCACGACCGCGGAAGTCCCGCGCGCCGATCCGCCGGGTCGCCGCGCGGCTTCAGGCGATACGCCCGGCGCTACGCGTACCCGTGGCGCGCCGGTTCTTCGTTCATCCAGCCCTTGACGCATCCCGCGAAGGTCACGCGACACGCGGGACCGGACCGTCGAGACGCCCCCGGCCGTCGCGCAGGTCGGCCCGGGCCCAGTCGCGGACGACCGACTTCGCACGCCCCTCGAGCCGGCCCTGCCTCCCCCTTCGCATCCTAAGGTTCGCCCGTCGTCCGGTGCGCTCCGGTCATCGACGCGGACAGGTGCGACGCCAGGGCGGGGGGCTCGTCGGGACGCAGGACGATGGTCTCGACATCGGTCTGCAGCATCACCCCGCCGCGCGAGCGCCGCCCGTAGATCGTCACCCGGCCCAGGCTCGGGCTCTCGAAGCGTCCGAAGACGCCGAACAGCCCGCCGCTACCGAGCATCCGCCACGATGGGGCGAAGTCGGCCGGCAGCTCTTGCACCTTGCGAATCGCGCGCAGCGGGATCGTGACGTCTCCCACCGGCCGACGAACGACGACGGCCTGCTCCGTCAGCACGAAGCGTCGCGGGCAGTAGACATAGGCACCGGCCAGGACGATCAAACACAGCATTCCGCCGCCGCCGACGACGATGCGATCGAGCGATGTCGGACGACCCACGCTGGCGAACAACAGCAGCCCGCCTAGGACGCCGAGCAGCAAGCAGCACAGTATCGTCGTCGCGGTGACGACCCCATCGGGCGAACTATCGAACCTGAACGTCATCACGACCTCCATCGAGGGAGCAGCAATGAACGGCGCCTGCCACCTGCTCACAAAACGATGCGCGACGCCAGAGAATCCCGCGCGCACTTCCGGCCGGCCGCCACGGCAACCGCTCGCCGCGCTCCGGTTGCGCCATCGCTGCAGCGGCACTGCGCCGCGCAGCCGCGGCCATGGCACCGTCGTCAAGCCTTACGCACCGATGTCGCCCGTCGGCTGGTCGCTCGCCGAGCTGCACACTGCGCATGGAGCTGCCGGTGCTAGCCCGCGTTCGCCACTGACCGCCGCGACGATGGGGATGCCTGCAGCAGCGCCCGCAGCGCCTCCGCCGTAGCCGTCCCGCCGCGCCGCGCCAGCTCGATTGGCGCCCCCTCCGCGACGACCTCGCCACCGCGGTCGCCGCCGTCCGGCCCGAGGTCGACGACCCAGTCCGCCGCCGCGATGAAGTCGACGTTGTGCTCGACGACGACCACGGTCGCGCCGCGCGCGACGATGCCGTGCAGGACGTCCACCAGGCGCGCGACGTCCGACAGGTGCAGCCCCGTCGTCGGCTCGTCGAAGATCAGCAGCCGGCGCGCGGCGCTCTCGTCCTCGCCCTCGTCGACGAAGCTCGCGAGCTTGAGGCGCTGCGCCTCGCCGCCGGACAGCGTCGAGGTCGGCTGGCCGAGCGTCAGGTAGCCGAGGCCGACCGCGCGCAGGGCCGCGAGGCGCGCCCGGATGCGCGGCTCGTCGACGAAGAAGTCGTGCGCGTCGTCGATCGTCATCGCGAGCACGTCGCCGATCGTACGGCCGCGGTGGCGGATCGCCAGCACGTGCGGCTTGAAGCGCGCGCCGCCGCAGGCGTCGCACGCGACGACCAGGTCCGCCATGAAGTGCATCTCGAGCGTGACCGTGCCCATGCCGCAGCACTCCTCGCAGCGGCCGCCGGGCGTGTTGAACGAGAAGTGCCCGGGCGCGACGCCGGCGAGGCGCGCGGCGGGAGTCGCGGCGAACACGCGGCGGATCTCGTCGTACGCCTTCAGGTACGTCGCCGCGTTCGAGCGCGCGGAGCGTCCGACCGGCGCCTGCGTCATCAGCACGACCTCGTCGAACGCGTCCATGCCCTCGAGGCGGTCGTACGCGCCGGCCTCCGCGCCCTGCCCCTGCTCGCGGCACCAGCCCGCGTACAGCACCTGCTCGACCAGCGTCGACTTGCCGGAGCCGGACACGCCGGTGACGCACGTCAGCCGCCCGTACGGGATCGTCACCGTGACGTTCTTCAGGTTGTTCTCGCGCGCGCCGTGGATGGTGAAGCCGTCGGCGCGCGGCGCCGGGCTCTTCTTCTTGACGGAACCGCGGCCGCGCTTTGCCGTCGCGGGGGGCGCGGACGCGACGCCCGCATCCGCGGCCGCCGCGTCCGCGAGCCGCCGCACGCGCGCCTCGAGCAGCCGTGCGGTCTCCGAGCGCTCGACCGGCATGTCCGCCGGTGATCCGGCGTAGAGCACGCGCCCGCCGCGCGCGCCGCCGCCGGGACCGAGGTCGAGCACGTGGTCGGCGCCGCGGATCACCACGGGGTCGTGCTCGACCAGCACCACGGTGTTGCCGGCGCGCGTGAGGTTGCCGAGCACGTCGAGCAGGCGCTGCGAGTCGCGCGCGTGCAGGCCGACGGTCGGCTCGTCGAGGCAGTACAGCGTGTCGGTGAGCTTCGCGCCGAGCGCGCTCGCGAGGTGGATGCGCTGCGCCTCGCCGCCGGACAGCGTCCGCGCCTGGCGCGCGAGCGTCAGGTAGTCGAGCCCGACCGCGATCAGGTAGCGCAGCCGCGCCTGCACCTCGGCGAGCAGCGCCGACGCGCGCGCGCGATCCGCGACGTCGAGGTCGAGGTTCTCGGTCCACGCGAGCGCCTCACCGATCGGCAGCGCGGTGAGCTGTGCGATGTCGAGACCGCCGACGCGCACGGCGAGCGCCTCGGGACGGAGCCGGCGCCCCTCGCACGCGGCGCACGGCGTGTAGCCGCGATAGCGCGCGAGCAGGATGCGGACGTGCGTCTTGTAGCGCTTGCGCTCGAGCCAGCGGAAGAAACCACGCACGCCGGGGAAGCGGTGCGCGCCGCGGCGGCGTGCGGGTGCGTCCGATGGCTCGCCGTCGAGGACGAAGGCGCGCTCGTCCGCGCGCAGCTTGCCGTACGGCACGTCGGTGCGGACGCCGATCCGCTCGGCGGCCTTCAGCATCCACTCCTGCAGCTCGCGGTTCGACGGCGTCTGGAACGGCACCACCGCGCCGTCCGCGAGGCTCACGCGAGGGTCGGGGATCACCTTGTCGAGGTCGACGCCGGTCACGCGGCCGAAGCCCTCGCACGTCGGGCACGCGCCGAGCGGGCTGTTGAACGAGAATAGCTGCGGCGTCGGCTCGGGCTGCTCGCGACCGCAGTCGCGGCAGGAGAAGCGGCGATCGAGATCGAGCACGCGGCGTCCCGGCGCTGCCGTCCCGTCGTCGGCCGGCTGCAGGAGCAGCCGCACGCGGCCACGCGCCAGCACAAACGCGCGCTCGAGCGCCTCGCGCTGCCGCGCGCCGCCGGTCGAGCCGGCGACGAGGCGGTCGACCAGAACCGGCAGCTCGGCGCCGGCGCGGGCGTAGAACGCCACGGCGTCGGCGGCGAGGGCCGCGCCGTCCGC
>Ga0194132_10008281_pt1 | contig 14957 bp, 12 predicted proteins | sample TA2KigOf80mmetaG_FD_148612 | JGI IMG/M metagenome (GOLD analysis project Ga0194132, IMG submission 148612) | Freshwater microbial communities from Lake Tanganyika, Tanzania - TA2015054 Kigoma Offshore 80m | ecosystem: Environmental > Aquatic > Freshwater > Lake | place: Tanzania: Lake... | reverse complement strand
GGCGTGCTGCCGCTCTCGCACGTGCTGGTCATCCGCGATGCCGAGTACCGTTTCGTGCTGACCGCGTCCCAGCAGCGTGGCTCCGTGCAGATCGCGGCAGAGCGCTGCTCCTTCCCTTAGACTGTGATCGGTTCACATTGAATCGCTGCGTCAATGTGAAACGATCGCACCCTGACGCTCACGCGAGGAAGGTCGAGTCCTCGCGCACTTCGATCACGGTCGGCACATCGGCGGCAAGTGCCGCCGTCACGTCGCTCTGGAACTGCGCCAGGCTGTCCGGCCGCCTGGCGTGGCAGCCATAGGCGCGCGCCAGAGCTGCGAAGTCGGGATTGCGGATGTTGACGCCGATCTCCGGCATGCCGCGTTGGACCATGCCGTCGCGAATCTGCCCGTAGCCGTCGTTGTGCCAGAGCACGATCGGCAAGCCGAGGCCGAGCTCGGCGGCACTCGCCAGCTCGGCAACCGTGAACTGCAGTCCGCCATCGCCGACCAGCACGACGACCGGCCGGGATGGATCGGCGAGCTTGGCCCCGATGCCGGCCGGCAGGCCATAGCCGAGCGTGCCGTAGCCCGTGGGATAGAAGTAACTGCGCGGCTGGCTGGTCTGAAAATGCTGGTTCGCCGTGTAGGCGAGCTGAGTCATGTCCGCGGCGACCGCACTCGTCGGCGGCAGCGCGGCGCGCAACGCATCGAGCAGCTTCATGTGCCTGCGCTCGAGCGGCGTCAGCTCGGCCATGACCTGCTTGCGCACGCCGGCGAGTCGCGCCGCTGCTGCCTGGCGGACCGCATCGGATACGGAACGGGTGCCGAGTGCCGCAAGCAGATCGCGCGCGACATGAGCTGCGTCGGCCAGGATCGCCACCGTCGGCGGGTAGTCCCGGGTCAGGCTCTGGGCATCGATGTCGACGCGGATGATGCGGCCCGGAATGCCGATCAGCCGGCCCTGCCAGTGATCGGTCTCCGCGATCTCCGTGCCGATCGCCAGCACCACGTCGGCGGCCGCCAGCTCGCGGCGCACCGGCGCGGCCGGCAGATTGGCGCCAAGACACAGCGCGTGCATGTCGGGCACCGTGCCCTTGGCGGCGACCGTGACGATCACCGTTGCGCCGACGCGCTCGGCGAGCGCCGTCAGCGCCGCGCCGGCGCCGATCGCACCGCCGCCGGCCAGGATGACCGGCCGCTTGGCATTGGTCAGCAGCTCGGCCGCGCGCTCGATCGCGGCGGCGTCGGGCGCAGACAGCGCCGGCGCCATTGTCGCTGCGATCGGCACATCGAATGGCATTGCCAGCACGTCGAGCGGGATCTCCAGGTGAACCGGCCGTGGCCGCGCGCCGCGGAACAGCGCGAAGGCGCGCGCCACGGCGAGCGGCAGCGCATCGGGCGTCAGCACCGTCTGGCTGAAGCCGCAGAGCGGCGCCATGGCGGCCTGCTGGTTGCTCAGCTCGTGCAGACGGCCCCGTCCCTGGCCCAGATCGTCGCGCGCATTGACGCTGGAGATGATCAGCATGGGCACGCTGTCGGAATAAGCCTCCGCGATCGCCGTCGCGGCATTGGTCACGCCCGGCCCCGTGGTCAGCAGGCACACGCCGGGGCGCCCCGACATGCGCGCATAACCGTCGGCCATGAAGGCCGCACCCTGCTCGTGGCGCGGTGTCACGTGACGGATCGGGCTGTTGGCGAGACCGCGGTAGAGCTCCAGCGTGTGCACGCCGGGAATGCCAAACACGGTGTCGACGCCGTGCGCCTCCATCAGTCGGATCGCGGCCATGCCGCACGTGATCGATGTCATGGCGGCGTTCACCCCTGCGCGATGACGGACGCCAACGTCTCTGCCGCATGCCGGCACTGCGCGGTCGTCACGTCGAGATGGGTAACGGCGCGCACCGTGCGCGCAGCGAAGGCCGATACCAGCACACCGCGCTCCTTCGCTCGCGCCACCACCGTCGCCGCATCCGGCGCATCGGGCGCCATGCGGAAGATGATGATGTTGGTCTGGACGGTCGCGAGGTCGAGCGCCACGCCGCGCAGGCCCGCGAGACGCTCCGCGATCATCCGCGCATTCGCATGGTCCTCCGGCAGCCGCGCGTCGTTGCGTTCCAGCGCATAGAGACCCGCCGCCGCGAGGATGCCGGCCTGGCGCAGCGCGCCGCCGAACATGCGCCGTGCGCGCACCGCGCGCTTGACGTCGTCGGCCGTGCCGGCGAGCACGCTGCCGACCGGGCAACCCAGCCCCTTCGACAGCGCCACCGAAACAAGGTCGAACGGCTCGGCCAGTGTCCTGAGCGGCACACCGGTCGCAGCAGCGGTGTTGAACAGGCGCGCGCCGTCGAGATAGCTCTTGGCGCCGACCCGCCGTGCCGCGGCGCAGATCGCCACGGCCTCGTCCTGGGGAAAGATGACGCCGCCGCCGCGGTTATGCGTGTTCTCGACAACGACCAGCGTGGTCGGCGGGAAGATGATGTGCCCCGGCGCCTTGTAGGCCGCGTCGAACTCGGAGCGCGTGAACAGTCCGCCCTGGCCGACGACGGTGAACTGCACGCCGGAATTGGCCGCCGCCGCCCCCGATTCGTGCCAGACGATGTGGCTCTCGGCGCCGACGATGACGTCGTCACCCGGCCGCGCCAGCACTTTCAGCGCGATCTGGTTGGCCATCGTGCCGCTCGGCACGAACAGTGCCGCCGGCTTGCCGAGCAGCTCGGCGACGCGCTCCTGCAGGCGGTTCACCGTCGGATCCTCGCCATACTGGTCGTCGCCGACCTGCGCGGCCGCCATGGCCTCGCGCATGCCCGCAGACGGCGACGTCACCATGTCGGAACGAAGATCGATGCGGTCCATTGGCAGCTTCCCTCCCCGCCCAAACGGGCGCCATTCTTGCCCGAACCTTTGGCCCCAGACAATGCAGGCGACAATGGAGGGGTGCAGGCCGCCGGGACCGGTGAAGAACCGTGATTTTTGTCCGGAAATGACCTAATCATGGACAACGGTCGTCCATGAAGGTCCATCCCATCATTTTGTCTGGCGGCTCCGGCACGCGGCTTTGGCCCGTGTCGCGCGCGGTCTACCCCAAGCAGCTCCTGCCCCTGGTGACCGAGCGCTCCATGCTGCAGGAAACAGCACTGCGCGTGACGGATGCGCAGCGCTTCGCGCCGCCGGTCGTGGTGTGCAACGAGGAACATCGCTTCATCATTGCCGAGCAGTTGCGGGTCCTCGGGCTCGAGCCCGGTGCCATCGTGCTCGAACCGGAAGGGCGCAACTCCGCCCCGGCGGTTGCAGTCGGTGCCCTGCTCGCCCGCGCGCGGGATCCGCGCGCCGTCATCCTCATTCTGCCCTCCGACCACGCGATCGCTCATCTCGACCGTTTCCTCGTCGCGGTCGACACGGCGGCCGGTCTCGCGACCGAGGGGCATTTGGCCACGTTCGGCATCGCCCCCGACCGGCCAGAGACCAGCTACGGCTATATCGAGCGCGGCGCCCCGATCGGCGATGGCAGCTATCGCGTCGATCGCTTCGTCGAGAAGCCGGATCAGGCGCGCGCCGAGCAGTTCGTCGCTTCGGGCCGCTTCTACTGGAACAGCGGCATGTTCGTCTTTGGCGCGCAGCGCTTCCTTGATGAGCTGGCCAGGCTGCAGCCGGGCATACGTGAAGCCGCCGAGGCGGCGCTGGCGGGTGCCGAGCGCGATCTCGCCTTCACGCGCCTGGAGGCCGCGGCGTTCGCCCGCGCGCCCGCGCTGTCGGTCGACTATGCCGTGATGGAGCACACGCAGGCTGCCGCCGTCGTCGCGGTCGACCTCGGCTGGAGCGATGTCGGCTCATGGGGCGCGCTGTGGGAGATCGGCGCCAAGGACGGACACGGCAATGTGCTGGTCGGCGACGTGATCGGGCGCGACGTGCGCAACAGCCTGATTCGCGGCGAGCGCCGGTTGATCGCGGCGATCGGCGTCGAGGATCTGGTGATCGTCGACACGGACGACGCGCTGCTGGTCGCCACGCGGGCGCGCGCGCAGGAGGTCAAGGCGGTCGCCGAAGCGCTCAAGGCGCAGGGCCGCAGCGAGGCGAGCGCCCACAGCCGGGTCTACCGGCCCTGGGGCTACTATCAGAGCGTCGACGCGGGCACGCGCTTCCAGGTCAAGCACATCTCGGTCAATCCCGGCGAGCGCCTGTCGCTGCAGATGCACCATCACCGTGCCGAGCACTGGATCGTGGTTCAGGGCGCCGCGCGCGTCACGCGGGGCGACGAGACTTTCATGCTGCACGAGAACGAATCGACCTACATTTCGCCGGGAACGCACCATCGCCTGGAGAATCCGGGCAAGATCGCGCTCAGGCTGATCGAGGTGCAGTCCGGCTCCTATCTCGGCGAGGACGACATCGTGCGCATCGATGATAGTTATGGCCGCGCCAGACCCAAGGCCGGCGGCCGACCGTAGCGGAGAAGCAGACCATGGACATGACAGGCGAATACCGGATCGAGGCGTCGCGCGACGAGGTGTGGGCGGCGCTCAACGACACCGAAATTCTGAAGCGATGCATCCCTGGTTGCCAACGCATCGAAAAGGCGTCGCCGACGAATTTCACCGCCGACGTCGTCGCCAAGGTCGGGCCGGTCAAGGCGAAGTTCTCGGGCGCCGTGACGTTGAGCGACCTCGACCCTCCCAACGGCTACACGATCAGCGGCGAGGGCAAGGGCGGCGTGGCCGGGTTCGCCAGCGGCGGCGCCAAGGTGAAGCTCGAGGACGATGGCGGCGCGACCATCCTCAAATACGAGGTGAACGCCAAGGTCGGCGGCAAGCTGGCGCAGATCGGCTCGCGGCTGATCGATGCGACGGCGAAGAAGATGGCCAACGAATTCTTCGGCAAATTCGCCGACCTGGTCGGCCAGCCCCAGTGAGCGAGCCGCCCGCGCCAGGTGGCCCCGACCCGGCGTCGGCCACCGGGCTACCAACCTATGTCTGGGTCGGCGGAGTCATCCTGCTCGTGCTGGTGCTGCTCGTGATCTTCGGACGCGGTTAGACCGTGATTCACGTTTCTCATTGAAGCACTGCTTCAATGAGAAAGGATCACACCCTTACGCGCAAGCGAGCGCTTCGTCAGCCATTCCTCGAGCGACGTTTTGGCGGCTCGGTCAAGGCGCAGACCGAGCTTGGAACGGCGCCACAGAATGTCGTCGGCCGACCGTGCGAACTCCTGCTCGACCAGATAGGCGGCTTCGCGCTCGTAGAGGCCGCCGCCGAAATGCTGCCCCAAATCGCCGAGGCTCCTGGCACCGTGCAGCATCGGCTCGGCGAGACTGCCATAGGCCCGCGCGTAGCGCCGGGCCAGATCGGCCGCCAGCCAAGGCCGGCGCGCCTGGAAATCCCGCAGATATCCCTCGAAGTCCGCACCCGGCAGGTCGCCGCCCGGCAACGGCGTGCGCGCCGTCCAGCGCCGGCCCGCTCCTGCCGTGTAACCCGATAGCTTCTCCATCGCGTGCTCGGCGAGGCGCCGGTAGGTCGTGATCTTGCCGCCGAACACGGACAGCAGCGGCGCACGGCCGATGCCGCTCGAACGATCCTCGTCGAGATCGAGCACATAGTCGCGCGTCACCGCAGCCGCATTCTCCGCCTCGTCGTCATAGAGCGGCCGGACGCCGGCATAGGACCACACGACGTCGGCGGGTGTCACCGGGGTGCGGAAGTGGCGCGAGGTGACCTCGCAGAGATAGCGGGTCTCGTCCTCCGAGATGTGGACCGGTCCCGGCGGCTCGTCATAGGGCACGTCGGTCGTGCCGACCAGCGTGTACCGGCCCTCGTAGGGAATGACGAAGACGATGCGCCGATCCTCATTCTGCAGGATATAGGCCTGCGGCCCGTCGAACAGCTTCGGCACGACGATATGGCTGCCCTTGATCAGGCGCAGCGACTTGCCGCGGTTGAGCCCGACCCCCTGGGCCAGGAACTGCCCGACCCACGGGCCGCCGGCATTGACGAGGATACGAGCGCGCACGGTCTCCTCGGTGCCAGTCGCACCGTCCTGCAGCGTCGCCTGCCATGCATCGCCGACGCGCCTGGCGGTCACGCAGCGCGTGCGAGTCAGGATCCGCGCGCCCTTGGCAGCTGCGTCCATGGCGTTGAGAACGACCAGCCGGGCATCGTCGACCCAGCAGTCCGAGTAGACGAAGCCGCGCTCGAGCTCGGGCTTGAGCGGCGCGCCGACCGGATCGTTGCGCAAATCCACGCCTGCCGAGCCCGCCAGCTTCTTGCGGCCGCCGAGATGATCGTAGAGCAACAAGCCGAGCCGAATGAGCCAGGCCGGGCGCAGGTGGCTCATATGCGGCAGCACGAAACGCATCGGCCTGATGATGTGCGGCGCCATGGCCAGCAGCACTTCGCGCTCGGCCAGCGCCTCGCGCACCAGGCGGAACTCGTAGTATTCCAAATAGCGCAAGCCGCCATGGATAAGCTTGCTGCTCGCTGAGGATGTGGCGCTGGCCAAGTCGTTTTGCTCGCACAGCACCACCGACAGGTCGCGTCCGGCCGCGTCGCGCGCGATGCCCGCGCCATTGACGCCACCACCGACGATCAGCAGGTCGTAGATCTTGTCGCTTCTCGCAGAACCCACTCGTCCCCTCGTCCCCATCGTGCATGCCGACCCGGCCGCATTCCCGCCCCGCACTCCCGCCCGGGCACCCGCGCAAGCCATCTGGCGCGGCGGGCCGAAAAGCAAGCATAATTCCCGCGAAAAGGGAACGTCCTTCGGGAGAACGCGACGAATGGCCCGCCGCACCATTCTTGCCATCGATCAGGGCACGACCAGCACGCGCGCCATGGTGTTCGACGGCGCCGGCCGGCCGATCGGCCGCGCGCAGAAGGAGCTGCCGCAGATCTTCCCCAGGCCGGGCTGGGTCGAGCACGATCCCGAGGAGATCTGGCGCGCCGCGCTGGAGGTCTGCCGCGGCGCCGTCGCGGATGCGCGGCTGACGCCGGCCGATGTCGAGGCGATCGGCATCACAAATCAGCGCGAGACCACCCTGCTCTGGGAGCGCTCGACCGGCCGGGCCATCCACAACGCCATTGTCTGGCAGGACCGCCGGACGGCCGACCATTGCGACCGGCTGCGCGCTGCGGGTCACGCGCCCATGGTCCAGCGCAAGACAGGATTGCTGATCGATCCATACTTCTCGGCGACCAAGCTCGCCTGGCTGCTCGACAACGTCGCGGGCGCGCGCGCCCGGGCCGAGCGGGGCGAGCTCGCCTTCGGCACGATCGACTGCTTCCTGCTCTGGCGCTTGACCGGCGGCAAGCGGCATGCGACCGACGCCACGAATGCCGCGCGCACCATGCTGTTCGATATCCACCGGCAGAATTGGGACGACGAGCTGCTGAGCCTGTTCGAGGTGCCGCGCGCGCTGCTGCCCCAGGTCCTCGATTGCGCCGGCGACTTCGGCGCGACCGATGCGCGCCTGCTCGGGCGGTCGCTGCCCATCGCCGGCGTCGCCGGAGACCAGCAGGCCGCGACCATCGGGCAGACCTGCCTCGAGCCCGGCATGATCAAGAGCACCTATGGCACGGGCTGCTTTGCCCTGCTCAACACCGGGCCGAGCGCCATCACCTCGACCAATCGCCTGCTGACCACCATCGCCTACCGGCTCGGCGGGCAGACGACCTATGCGCTGGAGGGCAGCATCTTCGTCGCCGGCGCCGCCATTCAATGGCTGCGCGACGGGCTGAAGCTGATCGAGCGCGCAGGCGACAGCGAGGCGCTGGCCCAGCGCAGCACGGGCGCCGGTCCGGAAGGCACCGGCGTCTACCTGGTGCCGGCCTTCACCGGGCTGGGTGCGCCCTATTGGGACGCTCGTGCGCGCGGCGCAATCGTTGGACTGACGCGGGACACCGGCATCGCCGATATCGTCCGCGCCGGTCTCGAGGCCGTGTGCTACCAGACGCGCGACCTGATGGGAGCGATGACCGCCGATGGCGCGGCGGCGCCAACCGCGTTGCGCGTCGATGGCGGCATGGTCGCCAATGACTGGGCGATGCAGTTCCTGGCCGACATTTTGGGCCTGCCGGTCGACCGGCCGGTCGTGACCGAGACGACCGCGCTTGGCGCCGCATATCTCGCTGGCCTGACCACCGGCCTGTTCGCCAGTCTCGATGCGCTCAACAAGCTGTGGCAGGCGGAACGCAAATTCCATCATGCGATGTCGGCCGCCGAGCGCGATGCACGCTACCGGGGCTGGCTCGCCGCGGTCGGGCGCGTGCGGACCCAGCAATGACCGACAGCGCTGCCGCGCAGCGGCAGTACTTCGGCGAACCGACGAAACTGAACCGGCGCCACTCGGCGCCGGTTCCACGTGCCTTGCGCGATGCCGATCAGGCCAGATAGTCGTGCAGCACGCGGCCGAAGGGCAATGTCAGGTCGGCCGCAAAATGCCGGCCGCCGATAATGCGCCTGATCGGCAGATCGGCGACCGGAGCGTTGACGTGCGGGACGAGCTGAAGCCTGGCCGGGCCGACCCACGAGCCACGCACCGTGATTTCGGTCAGATTGTATGCGACCAGCTGCGCGATCTTCGGCTTGCCGTCGACGTCGGGAATCAGCTTGAGATTGACCTGCATCTTGCTCAGCGCGGCCATGGTCTTGCTCGGATCGCGCGCCAGTGACTCGTGCTTGTACGCCATCGTGCCCATGGCGACCATCTGGCCGGCGTATTCGAGCGTGCCGGTCAGCGTGTCGGTTGCGACCTTGAGCACGGGATTGGCATACTTCTTGGGGAAGCCCCAGATTTCCCGGCCTGCCGAAATCGGCGGTTCGTCGTCGAGGTACATCTGGGCGGTGAAGTTGCACGCCTGCTTCTTGTATTCGCAGGGGATGACGATGCCGCTTTCGGTGTAGTCGCCGAAGCCGGAGCTGTCGGGCATCCGGATCCATTCGTAGTAGACGAGATTGTCGCGGTGCGGCGTCAATGGCTCCGGCACTGCGGCGCGGATCGCCTTGGGATCGCTTTCATAGACGATGATGAAGTATTCGCGATTGACGAAGCGGTAGGGTCCCCGCGGATAGCTGGGGCTGGCTGCCGGCATCGACGGAAGAGCCAAGATCTCCTTGCGATTCATGTCGAATGTTCCCCCTCGGAGTTTGCGGTCAGACCGCCGTCACCGATCGTCGCCCGGCGCCCCGCCAGCCTGGATGCCAAACGGAACGGCGACGGCGCATTGCACGCCCTCGTTCCCGTACGGCGCACTACCGGGCGCGCCCCGCCATTCGGCGGAACCGCCCGTCTATCACGAACTCAGACTTATTGCGAAACCCAGCCGCCCTCGATCGGGATAGCCGAACCGGTGATCGATGCGGCATGCGGCGAGCAGAGGAACACCGCCAATCCCGCGACTTCCTCGGACTCCACGAACCGCTTGGTCGGCTGCGCCTTGAGCAGGACGTCCTTGATCACCTGCTCACGCGTGATGCCGCGCGCCTTGGCGGTGTCGTCGATCTGGCCCTCGACCAGCGGCGTGCGCACATAGCCGGGACAGATCGCATTGCAGGTCACGCCGAACTCTGCGGCCTCGAGTGCGACCGTCTTGGTCAAGCCGAGCACGCCGTGCTTCGCGGTGACATAGGCCGATTTGTAGGGCGAGGCGACCAGGCCGTGCGCAGAGGCGACATTGATGATGCGGCCCCAGCCCTTTTTCTTCATACCCGGCAGCGCCGCACGGATCGCGTGGAAGTTCGACGACATGTTGATCGCGATGATCGCGTCGTACTTGGCGAGCGGGAAATTCTCGATGTGCTCGACGTGTTGGATGCCGGCGTTGTTGACGAGGATGTCCACCGAGCCGAACGCGGCAATGGCGTCTTCGACCATCTTGTAGACCGGCTCGGTCTTGCTGAGATCGGCGCCCGAATAGGCGACCTTGACGCCGTGCGTCTTGGCCAGACCGGCGCGCGTCTTCTCGATTTCGTTTGCGTCGCCGAAGCCGTTGAGCATGACATTGGCGCCGGCGGCAGCGAACTGGGTGGCGATTTCGAGACCGATGCCGCTTGTGGAGCCGGTCACGATCGCCGACTTGCCGGCAAGCGGCTTCGCCGCCGTCGCCATGGGTTCGAGCTTGCTGTCCAACATGAAAGCCTCCTCAGGCGAGTGATTTGTCGAATTGTTGTTCGGATCGGAATGCCGCGTGCCGATGCCCCCGGCCGATCGGCTCGGCTCATACTATAGCGACTCCAGGCAATGCTGTCACGGTTCCGAGAGAGTAACTGATGGGTGTGGATCGGTCTGAAATCCCTCACTTGTCATGCGGATTTACCCGGCAGCCGCGCTCGGTTGCGGGTCCCGGCAACTGCTGGAATCATCATCCTGGCCGGCGACCATTTTGGGGAAATGGCCATGTTTCTCGGGTTCGTACTGCTTGGCGCTACTGCACTGGCGCTTGGAACGGCCTCAGCGCAAACCTATGACGGCCCGCCGACCGGCTCGACGCGCTACTGGACCGTTCCCGCCTACCCCGACTATCCGCCCAGGGGACCCGGCGAGGCCATCGGCCTCGTGCTCTGGAGTCACGGTCTCAGCGGCGACCGACCGCAATATCACACCCCTCCGCCCGCTCTCATGCGCCAGTTCGCGCGCGCCGGCTGGGACGTCATCAAGATTCAGCGCAACAACTTGTTCGAGGTCAGCCTTGGCTACGATCGTCATGCCGACGATGCCGTCGAGCGCCTGGAGGAAGCCCGCGGCCGCGGCTATCGTCACGTCATCCTGGCAGGCCAATCCTATGGCGGCGCTATTTCGCTCGAGGCCGGCGCCCGAACGGATCGCCATCTGGCTGTGCTCGCCTTCGCTCCCGGACACGGCAGCGACGCCCGAAACGCCAGTCATGCGCGCCGGCACGACAATTTGACCGGCACTCTGGCGGACGTCACCGCCAAGCAGCGCGGCCCCCGCGTGCTCATCTCGATCGCCGACGGCGACTCGCTGCATCCGCACGAGGTACGCGGTCCGGCCATCCGCGCGGCACTCGCGCGCCAGCCCGGTGCCTATGTCTTGCTCGACGAGACCATGCCGATCAAAGGACACGCACACGCCTACACCAACCAATATGCCGAGTGGTTCGGACGCTGCATCCTCGATTTTGCCAATCCGGCCAGGCAGCCGAAGCGCCCTGAGACAGTATGCAGCCCGCCCAACCCGATCCCGTCCGTCATGCTGCCTAAGAACATGTCGGTGGTCGAACCCGGTGCAGACGTGCCCGCTGCACTCGCGCGTCTCACAGGCGCGTGGTCGGGAAAGTTCTCCAATGATCGGTATGTCGATCAGGACCGCGAGGTCTGCGTCGTGTTCGAACGCCTCGGCGCGGCAACCGCCGACATCATCTACGCGCTGGGTGCCGGCCCCCACCGCGAGCTCAGCATGGGGACGTGGCGCCACAAGGCTAACTTTGCGAACGGCCGGCTGTCGTCCGAAGCGGAGCAGGCTGTTTCAATCTCCCTGATCCCCAGCGCGGACGGCAGCGCCATCGATCTGACGGTCCTGTCGCGCAACCGGCAGAACAAGTACACCGCGCGGCTCAGCCGCGGCTGCAACTAGACCGGACCGCCGGGGGCCGCGGAAGCAGCCTAGAACCGCATCCGCGCGTGCACCGACAGGATGTCGATGTGGACGTCGTAGGAGCCGAACAGGCGATGACCCTGGCCGTCGTTCAAGTCGATGGGCGCCGGGCTCGCAAAGATGTGCGTATAGCCCACGTCGAGCGACAGCGCATCGGACAAATTGTAGCTCACACCAAAGGCGAGCCAGAGGCGATCCTGATCGGGCAGACGCGGTGTGCGGAACTGGTCGTCGACCGGCGTCTGGTCGTAGGCGACGCCGGCGCGAAACGTCCAGCGGTCGCTGTATTTGTAGTTGGCGCCGAGCGACAGGAACCACGTGCTGTTCCAGTCCTCCGGCGTCACCGAGTCCGGCTGGAGCGGGTTCTCGAAGCGGACGCGCAGCTCCTGAAGACGGGTCCAACGCGTGTACGCGGCATCGGCCAGCAGCGTCCACTGTGGCGTGACGTCATAGGCAACTCCGAAGCTGACCGACTCCGGCAGCGTGAGATTGGCATTGGCGCCCACATCGCGGAAGACCGCGCCACCCGCGGTCAGCACGCTGGCAGCAGCAGGCACGTTGAAATCGGCCGTGCCATGCAGCTTATGAGATACCTGCGAACGATAGGCGACGCCGATACGGAGATCCTTTCTCGGCTCGATCAGCATGCCGAGCGAGAAGCCCCAGCTCCAGTCGTCGACTTCCAGGCGCACGTCGCCGTCGGCGCGCTGCGGCAGCAGGCCGAGAGCCGTACAGGTAGCGGCTGGTACGGTCGCCAGGCAGACCGTGCCGAAATCGATCGCCGAACCGAGCTCGGCATTGGTGTAGTCGACGTGAATCCCGCCGCCGATCGATAGCCACGGATTGATCCGGTAGCCAGCCGTCGGCTGCGTGCTGATGTTCAGGATCTTTGACGTGGTGCCGTGGTAACGGCCGGCCCATTCCGTCGCGTATGACGTTGCCAGGCCGAACGGCGCATTGATCGCCAGGCCCAACTTGAGGTCCGGGCTATGGTCCCACATGGCATAAATCGCGGGGACGACCGCACCCACGCCGGCATCGCCGCCATTGCCGCCGGTCAGCGGTGCGCCCAGCACATCGGTCGAGCCGCGGTTGTTGAACTTGGCGCTCGGCACGATCAGCGACATGGCGCCCTGCGCCTGATTGCCGGAGAAGCGGGCGAGGCCCGCAGGGTTGAAGAACATGGTGGAGAGGTCTTCGCCGCCAGCGGTCGCACCGGCATTGCCCTGGCCGACAGCGCCCTGCTCCTTGATCGCAAAGCCCGATGCCCATGCCTGGCCCGTGACGGCCAACGCAAGCACCCCCATCAACCCCAGGGGTGAACGGGAGCCACGCTTGGTGTGCCTCATTGATGCCCCCCGAATGAATGCTGCATTTCACCGGCATGAGATGCCGGCGTCCCGCCCCTTCTTGCGGCCATTATATTGACGCTTCACGGCTCGGTAAAGATAGTTGTTGCTTATCAGGTGCTTCGGGCTTTTATTGCAAATTTATGACGCGTAACTGGCTGACCAAGGCGGGAAGCTCCAGACGAATCGAGTGTTTCGGTTCGAACCGGCGCCGCAAGCGCACATGAGCGTATCTGCCACCGTCGTGCTGCTCGACGTTGCGGGTGGCGCAGCCCTGCTGCTGTGGGGGTTGCGCATGGTGCGCACCGGCGTCATGCGCGCCTATGGCAGCAATCTGCGTCGCTCGCTCGGTGCAAGTCTGAGCAACCGCTTCCTCGCTTTCGCGTCAGGGCTCGGCGTGACGGCGCTGCTGCAAAGCAGCACCGCGACCGCCCTGCTCGCCGGTTCCTTCGCCAGTCGCGGCATCGTCGCGACCGCGCCCGCGCTGGCTCTCATGCTCGGCGCCGATGTCGGGACCTCGCTCGTGGCGCAGATCTTGTCGCTCGATCTGCATTGGCTCGCGCCTGCCTTCATCATCCTCGGCGTCGTCGGCTTTTCGACCGGCGAGCGCTCGCGACGACGCGATCTTGGCCGCGCCGTCATCGGTCTCGGCCTCATGTTGCTGGCATTGCGCCTGATCGTCGGTGCGTCGCAGCCTCTGCGCGACGCCGCTCCGCTCCAGGGGGTGCTGGCGGCGCTCGGCGGCGAACCTCTGCTGGCGCTCCTGGTGGCGGCGCTGCTGACCTGGGCCGCGCATTCGAGCCTCGCCATCGTCCTGCTCATCATGTCGCTGGTCGACGTCGGCATCGTTCCGCTCAAGCTGGGTTTCGTGCTGGTGCTCGGCGCCAATCTGGGCGGCGCCATCGCGCCTTTCTTCGCCACGCTGGGCTCGCCCGGGCCCGGCCGACGCGTGCCGCTCGGCAATCTGATCTTCAAGTTCACCGGCGTATTGATCGCCCTGGCTCTGGTTGGTCACGTGGCGCCATACCTGGCCTTCATCGAGGCCGGCGAGGCGCGCCAGATCGTCAACTTCCACACCGGCTTCAACCTGATGCTGGCCCTCGTCTTCCTCTTCCTGACCGAGCCGACCGCCCGCCTGACGGAGCGCTTGCTGCCCGAGCGGGCGCCCGAGGCCGATCCGCGCAAGCCGCGCTATCTCGATCACGCGGCGATCGAGACGCCGACCGTGGCGATCGCCTGCGCGGCGCGCGAGACGCTGCGCATGGCCGACACCATCGAGACGATGCTGAAGCGCACCATCGACGTGCTGGCCAACGACAATCGCAAGCTGGTCACCGAGATCGAGCAGATGGACGACGTCGTCGACAGCCTGCACGAGGCGATCAAGCTCTACCTGACCGAGATCACCCGCGAAGCGATCAACGAGGCCGACGGCAAGCGCTGCGCCGACATCATGATGTTCACGACCAATCTCGAGCACGTCGGCGACATCATCGACAAGAACCTGATGGAGCTGGCCGCCAAGCGCATCAAGAACAACCTGCACTTCTCCAAGGAAGGCTTCGAAGAGATTCGCCAGCTCCATGCCCGCGTGATCGAAAACCTTCGCCTGGCCATGACCGTGTTCATCTCGGGCGAGGTTGCCTCGGCGCGGCGGCTGCTGGAGGAGAAGACCACCTTCCGCGAACTCGAGCGCAAGCTCTCCGACAGCCACCTCGATCGACTGCGGCGCGGCAAGCTCGAAAGCATCGAGACCAGCCCGCTGCATCTGGACATCCTGCGCGACCTGAAGCGGATCAATTCGCACATCACCTCGGTCGCGTACCCGATCCTCGACATGGCCGGGGAATTGCGCGAAAGCCGGCTAAAGCGCAATACGGCCTGAGAGCCGATCCAGGAAGTTGAGATTCAGGAGCAAGCTGTTGTTCGGGTCAAGCGGCGGAGCATGAGGCGGATCATGGCGAGGCGGAAGAAGGCGGCGACGGTTCGCTCGTAGCGCTCGAAGTCGCGCGCGAGCCTGCGATAGC
>Ga0194132_10008278_pt1 | contig 14960 bp, 15 predicted proteins | sample TA2KigOf80mmetaG_FD_148612 | JGI IMG/M metagenome (GOLD analysis project Ga0194132, IMG submission 148612) | Freshwater microbial communities from Lake Tanganyika, Tanzania - TA2015054 Kigoma Offshore 80m | ecosystem: Environmental > Aquatic > Freshwater > Lake | place: Tanzania: Lake... | reverse complement strand
AAATAGACAAAGAAATGAAAGACGTGAACTTAGAGGATGTTCGCCAAGTCCTTACTGGCGGTAATGACCATAATCATTAAGTCCTTTTGAAGAGGACTCCTGGTCACCATTGGGGATGCGCTGCTTGTACTTATATTGAGAGCCGTTTGGAAGAGTCGCCCTATAAGCGACGCACCGTCCGCCGCCGGCGCATGGCCGTTCGACGCTTCCAAGCCGGGCGGCAGATCGGCGCGCAAGCCGGGGCGGATGAGCAGGTCGTACAGCGCGGCACCCAACGGGGCGCCCACCAACAACCCCACGATGTAGACCCAGAAACCGCCGTCCGGACCGGGAATGGCGATGCTTTCGCCAGCCCGCGAGGAAGGCGACGACGCGCGGGCCGAAGTCGCGCGCGGGGTTGATGCCCGCCTGCGTGACCGGCGCGATGACGCTGATGATGAACGCCACCGTGGCCCCAATCAGCACCGGCGCCAGGTGCTTCGCCGGTAGGCTCGCGTTGCGACGGTCGACCAGCGCGAAGACGACGAACGCCAGCACCGCCGCGCCCAGGCCCTCGACGGCCGCCGCCATCCACGGCGCCACCAGGCCCGCGGCGTCGGCGCGCGCCCCGAAAACGGCGGGGTTCGGGAAGTATTCGCCAAACACCATCGCCACGCGCTCTCCACCCGCCGCGCCGCGCGTTAACGCATGCTCGGCCTCGAACCGCGCGATGAAGCCGCCAAACACGACGAGCACCACGGCGCCCGCCAGGGTGGCGCCCGCGAGCTGCGACGCCCAGTAGGGCGCCACGCGCCGCCATGGGAACTCGTGGCCCCGCGGCAGCGCGAACGCGAGCGTGATGGCGGGGTTGAGGTGGGCGCCCGACACGGCGGCGGTGGCGTGGATGGCGAGCGCGACGGCGATGCCCCACGCGACGGCGACCTGCCAGAGGCCCGCCTGCGCGCCGGTGAGCACCGCGGCGGCGACGACGCCCGTGCCGATGAATACCAAGAGGAAGGTGCCGGCGGCCTCGGCCACGCACGCGCGCAATAGGTTGTGGTTCGGCATGAGGCGGCGACGCTCCCGAATTCGAATGGGGTGCCCGCGCGACACGGGCGGCGGCGAGGCCGGACTACGCCACGCCCAGCTCGCGCAGCAGGGCCCGCACGCGGCTGGCGATGTCCTCGCGGATGCGGCGCACCGCCTCGACCGGCTGCCCGGCCGGGTCGTCGACCGTCCAGTCCAAGTAGCGCTTGCCGGGATACACCGGGCACGAGTCGCCACAGCCCATGGTAATCACCACGTCGGCCGCGCGCACCACGTCGTCGGTCAGCGGCTTCGGAAAGGCTTGCCCAACGTCCAGCCCCAACTCCTTCATCGCCTCCACGACCGCCGGGTTGATTCGGTCCGCCGGCGCGGAGCCCGCCGACCGCACGCTCACCCGACCGCCGCCGAGCGATGCCGTGAGCGCCGCCGCCATCTGCGAGCGGCCCGCGTTGTGCACGCAAACGAACAACACCTTGGGCCTCTTTTTGGCCACGGCGCCCCGCGCTTGCGCCGCCGCCAGCAGCCGCTCGCGGGCGAAGCGCCCCGCCAGCGTGGGCCGGAACGACGCCACCGGCGTCTTCGCGAACGACGCGAATGCCTCGTGGAGGTAATGCTCCACCGTCTCGCGGGCGAAGATGCCCTTGAACTCCGCCGCAAGCGCCTCGACCTCGGAGCGGAGCCGCTCCCGCGTCGCCGATTCCATCGCGTCCGTCGTCATCGCGTCCTCCTCATAATGTCATCGGGTCCACGGTGAATGCCGCGCCAGCGCGGCCACTCGCCGGTCGAGCAATCCATACGCCCGCTCGAATGCCGCGCGCGTGCCCACGGCGGCGGGGTCCGGCACCGACCAATGCAGCCGCGCGGCCGGCGTCGCCGCCAGCTCCTCGTGCGCCTGGTCGCACACCGTCACCAGCAGCCCACGGCCAAGGTCCGACGCCGCCAACATGCGCGGCGTCGCGCCTCCCAGGTCCAAGCCGTGGCGCTCGGCGGTCTCGACGGCCAGCGGGTGCACGCGCCGCGCGGGATGCGTGCCGGCGCTCCGCGCGGGCAGGCCGGTGGCGCGTTGGAACAAGGCCGCGGCCAGCTGCGAGCGCCCCGAGTTGTGGGTGCACACGAACAGCACATCGTCGGCGCGCACCGTCATCGCGTGCCACGGCGCCGCGAGCGCATCGCCGCGCAGCCGCAGGTAACGGCGACGGCGGTCGCCCGACGACACGGCCTCGTCGACCAGCCCGGCCGCCTTCAACTGGCGCAGGTGGTGCGCCAGCAGGTTGCTCCCGATGCCGAGCAGCGCCGCCAGGTCGGACGGCGAGCGGTCGTTGAGCTCCAGCGCCTCGACGATGGCGAGCCGGTGGGGGTCGCCCAGGGCGTCGTGCGTGGCGGCGCGCGCTCGCAGGGCGGCGTCGATCGGTCGAGGGCGGCGCGCGGGTTGGCTCATCGTGAGGCCACCATACGGCTCAACATTCGTTGAGTCAATGAATGTTGAGTTAACGAACCCTTAAGCCCGGGCGCCGCGGGGCCCCGCACGGTCGGGCGCTAGGCCCGCGCGCGCTCCCACCGCGTCACGGAGGCCAGCACGGCGCTGACGAGCGTGGCAGCGCTGGAGAATAGGAACACGTCGCGGACGCTGGTCGCGTCGGCGATGAAGCCGCTGACGAACGGGCCCAGGACGGTGAACGCGGCGTTGGCCGTGTAGACGAGCGCGACGGTGGTGCCCTGCACATGGTCGGCAGTGACGTCGCAGGCGGCGGTGGTGAGCAGCGCGGTGATGGAGTAGATGAACGCGCCGGTGAGCGCCAGGCCGACGATGAAGAAGAACGAGCCGCCGCTGACGTAGAGCAGCGCGAGCGCGCCGGTGAGCGCGAACAGCGATGGCGCGATGATGGCCTTGCGGCCCACGCGGTCGAGCAGGCGGCCCATGAGCGGCAGCGTCACGATGCCGGCGCCCTGCGCGATGGCGACGTAGACGCCCACCATCCACGTCGATTGCCGCAGGTCCTCGCGCACGTACACGGGCAGGAAGGTGAGCACGGCGGCCTGGCTGGCCGAGAAGCCGCAGGCGATGGCGAGCACCAGCAGCAGCTTGCGCGAGCGCAGCAGCAGCCAGTAGTCCTTGAAGTAGCCGCGCGCCGACACCGGCCGCGACCGCACCTTGACCGACCGCGTGGCGAACCACACGATCAGCGCGGCGATGACGGCCGGCACCACGCTCGTGCGCAGCGCCGTCTGCCAGGTGACGACCGTGAGCAGCCCGCCCACCAGGAGCGGCCCCAGCGTCTCGCCGATGCTGGCGCCGGTGCCGTGCAGCGCGATGACGAGGCCCCGCTTGCGCGGGAACAGCTTGGAGAGCGTGCCGATGGCGGGTGGGTGCCAGAAGGTGAACAGCACGTTGGCGAGCGTGGCGAACACGATGGCCGTTAGGAAATTGGCGGCGAAGCCGAGGCCAAGCTGGAACAGGCCGAGCAGCGCCAGCGTGCCCGCGAGCATCCAGGCGAAGCCGCCGCCGTAACGGTCGGCGATGTAGCCGGCGGGTGCGTTGGCCGCGCCGCCGACCACGGAGCGGACGGTGGCGAGCGTGCCCACGGCGGCGTTGGACAGGCCAAGGCTCGCCTTGATCTCGGGCAGAATCACGGCGAAGCCGGAGTTGAAGATGTGCTTGAACGCGTGGCCGCCGACGATGCCCCATTGCGCCCGGCTGGCGCTGGCGGCCTCGACCGGCGCGGCGATGGTCGCGGACTGCATGACGGCCTCGGCCGGCCGTGGCGCGCTGAGCTCGGTCACCGTGGCTCCCTTGGCGGAGTGACGCCGGCGTGTGGTCACGCGGCGGTGCCACGCAGTCTAGCGCAACGCGGGCCACGCGGCACACCGTCCCTCGCGGGGCCTCGCCGTCGCCGCGACGACGTCCCTACCCCGCCGCGCTCTCGCGCCACAGGCGGGCATAGGCCACGTTATCGATCGGCGGCGTCTCGCCGAACGTGCCCGCCGGCGGACCGATGCGCTCTGCGTGAGCCCGCACCTTCGCCTCGTCGAAGCGGTACACGCGCAACGCATTCTCGCCCAGCATGGCGCGCACCTCGTCGTCGGGCACGCCGGCGAACATGGCCCGCATCCGCTCCCCGGTGTGCGGCCACGTCCCTCCGGGTGTGGGTAGTCGGTGCCCCACAGCAGGTTCCGCACGCCGATCTTGTCGCGCTGCTCCACCTCGCGGCGGCCGGCGGGCGGCGACGCGCCGATGTAACACTGGCGCGCCCAATACGCGCTGAGCTTCAGCGGCAGCACCTCCCGTTGCAGCTCGGGGTTGCGCGTCTCGTACAGCTCGTCCATGTAATCGAGGGTGTAGGGCACCCACGTGCCGCCGCTCTCGGTGATCACCAGCCGCAGGTTGGGTGCCGCTCCAGCGCGCCGGCGTAGAGCAGGAACCAGAAGTGGCGGTGCGCCGTGAGGTTCATCGACTCGAAGGTACGCAACGCGGAGCCCGACGGCACCGCCCCATAGTCGAGCGACGAGCCGCCGATGTGGCTGTGCATCGGCATCTCCAGCTCCTCGCACACGGCCCACAGCGGCTCGAAGCGCGGATGGTGATAGAACGCCTCGGGCGTGTTCGCGTAGAGCGGCAGCAGTGGCAGCTGAATGCCGCCGAACAGCCCCGCCCGCCGCGCCCACCGCACCTCGCGGACGGCGACGTCGATGTCTTCCGTGAGGATCTGCGCGACGCCGGCGTGACGCTCCGGCTGGTGCGAGCAGAACTCGGCCAGCCACCGGTTGTAGGCGCGGACGCCCGCCAGCCGCACGTCGAAGGGGAAGGCATCGCGAAACGCCTCGTTCAACGGCTTGAACGGTATGACCTGCGGAAAGATGGCCTGGACCGCGACGCCGTCGCGGTCCATCTCGCGCTCGCGCACCAGCGGGGGGTAGCGGCGGCGCGCGGCCGAGGAGGGACCGGGCGATTCCGTGGATACACCCTGGTTCATGTGTATCCGCGCGGATATAATGGACGGGAATCCAAATCCCCTCAGCAGATACCTGCGGATCGGCCGACATCCATGCCCGAAAACATCGTCGAGTCCCATGACGTCCACAAGACCTACGAGTCGAATGGACTGGCGGTACACGCGTTGCGCGGCATCGACCTCGCGATATTGAAGGGGCAGATGGTCGCCATCATGGGCCCTTCCGGCTGCGGCAAGACGACGCTCCTGAACACGTTCTCCGGCATCGACGACATCACGCGTGGCGAGGTGATCATCGAGGGGCAGTCGATTCACCGGCTGTCCGACCGTCAACGCACGCGCTACCGGGCGCGGCGCATGGGCTTCGTGTTCCAGTCCTATAACCTGCTGCCCGTGCTCACGGCGGTCGAGAACATCGAGCTGCCGCTGCTGGTGGCGGGCGTCGAGCCGAAGGCCGCCAGGGCGCGCGCGTTGGAGGTGCTCCGCCAGGTGGGCCTGCCCGACCAGGCCAACAAGCGGCCGGGGCAAATGTCGGGCGGCCAGCAGCAGCGCGTGACCATCGCCCGGGCGCTCGCCAACCAGCCCGCCATCGTCTGGGCCGACGAGCTCACCGGCGCGCTCGACAGCGAGACCTCGGGCGAGATCATGGACCTCGTCGTCCGGCTCAACAAGGAGGAGGGCCAAACGTTCGTGATCGTCACGCACGACGCCAACGTGGCGAAGCGCGCCGACCGCATCGTGCACATGCGCGACGGCCTCATCGAAACCGACACCCGCGCCGCGGCTGGGGTGTAGCACATGGAATCGCTCTTCGGCATACCCATTGGCCAGCTACTCGTCACGCTGCTCGTCGTGTTCGCCCTCGGCATGGCCGCCACCGCCTTCCTCGCGTGGCGCAACCCCGTGCTATTCAAAATGGCCGCGCGCAACCTGCCGCGGCGCCCGGCGCAAACCGCGCTCATCGTGCTCGGCCTCATGCTCGCCACGCTGCTGTTCTCGGCGTCGTTCACCACCGGCGACACGTTGGCCCACTCGATCCGGGTGCAGGCGCTCACCGACATCGGCCTCGTCGAGGTGGAGATCGAATCGGAGCGGCGCGAGGTATCGGGGCGCACCGCCTACTTCGACGCCGCCACGGTCGGCCGCGTGCGCGAGGCGCTGGCCGGCGCCCCCGTGGACGGCATACTGCCGGCGCTGCGCGAGACGGTGCCGGCCGTGGCCGCCGACAGCAGCCGCAACGAGCCGCGCGTCGACGTGCTGGGCGTCGACCCCGCGGGCCTCGACGGCTTTGACCCGATCGTGACGGCGTCGGGCGAGCGGCTGGACGTGGCGGCGCTGGCCGCGAACGAGGTGTACGTCAGCCAAGACTTGGCCGAAAGCCTCCGCTTGGGCGTCGGGGACCGCGCGCAGCTCTACCTGCGCCAGGTGCCGTCGGTGGTGGAGGTGCGCGGCATTTACGCCAACGGCGGTTACTTCATCGGCAATCTGGGCATGCTGCTGCCGCTGGAGTCGATGCAGGCGATCAGCCAGCGGCCGGGCGCCGTGAGCCCCATTCTCGTGAGCAACCGCGGCGGCATCGTGAGCGGCGCCGACGCGACGGACGCCGTGCTGGCCGCGCTGGAGCCCATCGCCAACGAGCTGCGGCTCGACGCGCAGCCGGTGAAGCGGGACGCGCTGGAGCAAGCGGACGAGGCGGGCAGCAGCTTCGCGACCGTGTTCCTGCTGTTCGGCAACTTCTCCATCATGGCCGGCGTGCTGCTCATCTTCCTCATCTTCGTGATGCTCGCCGCCGAGCGCAAGCGCGAGCTGGGCATTGGCCGCGCCATTGGCATGTTCCAGGGCCACGTCGTGCGGCTGTTCCTGTTCGAGGGCGCCCTCTACGCCTTGCTGGCCTCCGCCGTGGGCAGCCTGCTCGGCATCGTCGTCGCGTTCGCGATGGTGCGCATCATCGCGGCCGCGCTCGGCCAGCTGGAGCTCGACATCGTGTTCAACTTCCAGTGGCGCAACGTGCTCATCGCCTACACGCTCGGCATGGCAACCACGTTCCTCATCGTGCTGTTCGCCGCGTGGCGCGTGTCGCACCTCAACATCGTGCGCGCCGTCCGCGACATCCCCGAGCCGCGCGCGCGGCCCACGCCGCTACGACGGCTCGTCACCCGGCCGCACCGGTTCCTCGTCGCCGCGTTCGCCCGCGGCTACCTGGCCGTCGTCCTCGGCATCCTGCTCACCGCGTCCGGGCTGTCCAGCACCCAGGCCGGGCCGTTCATGCTGGGCACGTCGCTCGTCATCATCGGCGTGCCGCTGGCGCTGCACCACGCGGCGCGACTCAACGAGCGCATCGCCTACACGGTCGCGGGCGTCCTGCTCGTCGCGTGGTGGCTGCTGCCGTTCGACGCGCTGGAAGGCATCCTGCCGGACTTCCAACAGGGCATCGAAATGTTCATCCTGTCGGGCGTCATGCTTGTCATCGGCGCCGTGTGGGCCATCATGTATAACCTCGACCTGCTGCTGCGGGGGATCAAGGCGGTGTTCCGGCGCAACTCCCGGCTCACGCCCGTGCTCCAAACCTCCATCGCCTACCCCATGGCGAACCGCTTCCGCACCGGCATGACACTCGCCATGTTCTCGCTGGTCATCTTCACATTGCTCGTCGTCGGCTTCATCACCGCCGCGTTCTCCGCGGCCTTCACCGACGTTGCCCGCGTGACCGGCGGCTTCGACGTGCGCGCCGAGGCCAGCTTCACGAACCCCATTCCCGATTTGCGCGCCGCCGTCGACGCCTCGGGCGCGTTCGACATCGACGACTTCACCGTCATCGGCGCGTGGAACGGTGGCCCCGCCTCCGCCAAGCAGCAGGGCAGCGCCGCCGAGCCGGTGGACCGCTTCGTCACGGGCATCAACGACGACTACGCGAATGGCGTGAACTACGGCTTCACCCTGAAGGACAGCCGCTATGCCACCGACCGCGACGTTTGGCGCGCGCTGGTGACCGAGCCCGACATCATGGTCGTCTCAGCCGGCCTGGTGCCGAGCCGCAGCAACTTCAACGTCGGCGGCCCGGAGCAGACCTTCCAGTTGGAGGGGTTCTACATCGACGACGGCGTGCTGCCGGAGGTCCACATCGAGGCGGCGGCGCCCGTGGGCGGCGGCACCAAGACCTTCCGCGTGATCGGCGTGCTGGAAGACGGCGCCTTCTACTCGAACTCGATGGTCACCTCGCAGGCGAGCGTCGACGCGCTGTTCGGCCAGCCCGTGCCGGAACTCATCTACATGCTGCGGCTGCGGCCGGGCGCCGACCCCGAGGCCATCGCCACGCGGCTGGAGGAAACGTTCTTGACCAGCGGCCTGCGCGCGACCAACCTGCAGACCGAGGTCCGCGAGATCGGCTCGGCCAACATCTCGCTCAACAACCTGCTGCAGGGCTTCATGGCGCTGGGCCTCATCGTGGGCATCGCCGCGCTCGGCGTCATCGCCGCGCGCTCGGTCGTCGAGCGCCGCCAGCAGATCGGCATGCTGCGGGCGGTCGGCTTCCAGCGCGGCATGGTGCAGGCCTCGTTCCTCATCGAATCGTCATTCATCGCGCTGCTGGGCATCGCCATCGGCACCGCGCTCGGCATGGCGCTGTCGGTCAACGTCGTGAACGAGATCGGCGCATCGGTGGCGGGCGTCCGCTTCGTGGTGCCGTGGTGGAACATCGTCATCGTCGTCGTCGTCGCCTACGCGGCGTCGCTGCTCACCACCTTCCTACCGGCGCGGCAGGCGGCGAACGTCTACCCCGCCGAGGCGCTGCGCGCGGTGGAGTAGCGCCCACCGCCCGTGGCGCTCACCGGCGGCGGCCGAACGCGCCGACGTAGACGCCGGCCAGCACCAGCGCGCCGCCCGCCAGCAGCGACAGCGTGACGCGCTCGCCGGCGATGGCCGCGGCGATGACGATGGTGCTGAGCGGGTAGAGCACGAACTGGTACGACGCTGCCGTCGCCGTCCATCGCCGCAGCACGAAGAGGTACGTGAGGAAGAGGCCGACAGAGCCGACGATGGCGAGATAGCCCAGCGCGAGCCATGTCGAAGCCTCCGCCGGCATGGCGCGCGGCTCGCCCAGCGCGAGCGAGGCGCCGAACAGCAGCGCGCAGCCGACGGTCATTGCCACGGCGTTCGTCGTGAATGGGTGGCTCGGCGGAAACCACTTCACGATGATGGTCGCGGCGGCCCAGCAGACGGCGGTGCCGAAAACGGCCGCCATCGACCACGCCGGCACGTCGGCCCGCAACTGCTGGCCGAAGACGACCGCGATGCCGGCGAGGGCGACGAGGGCCCCGGCGAGGCCGCGCGGCCGGAACCGTTCCAGTCGGATGGCCGCGGCCATGAGCAGGGTGATGAGCGGCACCAGCGCGAGGATGATCTGCGTGAGGCTGGCCGTCGCGCCGACCAGCCCCCAATGCACGAGGCCGTAGCCGGCGCCGAAGTTCACGACGCCGAAGACGACGAGGCCGGTGAGCGCGCGCCCCCGCGGCGGCCGCTGGCGCGCCACGGCCATGAGCGCGATGAACACGAGCGCGGCCACGCCGAACCGCAGCGTGGCCCCCCACAGCGGCGCGAGCTCGTCGTTGGCGAAACGGATGGCGACGGCGTTGGCGCCGCCGAAGACCACCTGCGCCAGGAACACCGTGAGCGTGACGCGGTCGGAGCGCTTGGCCGCCTCCTCGCCGCTGGAGGGCCGCTTGGACAGGTCCCGCATCGTCGCTCCTTCGCGCGTGTCGCGGCCGAGGCGCCATGTTATCAGCCGCGACGGGGGCCGGAGCGCCGCGGCACGGGCGGACTCGGCGGAGGCCGCGTCTGCGACAATGTCCTCCGGCATCGGCGCCGGGCATTCGACACGGCGCGAGGGTTTGGAGGAGATGGCATGACGAACGACACGCGGCCTGGCGGCGCGAGCCGGCGTTGGTTCCGCCGGCGCATGACGCAGGCCTCCATCATCGCGGTGCTTGGCGTCGTCGCCATCGCCGTCACGAACCGGCTCATCGACACCGACTCGCTGGGCTTCCTGAACAGCTACCGCTATTCCCTGGTGGCGATCGAGCTCATCGTCTTCGGCGTCGCGGCGTCGGAGGCGGCAAGCAGCGCCATCCGCGCGCGCTACGCCGACTATTACGACCGGCCCAGCATCACGCAGCGGCGCATCGCCATACGCGCGGTATTCCGCGTCGTCACCTAGACGGCGCTGGGCATCGCGGCGGTGTCCATCCTCGCGCGCAGCGCGATGCTGGCCGTCAGCGTGGGCAGTTTCACCGGCGTGCTGGTGGGCTTCGCGGTGCAAAGCACCATCAACAACGCGTTCGCCGGCATGGTGGTGGCGATCGCCCACCCGTTCTCCATCGGCGACGAGATCACGGTGCTGGGCGTGACCGGCCGCGTGACGGAGATGGGGACGTTATTCACGGTGATCCACGCCGGAAGCCACATCATCACCGTGCCCAACAACCAACTGTTGAGCCAGGCGATCCAGCGCAAGATCCACCGCGCGGCGCAGGATGAGGCGCCGCTGGAGAACTAGCCGCGCTCGGCCGTCACCGTGTAGTGGTACACGCCGCTGTTCCGCACCTCGGTCACGCGCAGCCCCGCCTGCTCGATGAGCGATACCGCCTTCGCCTCGTCGAAGCGTATCTCCTGGGGCGGCCCATAGGGCGTCTCTTGCTTCTTCCAGTCCAGGTTCACCAAGCGCCCGCCGGGCTTCAGCATTCCCTTGGCGTTGCGGAGCGCCTGCACCGGATCGCGAAAGTCGTGCAGCGCGATGCCGATGAACACGACGTCGGCGCAGCCGTCGCACACCTGCGTCGTCTCGGCCTCGCCCACCAGCCCGGTCAAGTTGCCAAGGCGCTGCTCCTTCGCCGCCTCCACCAGCGTCGCGATCGCCTCGGCATTGATGTCGACGCCGAACACATGGCCGCGCTCGCCCACGCGCGCCGCGGCGGGCAGGGCGAAGAAGCCGCGCCCGCAGCCCAGGTCGACGAACGTGTGGCCCGCGCGCAACCCAATGCTGAACAGCACCGCGTCGGGGTCCTGCCACTGGCGGCGCACCTCGTCGTTCGGTGGGCTAGCCCCGCGCTGGCCGTGGCCGTGGTGCCGCATGTTCCCGTGCTCCTTCCCGCGCCGTCACCGCGGAGCCTCGCGGCTCGCGGCCAACAGCTCGCGATACAGGTTGTCCTCGATCTCCACCTCGTCCGCCGCGAGCGCGCGCCTGGTCGCGCGGTCGCCACGCTCGCCGGGCACCAATATCTCGTCGACGCCGGGCAGCCGCTTGGCGCCCTTCACTCTGGTGACCAACCGCGCCACGTTGGATTTCAACGCATCGCGGCCGCCCAACAGGTCGGGGTCGAAGGCCATGATGAGATGGCCCGCCGCATTCGCGGCCATGTCGCCGATGCCCGCGAACGCGGCGCCCACCAGCGGCCCCGCGAGCGCCTGCACCATCAGCGACAGGCCGGAGCTTTTCGGCCCGCCGTCGAACGTGCGGAGCGCGCCACCGTCGATCACGTCGCCGGGGTCGGTCGTGGGCTTGCGGTCCTTGTCGAACGCGGCGCCGTCGGGAAGCCGGCGGCCCGCCGTCCGCGCCTCGATCACGCCGTAATAGGCCATCGCCGATGTCGCGAGGTCCAGCACGAGGGGGCCGCCGTCGCTCGGCATGCCGATCGCCAATGGGTTCGTGCCCAGCACGCGCTCGTGGGAGCCTTCGGGCGCGACCATCTCGGACGCCTCCGCGAACACGAACCCGACCAGCCCCGCTTGCGCTATGAGGCGCGCGTAGTAGCCGAGCGCGCCCGAGGAGGTGTTGATGTGGTTGACGCCCACGATGGCAATGCCGCGATCCCGCGCCTTCCGCACCGCGATGCCCGTGGCATGGCTCACCACCACCATGGCGTGCTGCTGGTGGCCGTTCACCAGCGCCGATAGCGGCGTCTCCTTCTCGATCTCGATGGGCCGGGCGGACGGCGACTTGGGGGATGCCGCGGCCGATGAGCTTCACGACGCCCTGGTTGTTGCCGCGCAGCTGCGCGTACAGCAGCACGTCGAGGATCACCTCGGTCTCGGCTTGCGTGTATCCCTGGCGCGCGATGGCGCGCCGGGTGACTTCGGTGAGTTCGGCTAGTTTTACCTTCAACGCGGTTGCTCCTCGTGGGGATTCTACCCGTGGGCGTCGCGGCACGACAGCCCGGCACGCGCGCTTGCGATCCGCGCCGTGGGCCGTATCCTCGAAGGATGACCCCATTCCCGGACGAGGTGACGCCGTGACCAGCGAGCCAGTTCCCATCCACTACACCGTCGGCAATCTGGCCGACGCCTTCGACATGGCGATCGAGCGCGATGTCGCCGACCCCAACAACCTCACGATCGACGATCTGGCGCCAGCCGACGAGTTCCACATTGGCGGACGCGAGGCCACCGCGTCGCTCATGTCGCGGCTCGGCATCACGAAGGAGACGCGGCTGCTGGACATTGGCGCGGGCATCGGCGGGCCCGCCCGGTTCGTCGCGCGCGCGTATGGCTGCGCGGTGAACGGCGTCGAGCTCACGCCCGAATATGCCGAGGTCGCCAACATGCTCACGGCGCGGGTCGGCCTCGAATCGCAGGTGGCGGTCGAGCACGCGGACGCGCTGGAGATGCAGTTCGCCGACGCCACCTTCGACGGCGCCTACATGCTGCACGCCGGCATGAACATCGCCGACAAGCCCGCGTTGTTCCGCGAGGTGCGCCGCGTCCTCAAGACCGGCGGCCCCTTCGGCATCTACGACGTGCTGCGCGGCCCCAACCCAAGGCCGATGGCCTTCCCCCTGCCGTGGGCCTCGTCGCCCGACGCGAGCTTCCTGGCGACCATCGACGAGCTGCGGGCCGCGCTGGAGCGGGCCGGGTTCGCCGTCGAGCGCGCTGAGGACAAGACGGAATTCGCGCTCCGGTTCTTCGAGCAGACGCGGGAGGGCGCATCCCACCCGCCGCGCGCGCTGGGCCCGCACCTGCTGATGGGCGAAAACGCTCGCGAGAAGTACGCCAACATGGTGCGGAACGTCGCCGTCAAATGCTGCGCGCCATGGGAGGTCGTGGCGCGGCGGAGGTGACGGCCGGCAATGCGGCGGGCTACGGCCACAGCGTCGGCGTGATGCCCTCGTAGGCCTGGAGCTCGACTCCATCGAGGTCGAAGCGGATGCCGGTGCCCACGCGCACGCGGAAGATGCCGTTGAAGGTCACCCCGGCGAACGAACCGGTGTTGGCCGTGCGGCTGGCCTCATGCAGCGCGGGCACGTGGCTATGCGCCGTCACCAGCCAGGTATCGCCGGATAGGCCCATGCGCGCCCGCGCGATGCGCTCCAGCGGTAGCGGCAAGCCCACCGCCTGCGGCATGCGCGAAACCAGGCCGCCCGGCACGCCCCGGAAGAAATCCTCGCCGTGCGTCGCGACGACGACGTGCTCGCCGATCGTGAACTTCGCCTCCTTGCCGACGTGGGCCACCAGCAGCCCGCCATGCTGGAACTCCATCGGCGGCAGCCGTGGATCGTGCGCGCGGGCGCTGATGAAGTGGACGGTGTCCGTGAAATCGTCCGGCAGGAAAGCGCCGAGGCCGCCCTCGATGCGTGCTCGGTCGGTGGCACCGAACTTGCGAAAATCGCCCGGCGACTGAAAGAAGTCGCCGACGATGACGATGTGCTCGATGCCGTCGAGCGGTATGCGAATGCGCGTGTCCGGATCCGTCAGGTGGAAGTCCGACAGGAACAGCGTCGGCCCGTTGAGGTCGATCGGCTCCAACGCCTCGAACCGCTGGGCCACGGCGCGCGCGTCCATGGTCAGCAGGGCAGGAAACGAGCCGATGGCGGACAGGGCCGCCACCAGGCAAGCGACGAGCGCCGCCGCAAGCAGCTTGACCCGAAGTCCAGCCATCCCGCGCGAGGGCGCATCCGGCCAATGCATCATGCGGAGCGTAACCACCGGGGATCGGCTCGGCCCTGAGCCCTTGCGTGGCGCTCGGCCGGCGGCGCGCGACCGGTTCGCACCGGACCGCCTTTCGGCTAAACGTAGCGGCGGGCCCGTCCGTTGCATATGGAGGGTTGGACAGACGGCCGGGGCACCTTTCGCCAATTGCCAGGCGCGGGCGGCGGCGAGGGCCGGCAGGCCGGCCCCCGTCGGCGGCGGACGGCTCGCGCCATCGGCCACCGTCCCCTACACTACCCGCAACCCTTGGCCTCGGAGTCTCGCCCATGCAATACGCCCTCCTCGGACGCACCGGCGTGCGCGTCTCGCGCATCACGCTCGGCACCGCGTCGCTCGGCGTCGCGCCGACGGAACGCGACGCGCCCGCGCTGTTCAAGCGCGCCCTCGACGCGGGCATCAACTCGTTCGATTGCGCCAACGGCTATGGCAACCAGTCGCGCTTCGACCTGCCCGGCGTCGACGCCCCTCCGGCGGACGTCCGGCCGTCGGCCGAGGAGATCATGGGCAAGGTGCTGAAGGGCCATCGCCACGACGTCATCATCGCCACGAAACTGGGCGAGCGCGTCGACGACGGCCCCAACGGCGGCGGGCGCGTCGAGGGCGGCGGGCTGTCGCGCCTCCACGTCATGCGGCAGGTGGAGCGGTCGCTGCGGCGGTTGGGCACCGACTACATCGACATCTACTACGCGCACCACCCCGACCCCGTCACGCCGGTGGAGGAATCGTTGCGCGTGATGGACGACCTCGTGCGCCAGGGCAAGATCCGCTATTTCGCCGTGTCGAACCACGCCGGCTGGCAGGTGGCGGAGGCCGTGCTCACGGCGCGGCGTTGGGGACTCGCCAGCGCGCCCGTCGCCAACACGGTGAGCTACAGCCTGGCGGTGCGCCGCGCCGAGGCCGAGGTGATTCCCGCCTGCCAGCGGTTCGAGGTTTCCCTCATGCCGTTCAGCCCGCTGGGCGGCGGGCTGCTCGCCGGCGCCGCGAACACGCGCCGCGCCGTGGCGGGCA
>Ga0194132_10008275_pt1 | contig 14964 bp, 10 predicted proteins | sample TA2KigOf80mmetaG_FD_148612 | JGI IMG/M metagenome (GOLD analysis project Ga0194132, IMG submission 148612) | Freshwater microbial communities from Lake Tanganyika, Tanzania - TA2015054 Kigoma Offshore 80m | ecosystem: Environmental > Aquatic > Freshwater > Lake | place: Tanzania: Lake... | reverse complement strand
GCAAAACCGTGGGAGCCGGAGGGAGCCCGTTCTTGTTGCGAGTCTGAGAATTCACGCTGATTCCTATTCTCGCCCTGCTCAGTAATTAAGGCCAGGGGAGTTGTCTCAGCTATGTTGGCACGGAGGGGTGCCTCGCCGCGCCCTCGCTCTTCGCCCAGGCCGACCGCGCCACCGTAGTGGGTGTCGTCGCCGATAGCTCGGGCGCCGTCGTCGCCGGAGCCCGCGTGAAGGCGGTCCACACCGCCACCAACACCGAGCGCGCCACCGTCAGCTCCGAATCCGGCGAGTTCACCCTCGCCGCCCTCATCGCCGGCGGCTACCGCGTCGAAGTGGAAGCCCCCGGATTCAAGTCCTTCATCCGCCAGGATGTCAACCTCACACCCGGCGTCACCGTCCGTGTCGATGTCCAGCTCACCGTCGGCGCCGTCAGCGAGTCCGTCGAAGTCACCGGCCAGGCGCCGCTTCTCTCCACCGACTCTCCGCGCGTCTCCACCGCCGTCACCCCCAAGTTCGTCAACGACCTTCCCCTCGTCGTCGGCGGCCAGCTCCGTTCCCCCCTCGACCTCTCCCTCATCGCGCCCGAAACCAAGAACACCTACAACATCTCCATCGGCGGCGGTCAGGAAGGCGGCTGGGATCTCACCATCGACGGCATCTCCGCCACCCCCGCCGCGCCCTTCGAACAGCGCCTCTGGACCATGGTCAACTCTCCCTCCGTCGACGCCGTTCAGGAATTCGCCGTCGATACCAATGGCTTCAAGGCCGAATTCGGCCACGCCGGCGGTGGCGGCTTCTCCTTCGTCTCCAAGTCCGGCACCAATGACTATCACGGCAACGCTTACGAGTTCCTTCGCAACGATGCCCTCGACGCCAACCGTTTCTTCAACAACGCCAACCGCATCCGCCGCCCCGTCTACAAGCAGCACGATTTCGGCGGCACCATCGGCGGTCCCGTTCTCATCCCCAAGGTCTACAACGGCCGCAACAAGACCTTCTTCTTCGCGGCTCTCGAATACTTCCGCAACCGCGCCGGCGCGCCCACCCGCTTCTATACCATCCCGCTCCCGGAAATGTACCAGGGCAACTTCGCCAACTGGAAAACCCGCACCGGCGCACTCATCCCCATCTACGACCCCAACTCCACCACCGCCTCCGGCACCGGCTTCACCCGCATGCCCTTCTCAGGCAACATGATCCCCACCAACCGCTTCTCCACCGTGGCCCGCAACACCCTCCCCCTCGCCACCATGCGGCCCAACGCCGTCGACCCCTCCGGCGTCCTCAACCCCAACCCCCGCGCCAACTTCATCACCACCACCGGCGCGCAAACCGACCCCTGGGACAAACTCTCCGTCAAGGGCGACCACAACTTCAACACCAACAACCGCCTCGGCTTCCTCTTCCAGAAGAACCGCACCCAGCAACTCGCCATCGGCGACCCGCCCGGACTCCCCTCGCCCCTCAACCAGGATTTCCAGTACGGCGACACCTGGACTCGCGTCTATCGCGGCACCTATGACAAGGTAATCTCACCCACCATCCTCAACCACTTCTCCATCGGCTTCAATGATTGGGGCCAGGTCCGCCGCGCCCCCGATGACCAGTTCGAAAAGGGCTGGGCCGACAAACTCGGCATCAAGAATAGCGCCGTCCCCAACCTGCTCTTCCCCGGCTTCCGATTCGATGAATACAGCCCCTGGGGCCGCTCCGAATGGGGCGGTTCCTACAACAAGACCTTCGCCTTCTCCGACGACCTCACCTGGACCCGCGGCGCCCACTCCATGAAGTTCGGCTTCACCTTCCAGGAAGATCACTACAACGGCTACGGCGCCCACACCGCCAGCGGCAGCTTCAACTTCAGCCGCATGTCCACCAGCATCCCGCTCGATCAGACCGGCAACACCGGCAACGCCTTCGCCTCCTTCCTGCTCGGCCAGGTCGCCGGCAGCAACCTCGAAACCCTGCGCCAGGTCTCGAACCAGTGGCGTTACTATGCCATCTACGCCCAGGACGACTGGCGCGTCAATCGCAAACTCACCCTGAGCTACGGCCTCCGCTGGGAGTTCACCCCGCCCACCGTCGAAGGCCGCTTCCCCGATGGCTACTCCAACTTCGACCCGAACGTCCCCAACCCCGGCGCCGGCGGACGCCTCGGAGCCATGGTCTATGCCGGCAAGGGCGAAGGCCGCCTCGGCCGCCGCACGCTCTATGACGCTTGGCCCTACGGCTTCGGCCCCCGCCTCGGCCTCGCCTACTCGCTCAACGACAAAACCGTCATCCGCGCCAGCGCCGCCCGCTCCTTCGGCTCCATGAAGAACACCGGCGGCAGTTCCCACTTCCACGGCTTCATCGGCGCCTACAACTGGGCCTCAACCGATCTCAACGTTACACCGGCCTTCCGCCTCGATGACGGCATCCCGAACTGGCCCAAACCGCCGTTCCTCGTTCCCACGTTCAATAATGATCGCGACACGCCGTTCTGGCAGTCCTACGACGCCGGCCGCCTGCCCGAATACTTCAGCCTGGCCTTCAACATCCAGCGCCAGTTGCCCGGCAACCAGGTCGTCGAACTCGGCTACAACTCGTCCCTCGGCCACCACCTGGTCACCAACCTCGTCAATATCAATCAGGTGGACCCCAACCTGCTCTTCAACACCTACGCCGGCCGCCTCGGCTTCCAGAACGCCAACAACCTGTTCAACCAGAACATCAACTCGCCCGCCGCCCGCGCCGCCAACGTGCCCATCCCGTTTGCCGGCTTCAACGGCTCAGTCGCTCAGGCCCTCCGGCCTTACCCGCAGTACCGCACCCTCAACACCGCCGGCGACGGCGGCGACCGTTCCGGCAACTCCACCTATCACGCTGTGGTCGTCAAGTGGGAGAAACGGTACTCCTCGGGCCTGTCGTTCCTCAACTCCTACGTCTTCTCCAAGATGTTCACCGACGCCGAAGCCCTGAACGCCGGCTCCAACGGCTCCATGAACCACTACAACCGGCGGCTGGAAAAGGCGCTCTCCCGCAGCGACGTCACCCACAACTTCAAGTTCGCCTATAGCTACGAACTCCCGTTCGGCAAGGGCAAAGCCTTCGCCACCACCGGCCCCCTCGCTCAGATCGTCGGCGGCTGGCGCTTTGCGGGAATCCACACCTACAACTCCGGCGCACCCATGCAGATGTTCTCCGGCTACGGCTTCCCCATCTTCGCCAACTCCGCGAACCGCCCCACAGTCACTTCCTATGAAGGCTGGCGCTCAAGCGCGGCCTCCGGTGGCAGCTTCGATCCCAACCGCGATCGCTGGTTTGACCTCGGCGCTTTCAACGCCATCCCCTCGGCCTCGGCTCCCTCCGGCGCCAAGGTTTGGGTCAACCGCGAGTCCTTCGGCAACATGACCGTCCGCAACCCCAAGCTGCGCTTCCCCTGGAACGTCAATGAGAGCATCTCCATCTCCCGCACCTTCAAGGCCGGCGAGCGCTTCTCCTTCGACCTCCGCGGCGAAGCCTTCAACCTGCTCAACCGCGTCGTTTGGGGCGGTCCGGATCTCGGCATGACCAGCCAGAACTTCGGCCGCGTCTTCAACCAGGGCAACTCGCCCCGCCAGATGCAGCTCGGGCTCAAGATCCAGTTCTAACCCGTAACACCCAGCAGGCGGCGCGCGTTGCCGGATTCAATCCGGGCCCGCGCCGCCGGCCCCAGCCCCAGCAGTTCCATCTTCAACAGCGCCGGCTCCACGTAGTGGAACGGCTGCCCCGTCCCGAACACCACCCGCTCCTCCCCCTGCGCCTCAATCAACTGCCCGATCTCGTTATCCAACTCCGCCCGCAACAGGCTGATCTCAACCAAGCAGTTCCCCGGCAGCCCCGCCCGCGCCACCCCGCCGGACGCGTTCAGAACCACAATCCGGGCCCCCGGCGCAGCCCGCCCCAACTCCCCGATCTCTCGCGCGTCCACATCCGGAACGTCCACCAGCCAGCTCTGCTGCCGCCGGTCCTCCACCCGCATCGGAATGGTCACCGGCAGCCCCGCCCCGGCCAGTTCCACGCACGCCGCGTCCGTCAGCTTGTAGTTGTGCCATCGCGGGTACAGCCTCAACCCCCGCATGCCCAGCGTCCGGCACCGGGCCAGATCGTCCCGCCAGCCCGCATACCCCGGGTTGATCACCGCGAACGGTATCAGCCGGTCCGCATGGCCGCGCACCGCCTGCGCCAGTTCCTCGTTGGCCGGCTGCGCATTCCGGTACGTGATCGCCGCCGGGTTCGACACCCATGCCTGCGCAATCCGGTACCGGTCCATGCGCCGCAGCAGGTCCCCCGCCGCCGTCCCCCGCAAGGCCCGGAACGCGAACGCCCCCACATAGGCATTCGTGTCGATCACCCGCGCCTCCGCGCCAGAATCCCGCGCATGTTCCCCGCCCCAATGCGCGCCCGCGCCGCCGCGTCAATCCGGGCCCCCCTCAGCCGGCCCACGCTCGCCGTCATCGAAAGGTCGCAGGCAAACAGCAGCCGCGCGGCGCCCAGCGTCTCCACCGCCATCTCCACCACGCCCTCATCCGGCACGCTGCCGCTCAGGTCCAGGAACACCGTCGGGCTGTGCCGCAGAGCCTTGATCGTCCACTCCCAGTCACCCCCGCCGCACACATGCGCGCAGATGATCATCGCCTCCGGATACCGCTTGGCCAGCACCGCCAGATGCCCCGCGTCGCTGATGTTCGGCTGCGGCCCCGGCAGCCAGCTCGTGTGCCCGGCATGATGCAGAATCGGCACCCCCCGGCGGATCGCCAGTTCCACCACCGGCGCCACCACCGGGTCCGTCGCCAGATGGTCGTTGTAGAGCTTGATGCCAATGAACCCGGCATCCAGCCAGCGCTCAATCTCATCCAGCATCGCCCGCCCATGCCCGGGATTCGCCGTCGCATACCCCAGAACCCGGCCCGCGAAACGCCGCATCCCCGCGGCAGTCCATTCATTCGAGAGGCGGCATCCATCTAGCGGCATCGGCCGCTCCGCGGGCAGGGTCGAACAGCAGAGCTGAGCAATGCCCAGCTTGTCCGCCGCCGCCATCAGCCGCCGGTCGGCATCCTCCCTGCGGTACGCCAGATGGCTATGCGCGTCAATCCATCCGCCCTCGCCCGGCGCGGCCAACGCCGAAGCCCCCGCCATGAACCCGCGGCGCATCACGGCAGCGCGTAGGCGATCAGCGAATCGGAGAAGCGGTCGTCGTACTTGTTCCCTCCCCCGGCGGCGATCACCACGAACTGCTTGCCCGTCTTCCTGCCCTGGAACGTCATCGGCGTGGCATGCGCGCTGGCCGGCAGCTTCACCGTCCAGATCTCCTTGCCGGTGTCCTTGTCGAACGCCCGGAACCGTGCGTCGTTCGTCGCCCCAATGAACACCAGGCCACCCGCCGTCACAATCGGACCGCCCAGATTCGACGTGCCCGTCGGCGGCACACCCTTCGCCAGCAGTTCATCCACCACGCCCAACACGGACCGCCACCGGAACTCGCCCTTGTCCAGATCAATCGCCGTCAGATGCCCCCACGGCGGCGCCTGGCACGGCAGCCGGTTCATGTCCCAAAACCGCGAGTTCGGCGTGCCCAGCCCCTGCGCCCGGTACGGAATCTCCGAGCCCTCCGGACGCTTCACCATCCGGAACAGCATCCCCACATCCATCGAGTTCACATAGAGCGTCCGCGTATCGGGGTCAAACGCTCCGCCGCCCCAATTCGATCCCCCGTTGGTGCCCGGAAACAGCACCGTCGGCTTCAAGCCGATCGGCGTGAACAGCGTGCCGAACGTGGCCCCCTCCACCAGCTTCTGGCAGAACGCCCGCGCCTCCGGCGTGACATTGGTCAGTTCGTCCGGCCGCATACTCTGCCGGATGAACGGGGGCGGCTTCACCGGATGCGGCTGCGTCGGCCACGTCTCCTCGCCCGGCACTTCGCTCGGCGGCACCTTCCGCTCCTCAATCTCAAACAGCGGCTTGCCCGTGGCCCGCTCGAACAGGAACACAAACCCCGTCTTGGTCATCTGGGCCACTGCCGGCACAGGCTTGCCTTCGCGCCGCACCGTCGCCAGCAGCGGTTGCGACGGCAGGTCATAGTCCCAGATGTTGTGATGCACGGTCTGGAAATGCCACACCCGCTTGCCGGTTGCCGCCTCCAGCGCCACCAGCGAATCGCCGAACAGGTTGGCGCCCTTGCGGTCCCCGCCGAAGTAGTCGTATGCCGGCGATGTCAGCGGCAGGAACACCAGACCCCGCTCCACATCCACGCTGAGCGTCGACCAGGCGTTGGCCGCCGCCCGGTTCTCCGTCGCGCCCTCCGGCCACGTGTCGTGGCCGAACTCGCCCTTGCGCGGCACGGTGTGGAAGCGCCACACCAGCTTGCCCGTCAGAATGTCGAACGCCCGCACGTCGCCACTCGGTCCGCGCGGGTCGCCGTCCGCCGTCCAGGCGCCGCAGATGGCCAGATTCCTGTAGATGGCCACGGGCGAAGTCATCCCGTAGCCCTTGTTCGGAAACTCGTCCACCATGCCCGTGCGCAGGTTCACCTGGCCCTGGTCGCCAAAGGCCGCGTCCGGCTTGCCCGTCGCGGCGTCAATCGAATAGAGCCGCCCGCCCAGCGTGCCGTAGATCAGCCGCTTCTTCGCGCCCTGCTCCCACCACGCCGCGCCGCGATGCACGAACTGCTGCTGCGGCCGCTCGCGGTCCAGCTTCGGATCGAACGCCCAAAGCTCCCGCCCCGTGTCGCCGTCAATGGCCAGCAGCCGGTGGAAAGGCGTCACCACGTAGAGCACGCCGTCCACCGCCAGCGGTGTCGCCTCGAACGCGCTCCGCACCGGATACGTCTTGCCGTCCGAGACGTCTCCCGTGTGCAAGGTCCAGGCCGGTTTCAGCCGGTTCACGTTGCCCCGGTGAATCTGCTTGAGGGGCGAATACTTCATGCCGCCCGGGTCGCCGCCCGTCGCGCGCCACTCCTGCGCCCGCGCGCCCGCCAGCGCCAGCAATGCCAGGGCGGCGCGAATCACAGGAATGCCTTGATCAGCTTGGCCCGGATGTCGGCCATGTTGCCGTGCGCCGCTTCCAGTTCGGCGATCTTGGTCTGCAGGCTGCGGAACAGTTGAGTCCGTTCAATCGCGCTCTGCACCACCAGCAAAAGCTGGTTGTTGTCCCACGGCTTTTCCAGATACTGGTACAGGCCCACCTGGTTGATTGCCACAATGGCGCTCTGCTTGTCGGCGTGACCGGTGAGCAGCACGCGCGCCGCTTCCGGTTGCAGTGCCTTGGACCGGGCCAGAAGCTGGATCCCGTTCATCTGCGGCATCAGGTAATCGCTCACAACCACATCCACCGGATGCGTCTCCAGATGCGCGATCGCGTCGTTCGGATTCGTGAAGCCGTGCACGTTGTGCTCCGTCTCCATCTCCAGGAACGCGCGAACGCTCGTGATCACCATGTCCTCATCGTCCACCAGGACGATCTCAGCCCGGACGGTACTGTCCACTAGGCTTCTCCTTTCACCACGGGTCCGGCCACCGGCACCGAGACGTGGAACGTGGTGCCCACGCCCACCGTGCTCTCAAACCAGATCCTGCCCTGATGCTTCTCTTCCACAATCCGCCGGGCGATGCTCAGGCCCAGCCCCGTTCCTTCACCCATCGGCTTGGTGGTGAAGCCTTCCTTGAAGATGCAGCCGCAATTCTCCGGCCGGATCCCCTGGCCGTTGTCGGTAATCGCCGCATGCGCCCAGCCGTCTTCCACGGCCAGCTTCACCTGAATGCGTCCATCGTTCTCGATGGCCTGCCCGGCGTTCACCAGAATGTTCAGGAACACCTGCCCCATCGCCGACGGGTAGCACTCACACTCCGCCGGCCCCAGCTGAGCCTCAATCGCGATCCGGTTCCGGAACGATGTCTCGGCCAGTTTGATGGAGTTGGCCAGCACGTCCTGCAGCGCCGCCTTGGCCGGTCTTTCACCATCGCCGCGCGAGAAGTTCCGCACGCTCCGGATCAGCGCCGAGATCCTCTCGCAGGCCATCCGGTCCACGTCCGAAAGGGAGCGCAGGGTCTTCACAATCTGCTGCGCCTTGGGCGGCGGCGCAGGCTCTTCCAGCATCCGCGACAGCGTCTCAAGCCCTTTCGCCGCCACCTGGTTGTTTGAGAACACGGAGCCGATCGGGGTATTGATCTCATGCACCACCGAGGCAATCAGCCGCCCCAGCAAAGCCATCTTGTCGGCCTCCGCCAGCCGCCCTTCCAGGTTCGCCACCTCGGCGCGCAACTCCTCCGCGGTGCGGACCCGCGGACCGCTCGCCGTCGATGGACAGTCGCTGGACATGGCCAAATGCTAGTTTCCCACAAGCGCCCGGAATCGCCGCACCAGGGTGGAAAAGATGGCCGCGGTGATCTCGGAGTTGTCCGAAAGCAGGTCGTAGAAATCGTCCCGCACAATCCGCAGCAGGCGCGTGTCCTCCACCGTGCGCGCACCCACCGGCATCGGCTCCTGGTCGAACAGAGCCCAGGCGCCCAGCACCTCGTTCTGGCCCGCCCGGTGCATCACTTCATCGCCCGAGTGCAGTTCCACCGCCCCGTCCAGGATCACGTACAGAGCGTCCAGCCGCTGGTTGGCCTCAAACACCGCGCGGCCCGGGGCGAACTTCACCTCGCGCGCAATCGACGCCACCCGCGAGAGCTGATCCGGCGTCAGGTTCTTCAGCAGGTCCACCGCTTCAAGCGCGATCACCTTCTCCACAATGTTCAGTTCAGCCATTGCCCTTCCTCATGCCCAGGCCGCCAGAGCGCTTTCCGCCACCGCGCTCACTTCCTCGCCCGCCGAGGAGGCCAGATCGCGAATCTCACCCGCCAGCCCGCGCAGTCCCAACTGCTGCGCCGTTGCGATGGCGCAACTCACCAGCCACGAATCGCCCGTTCGCAGCAGCAGCCGGATCGCCTCCTGTGAGTTCCGCTCGGGAATTCCGAACAGGTCCAGCCCGCGTTCCGCCATGCGCCCGGCGTCGTCCAGCAAGGGCAGCAGGTACCTCTTCAACTCCCGGTCCAGCAAGTTGTCCAGGAACTCGATCGCCGCCGAATGGTCGTCGCCCTTGCCGCGCGCCAACGCCAGATACGCCGCGTGCATCTGCCGGGGCGGATACTTCAGGCCCAGCAGGCGGAACAGCCGCTCCAGCGTGACCAGCAGCCGCTGATCCAGCGTGTACGCCAGCAGATTGGCGGCGCTTCGCGACCCGGTCAACGTCCGGAACGGCTTCACGGCCGAATGTAGTTCGAAGTAGTAGCGCGCCTCGGCGTGGATGCGCTCCGCCACCGGCGCGCCGCCATAGTCGAGTTCGGGGTGGCGCTCCCGCAGCCGGTTGAGGGCCCGGATCACCGCGTCGCGCACACCCAGATCGGGATGCCCGATGGACCGCATCAGCATGTCCACCGCGCGCTGGCTCGGAATGCGGCCCAGTACGCGCGGAAGCTGGCGCCGAACATTTTCCGGCATTGCGCTGTCTTCCATCAGATCCGAAACCGTCCCGGCGATCATCTCGCCGTACTGCGCCAGCGCGGCAATCGCGGCCCCGCGCACATGCGGATCCGCCAGCAGCCCCACCGCGGCGTTGAGACAGGTACGGCTCCTGATCACGCCGGCCGAATGCAGTGCCTCCTCCACCACCGCCGGCTCGCGATCGGCCAGCAGCGCTGCAAGCCGCGGAAGTTCATCGGCGCCCCGCGCCTCCACGCCCATGGCGGCAAGCCGCCGCCGGTTGGCATCGGGTGACGCCGACGCTTCCGCCAGCCACTCCGGCGTGATCACCCGCGTGGCCAGCGCGGCGTTCGGCAGCAGGCATCGCATCGCCGCCTCCGCCACGTGCTGGTTGGGATGGTTGAGGAGCCGCGGAGCAAGGTTAACCGATTCCGGCGACACCGTGATCGCATACGACACCGCCGGGCCAATCGACGCCGCGTTGTCACCCGCGCGGCTGCTCCGGATCTCCGCCATCGCCTGCTCCAGCAGGTCCGCCGCGCCCGCGCGCGAAGCAATCTCGTACAACTTGGCCCGCACGGTTGGCTCCGCCGCCCGCGCCAGCTTCCTGAGCAGCGGCAGAATCGCGTACCCTTCCACTTCCACCAGCAGCCCCAGCGCGTACACCGTCTGCCGCGCGTTCGGCCCGGCCGCCGTCTGCTCCAGCAGCCCGATCATCACCGCGTCATCGGCGTTGATCCGCGCTGTCTCGATATCGAGACGCCGCGACTCGATGCGCCGGCGCACGGTGGTCACATACTCCCTCTGCGCCCGCCATGAGAGTACGCTCCAGCAGATGGTGAGCACCAGCACCACCAGCGGCACCTGATTGATGGGCAACCCCAACACGGTGATCAGCAGCACCAGCAGCATACCGCCCAGGCCGCGGGAGAAGCGGTCCGCGAAGATGTCGACAAATGCCTTGGTGCGGTTCTTCAATTCCGCCGGCAGAGGGAGGTACAGAAGCTCCATGCCGGTGCGATTGAAGGTGTAGCGCGTGGCGGCTTCGGTCAACCGCGTGGCGGCCGTGGTCAAAAGGCGCGGCTGCGCGTAGGTGATGATGGAGGCGATGGCGATGGAAACCGGCATCACCTGCAGCGCGCCGCCCACGCCAAACCGCCGCACCACCGCGCCGGTGAGGAAGAACTGAAAAACGAAGTTCACCAGATTGAGATAGATGCCCATGAAGGTGGCGGTGAACCGCACCAGATCGGCGCCCTTGTAGCTGGCCTTGGCCATGGCGCTGAACTGGAACTCCACCAGCACGTCCACCACGTAGGTGAGCGCGATGATCCCGATGATCACCTGGAAGTGCTTGTAGCGGCGGATATCGCTCAGCACGTCGACCAGCGAGAAGTGCTCCTCCTCGCCGCCCGTGGCCCCGGCCAGTGTCACACCCGGCTGCGCGATCGCCAGGCGGAACACGACATAGGAAAGCAGGATCATTACGCTTGAGGCGACGATCAGGTTGTTCGACCCGATGATGAACACCGTCCAGGCCGCGAACTGGCCGCCAAATCCAGCTCCAATCACCGCGCCCAAACCGAGCAATCCATAAACCCGCTTGGCCTCGCGCGCATTGAACACATTGGCCGCCACCAGCCACCCCTGTGTCACCGCGACAATCGAGAACAGGCTGACCCAGATGTTGAACAGGTAGTAGGTGAACGCCATCTGGAAGCCGAGCAGCCAGCGGATGACCAGGAATGTGGAAATGAAGAACACCGTGGCCGTGGTGACCGCGGTTTTGAGCGACGTGCGCGCCGCGAGCTTCGAGTAGAAATAAGCCAGCATGCCGCCAAACGCCGCGATCAGCACGTAGAGGTACGGCAGCTTGTCGATATCGAACTTGTCCAGGAACAGCGCGCGAGAGACGGCCTTCAGGATGTAGTAGGCAAACAGCACACACATCAGGTACATCGACATGAAGAACGTGCGCAGGTACTCGCCCGGTCTCACGTCCACCAGCTTGCGCCAGAACTCGCGGAAAGCTTTCATCCTGTGTTCATCGCCCCCCAGGGACGCAGATATCCAGAATAGCGTGGCGCGTGGCACAATGGGCTTGACCCGGTGATTCCATGAGCTATGCCACCACTCTGTTCATGACTGCGTCTCTGCTTGGCCTGGCCGCCGTGCCGCCCCCGCCCAAGACCCGTGTCGAGTTCGCGAACGACACTCTGCACGGCGTCACCATCGCGGACCCGTACCGCTGGCTCGAAGACCAGAAGGCTCCCGCCACCCGCGCCTGGCTTGCGGAACAGGACAAGTATATGCGCTCCCTGATCGGGCCGCTGCCCGGGCGCGCCGCCCTGGTGAAGCGGCTGGGCGAACTGATGCGCACCGAACGGATCGACTTTCCGGTGGAGCGAGCCGGACGGTACTTCTATCTGAAGCGGGCGGCGGGCGAAAGCCAGCCCTCCATCATGATGCGAAACGGCCGCGCCGGCGCCGAAGAGAAGCTGCTGGACCCGGCTTCGCTGGCCAAGGATCTCACGGCCTCGCCGGTCATTCTGGACGTCAGCGCCGATGGCAAGCTGCTGGCCTATGGCGTCCGCCAGGGTGGAGCGGACGAGTTGGCCGTGAGGTTCCTGAACACAGGGACGCGCCAGACGATGGCGGAGTCGCTGCCCACCGCCCGCTACTTCGGCGTGCAGTTCAACCGAGAAGCGTCCGGCTTTTTCTACTCGCGCTACTCACCGCAAGGCTCGACGGTGCGGTTCCACGCTTTTGGCAAGCCGCCGGCCTCCGATGAAGAGATTTATGGCAAGGGCACGACGGCCAAGGACATTGTGCTGGTGACCGTGGACGATGCCTACACGCATCTCATTGTGGCGGTGGCGCACGGCGTTCCCGCCGAGTCTTCGGAGATCTTCGTGCGGCCCCTGAGCGGCGGCGCGCTGCGGACGGTGATCACCGGGATCCAGGCGCGATTCGAAGAGGCGGTGATTGCCAACGGCAGGCTGTACGTGTTGACAAGCTGGAATGCCGAGAACGGGCGGGTGCTGTCCATCGATCTGGCGCGGCCTGAACGGAGCAACTGGCGCGAGGTGGTGAAGGAGTCCACATCGGCCATCGAATCGATGAACATCAGCGGCGGCCGGCTGTTTGTCTCCTATCTGGAGAACGCCGCCTCCCGCATCCGTTCCTTTGACCTGGACGGCAAGCCGCTGGCCGCGGTGGAACTGCCGGGCATCGGCAGTACGGAAGGCCCGTACGGCAACGTTCAGGGCGGCGAGGCTTTCTTCCGCTTCGTCTCATTCACCGACCCCGGCGCTATCTACCGCTACGACACCCGGACCGGCCAGCGCGAGGTGTGGAGCCGGGTGAGCATCCCATTCGACGCCGGGCAGGTGGCGGTGAAGCAGGTCTGGTACGCGTCGAAGGACGGCACCAGGATCCCGATGTTCCTGGTGCATCGCAAGGACCTGGCGCCCGATGGCAAGCGGCCGGTGTACCTCACCGGCTACGGCGGTTTCAACCTCAGCAGGACGCCCGCCTTCAGCCCTTCGGCGGCATACTGGGTGGAGCGCGGGGGCGTGTTCGCGCTGCCCAACCTGCGCGGCGGCGGCGAGTTCGGTGAGAAGTGGCATAAGGCCGGCATGTTCGGCAACAAGCAGAACGTGTTCGACGACTTTCTGGCCGCGGCCCAATGGCTGATCGATCACAAGTACACGGCGCCGGCGAAGCTGGCCATTTCCGGCCGTTCGAACGGCGGGTTGCTGGTGGGCGCCGCCATGACGCAACGCCCGGACCTGTTCGGGGCGGTGCTGTGCGGTGTGCCGCTGCTCGACATGGTGCGGTATCAGAACTTTCTGGTGGGCCGCTACTGGACCACCGAATACGGCTCCTCGGAGAACGCCGAACAGTTCAAGTACATCTTCAAGTACTCGCCCTACCATCACGTGGAGAAGGGCGCCAAGTATCCGGCGGTGATGTTTGTCACCGGCGACGCCGATACGCGCGTTGACCCGCTGCACGCCCGCAAGATGACCGCGTTGATGCAGGCTTCATCGGCATCCGGCAAGCCGGTGCTGCTGCACTATGACACGAAGGCGGGGCATTCGGGCGGCAAGCCGATCGCGGCGCAGGTGGACGACGTTGCCGACGAGTTGCAGTTCCTGCTTTGGCAGTTAGGCGAGCTTTAAAGGGACAAACCCGTCTTGCCTGGGACGTCACAATCGACGATCGCGATTCGCGAACGTCTGGTGATTTCGACTCATACATCGTCGCCGACGTGAACACCGGCTACTTAGATGAAACGGATCTTCCGCTCCTGGTTCGACCAGATTGTCCGACACGATTTGCGGTCACCGACGATGGCGCGGGCACCTTTCACTGGGTATCAGAGGACGACCAAGTCTTCCGCGAGGAGATGGAGCGGGCGACGCAGTTTGGACTGAGCGAACGCTTCCGCCTCATCATGAATCGCCTGCGGACAGCCAAGATTCCGTACGTGCGTTTCGACGCCGACGGCGGAAAAATCGATGGCATAGAAAGGAGCGAGGCATAGCGCTCAACGGAACATTCTTTAGAAAGAAGATGAGGAACATTCCCTCAAATCACGTGTGCGAATCATTCAAAGTACGAGCGTATCGAAGAAGTTCATATGGGTCCAGTCTGCAATGACAACATCAAAGCAGTCAGCGATTCCGGCATGACGGTGCGTGATGGACATTGCCGTCACCATCCCTCCAGGCATCACAGTAGTTGCAGAGATCGTCCTTATGGCGCGCCAACCAGGACTCATGTGCCGCACGACGCTCTTTGATTTGTCTTGCTTTTTTCTTCTTGTTGTAGTCGTGCATAAAAATGCACAATGCGGAGAAGGCCAGCAAAGCAAGCCATGCTAATGCTGATGATTGAGAGGCGAGTCCGAACAGAATCAGCCCACCAATGCCGCCCACAATTGCGGTGAGGAACGCCGTGGCGGCGAACGTAAAAATCACTTCAATGCAGCCCGTGTGACTTCCCGGTGTCGTGATGATGCCATGAAACACTCTTACGGCGAAGACCAGAAGAAGGATGCCAAACGGAAGAGCTATTAACCCACATTTCCGTTTTGAGCCGCGCGTGCGAATCTCCTGGATGCTCGTCCGCATCAATATCGATAGGGGTTTGAAGGCAGCGAAGACCCCTGCGGAGGACAGCACCCAATGGGTGACAAACAAAACCAGCCCTTTCAGCTCTCGTTCAACGGCCTTCTCAAGATCGACTTCCAGGGATCGCGCGTTACTTCCGATGGTGGTCTGATCCTGGTGCGTGAGTTGGATGAACGGCTGGGCTTCGGTGCTCTCATTGCCCAACACCTGACTGACTCACGGCGCGGCAAGAATACCCAGCTTCCGCTGGCGGACCTACTGCGCCAGTCCGTCTACAGCCGGATTGCCGGCTACGAGGATGTCAACGATGCCGAGCGGCTCTCGCAGGATCCAACCTTCCGGCTGA
>Ga0194132_10008274_pt1 | contig 14965 bp, 13 predicted proteins | sample TA2KigOf80mmetaG_FD_148612 | JGI IMG/M metagenome (GOLD analysis project Ga0194132, IMG submission 148612) | Freshwater microbial communities from Lake Tanganyika, Tanzania - TA2015054 Kigoma Offshore 80m | ecosystem: Environmental > Aquatic > Freshwater > Lake | place: Tanzania: Lake... | reverse complement strand
GGCCGCCAACGCGGTGCTCACCACCTTCGGTCCAACCCTCACCTGGTCGAACCCCGGCGGTGTCACCCAATACCACCTGCAGGTGGTGCCCGCCAACAACGACGGCCCCGGCGTGGACGTGCATGTGGGCGAGGTGGGCAATAGTTTCGACATTCCCGCGCCACCACTGTGGTACGGCCTGTTGCCCGACATGACCTACACCTGGCGGGTGCGCGTGTCCGACGCTACGACCTTCGTCGGTCTCACCGATCCGTCCTGGAGTCCCTTCGCTGAGGCAAGTTCCGCACGCCGAAGGTGACCAGCACCGGCATCACACCGCTGACGCCTGCCAACGGCAACACCGTGACCAGCAAGACGCCCGGCCTGATGTTCACCAACACCAACAACAGCGTCTTCTACTACCAGGTGCAGCTCAGCAAAGATGCCTCGTTCAACGAGGACCCCGCCACGGCCACCGCCATGGTGTACTCGTCGCTCATCCACGGCGGCGTGAGCGTGCCCCGGCGCACCTACAGCGTGCCAACCAGCGCGCCGCTGGAAGACAAGACCACCTACTACTGGCGGGTGCGCCCCCGCGTGCAGGGCGATGGCACCCAGGTGGAATGGACGGCGCTCTTCACCTTCAAGACCGACTTCTCGGCTACGGCCGCCACGGCAGTCAGCGCCGTCAGCATCGGCAGCGAGGCTGGTGCGCAGGGGAGCTGCACCCCTGGAAAGGCGGCGCCCAGCTACCCCGCGAACCCCGACTTCGTACGCCTGTACTATGGCCTTACCTACACCGGTAGCGGCACGGCCGTCCGCATCTGGTACCGGGATGGCGTCCCGTTGACCGCCGGTCTCATTGACCTCAAGTCCGGCGATTCCTGTTTCGCGACCTCAACCCTGCTGTACAGCGGGTTCCCGCTCCTCGCCGGTGCGCACAAGCTGGAGATTTGGTACGCCGGGACCTCCATTGCCAGAAATGTGGTGAACATCGGCGCCGCCTCAACCCTCACGATAGGCGCTATAACGGTCGGGACCGAGCCGACCGGCACGTCCGCATGCAGCATCACCGGCGTGGGTACCTCCTTCCCCGCCGGCACAACGTCGGTAGTTGCACGCTGGAATGGCGTCGGCACCGGGGCCTACACCATGCGCCTGTTCAAGGGTGCCAGCACAACGCCGGTAATGACCAAACCGTATGACGTATCCTCGGCTGTGCACTGCGGCGGCGAATTCCTTGAGCCCCTGTCCAGTGGGACATGGAAGGTAGAGCTCAAGGACACCGCCGATAAGGTCCTGGGCACCGCTTCCTTTACCGTCGGGTAGCCAAGAGTGTGTTGAAGCTAAGAAAGGGGAGTGGCAGCAGTCACTCCCCTTTCTCCTGCTATCGCTGGTGGCCTAAAGAAGCAGCCGGTCCATTGCCAGTGCGGTTGCGCCGAGCGCGCCCATATCCTCGCCCAGTTCGGCGTACGCAAAGCGCAGGCCATCGGCGTGCAACGGAAACACCCCGGCACGCGCTCGCTCCGCGGCAGCGTCGATGAACCGGTGACGCAGCGCCACCAGCCCGCCGCCGAACACCACCACCTGTGGGTTGAACAGATGCACCACACTCACGATGCCCGCTGCCAGGTGCGCGGTGGCCAGCTCGAAGATGCCCAGCGCCAGCGCATCGCCCTGCGCCGCGGCCGCCTCCAGCACGCGCGGGCTGGGTTCGCCGCCCGCCTGCTTGGTCATCGCGGCCAGGATCGTCCCGGCGTTGGAGGGGTCGGCCAGCAATGCCGACGCGGCCCGCTGCATGCTCGCGCCGCCGGCGTAGGCCTCCAGACAGCCACGCCGCCCGCACATACACGGCGCGCCGTCCACCGAGACCACCATGTGGCCGATCTCGCCGCCTGCCCCCACGGCGCCTTCCAACAGCCGCCCGTCGACGATCACCCCACCGCCCACGCCGGTGCCGAGCGTGATCATCACCATATGGGCCACGCCGCGCCCTGCGCCATAGCGCTGCTCGCCCAAGGCTGCAACGTTGGCGTCGTTCCCCAGCGCCACCGGCACCCCGAGCGCCGCTTCCAGGCGGGCGCGCACCGGCAGCCCTTCCCACCCGGGAAGGTTGGGCAGCGGTCCCGCCACCCCGGTCTGGGTGTTCAGCGGCCCCGCAACCCCGGCACCCACTGCTACCAGCGTGACGGCCGCAAGCGCCGCCTCATGCACCAGCGCCCGCACGCCCTCGGCCATCGTAACCAGCACCGCCTCCGGGCCGCGCTCGGCGTCGGTGTCCCAGGTGCGCGCCGCCACTCGTTCGCCGTCGTCCCGCACCAAGACCACGCGGATCTTGGTGCCCCCAACGTCGATGCCTGCCACATACTTGCCCGGCGCCACGGTCATTACTTCTCCGCCAGCACGCGTTGGTACATCGCCACGTACTCCTCCGCCGACCGGGTCCACGAGTGGTCGACCTGCATCACCCGCCGGCGCAGCCCATCCCACAGCTCGGGCTTCCCATAGGCGGCAACCGCACGCTCAAGCGCCTCGAAGCAGGCGTCCGCCGAATGCGCTTCGAACACGAAGCCGGTGCCCTCGCGGGGCGCAGCGTCCACGTCGGTCACGGTGTCGGCCAGTCCGCCGGTACGGCGCACCACCGGCACTGTGCCGTAGCGCATAGCAATCAGCTGGCCCAACCCGCAGGGCTCGGAGCGCGACGGGATCAAGAACAGGTCGGAACCGCCGTACACCAGCGATGCGGCATCGGGGTGGTAGCCCTTGAGCAAGCCGACCGAGCGCTTCAATGGGGCGGCGGCTAGCTTCAGTTGCTCCTCCAGCCCAGCGTCGCCCGACCCGATGATGGCGAACTGCAGGTTCAACTCCTGCACCCCACGCTGCAGCACGTCCGCCAGTACGTCGGTGCCCTTCTGGTGGTCGATGCGCGACACCACGCCCACCACCGGCCGGGCGGCGTCGGTGGTGAGCCCGAACTTCCGCTGCAGCGCCGCCTTGTTCTGCGCCTTGCGGCGTACGGTAGCAGCGCTGAAGTTCGCCGCCAGCGCAGCGTCGTGCTCGGGGTCGAACACCTCCAGATCCAGGCCGTTCAGGATGCCGTACAGGTGGTCGCCCCGCAGCCGCAGCAGTGGGTCGAGGCCGTGGCCCTGCTCCCACGTCGCAATCTCGCGGGCATAGGTCGGGCTCACCGTGTTCACCGCGTCGGCGTAATAGATGCCCTGGCCCATGATGTCGGTCAGATCGTCGGGGCCGCGGTACGCCAGGTTGTGAATGGTGTACACCGAGGCGGTGTGCCGGAACGCGGGCTCGCCCCACGCCAGGTTGCGCAGGCCAAAGGGCAGCAGCGCGGTATGCCAGTCGTTGCAGTGCACCACGTCGGGCACCCAGTTCCACTGCCGCAGCAGCGTCTGCACCGCCAGGCAGAAGAAGTGGTAGCGGTACAGGTCGTCGGCCTCCCCATACACCGCATCGCGCCCAAAGTAGTGGTTGTTGGCCAGCAGATACACGTGCGCGGGGCCCGCCCGCTCGATAACGGTGAGCGGTTCGTTGCGCCCAAAGGCGGGCACTTTCATCGCCACGCGTTTGCCCCGCCGCTCGCGCTTCTGGCGGCCACCGTGATCCGGGGTCAGCACCCGCACGTCGTGCCCCAGTGCAGCCAGCGCTTTGGGCAGCGACGCAGCAACATCACCCAAACCGCCGACCTTGGCGTAAGGCGCCACTTCGGCGGACACGAAGAGGATCTTCACCGCAGGCTAGAAGGGTGGACGGCCGGTGCGTAGGGCGTCGATGGTCTCGCCGCTGGCCACATAGGTGGAGGTGAAGTCGCCGGGCCGCACATTGGGGCCGATCTTGCAGTTGCGGCCCACCCGCAACCCGTCAGGCAGGGTGGCGCGCTTGCCCACCAGGGTCAGCCCGCTATACAGCACGTCGGGGTCCTGCCGGTTGGGGGGATAGTCGTCGCCCCAACCGAGCTGCGAGCCCGACCCCACCACCACCTCTTTGTCCAGCACGCACCGTTCCACCATGGCCCCACGCTTGATGTGGGTGTTGTTGAAGATGATCGAGTCTTTGACGACTGCGCCTTCCTCTATGTGCACGCCGGGCGAGAGCACCGAGTGCTCGACATAGCCGGAGACGATGCACCCCTCGGACAGCAGGCTGCGGCTCACGTGCGCCCGCGGGCCAATCTTGGCCGGCGGGTAATTGTAGAACCGGGTGAGCACCGGGTAATCCATGTCGTACAGGTTGATCTCCGGCAGGTCTATCAGCAGGTCCATGTTGGCCTGCCAGTAGGCCTCCAGCGTTCCCACATCGCGCCAGTAGCCCTCAAAGGTGTAGCCGTACACTTTGTCCTTCTGCACCATCACCGGCATGATGTCGCGGCCAAAGTCGTGCTGGCTCTTGCGCAGCGCATCCTCCAGCAACCGCTCCTGCAGCACCTCGCGGTTGAACACGTAGATGCCCATGGAGCCGGTGAGGCTCTGGGGGTTGGCCACCTTCTCCTCGAACCCGGTGACCCTGCCGTCGGGCCCCATCACCACCGTGCCAAAGCGCGGCGCCTCTTCGAGCGAGATCGGCACCGTACCGACAGTGGCGTCGGCCCCGCGCTCCTTGTGGAACGCGATCATTTGGTCGTAGGGCATGCGATAGATATGGTCTCCGGCCAGCACCACCACCAGGTCGGCCTTGGTCTCGTCGAGAAACGCCAGGTTCTGGTACACCGCGTCGGCGGTGCCCCGGTACCAGTCCGATTCGCCGCGGCCGGTATAGGGCTGCAGCAGGAACACGCCGCCACCGGTGGAGCGGTCGAGGTCCCAGGGGCGGCCGATGCCGATGTGCTCATTCAACGACCGTGGGCGGTACTGGGTAAGCACACCCACGGTGTAGATGCCCGAGTTCACGCAGTTGCTCAGCGTGAAGTCGATGATGCGGTAGCGCCCGCCGAACACCACGGCAGGCTTGGCGCGCTCGTGCGAAAGGGTACTGAGTCGCTCACCCTGCCCGCCGGACAGAATCATGGCTACGACCTTTTCCATAGGGCATCCTCCCGCGCGCTTCGGAGGCTAACACTCACCTTCAGCCTACAGTGCCCATGGCGGCCCGTAAACCCCACCCTGACTGAACGCGCAGCGCTCCCGGCTTGCCGGTTTGCCTTCAGACCGGCCAAGACCGTATCCTAGTGCCGGTTCTGAACTACTTGAGGAGGTTTGTGCCATGCCCGAAGGAAAGGTTCACGTAGAGATTCTCTACTGCGTCGCCTGAGGATACCTACCCCAAGCCGTCAGTGTGGCGGCTGAGCTGTCCTCCATCAACTATCGCGAGACCGCGATCACCCTCACGCCTTCCGACAGCGGACGGTTCGAGATCTACATGGACGGGAACAAGGTCTACGATCGCAAGGACCCGAACGGCGTGGATTTCCTGCCCGCCATGCGAGAGATTCACAAGATCCGCGACTCGATTGCCAAGATTTTTAGTCCAGAAGGCGCAGCGGCCCACTAGAGCCGACCTCAGACAGCAGAAAGGCCCACTGCACGTGCAGCGGGCCTTTCTGTTTGCCTCGCCCACAGATATCGCCGAGATCCCGCAGGCATGCCGTAGGGCCAACGCCCAGTAGCCGCAGGTCGCCCGCAGGCAGCATGGAAGTCACCAACGCCAAGGAGACGCTCATGCCGACCAGGGGAAAGACCGCAGAAACCCACTACTTCGTGCTCGGCCTGCTGCTGGGCCTGGTGGCACTGGCCGCGCTACCCTGGGCTTGATGCCAACGGGCTCTCTGGCCTCGTCCCCGATGCACCCCCAAAATCGACAGCCGCAGCCCCGCGCAGTATGCTGTCGCACACGCGACACCACACCACCACCGGAGGCTCGTCATGCTGAAGCGGTCCGACTACAGCGCGCCGGAGGCCGAACTCCAGGCGTTCTACCAGCAACTGGAGGCCGAGAACCTCGCTCCGCTCTGGACGCAAGAGGGGCAAGGGCAGGGCGCTGAGCCCAAGGCCAAGGCCCAACCCTTCGTGTGGCACTGGCGAGAGCTGCGGCCGCGGGCGGTGCAGGCCGCCGAGCTGGTGGGCACGCAGCAGGCCGAGCGCCGGGTGCTGCTGATGAAGAACCCCGGCCTGACCGGTCGCTCCGCCGCCAACACGCTGACGGCCAACATCCAGGTGGTGCTGCCCGGCGAGGTGGCGCGCGCTCACCGGCACTCACCCGCCGCGCTGCGCATGATCATCGAGAGCAAGGGCGGCTACACCGTGGTCAACGGCGACCGTATCCCGATGCTGCCCGGCGACCTGGTGCTGACCCCCAACTGGACCTGGCACGACCATGCCAACGACTCCGACCAGCCGATGATGTGGCTCGACGGCCTGGACTCGCCGCTGGTGCGGATGCTGGAGGTAGACTTCCGGGAGGAGTACCACGACGATCGCCAGCCGGCCGGGGAGGGCGCCGACCCCAGCGTGGCGCGCTACGGCAGCGGCGGCCTGGTACCGGCGTGGGAGGCTCGGCCCACCCAGCGGTTCTCGCCGCTGTGGCACTACCCCTATACCCAGGTGCGCGCCACCCTGGAGGCGTTGGCCCGCGAGAACGCCGGCAGCCCCTTCGACGGCGTGATCATGGAATACACCAACCCGAGCACGGGCGAGCCGGTGATGCCAACGATTGGCTGTTATGTCCAGTGGCTGCGCCCCGGCGAGCACACCAAGGCCCACCGCCATACCTCGAACACCAACTACCACGTCATTGAGGGCAGCGGTTGCGCCATCGTGAACGGCAAGCGCCTCGACTGGGAGGACAAGGACACCTTCACCATCCCCATGTGGCAGACGCACGAGCTGGCGAACACCGGCGACCGTCCAGCGGTGCTGTTCAGCTTCACCGACGCCCCGGTCATGAAGGCCCTCGACCTCTGGCGCGAGGAGGCGCGGTAGGCGCATCCGGTCATGCTGAGCCTTCAGCGAAGCATCTCCCGACGGCCTACTCGGCAAGCGTCGGCGGGGAGGGGACGTGCCTTTGCTGGCTGGCGACTCCCTTCCCCGCTCATGCTGAGGCACTCGAAGCACGAGCGGACACCGCGTCCCGGTCGGCTGTCCCTCCGCTCGCCCTTCGGGAGCCTCAGGGTGAGCGGTACATGTACTCGTTGTTGCATCACCATTCACCCACCACCACCCCACCGTAAGGAGCACCCATGTCCCGCAACCAGATCCGCTTCGACATCCAGCGCACCGAGCCTCTGTGCGGCGGCATGAGCTTCGGCGATACCGGCGCCTACCAGCGGCTCTACGGCCGGGTGCACTTCGCCATCGACCCTAAGGAGCCGGGCCTGCTCTACATTTGCGACCTGGACCTCGCGCCCCGCAACGCCGACGGCCTGGTCGAGTTCTCGGCCACGCTCGACATCCTGAAGCCGGTGGACGCGGCCAAGGGCAACCGCCGCCTGTTTTACGAGTTCTCGAACCGGGGCGGGCGCGGCGCCATGCGGTTCAACGACGGTGTGGGCGCCGACATGACCGACCCCAAGTTCGCCGGCAACGGCTTCCTGCTGCGCGAGGGCTACACCATCATGTGGTCGGGCTGGCAGGGCGACCTCATCGACCAGGGCAGCAACGTGGTGGCCTACCTGCCCGAGGCCACGCAGAACGGCCTGCCGCTGCGGGGGCACATCCGCCAGGAGTTCATCGCCGCCGCCAAGAACGTGCTGTCCATCGGCGTGAGCGCGGGGGCCGAGGGCGGGGCCAACGTCCACCCCTACCCGGTCATTGACCGCAGCACTGCCACGCTGACGGTCCGTCGCCGCGAGCGCGACCAGCGGGTGCCGGTGCCGGCCGATCAGTGGGAGCTGGCCAAGGCTGAGGTAAAGGACGGTCAGGTGACGCTGACACCCTCCAACATTCACCTGCATGTGAAGGGTGGCTTCAAACCCGGCCACATCTACGAGTTCATCTACGAGACCGAGGGCTCCAGGGTGATGGGGCTCGGCTTCCTGGGCATCCGCGACCTCATCGCCGCCATTAAGTTCGATGCCACCGACTCCTTCGGCAACCCCAACCCGCTGGCGGGCACCATCGACAAGGCGTACGGCTACGGAGCGTCACTCAGCGGCCGGGTCATTCGCGAGTATGTGTACGAGGGCTGGAACCAGGACACTCAGGGCCGCAAGCTGTTCGACGCGGTGCAGACCCACACCGGCAGCGGCCGCCTGTTCCATAATCAGCGGTTCGCTCAGGTGGGCCGCTACCCCCGCCAGCACGAGGAGCACTCGTGGCCGTCGGAGAAGTACCCGTTCACCTACGTCGCGCTGCCCGACCCCTTCACCGAGCGCTGCGAAGGCCTGCTGCAGCGGCCCGACACCGACCCGTTGTTCATGCATACGCACACCAGCAGCGACTACTGGATCCGCCACGTGAGCCTGAACCACACCGACGCCCGTGACGGCAGCGACGCCGAGATACCTGACACGGTGCGCATGTACGAGATGGCCGGCGCGCCCCACATGGCCCGCCCCATCGGCGACCCTGCGTGGATCGGCGCCATCACCCCCAACAGCATCTCGCCGGCGCCCTATCTGCGGGCCTGCCTCAGCCTGATGAACCGCTGGGCCACCGACGGTACGCAGCCACCCGCCACCAACCTGCCCAGCAAGGCCAAGGGCACGCTCACATCGCCCGAGGCGGTGCTGGCCAAGTACCCCAAGATACTCGGTGTGCAGCTGCCGGAAGGCGTCAGCCAGATGCCCAACTACGACTACGGGGCTGACTACGACCGCGGTTACCAGAGCGTGTTCCCGCCGCAGCCCATCGCCGGCCAGCACTACCCCATCCAGGTGCCCGACATCGACGCCGACGGCAACGACATCGCCGGCCTGCGCTATCCCGATATCGAGGTGCCGGTAGGTACGTACCTAGGCTGGGCGCTGCGGGCCGAGGAGTTCAGCGGCCCCGACCTGCTGTGGACCACCGGCAGCTTCGTCCCGTTCGCCCGCACCAAGACCGAACGCGAGGCCAGCGGCGACCAGCGCCTCTCCATCGAGGAGCGCTACAAGGACCACGCCGACTACGTGAGCAGGGTAGCCGCCGTCTGCGATCGCCTGGTGCCCCAGGGCCTGCTGCTGCAGGAGGACGCCGATCGCTTCATCGCCGCCGCCAAGGCCAAGAACCCCTTCGACCCCGCGGTGGCGCTGAACGCGCTGCTGCCGGTGCCGCTGGGTGGTGGGCCTGCTATGGGGTAGGAGAGCGACGGCATTCCCGGGAGGGGTGGCAGGCATGCATGCTGCCCCTACCGCGTGCTTACCGGTGTTGGTCCACCAGAATCACGTTGCCGTCGGGGTCCGTCAGCATGAAGCTGACGGGGCCGGTGGTAGCCTCGTCGGCCTCGCTGGTCAGCGGCACGCCTCTCGCCTTCAGCTCACGCTGCAGGTCGCGGATGTCGGTGAAGGCCGGCAGTGCCTGAGCATCTTGCGTCCAGCCGGGGTTGAAGGTCAACAGGTTGCCCTCGAACATGCCCTGGAACAGGCCGATAACATGCATGCGATTTTTGAGGATGAGCCAGCCCTGCGACTGATCGCCGCCCATCGTGCTGAACCCCAGCTTCTCGTAAAACCGCCGCGACGCCTCGATGTCTTTCACCGACAGGCTCACCGAAAACGCTCCCAGGTCCATCTGTTGCCTCCTCGCGGATCGTCAGACGCAGAACGAGCGGCCCAGCCGGACCGCTCGTTCGTTCCATGCATGGGTCGGGTCTAGCCCCAGCTAGCGGCGCCCTTCGCGAACACATCCTCAACCTTGGTCGGCTGGGTCAGAATGTGCTGGGTGGTGGCGGCGGCGATGATCGCCTCCATCGCCTTGCGGTTGGCCTCGATGCCATAGGGCAGCGGGTCGCCCACCATCGCCGACACCCGCTTGAAGGCGGCGTCAGCCTCCTCGGTGCTGTTGGCCAGCGTGGCCACGTACTGGTCGCGGGCAGCCTTGAAAGCGTCGTACAGGTCCTTGCCCAGGCTGGGGTTGGCGTTCAGCAGATCGTCCTTCACCACCAGCGTGTGGTTGATGGGGTAGACGCCGGTCTTCTTGTACCACTCGGTCTGGACAGCGCCGGCGTTCTCCACCAGCGGCTTCACGTTGGCGGCCTCCACCTTCGGAATACCGATAGCGGCGGCAAGCTCACCGCTGGCCAGCATCTCGCCCAGGTTGGCACCGATTTGGCTGGTCACGTTACCAGGCGTCTTGTACTGGATGACGTGCTCTTCGTCGGCGATGACCCAGTTCACCTTCTCCAGGTCCACGCCGTGCTCGGTGCGCAGAATGTCCTTGGCCCACACACCGGTGGTCACGGTCCAGGCCCGCACGCCCACCTTCTTGCCCTCCAGGTCCTTGGGGGTCTTCACCACGTCGCTGTTGATCTGCACCGCGCCGTTGTGGAAGGCCCGCACCAGGAACACCGGCAGCGCGGTGAAGGGCAGGTTGTTGGCCTTGGCGCACAGATAGGTGGTGATGGCCATCTCGCACACGTCGAACTCAAGCTGCCGGCACATCCGGCGGAACGCGTTGATGATCGGTGAGATCTCCACCTGCTCGAACGTTACGCCCTTCGGCGTGATGGCCCCGCTCTTGAGAGCGTTGGTGTGGCCGTAGCTGCCCATCGCAGCCTTCAGGGTCAGGGTTTGCGTCGCAGTAGTCATGGCTACTCCTCTCACACGTGAAATTGGGGGTAGATGCGGCGCGAGTGTAGGGCTAGGCGTGACTGAGTGTCAATGTGCGCGGCGAGATAAACGTGGAGGGACGTTGCCGAACCGTACCTACCGGGTTGCAGGCCCAGCGCCAGGTTACTTGGGTTCGAACTCCCAGGTGGCATCCTTGCTCAACTTGGCGGCCACGGCCTGCCAAGTTGGCCCGGTCACGCCGTTGAACCGGTTCAAGATCTCCTGACGGATCTTCTCGCGGTCGAACCGTGCCACCAAGAAGCAGTGGCGGATAAAGGTGGGGCCGCCCTCGGGTACTTGGCGAGCCAGCCAACGCGGCGTGCAGACGAAGAGGGCGAAGGCCTCGGGCCCCAAGCTTCCCCTCGGCCCTACGTACGCCTGCACCTCCACCCCAAAGTCATCGGAATTGGGCGGTTGCACGTCTTCGCGGTCTAGCAGGTCGGCGCTCACAATGTACTGCACCTCCGACACAATGACCTTCGGGTCGACCGCCACACCCGGGAAGAAGGCCCCGGTTGGGCCGCCCGTGACCGGTGTGTTCCCGCGCCTCGCCAGCCGCCAGAACAGCAGCAGGTAGGCTGGCAAGGTCAGCAACCACAATCCACCCAAACCTCGAAGCACGTCATCCATGAGTGCCATTATCCGCCGCTTGCCCGGCCCGTCAACTGCGCCGATAATGCCACCACCGTCGACCCCACAGGCTGCCCCCGGACGACGCCGGCCCTGGGACCACGGAAACTCGCACCAGGGGGACCACATGCTACGCAGCACCGACCGCATTCTCGTCACCCACCAGGGCACGCTGCCGCGCCCGGCCGATATCCGCGAGATGCTCATCGCCCAAACCACCGGTCAGGCCATCGACCAGGCAGCGTTCCAGCGCCGGGTAGCCGCCGCCGTGGCCGAGGGCGTGAAGCAGCAGGCCGCCATCGGCATCGACTGCGTGAACGACGGCGAGCTGGGCAAGACCACCTTCAACGACTATGTGCGCGAGCGACTGGGCGGCCTGGCGCCCACCGACGAGCCCTACGTCTCCCACATCTCCGGCCGCGACCTCAAGGAGTTCCCCGAGTACTTCAGCGGGCCCGATGCCTTCGGCGGCCGCCCCCGGGGCGGCATCCGCCGGGTGGTGTGGGCCTGCACCGGGCCCATCACCTATACCGGCCAGGCGATGATCCAGCGCGACATCGACACGCTGAAGGCGGCGCTGCAGGGCGTGAACGTTCCCGAGGCTTACCTGCCGGCCATCGCCCCGGGATCGGTGGAGCACTGGCTGCGCAACGCTTACTACAAGTCCGACGAAGAGTACCTGTTCGCGCTGACCGATGCGCTACGGGTGGAGTACAAGGCCATCATCGACGCCGGGTTCATCGTGCAGATCGACGACCCCGACCTGGCCGACGGCTGGCAGGTGAACCCCACGCTGACCAAGGACGAGTACCGTCGCTACGCCGCCATCCGGGTCGACGCGCTGAACCACGCGCTGCGGGACCTGCCCGAGGACCGCGTGCGCTTCCACGTGTGCTGGGGCAGCTACCACGGCCCTCACAAGTTCGACATCCCGCTGGCCGACATCGTCGACCTGATCCTCAACATCAAGGCCCAGGCCTACTCCATCGAGGCCTCGAACCCCGCGCACGACCACGACTGGCACGTGTGGGAGGACGTGAAGTTCCCCACCGGCAAGATTCTGGTGCCAGGCGTCATCGGCCACTGCAGCGACTTCATCGAGCACCCCCAGCTGGTGGCCGACCGCCTGATCCGCTACGCCAACCTGGTGGGCCGCGAGAACGTCATCGCCGGCACCGACTGCGGCATCGGCTCCCGCGTGGGGCACGGCAAGGTGTGCTGGGCCAAGTTCGAGTCCATGGTGGAGGGCGCCCGCATCGCCTCCAAAGCGCTGTGGGGGTAGCCCTTTCCGCCGCGCGCGAGTATTCTCTGCGAGAAACGCAACCCCATTCAGGAGGTTAGGAACATGGGAGACCTCGTTCTATCTTGGTCGGGCCAGCCGTACGACCGCGTGATGCCGCTCATCACCGGTGAGGTGAAGCCGGCCGGCATCACCCTCGACTACCAGGGCCTGCCCGGCGGCATTCCCGGCCTGTTCTACGAGCAGCTCAAGTTCGAGCGCTACGACCTGTCGGAGATGTCCTTCTCGTCGTTCCTGGTGGAGCGGTCGAAGGGCTACCCGTACCGGCTGCTGCCGGTGTTCCACAACCGCAACTTCAGCTACACGCAGATCGCCATCCGCAAGGCATCCGGCATCCGCCAGGACCACGTGGAAGACTTGAAAGGGCGCAGTCTGGCGGTGGGCGATTATCAGCAGACGGGCGCGCTGTGGGTGCGTGGCGTGCTACAGCACGAGTTCGGCATTCACCCCCGGGCGATCGAGTGGGTGCAGACCCGCGGGCAGAACTTCAGCCACACCGGCCTCAGCGGCTCCAAGCCACCCGAGGGCGTGCGCCTGCGCTACGCCAATGCCAGCACGGGCGACCTGTTCCTGCGCGGCGAGATCGACTCCTCGTGGGGCTACGGCGTCTCAGAGTCGTCGGTGGACCGCCGCGGCGCCGACGTGCGCGACAATCCCGACTTCCCGCTGCTGTTCACCGACCCCAAGGCCGAGGCCATCCGCTACTTCAAAAAAACCGGCATCTTCCCGCCGCACCACACCACCGCGGTGCGCGGCAGCATCCTGGAGAAGCACCCGTGGGTGGCTGGCAGCCTGATGGAGGCGTTTGAGCGGGCCAAGACCATCGCCATGACCCGGCTCAAGAACCTGCCGCCCACCCTCATGGTGTTCGGCGGCCTCTACCTGAAAGAGGTGGAGGAGAACCTGGGTAAGGACCCGTTCGTCTACGGTGTGAAAGCCAACGCCGCCGCCATCGACATGGTGCAGACCATCTCGGTGGAGCAGGGGCTGACCCCCAAGAAGCAGGCGCTCGATGAAATCTTCTCCGAGGAAGTACTCATCGCCGAAGAGCGGCTATAATCGTCGCACGAAGCACAACGGGCGCCGGCGTGAACCATGCGCCGGCGCCCGAGGGATAAGGCCGTGACCGAAGTACTGCAAGGCATACGGGCGGGTTCGCTGCTGGTGGCAGCCGCCACCTTCGTCGCCCTGCTCCTGACACGCTGAGGGCCAGATAGACGCGGGTCCTCGCTGCCGTCTCCCTGCGGCGCCCCCCGCTCCCGCTCATCCTGAGGCCCTCGAAGGACGAGCGGACGTCGAGTGCCCGGACGCTGATCCCCTCAGACGGCAGGAGGCTGGTTTCTTACCCCAATCGCCGCCAGCGCCCGACGCATAAGGGATCCCTCCTGACGTCGGGATGACACCAACCACACCATCCGCCGCCATCGCCAGCAACCCAAGCCTCGCCCCCACCCGGTGCCTCTCGTATACTGGAAGGCACACCATGACTACTGTTGCATCTGTCACCGATCTCCACGCCCTGGGCGCTGCCGCCAAGGCCGCCGGCCGCCACCGGCGCCGCCAAGACGCGCGCCCTTGACCTAATGGCCGACGGCATGCTGTCGCACAGCGCCGAGATCCTCGCCGCCAACGCCCAGGACTACGCCGCGGCGAAGGCTGCCGGCCTCTCCGAGGCGATGCTGGACCGCATGGCGCTGGACGAGCGCCGTCTGCAAGGCATGGCGAATGACGTGCGGGCGGTAGCGGCGCTGCCCGACCCCTTGGGCGAGTACATCGAGATGAAGACGCTGCCCAACGGCCTGCAGGTGGGCCGGGTGCGTGTACCGCTGGGGGTCATCGCCGCCATCTACGAGAGCCGGCCCAACGTCACCACCGACATTGCATCGCTGGCGCTGAAGGCGGGGAACGCCGTCATCCTGCGCGGCGGCAAAGAGGCGTTGGCCACCAACATCGCACTGGCCAACGTGGTGCAACAGACGTGTGCCGACGCCGGCCTCCCCGAAGGCTGTGTGCAGTACGTGGATAACCCCGACCGCGCCCTGGTGACCGAGTTGCTGGAGATGAAGCAGTACATCGACCTCCTGATCCCGCGCGGCGGCGCCGACCTCATCCGCTTCGTGGGCGAGAACGCGACCATGGCGGTGGTCACCGGCGGTATCGGCGTATGCCACACCTACGTCGACGCCGCTGCCGACCTGCAGCAGGCGCTGGACGTGGTGGTGAACGCCAAGACCCGCCGCTACACCATCTGCAACGCGCTCGACACCCTGCTGGTCGACCGCTCCGTTGCAGCCGCATTCTTGCCCAGGGTCGCCGCCGCCTTCGCGCAGCACGGTGTCGAGCTTCGGTGCGACGACGCATCC
>Ga0194132_10008273_pt1 | contig 14968 bp, 13 predicted proteins | sample TA2KigOf80mmetaG_FD_148612 | JGI IMG/M metagenome (GOLD analysis project Ga0194132, IMG submission 148612) | Freshwater microbial communities from Lake Tanganyika, Tanzania - TA2015054 Kigoma Offshore 80m | ecosystem: Environmental > Aquatic > Freshwater > Lake | place: Tanzania: Lake... | reverse complement strand
GCGCCTGACCGCGTCGTAGTAGGGCGGCTGGAGCAGCGTCGATTGCCCCACGACCCAGTCGGCGATGCCCCGATTGATCTGCTCCAATGCCTCGAGCAGCTTCGCATCGGTGCCCTCCGGGTCGCGTGTGAGCGAGTCGCGGGCCCAGCTCGAGCGTTCCAGCTGCTCGTACCAGCGGCGATAGGCCCCGTAGGCGTTGCCGACCCGGAGAACCGCGCTCGCGTCCTGGTCGGTGGCCGCGAGGCCGATCCGGTCCGCCTCGCGCCGGCTCTGCTGGGCCGTCGTCGAGGCGTGGCTCTGGAGGCCGGCCACCACGGCAGCGAGCACCGTCAGCAGCGCGAGCGTGAGCGCGATCCCGCCTTTGCCGAGGTCCCCCTCGCGCAGGTGGGGCCGCACCCGCTCGCCCGCGCGCCGGGCGGTTGAGGTCAGGCCCATGCGGCCCCGGCCAGGAGCAGGCCGCCCGCGAAGAACAGGATCCCCGAGCCGACCCCGAAGAGCCGCAGTCGGCCGGCGGTGATCTCGGCCAGCGTCAGAAACGGCAGGGCGAACACGAGGATCACGCCTGCCACGATCAGGCTGCGGATCCGCGCGGTTTCGGCGTCGGCGACGGCGAAGTGCAACGCCGGGCCCAGGTCCGCCTGGCTGGCGTCGTCGGCCAAAAGCGCGGCGCGCTGACGGTCGGGCGAAAGGTTGCCGGCGGTGTCGAGGTAATCGGGGTCCACGAGGAACCAGTGGCTCGTGGCGACCTTGCGCTCCAGGAGGGCCTGCTCGTAGAGCCCCGCGGCCGCGAGCGCGTCGGCCCGCTGGCGGCTCCGCTCGTAGTCGAGGAACGCCTCGATGGTCCGCGCAACGAGCCCTTCGTTGACGATGACGCTGGCCGCCCGCTGGCGCGCTGCGTCGAGGCCGGCTCGGGTTGCGTCATCGGCGGCGTTCGCGGCCACGCCGCCGCGCCACGCGATGACCGCGGCCGCCAGGCCGAGAGCGGCGAGGAGGATCGGGATGGCGAGCCCGAATCGATCGGAGCGCGCCGGCGGGCGTCCGGGGTCGACGGATTCCATGTGCCCTGCTCGCTGGTCGGGGTTCGCGGACATGACGGCGGCCGGCCGGCACGCGCCCGAGGTCGATCGGCGGCGGGAATATAGCACGGCCCTCAGCGCCCGCGCCGTCCAGGCGGGCGTCGTGCGTCCCTGCCGTGACCCGGCACCCGAATCGCCCCCGACATGCCCCTTGAGATGAAAGGGTCGGGTCGTGGGAGCGTGGAGGAGATGGCGTCGTGCGATCGTGCGATCATCGGGGCATGACGGCGGAATCCGGGCGGACGGCACCCGGGACCGGATCCGGCTCGGCCGCGGACCGGCCACACCAGAGGGGCCCGGTCTCGGTCCTCACGTGCGCGAGCTGCGGCATGAAGAACACGATCCGGCCCAGCGCACGCGGCGTGCCCCACTGCGGCAAGTGCGGGTCGAAGCTGCCATGGCTCGTGGCCGCAACCGATGCCACGTTCGAGGCCGAGGCGCGCGCACAACCCGCCGTGCTCGTCGACCTCTGGGCACCGTGGTGCGGGCCGTGCCAGTTCGTCGGGCCCATCCTGGCGCAGCTGGCGGGCGAGTACAGCGGCCGCCTCAAGGTAGTCAAGGTCAACGTGGACGAGAACCCGCGCCTGGCGCAGCAATTCGAGGCGCGCAGCATCCCCACGCTCGTTGTCCTCCGGGACGGGCGGCCGGTCGATCGCATCGTCGGCGCGCTGCCGAAGGACCAGCTGGTCGCACGGCTGCTGCCCCATCTCCTGCGCGCCTGACGGTCCCGAGGCGGGCCGGGTAGGCTCGCGCCAATCCCGTCCCGAGGAGGTCCTCCGTGCCAGATCCGTCCGCGTTCCGCTCGCGAATCCTTGCCGGCGACCTGCTGATCGGGACGTTCCTCGGCCTGGGCGCGCCCGTCGCGGTCGAAGTCGCCGGTCGATCGGGTCTGGACTGGATCCTGGTCGACCTTGAGCATGGCGGCGGCACCGAGGCAGGCCTGCTGCCGCAGCTCTACGCGGCGCAGACCACGGGCACGCCCACGCTGGTGCGGGTCGAATCGAATGCGCGGCTGCGATTCGGGCGGGCCCTTGACCTCGGGGCCGGCGGGATCATGGTGCCCCGGCTCGAGACCGTCGACGAGGCCAGGGACGCCGTCGACTACCTGCGCTGGCCACCGGGCGGGATCCGCGGCGTGGCCCTCGGGGCGCGCGGCGCGATGGCAGCCGGGGTGACCCACGCCGACGTCGCCACCTGGAGTGAACGCCTGCCGCTCGCCGTGCAAATCGAGAACCCGGCGATCGTGGAGGCCGCCGCCGAGGTCGCGGCGATCGACGGCGTGGACGTCCTGTTCATCGGGCCCACCGATCTCAGCCACAGCCTCGGGATTCCCGGTCAGTTCGGGCATCCCCGTCAGCTGGAGGCCTACGCAAAGGTGGTCGCCGCCTGTCGTGGCGCCGGAAAGTCGCCGGGCATCCTGTTGCGCAAGCCGGACGATCTCGCCCGACATGTGGACATGGGCTTCCGCTTCATCGGAGTGAGCTCCGACATGAACGCGGTCATCGACGGGATGGCGGCCGTCGTTGCGGCCCGCCGGGCCCTGACGGGGGCCTGACGCACGGGCTGGGCGGCCGAAGCCGTCGAGGCGGAGGCCGGATCCGGGCTACTCCTGGATCCTGATCACCTTCGCATCCCACGGGCAGTAGCGGTCGGAGGTGATCTGGTTCGCCTCCACGTCCGACGGACGCCCGTCGCAGACCTCGACGGTCATGTCGGCGAACTCAAGGGTGTCGGGATCGATGTGCCAGCTGTAGCCCGTGTTCACCCCTGGGTCGCCGCGCACGACGATGCCGTTGGGAATGCCAGGCGCCTCCTCGCCGGCCAGCAGCCTGCGGGCAATGTCGAGATCGGCCGGGTCGGTCAGTTCGATCCGGTACTCCTCCTCGCCGGCGACGAGGAAGGTCACCACGACGCGGCCCGTCGAACCCGACGGTGCGGCTGTCGGCGCCACGGATGGCCGCCCGGTGGGCGATGGCGATGCACCCGGGCCGGCCGAGCATCCGACGACGAGGGCGACCAGGGGGACCAGGAGGGCGGCGGAAGGCGACAGGCGCATGACGACTCCGGTGGTGTGAACCCGGTCAGGCCGCGCAATGCTGCCCAATCCGGGGCGGCGACCGCCAGCGGCCTCGCTCTCGGAGTTGTTGCGGACACGTTACAGCTGGCCTACGATCCGACGACCCCTCCGGTGGACCAGCGCGAGTTTCAGCGTGCCCGGTCCCATCCCCGACGACGACCTCTACGGCCGCCTCGGCGTCCCGGCTGACGCCGACTCGTCGAGCATCGAGCGCGCCTGGCGCGCGCTGCTCAAGCGGCACCATCCCGATGTGGCCGGGACCGAGTCGCTCGAGGAGGCCAAGCGGATCAACGTCGCCCACGACTGGCTCGCCGACCCGGCACGGCGAGCACGGTACGACGCTGCCCGGATCCGGCGAGCCCGACCGGCCCGGACTGCCGGGGGCGCGGCGCCGGCGGGGCAGCGTTCGCGGCCAGCCTCGGCAAGACCCCCGGGCCGGGATGCGCCCTCATCCGCGCCGGCCGAGGCCCCGGACGGACTCGAGGAGGTCTTCGGTCCTGGGACGGCGGCGGTGCGGAGGTTCCTGCGGCAGGCCGCGCGGCTCTCGGTGGACGACCTGGACCGGCTCTCCGTGGCCGAGGTCGACCTCGGGCCCGCCATGCTGCGCCACATCGTGCCGCGGCAACTGTGGGCGCGCGTCGAGGCGCTCGAAACACTGCTCGACCGGCGGCTCCCGGAACGCGCGCTTGCTGACTCCGGTGCCCGCACCGCCGCACGTGCGTTCGGACAAGCCATCGTGCTCGAGCCGTTCCTGGTCCACCAGTTCGCCGATCCGGAGCCGCTGCTCGAGGGGATGCGCGGTGGCTGGGAGTCGGCTGTCGGGCAGGCGCGGTACGGCCCGAACGGTCGCGAGGTCCGGGCACTGCTCGCGCGCCTCGCACGCGCGACGCCCTCGGATGCTGAGTCCGTGGCAGCCGCGCTGGACCACGCTCGGGTCTCGCAGCGGCCCTGGCCGGCCGACGTCCCGGCTTCGGAGTACACGGCATTGCGGGTCTCGGCGGCGCTCGCACGGCGCGACGCGGCGGCTGCTCTGCGGCTCGATGCCATCCCGAGCGCGGACCGGGCCCGGCTGCAGGAGGCCTTCGCACAGATCGCGCACGTCGCGGTCCTGCGGCCCATCTTTTCCGCCCGGGACTTTGACGCGCTGCGGGCACCGTGGGCGGCGATCGCCGACGTCGGTCGGGATCCGCGCCCGACCGCCACTGTTCGACGCGCTTGACGACGCGCTGACTCGCCGTCACGCGGGCGAACGGCCGTCCGGAACTACAATCGCGAGCCAGCCGGAGGGGGCGAGCCGGAGAAACCGATGCGCCGATTCGTCCTGTCTGCGCTGCTGTGCGCTGCCCTCCCGGGCCTCGTCGCGGCTGCCCCCCCTCGGCCGCAGCTGCGTGCCGAACCACGTCGAATGCGATCGTCGCCTGGGCTCTCGAAGCCGATCCGGCTGCGTGTGAAGGCGGGTACGAGATGACGTCCGGCCGGACGATCTGGGCGATCGTTCACGACGGCCGGCGCTTCGTGGGTGTCGGCACGTCGCGCGTCTCGACCGCGCTCGAGCGCCCCGCACAGCCGCCCGCCGCCGCGTTCCGATCCGCCGACGGCGTGACATGGACGGAAGCCCGGCTGCCGATTCCAGGTCAGGTCCTGACGCGGACGCCATTCGAAGGCTCGGTCCACCTCACCGCTCACGACGGCGTGCTCTCGCTGGTGATGTCCGGCGCGGCCGCCTCCTCGCGCGACGGCGTCACCTGGGAGACCGGGCGGCCGCCGTCGAACGGATCGATCGTGACCGACGCGGCGGCCGGTGCCTCGCGCTGGATCGCAGCGGGTCGGGTCACAGGCACGGCCGGGGGGCCGAAGGTGCCTCCTGCCGCGATCTGGGCCTCCGACGACGGGCGCAACTGGACCCGGATCCACACGTACGCGTCGTTCTGCCCGGAGGCCATCGCGGCGAGCGGGAATCGCTTCGTCGCGGTCGGCTCGGACTGCGCAGAGCGGTCCCGAGCCGTGATCGTGACGTCCCCCGACGGGCTGCGCTGGACGCGCCATCACCTGCCGACCCTGCGTGCGACCACGCTCAACGACGTGATCCGCATTCCGTCCGGGTATCTGGCGGGCGGCGACGACGTGTCGGCGGTGGGAGCGGCCGGCATGGGCATCTGGTTCTCCCTCGACGGCACCGCCTGGCGTCGCGTTGCGTTCTTCACCGATCGGCGCGCCGGTGAGCAACTGATCAAGCTGGTCGCCACGTCCCGGGGCGTCGTGGCGATCGCCGAGCAGGGGCTCCCGACCGATGGCCTCGCGCCGACTGCGTTCTTCTCGCCCACGGGAACGTCAGGGTGGCGCCGCGCCGGCTCCCTCCCGAATCCGGGCTATGGCTCCGAGGACGGCGACCTGATCCTCGACGCCGCTGCGTGGGGCCGGCGCGTGCTGGCCGTCGGCTGGTTCAACGACCCGGATCCGGGCAACTACACGCGCGGCGGGCTCGTGTTCGTGGGCGACGTCCGCCGCTGATTCGCCGCTGTTTCGCCGCTGATTCGGCCGCGTCGAGCAGTGGCCGGGGGCAGTGCCGGCACCCTCAGTCCGCGAGGAGGCCTGCCGCCTGTGTGGCCTCGATTTGCTGCGCCTCGTGCGGGAGCGTCGCGTCGTACGACGCCAGTTGGGGAAACAGCCACGCAGTCACCAGCACGCCCAGGACGCACAGCGCTCCGCCGGTCACCACCGACAGCGGCGCGCCCGCGATCGCCGCAAAGGCCGTCACGCGCATGTCTCCGATCCTCGGGCCGCCGGTGACGACCGCGAGGTGGATCGACGAGAGGCGACCGCGGAGGTGGTCGGGCACGCTGACCTGGAGGATCGTGCTGCGGAACACCGCGCTGATCGCGTCGGCACCGCCGGCCACGGCAAGGAAGAACAGCGCGAGCAGAAAGCCCAGCGTGTCCGGGAGGAACGTCGCGAGGCCGAACGCGGTGATCGCCGCACCCCAGGCGCCGACGGCGGCCATGACCGCCCGACCCTGGAAGCGCACCCGCGCGCACCAGCCACTGAACAGGGCACCGACCAGCGCGCCGAGCGCCGGTGCCGCTGCCATGAGGCCGAGCCCTTCGGGCCCCACCCGGAACACGTCGAGCGCGAGGATCGGGAAGATCGCGACCGGCAGCCCGAAGATCATGGCATCGAGGTCGATCACGAACGTCGCCAGGATCGTGCGGATCCGCCGCACGAACCGCAGGCCCTCCAGCACCGCCTCGAGGCCCGCCCGGCCGCCGCGCAGCGCCGGCAGGGGAGCGATCAGGAACACGCTGAGCAGCGACACGAGGAACGTGAGCGATTCGACGGCATACGCGGCGGGCAGACCGACCGCCGCGATCAGAAAGCCGCCGAACGCGGGTCCCAGCACGCTCGGAAGCTGCCAGCCGGCCTGGCTGAGGGCGATCGCGCGCGCAAGGTCCGAGCGCGGGACCAGGCGGTAGGTCGCCGCCGAGCGCGCGGGCTGGTCGATGGCGGAGATCGCCGCGGCGGCAAATGCCACGACGTAGATCAACGCCACCGATGGCTCGTCCATGAGCGCGATCGCCATCAGGGCGGCGCTCGTGAGCAGCAGGCCTGACTGCGTCAGGAGGAGCAGCCGGCGCTGCTCGAACGAATCGGCGATGGCCCCGCCCCAGAGCGAGAACGCCAGCAGCGGCACCAGCTGGACGAGCGCGAGGAGGCCGATTGCGAGGGCGGACCCTGTCTCGACGTACAGCTGGTAGGGGAGCGCCACGACGACGATCTGGCGGCCGGTGTTGCTGACGAGCTGGCCGAAGTAGACGATCCGGAAGTCCCGATATCGACGCAGCGGCTCGATGTCGAGCAGGAGCGAGCGGATGCCGCTCACGGGCGCGGAACGTCGGGCATCAGAGACCGGGTCGGTCGCACGCGCTCACGGTAGCGGACGCAGGTCGTGCGGCGGGCCCAAAGCCCCCGACATGGCTTTGCGATGATTGGCAGATGGAACCTGCCCGGCCGCGACGTGGCCTCGACCCGGAGTTCCGCGAGCGCCTGCTGAAGCTCTATGCCGCGACGCGGACGATCGTGGTCGTCGGGGCATCCGCCGACGAATCGAAGCCAGCCAACGAGATCCCGGCCTATCTCCAGTCGCAGGGGTATCGGATCATTCCGGTCAATCCGCGTGGTGGGGTGCTGTTCGGCGAGCGGGTGTTCCACTCGCTCGACGAGGTCGCAGCCGCCGGCTTCGAGGTCGACATCGTGGACGTCTTCCGGCCAGCCGCGGAGGCGCCCGACATCGCGCGAGGGGCTGTCGCCCTCGGCGCCCGAGTGCTCTGGCTCCAGTTGGGCATCGAGTCCGACGAGGCGCGCGAGATCGCCGAGGCTGGCGGGCTCACGGTGGTCATGAATCGGTGCCTTGGGGTCATGCACCAGCTGGTGGGGCTCGGGCCGGGGCCGCACTCGGACGCCTGGCGTCGGGCGCCGGACGCCATCACTCCCAGATGAGCTGGTCGACCGGCGCGTAGTCGTCGCGCAGGACCGGCGACCCGGCCGTGAACGAGTCGAGTCCCTCCGGGTCCGCGATGGCGGCCGTGGCTTCACCGAGCGCCTCGCTGCGTGCCCGGATCTCGGGCACGTCGAGGGGCTCGTGGGAGGCGACGAGGACCACGTTGCCGCCGTGGCCCTCGGGCAACACCGACGGCAGGCCGAGCACGGCGACATGCGCGAAGCGGGCACGCAGCGTCGCCACCTCGGCTCGCACGAAGCGCAGCTTCGGGTTGTCGATGAGGTTCATCACGTAGCGGCCCTCGGGTCGCAGCACGCGGTCCACCTCCGCCAGGAACTCGCTCGTCGTGAGATGCCACGGGACCGACAGGCCGCCGAAGGCGTCGCCGGCCACGATGTCGTACGCATCGGTCGGCTCGTCCTCGATCGAGAGCCGGGCGTCGCCCAATCGGACCGCCAGGCGTTCGTCGAGGACCAGGCCCAGCTCGTCGCGGCCCACGTCGACGATCGCCGGGTCCAGCTCGAGCACCCGGTGATGGCTGCCCGGCGCGAGCGCCCCGAGGTAGCGCGGGAAGGCGAAGCCGCCGCCAAGGTGGAGGGCCGTCAGGTCCGGGCCCCGCTCGCGGACGATCGGCTCCGTCGCCGCGGCGAACCAGCGGACATAGGCGAACTGGAGGCGGGTCGGGTCCTCGAGATCCACGAACGCGTGCCAGAGGTTGTCGAGGACCAGGATTCGGCCGCTGGTGATCTCCCGGTCGCCGATCACCGAGATGCAGTAGTAGGGGCTCTCCCGCTCGCACGGGCCCGGGAAGGCGGCCGATCCGGCGCCCATGAGCACCAGCGCCAGCACTGCGAGCGCGGCTGGGCCGCGTGCCCGCAGGAGCCGCCACGAGGTGACGAGGCCGATCAGGACGAGCAGTCCGCCCGTGGCAAGGATCAGCGTCCGCGTCGGCACGATGCCCAGCAGCCAGAATCCGGTCGAGAACGTCCCGACCAGGGCGCCCGCCGTGCCGATCGCGGAGAGGCGGCCGACGATCGTGCCGCTCGACTCCACGTCGCGGATCGTGGCGCGCACGATCATCGGCGCGACGGCGGAGAGAATCGTCGCCGGCAGCAGGAAGCCGATCGTCGAGAGCACCATCACGCTGCCGAGATCGAAGCCGCGACTGGCCGGTCCGAAGACCGCGATGATCGGCACCGACGCCATCGCCGCGAGGCCCCCGACGATGAATACCGGACCGATGAGCGTCTCGGGCCCGACGCGATCGGCGGCGCGCCCGCCGGCCCACGCGCCGACGGCGATGCCCGCCAGGATCACGCCGATGATCCCGGTCCACGTGGTCAGGGTCACCCCGACGTAGGGTGCGAGCAGCCGCCCCGCCGCGATCTCCAGCACGAGCACGCAGGCCGCGGCGAAGAATGTCAGCAGCGCGGCCGGCCCGGGCCCTAGGCGTCGGCGGCTGGTGGGCGCGGGATGTGGCATCGACATGCGTGGATCGTCGCAGGTTTGCGCGGCAAGTGGCTTGCGAATGGCTCCACCGCGACCAGTGACGCGGGCTGTCAATACCCCCCCGGGGAGTACCTCCGGGTGCCGCTCCGTGCCTTGTCAAGCCCTGTCAAGAGCACTACCATCCGGCGGTCTTGGCGTGTCAAGACTTGACACGCCCACCCGTTTCTCCCGACCCCGGGCCGGGAGCCCGACCGCGGTGGTGACGCACGGGCGTCGCCACGAGGGAGTTGTCGTTGGCCGTCGGCGCCGCCGCGCAGGTCAAGAGCCGGCTGTCGATCGCTGACGTTGTCGGCGAGACCGTGGCACTCAAGAAGGCCGGTCAGGCCTACAAGGGTCTGTGCCCGTTCCACGGCGAGAAGACGCCGTCCTTCGTGGTGACACCGGCCCGCGAGAGCTGGAAATGCTTCGGCTGCGGACTCGGCGGGGACATCTTCAGCTTCGTCATGCAGCGTGATGGCCTGGCGTTCCCCGAGGCGCTCAAGCTGCTGGCCGCCAGGGCCGGCGTGGAGCTCGACGAGCGCAGCCGGCGCGAGGACAGCCACCGGGCACGCCTGCGCGAAGTCCTCGGCATCGCGTTCACCTTCTACCACGACGTGCTGTGGCTCGCGAAGGTGGGCCAGCCGGCGCTCGCGTACCTGCGGGGACGCGGCTTCACGGACGAGACGATCGAGTCCTTCGGGCTGGGCTACGCGCCCGGCGGCTGGGACCTCATGGCGAAGCGGCTGATCGAGCGTCGCGGCATCCGCGCCGAGGAGCTGGCCGAGGTGGGCCTGACCACTCCCGGCCGACGCGGGCCGATCGACAAGTTCCGCGACCGGGTCATCTTCCCGATCCGCGACGCCGCGGGGCAGCCCGTCGGAATCGGCGGCCGGATCCTGCCGCAACCCGAGGACGGGTCCGCCGGCCGCGACCGGGGCCCCAAATACCTCAACTCGCCTGCAACCGCGCTCTTCGACAAGAGCCGCACGCTCTACCTCATCGACCGCGCGAAGGGGACCATCCGCCGGACCGGCCAGGCCGTGATCGTCGAGGGCTACACGGATGCGCTGATGGCGCACCAGGCCGGCTTCACGGACGTGGTCGCATCGCTCGGAACGGCGCTCACGCCGGGCCAGGTCGCGCTCCTCACGCGCTACACGAGGGACCGCGAGCTGCACATCGGCCTCGCGTACGACGTGGATCCGGCGGGGCAGAGCGCGGGAGCGTTCGGCGTCCGCGAGCTCCAGCAACTCATCAGCGACATGCAGAAGACCGAGACGGGCATGTCGGTGGGGATCGTGCGTCTGCCCGAGGGCATGGACCCCGACCAGGTGATCCGCGACGCCCCGGAGCGCTGGCGCGAGGCCGTTGCCCGGCCTGTTGGCATCGTGGAGTACCTCATCGACACTGCTGCCGATCGGCGGGATATCCGAACCGCAGATGGCCGCCGACAGGTGGTCGACGCCGTCCTGCCGGTCCTGTCCGAGGTCCGCGACCCCGTCACCCGCCAGGCCTACCTGCAGCACCTCGCCCGGCGGACCGGTGTGGAAGAGGCGACCCTGGCCGAGGCACTTCGCAGCCGGCGCCCGGGGCAGGGGACAGGCGGGCGCGGCGGAGCCGATCACAGCGGCGCCAGGCTCACCGTGGAGGCCGTGCGTGCCGCATCCGAGCTGGTCAGCCCCGACGAGCTGGTGAAGGCTGTCACGCCGACCGAGGCCGAACTCCTGCGCCTGCTCCTCCTGGTGCCGGACGAGCAGCCCCGGGTCGCCGACATGCTGGGGCCCGACCTGCTGCCCAGCACGATCGCGCGGGAGCTTTTCCGGGCGATCGTCCTCCAGCGCGCGCCCGACGACGACGGGCTGCGACCCGGCTTCGACCGGGCTGCCCTGCTGGCCGGCCTGGACGAGGAGACGAGCGCACTGGCCGTCGCTCTGGTGGCGCGGCCCGGCCCGGATCCGGCGGCGCTGTCGGCGGATCGGATCCGCTACGAGATCGAGAACCTGCTGCTCGACCTCGAGGCCGACCGGATCGAGGAGCGCGTCCAGTACAACCTGGCCGAGCAGGCAGATGCGGAGCGACGGGGCGACCCGGCCGTCATGGAGCGCCTACTCAACCAGCAGCGGGCCATCAACGAGGAGCGCCGGTCGCTCGACCGCCGGCGTGAACAGGCACGCCTCTTCGCGCGGCCGCTGGCCGCCCGAGCCTGAGCCGAACAGAGGACCGACGCCCGATGGCCGATCCGCTCGACAAGCAGCTCGTGGAGGCGGTCCTTGCGCGACCGCGCCGTGGAAAGGCCGATCTCGAAGCAGCGAAGCTTGCCTCGATGCGGCCCGGCCGAGCCTCTGCGGCCGCGTTGGTCGAGGCAGATGACGAGGACGACGACGAGGATCTGACGGCGATCGCGCCGCCTGACGCGCTGCTCGAGTCCGTTGAACTGGGCGTCGAGGTGGTCGACGGGATCGATGGGGCGGGCGCAGGCGCGGTCGACGTTCCCGCGAAACTGGACGCCAGGGATCTCGGCGAGCCCACCGCCGAGGAACTCGAGGCGCTCTCGGCCGACATGATCGGGATCGACGACCCGGTCCGGATGTATCTCAACGAGATCAGCAAGGTCGCCCTGCTGACCGCCGAGGAAGAGGTGGTCCTGGCCAAGGCGATCGAGCTCGGCGAGCAGATGGTCGAAGCGCCGTGGAAGGGCGCCGTCTCACTCCACGAGTGGACGCTCCACGACACGGAGAAGCGGACCCGGACGGCCAAGCACCAGCACCGCCTGCCACTCGGGCCCGAGGCGCACACGATGGTGCGCGACGCAATCGCCGATCCGGGTGCCGCGGACCTCCTGGTCCCGAGCCCGGACTTCCACCTTGTGAAGGCGGCCCGTGACGCCCAGTCGGAAGGCACGAAGGCCCTGATCAAGAAAGCAAGGGGCCTCCTGGCCGCCTATCACGCCGAGCAGTCGCCCGATGCATTCCTGCCGCTGCTCGACTGGGCCTACCTCGCCGTCCACAACGGCGACTGGGACTCGCGCGACAACCCGGGCCTGCGCGCGATCTATGACTGGACACGTGAGGACGTCGCGTTCCCGGCGCTCGAGCGCTGGATCACGTCCGGCCACGACGCGGAGCTGCTCAAGCGGATGGGCTACGACCCCGACGTCCCGCTCAACACCAAGCTCGCGCTCCGGCGCGGGGAACTGGTCCGCATCGGCCGCGACGCCCGCGAGCAGTTGACCTCGGCCAACCTGCGCCTGGTGGTCTCCATCGCCAAGAAGTACATCGGCCGCGGCATGTCGTTCCTGGACCTGATCCAGGAGGGCAACATCGGCCTCATCCGGGCCGTCGAGAAGTTCGACTTCGAGAAGGGGTTCAAGTTCTCGACGTACGCCACGTGGTGGATCCGTCAGGCGATCACCCGCGCGATCGCGGACCAGGCGCGGACCATCCGCATCCCCGTCCACATGGTCGAGACCATCAACCGGCTCATCCGCGTCTCGCGCAGCCTGCTCCAGGAACTGGGCCGCGAGCCCACCGTCGAGGAGATCGCAGAGGCGATGTCCAGGGGCCAGGAGGTCCAGGTCACGCCCGAGAAGGTGCGCGAGATCATCAAGGTGTCGCAGGAGCCCGTCTCCCTGGAGACGCCGATCGGCGAAAAGGAGGACTCCCACCTGGGCGACTTCATCGAGGATCGCGGTGCCCTCGCGCCTGCCGAGGCGGCGTCCCACCAGTTGCTCAAGGAGCAAATGGAGGCCGTGCTCGATTCGCTCACCGGACGGGAGCGGAGAGTGCTCCAATTGCGCTTCGGGCTGGAGGACGGACGCGCCCGGACGCTCGAAGAGGTCGGCAAGGAGTTCAACGTGACCCGGGAACGCATTCGCCAGATCGAGGCCAAGGCGCTGCGCAAGCTGCGCCATCCCTCGCGCAGCCGCAAGCTCAAGGACTACCTCGAATGAGCGGTCGAGTCGACGACGCGGCCGCCCGCCTCCGCTCGCAGCCGCCGCGCAATCCCGCCGATCTCTCCGACGCGACGGCGCCCATCGGCATCGGCCTCGCCGTCGGCCTGGGGGCCGGTGCCCTGATGGGCGTCGTCATGGCCAACCTGGGTGTCGGGCTGTTCGTGGGCATCGGGATCGGAATCGCGCTCGCGCTGGCGTTCTCGGTCGCCGTGCCGCCCGAGTGACGGGCCGCCGGCACCGGCCAACCGCGATCAGGAGGGGGACGTGACCGGCGCCATCGACATCAACGCCCACTTCGGACCGCGTCTGCGGCCCGAGCTGGACGCGCCGCCCGCCACGCTGCGCGAACAGGCGACCCGCCACGGCGTCGTGCGCTCCCTCGCCTACGACACCGGCGCCCTTCACGCGGATGCCATCGGTGGCAACCGCCGCGCGATCGAGGCCGCCGCCGACCCGGCCAATCATCTGTCGGCCGTGGCCGTCCTCCAGGCCAACCGCCTCGATCTCACCACCGCCGATCTCGCGCCTCTCGTCCGCCAGGGGGTCGTTGCGTTCCGTCTCGCACTCGGCTCGCGGGAGTGGCACATCGGCTCGCACGCCAATGGCCTCCGAATGTCGGCAACGCGAGCCGTGCTCCGGGCAGCGGCCCGTACTGGCCTGCCGATCCTGATCCCGATCGCGGCCCTGGGCGACGCCACGGCCGCGGGCGAGGCCACCGCCGACCTGGGCGTCCCGGTCGTGCTGGTCGACGCTCACTACGTCCATTTCGTCGACGACGTGGAGGCCCTCCGCCGGTTCCCGCACCTGCACGTGGACACCAGCCGCTTCGCGAACTTCATGGCGATCGAGCAGATCGTCCGCGAGGTGGGCCACGAGCGTGTGCTGTTCGGCTCGGAGAATCCGACCCGCTGCCTGGCCAGCCCGCTCAACGGTGTCCTGGCGGCGGAGATCAGCGACCAGGCGAAGCGGGCGATCCTGCGCGACAACGCCGTTCGGATCTTCGGGCTGCCGGCCTCGCCGGAGCCCCTGGCCCTGCCCGCGCCGACGCTCCCGCACGGCGCCTTCGACGTCCACTGCCACTACAACCCCTCGCCATGGCCCATCCCGCAGCTCGCCGACGACGAGGTGGCGCCCGCCCTCGCCCGCCTCGGCACGACGGGCAACGTCGCCTCGCCGACCGTCGCGCTGTTGTCGGATGTGCCGGCCGGCAACGCCCAGGGCGCCGCCGCGGCCGCCGCGGGCGCGCGCAGCGGCCAGTTCACGTACCTCGTTGCCGACCCGTGGGACCTGGACACCACGCGCGCCCAGCTGCGCGCGCACGGCTCCTCCGACGGTGTGATCGGGGTCAAGGTCCATGCCGCGCTCCACCGCATTGCCACCTCGGACCCACGGATGGCCGACCTGTTCGTCCTGCTCGCGGAGCACGGCCGCCCGGTCAAGATCCACAACGAGGGCGCCGACTGGGAGGCTGGCCTCGGCGCCATCGCCCGACGTCACCCGCGGCTGCCGATCATCGTGGCCCATTCGGGCCTCGGCGTGCCGTCGCTGGAGGGCGCGCGTCTCGCCGCGTCCACCGACAACGTCTACCTGGAGCTCGGCAGCAGCTACGCGAACCTGGAGATCGTGCGCGAGTTGGTCCGCATCACGCCCCGCCACAAGCTGCTCTACGGCACGGACGCCCCGCTGCTCAACCCCGCCTTCATCCTGGGCACGTACATCGACACGGGCCTCTTCGGCGACGCGGACGTCATGGGCGCCACGGCGCGGCGGCTGTTCGGGGTCTGAGCGAAGCCGACGCGACAGCGGCCTGCGGCCGCCTCGCCGGTGGCGGCAGGTGTTCGGCCCGCCCGTTCGGCGCGCGGCACCGTCGCTCGCCGACA
>Ga0194132_10008272_pt1 | contig 14968 bp, 18 predicted proteins | sample TA2KigOf80mmetaG_FD_148612 | JGI IMG/M metagenome (GOLD analysis project Ga0194132, IMG submission 148612) | Freshwater microbial communities from Lake Tanganyika, Tanzania - TA2015054 Kigoma Offshore 80m | ecosystem: Environmental > Aquatic > Freshwater > Lake | place: Tanzania: Lake... | reverse complement strand
CGCGGTCAGCACCGCCGCCGCCAGCCCAGCGGCGCCGGCGGCGCACAACCAGAACGCCGGGTAGCCGGCGGCCGGCGCGTACGGATCCGGCAACTTGGGAATCTCGGCCATCGAAAGGCCTCTGCCGTATCGATAGAACCACATCAGGAACGGTGTGACTTTGTAGATCTGGCCCATGATCGTCAGGGACACGATTCCGACCAGACACGACACGACGACCGCCACGCTCAGCGTGGCGCCGTGCACGCGCCAGGCGCCGATCGCCCACGCGATCCCGCCCGCGGCCAGGACGACGACGAAGGCGGCGACCGCCCGCCAGTGGAGATCGTTGAGGTCCCGGCCTCGGTCGCGCCGCTGCCGCGAATACCGCACGATGTCCCGCGCCCACAACAGGCCACCGCCGGCCAACAGCAGCGCCGCCGACCGTGCGGCGGAACCGCTCGCGGTGACCGACGCGACGACGAACAGCGCGATGGCGGCATTGATCGACACGAGAACCGCCGACAACGACCCCTCGCCGATCGAACGGACGGCGGTGAACCTCGGCAGCAAGTAGTAGGACACGCTGACGATGAGCTGCAGGAACCAGCCGCCGACGCCCATCGCGACGTGGACGCCGAGCCCGGTCGTCGTGAGCAGGGCGGGCCAGAACAACGTCGTCCAGTTGGCGCCCATCAGGAAGCCCCAGGTCACCGCCAACGTCAGATGCGCAACCGACAGCACGATCCCCAGCGTCAGCGGCAGCCAGCGTTTGCGGGTCCATACGTGGATCGCAATGATGGCCGCAAACGTCCACGTGCTGGCGAGGATCACGGCGCCGCCGGCGGCGATCCACGTTGGCCGGCCGGTGAGGAATCCGGCGACCACGATGACGACGCCTGCCGCGTGCGCCGCCAACTGCGCCGCTTCTCGCCATCCAGGTCGCCCCGTCGCGCCGAGAACGGCCGGAAACATCTGGTGCATGGCCGCCATCGCGACGAGGGATGCCCAGCCCAACGTACCGAGATGATTGACGGCCAGCACCGGATAGGCGCGATGGCCCCCGGTCGCGATCGCGGGAGCCACCCACAACAGGCCGAGCCCGAACAAGGGAAGAAGCAGCACGGCGGCCGCGAGAAAGGGCAGCGCGCGGTTCATCTCCCTCATTCTACGGACCTGACCGGAGTCGGAATCGGTCGGACGCCCGATGGCCGCGCCCGTGGCCGTCCGCTAGCCTTCCAGGATATGACGTCGCCGCGCGCGCGTTTGCGAGTCGCCGTGGTCGAAGGCACTCCGTACGTGCGCGAGGCCATTCACGCGCTGGTGGATGGTCTCGCCCACGTCGTCGGGCTGTTCGCGAACATGCACGAGCTCGCGACCAGCGACGGCGAACCGGCCGACGTCATCCTCGCCGACTTCCGCTGCTGCCTAGGACCGGCATCCGACGGTTGGCGCGACGTCCAGTCCCGTTGGCCGACGGCCAGCCTCATCCTCATGACGAGCGAGGAGCACCCGGACTTCGATGACGTGGCGAGATCGGTCGGCGCGTCCGGCTGGGTCGTCCGACGCCACATCGCCCGCGACCTCGCGGCCGCGTTCGGCCGTGCGGTCAAGCCTCGATGAGACCCTTGCGAATCGCGTAGCGGACGAGCTCGGACCGGTCGTGAAGATTCAACTTCTCCATGATGTGGGCGCGGTGCGTCTGCACGGTCTTGATGCTGATGAACAGCTGCTTCGAGATCTCCATGTTCGTCGCGCCTTCGGCGATCAACGTCAGAACCTCTTGCTCGCGTGGCGTCAGCCCGTCGAGCGTATCGGCTTTCTCGGTCGTGGACGCGCGGTCGAGGAAGTCCTTGACGACGAGCTTCGCCACGGACGGATACAAGAACGCTTCGCCATGGCGGGCGGCGCGCACCGCCGTCACGAGGTCCTCGGTCGCCGCCCGCTTCAGCACGTAGCCGGCGGCGCCGGCGCGCAGCAGCTGGAACACGTAGCCTTCCTCTTCGTGCATGGTCAACCCGAGAACCTGCGTCGCCGGCATCTCGGCCCGAATCTTCGTCGTCGCCTCGATGCCGTTCATGTCCGGCATGCTGATGTCCATGACGACGACGTCCGGACGCAGCTCCCGGGCTTTTTCCAGAGCCTCGCGCCCATTGCCGGCCTCGCCGACGACCTCGATGTCGTCCTGGCTCTCCAGGATCATGCGCACGCCCTCGCGCACGATGCTGTGATCGTCGGCAATGAGCACGCGAATCGCGTTTGTCACGGTGCCTCCAGTCGACTTGGACCCTTGGGTTGGTGGGGATCCTCGGGGAGCGGGATGCGCGCGACCACGGTCGTCCCGACGCCCGGCACCGCCATGATCTGCAGCGTACCGCCGATCAGCTGCGCGCGCTCGCGCATGCCGTGTAGCCCGAGGCTGCCGCGGCCGATACCGGGCGCTTCCGGGTCGAAGCCGACGCCGTCGTCGCGGATCATGACGATCAACATGCGATCGCGCCGATCGAGCCGAACCTCCACGCGCCGTGCCCGCGCGTGCCGCAGCGTGTTCGTCACCGCCTCCTGGAGGATGCGAAACGCGACCGTTTCGATCTCGGCGGGCAGACGGTGCGCCATCTCGAGCAGGTGCAGGTCGACTTCGATGCCGGCCGGTTTGACGACGCGGTCCACGTAGGAACGAACGGCCGGCACGAGCCCGAGGTCGTCGAGCACGGACGGGCGCAGCTCGTGCACGAGCGCCCGCAGATCATCGAGACCTTGTTGGGCGATGTCGTGCAGGCGCCGTAGCGCGGCGGCGTTGGCGTCCTGACGCTCCTCGGCGCGCGTCGCCATCTGCGCGAGCTGGATGATGATCGCGGTCATCATCTGCCCTGCGTGGTCGTGCAGGTCCTGCGCGATCCGCCGGCGCTCCGCTTCCTGGGCCAGCATCAACCGCTGCAGCAGATCGCGGAGGATCTTCTCCTGATGTCGCACCTTGTCGAACAAGCGCGCGCGCTGGATCGTGACCGCGAGCTCATGCGCGATGACCTCGAGCATGCTGAGCTCTTCGTGCGTGAACTCGCGGCCGGGCGGGAGCCAGAGGTTCAGGATGCCGACGGCTTCGTCCTGCGCGATCAGCGGCACCGAGGCATGGCGGTGCGACTCCGTCGCCTGCGGGAGCACCTGCTCCAGGCGGGCGCATGGCACGAAGTTCACCGGTTCGGTCAGCTCGCCGTTTCGCAGCATCTGGATACAGCGGCAGTCGCCGGCCATGCGGCGCTTGCCGGCGACGCTGAGGGCCTGTGGCAGGCGGACGTCGGCCGCTATGCGGAGCTGCTCCGTCTCCGGCTCCGTGAGGAAGATCCAGCCGGAACGCACGCCGAGCAGCTCGACGATGCGATAGAGCGCCGCATCCAGGGCCTCGCGAAGGGTGAATGAGCGATTCAGAACCTCCGCGATGCCGCGGAAGATCGACATCTGTTGCGCGATTTGCACGAGACCGCCTCACCGCCGAACGTGCGGAAAAACCCGCTATTCAGAATAGACTACCCGCGACGCGGGCGCATCCGCGGGCCGGCGGAGTCGAGAGAATCCGGAAGCAGCTAGATCGTCGGCTGGTAGGGGAGGATGCTGAACAGCCAGCTGTTGAGGCGGAACATCTGATCGGAAGCCATCGCGATGCCGATGAGGATGAGCAGCGCCGCGCTGACGGTTTCGATGCGGCGCCCCTGGCGCATCAGCCATCGCAATGTGCCCATCGCCGAAGTCAACAGCGCCGCCGTCACCAGGAACGGCAGCCCCAGGCCGAGCGAGTACACGAAGAGGAGCATTGCGCCACGTTGCACGGTGTCGGCGCTCGCCGCTAGCGTGAGGATCGTGCCGAGCACCGGCCCCACGCACGGCGTCCAGGCGAAGCCGAACGCCATGCCGACCGGGAGGGCGCCGGCCAGCCCCCAACGGTTCTCGTGCAGGTGGAAGCGCCGCTCACGGTAGAGCGCCGGGATCTTGATCCAGCCGAGCATCGACAACCCGAGGAGGATGACGATCACGCCGCCGATGCGCGTGATGATCGACCGATATTCCAGAACGAAGTTGCCAGCGAGGGACGCGGAGGCGCCGAGCAGCGTGAAGATGACGGAGAAGCCGGCGACGAACAACGCGCTACCGGCGATCACGCGCGGAAGGCTGGCGCGACTGCCCTGTTGCATGTCTTGCAGCGAGACCCCGGAGACGAACGCGATGTACCCGGGGATGAGCGGGAGTACGCACGGGGACAGGAAGCCGAGAACTCCCGCAAGAAATGCGATGGGAAAGTTCGCTGTGTCCATTCCTGTCTCCGTCGTGCTCCCGCTGTCTTCGACTGCGTGCCCGAGCTTACTGCATCACACGGGTCAACAACGCCCGGAACGCCGGCTCGTCGGTCGGTCCGAAGCCTTGTCGGATCACGTTGCCGCGAGCATCGATCCAGGCCGTGTACGGCTGGCCGACGAACCCGTAGCGCTTGGCGACGCTCCCGTCTCCATCGTACACGTTGGGAAACGTCAGCTGGTGTCGTTGGACGAATGATCGGCTGTTCGGGATGCCGTCGAACAACCCGACGCCCACGAACGCAACGTTCTTCTTGCTGGCCTTCATCTCTTTGTAGATGCGCTCCCACACGGGGGCTTCACGGTTGCAAGTGGGTCAATGCGCCGCCCAGAACAGCAAGACGACGGGCGTTCCCTTCAATGTGCTCAACCGTACGTTCGGGCCGCTCCCCAGCGCCGGGAGATCGAAGTCGGGGGCCGGCTTCGGGGCTTGGGCGCCGACGCTCGCCGCGAGCACGGCAGACAGCGTCAACGCGGCGACGAGGCCGAGAACGGTCCTGGGGGACTTGGGCATCGATCACGCTCCTCCGCGGCACGGGCCGCGTTCATTCAGCGAATGTGCTGTTCGATCAGCTGGCGGAACTCCGCTTCCGTCGTCGGACCGCGACCCTGGCGGACGACGTTTCCGGCCGCGTCGATCCACGCCGTGTACGGTTGCGAGGTGAACCCGTAAGCGCGCGCGATGTCTCCATTCGCGTCGTAGAGATTCGGGAACGTCAGGGCGTGTCGCGCGACGAATCCGCGGCTGTTCTGCTCGCTGTCCAACAATCCGACGCCGACGAACTCGAACGACTTGTTCTGGGCTTTCAGTTGTTTGTAGGTGCGCTCCCACACGGGGGCTTCACGGTTGCAGACGGGTCAATGGTTCGCCCAGAACAAAAGTACCACCGGCCGCCCGCGCAGCTGGTTCAGGACGACTTCCTCACCGCCGCCCATTGGCCGCTGCCGGAAGTCCGGCGCTTGACGGGGCTGCTGCGCCGACGCGGTGGCAATGAGGATTCCCATCGCCAGCACCGCGCCCGCACCGCTCCAGTGCCGTAGACTCCTTCCCGTAGGTACGAGCCTCCTTCGCAAGTAAGGTCGGGCTCGGCACCGTTCATCGTCCGAGCCCGCCGCGTCGATCGGAAGATTACTTCGCCATCATCATACCCTTCTCCGCTTTCATCAAGGCCGCGTGCGCGTTGGCCGCCTGCGTGCGCGCGGCCGAGAAGGAAGTTGCTTTCCACCCCGCCGTCGCTGCCGCCAGCGCCTTTTTCGTATTCGCGCCGCCGCCGCTCATGTTCGCGCTCATCGCCTCGGGGAGGATGCCGTGTCCTTTGCCTTCGCAGGGGTTGCCGCCCATGGCCTTGAACATGCCGCCGCCGCTGCCCTCGATGCAATTGACGACGTGCTGGAGATGCGTCTTGACGCCGGCGATCGCGTTTGCCGACTTCGCCAGGTTCGCGTGCTGCACGGCGATCTGAACCTGACCGCCGACCATCGCCTTGCCGCTCATCATCTTGTCGCCGGACATCTTCTTGTCGTCCATCATCTTCGCGTCCGGCTTCTTGTCCATCATCTTCTCCGCCGCGCCGCCGGCGGAGCCCGCGCCCAGGAGCATCGACCCCACGACGATCAGCGCGAACAGGGAACGCACGTTCATGCAGCACCCCCACGAGTGTTTGATTCTACGTTCGGCTCGGGTCGTAAGGATGTGATCCGCCTTACGTAAGGCGTTTGTCAGGATTCGGTAAAGCCGTGCCGATCGTGAACCATACGATCGTGCGTTCCCCATCGCTCTTCGCGCCGACCTCGCCGGCATGCGCGGACGCGACTTCGCGCACGATCGCGAGTCCAATGCCGGCCCCGCCGCGATCCCGCGCCCGCGACTTTTCGCCGCGGTAGAACCGCTCGAAGATGAACGGCAGATCCTCGGTTGCGATGCCGGGCCCGCTGTTGGACACTGCGAACCGGGCGCCCGTCCCCTGGTCGGCGACCTCGACCGCGACAGAACCGCCGTCGGGCGTGTGCTTCAATACCTTATCCAGCAGATTGTTCAGCGCGCGCGAGACGATCTCAGCGTCTCCACGGAAGCCGTCCTTCGCGGCGACGCGCAGCGCGATCGGGATCCGCTTGGCGGCGAATTCCGCCGCCAAGCGGCCGGACGAGGCGCGCCGCGATCCCAGCCACGTCGACGGTCGCGAGCCGCGGTCGCGGCACGCGCGCGTCGAACGACGAAAGTTGATGGAGCGCATCGATCAACCGTAAGAGGCGGATCACCTCGTCGTGAAGCAACGCGATCGCCTCCGGATCCGGCGTCACCACCCCGTCCTGCATCGCCTCGAGGTAGCCGCGCAGCGTCGTGAGCGGCGTTCGCAGCTCGTGGACGACGTTGGCGACGAGGTCCTTGCGAAGGTCCTCCAGCGGTTGCAGCGCCGCGCCCATGCGGTTCACGGAATCTGCGAGGGCGCCGACTTCGTCTCGATCGGGCACGACGATGCGGGCGCCGTAGTCGCCGGCGGCAATCCGCTCGGCCATCGCCGTCGTCCCGCGCAAGCGAAGGACGACGCGGCGGAACAGGACGGCGCTCAACAGCAATCCCAGCGCCGCGGCAGCGGCCCCGGCGGTCAGCAGCGCCTGCGTCATCGCGGTCACGAACAGCCGCTGCAGCGGATCGGTTTCGATGTGGAAGTCTTTCGTCAATCGCATGAAGATGCCGTTCGCGAGCTACCCAACCGTCAACTCCGCGGCGCCAGCGGCGACGCCGACGACGAGCAGATTGATGCCGAGCAAACGCCAGAGGAGGATGCGCGCGCGCGATGGACGGGCCGGCGGACGGTTCGCGCTAGGCGGTAACTGACGCCTCGGATCGTTTCGATGAAGCGCGGACGAAACGGATCGTCGCCGAGCTTCTGCCGCAGATTGCCGACGTGCAAGTCGATGACGCGGTCGACGACGTCGGCTTCGTTGTAGGGGTAGAGGTGCTCGAGCAGCGCGTCACGAGTGAACGCTCGGGTCGGCGACTCCAGCAGTGCCCGCAGCAAGCGGAACTCTAGCGGTGTCAGGCGCACTTCCCGCGCGCCGACGGTGACGCGGTGGCGCGCGACGTCCATCTATCTCGAGGTCGTGCACGCGTCGCTGATTGGGGGCCGGCGCCTCGCGTCCGGTGCGCCGGAGAATCGCTTTGACGCGGGCGACGACCTCGCGCGGGCTGAATGGCTTCGTCACGTAGTCGTCCGCGCCCAAGGACAAACCGAGCAACTTGTCGACCTCGTCGACGCGGGCTGTCAGCATCAGGATCGGCACCGGCGATTCGGCGCGCAGGCGGCGGCAAACCTCGACGCAGTCGACCTCCGGCAGCATGAGATCGAGGATGACCAGTCTCGGCGTCCGAGCGGCGAACGCGTCCAACGCCGCCCGCCCGTCGGCGCAGGCATGTACCGCGTACCCTTCGCGCTCCAGATACAGACGCAGCAAGCCGACGATCTTGTCGGCGTCCTCGACGATCAGGATCGTCTCGGTCATCGTCAGGACCCCCGGGACGCGGTTGGCATGGCGGCGCTGTCTGGCAGCGCCGGCGCGCGTCGCTCGCAAACGTGCCTTCTTTGGATCAAGATCGGATAAGATTGCACGTCCCGCCTCCTCGTCCGGCCGCGGCGGCGCGAGACCGTTTGGGACACCGTCGCGGCGAATGAATAGAGCCGACCTATCCGCCGGATAACGTCATTTGATTCGAACGTGTCATGGCCTGTGCTAGCATTTTTCTGAACATCGCGAAAGGCGCCACAGCCTGTTCGGGGCGCCTATTTCCCGATCCGCAGCAGTGTCGTCCCCACGCAGGCATGGAGGCAGATATGTCCGTCAGAGTGAACCACCTGAAGCTTCTCGTGGGAGGAGTTCAGCTCCGGGACGGCGTGACCACGGTGACGGAGGTCCTCGGGAAGATCCTCACGCGCGCGGGCCTGAGCGCCATTGCGCAAGAAAAAGGGTACGCGTCGACGATTTACGGCGCGCACCAATTCGACCCGATGATGATCACCGAGGAACCGGCGATCTCGTTCGGCGACGCCGCCTACGACATCCTCGTCGCCTTGGAATACGATTCCAACCCCGACGCGCCGGAGCAGCCGAACCGCGACACCATCCTGCGGCACGGAGGCGGCGTGAAGCCGGGCGGCATGCTTCTCTACGACTCCTCGACCGGCGTCGTGCCAACCGACGAGCTGGAAGCCCGTGGCGTCCAGATCTTCCCGATTCCGGCGCGCAAGATCGCGCAGGGTGAGATGAAGCGGGAGGTCGTCAAGAACACGATCATGCTCGGGGCGCTGCTGCGGATCCTGCGATTCGACGACGATCTGGCGTACTTCGGCAAGCTGATGGAGGAGCGGTTCGCCCGCCGCGGCCGCGATCTGGTCGATCTGAACTTGACCGCGGCGCAGCGCGGCCGCGCCGCGGTCGACGAGATCTGCGCCGCCAAAGGGTACAAGAGCGGCGTGCGCTTGGAGGCGCGCCCAGCCAAGAAGGCGGTCTACATCTCCGGCAACGAGTGCCTCGGATTCGGCGGCATCGTCGGCGGCGTGCGTTTCTACGCCGGCTATCCGATCACGCCGGCGAGCAGCATCCTCGAGTTCATGGAGCGGTACCTGCCGAAGTACGGTGGGCGCGCGTTGCAGGGTCAGAACGAGCGCGAGAGCATCCGCGCCGCGATCGGTGCGTCGATCGCGGGGGCGCGCACGATGATCGCGAGCTCGGGTCCGGGCATCAGCCTGAAGATCGAGGAGATCGGCGTCATCGGCGTCACCGAGCAGCCCGTGATTATCGTCGACTCTCAGCGCGCCGGACCGTCCACCGGCATGCCGACGCGGCCCGAGCAAGGCGACCTTAACTTGCTGCTCGGCGCCGGCCACGGCGACATTCCCCGGATCATCCTGGCGCCGGCGACGACGGAAGAGTGCTTCACCGTCATGCTGGACGCCTGCGAGTTCCACGACAAGTACCAGTGCCCGATCTTCTTCATGACCGACCTCAACCTGTCCGAGGGCAAGAAGACGGTCCTGGAGAGCGTGTTCGATCAGAAGCCGAAGCTCGACCGAAGCACGCTGCTCAAGGAAGAGGACATCCACGGCAAGGAATACCGGCGCTACGAGATCACGGATTCGGGGATCTCGCCGCGCACGCTGCCCGGCACGCCGGGAGCCATCTCGAAGACGACCGGTACAGAGCACGACGAATCCGGGTTCGTGACCATCCACCCCGTCAAGCGCACGCAGATGATGGAAAAGCGCATGCGCAAGGTGGAGACGTATCTGCGGGAGGACTGGAAGAAGCCGTTCCAGGTCGGCGACACACGCGGCAATCCGGTGATCGTCGGCTGGGGCAATACGCGGCCGGTGCTCGAGGAAGCGCGCGAGATGCTCGTGCAGCGCGGCGTCAAGGCGGCGCTCGTGCACTTCTCCTACATCTATCCATTCGAAAAGGCGTACGTTAGCAAGCTGTTCGAGGACGCCTCGGCGGTGATCGTCGTCGAGCAGAACTACAGCGGTCAGTTCGCGGACTTGCTGCAGCGCGAGCTGCTGATCTCGACGCGGCGCATCGTCAAGTACAACGGCGTTCCGATGCATCCGACGGAGGTCGCCGACGCCGTTCTCGAGGCGATGAAGCGCGAAGGCACGATCGTCCGCATCGGCAGCACCCAACCCATCAAAGTGGAGGTCCTCCGCAATGAGCACGAAGGGGATTAAGCTCTGGGACGAAAACGCGGTTCCGCGGCACCAGATCCAGTGGTGCCCGGGGTGCGGCGACTTCGCGGTGCTCGCCGGCCTCAAGCAGGCGCTGACCGAGCTCGAGATCATGCCGCACGAGCTGATGATGTGCGGCGGCATCGGCTGCAGCGGGCAGATCCGCAACTACCTCAACGGAAATGCGTTCCACGGCACGCACGGGGGCGCGCTCGCCTACGCGCTCGGCGTCAAGATGACGAACCCGGAGCTGAAGGTCATCACGCTCGCCGGCGACGGCGACACGCTGGCGATCGGCGTCGAAAACTTCGTGCACGTCTGCCGCCGCGATCCCGATATGGTGCTGTTGATCATGAACAACGGCGTCTACGGATTGACGAAGGGGCAGAGCTCGCCGACCGGCGGTCTCGGCCAGACGTTCGAGACGTTCAGCGAGGAGAAGCCGCCGATGGTCGATCCGCTGCTGCTGGCGCTGGCGTCGGAGGCGACGTTCGTCGCGCAGTCGTTCTCGGGCGACGTAAAGCACGGAACGAAGGTCCTGGTCGAGGCCTTCCAGCACAAGGGATTCTCGCTCGTCAACGACTTTTCGCCTTGCGTGACGTACAACAAATTCAACACCTACGAATGGTTCCGCGAGCACGTCGCATACGTGCCGGACGATCACGACGTGACGAGCGTCGAGGCGGCGCAAGCGCTTGTCCGAGACTTTGCGCGGCGCGGCAAGGTCCCGCTCGGCGTCATCTACAAGAACCCGCGCCGTCACGAGCCGCACAATCGGCTGCCGATCTGGACCGAGCAACTGGAGAACGTTGATCGCAACGTCGTGCTGGCGTCGTATCGATAACGCGCCAGGGCGCGTCGACGCAGTCGAGAGGGCGGCCAAACGGCCGCCCTCTTTGTTTTTCTCGCGCCGGCGAATGCGAAACAGCCCGCCGTCTCCGCCGCCCTCGTTCTTTGGGGTTCGTTGCGGCAGGGAACGTGTGCGTCCGACGACATGCGGGTATAACGAGCCATCGCCGCGGTTGGGGACGTCGTCACCGCGGACACGACGGCATTCGAAAGGGAAGGCGACGCTCATGGAATTGCGGACGATTCGGCAATACGTGTCCGCGGCGCGAACCGATCCCCGCCTTCGGCGCACGGCGCACCACTACATCGCAGACATGCTCGACGACTACACGCCGGAGACGGTATTCGCTGGCATCCACGGCATTGTGAAACCCATCGGAGACATCGTCGGATTCTTCCGCGCGCACTCGCTGGTCATGGAGCGGCGATTGCTGTTACTGGTCGGCCCGCAAGGATCGGGCAAGAGCACGACGGTGGACAAGATCAAACGCCACATCGAGCGGTATTCGGAGACGGACGCGGGCTTGGCGTTCTCCGTCTAAGGTTGCCCGTTCCATCGACATCCCTTCGACCTCGTGCCGGCGGACGAGCTCGACGCCGAGGGCTTCTATTGGCACGAAGAGGCCGTGCCGTGCCCGATCTGCGATCGTTTGATCCAGCGGCACGGCGGCTGGGCGAACGTGCCCGTCCAGCGGATGTGCCTGTCGGTCCGCCACAAGACGGGCATCGCCAAACACACGCCCACCGACCTTCGTCGTGAGGACATCGCCACGTTCGTCGGCAACATCAACTTCGCGATGCTCAAGGAGCGCGGTCCGACTCACGATCCGCAGGCGTACCACTTTGAAGGCAAGATCATCTGGGCCAACCGCGGCATCGTCGACTGGACGGAGGTATTCAAGAGCCGGCGGCAGTTGCCGTCGCTGCTGCTGGAGCTCATCCAGTCGAAACGGATCGATTTGGCGAACTTTCCGACCGTGCACGTCGACTGAGTCGTCATCGGGCACACGAAACACCCGGAGTACAACGTTTCCCTGTCCGAGGACATCGTGGAGCCGTAGGGGGGCGCATTCACAAGGTCGACTTCCCGTACAACACGGACCTCGAAGGCGAGACGCGGATCGCCGCCGATATCGTCGCCCGCGGCAATCGCATGCGCCGCGAGGAGAAGCACATGCCGCCCGACGTCTCCACGCATACGGCGCGGTACGCCTTGAAGACGCGACAGGAGTCGCTGGGTATGCGCGGCCTTAGCCCGTGCTTCTTCGAGGACGCGATTGTGATCGACTACACGCGCGCCGGCGCCTGCCTCGACCTCGAGGTGGTAACGAACGCGATCGAGGAAACGTTCGATTATCATTCGATCAAGGATCTCGACGTCAAGGATCTGCTGCGCCAGTTCGAAGGGACGAATCTGGAATTCCTCAACGATCGGATCTCGACGCTGATCGATCATCTGATCCCATCGCAGTTCTTCGACTACGGCCAGAACGTCTACCGGAATTGCCTCGACGCGATCGCGCGCTGCCAATTCGCGGACGCGCCCGCCGAAGAAGACCGCGAACTGATCGACGAGGTCGAGAACGTGCTCGTCGAGCGCTGCATAGTCAGCCGGCCGGCGCGGGCGGCGTTCGAGAACGTGCTACTCACTCGCCGCGACGAGATGCAGGCGATGTCCTACACGGAGCACGAGCACCTGCGGGCCACGATCAACGAGGGGTGGGCAACGTTCGTTGAGTGGGAAATTCTGCGCGAAGTCCTGTCGCCGCGCCAGTGGGCGATCGCTTCGGCCGAGTTCGGCAACCGGCCGTTCACGTATGCCCTCGGATACGCGCTGTTTCGCCGGCTGCACGCGCCCGGCGGCTGGCCGCGCGTATTCGACGTACGGCGGGATTACGAAGATATCCGCTTCCTCGACGAATAGCTCGACGACGAGATGGTTCGCCGCCTCGATCTGTTCGTCGGCGACCCGAAGGATCGCTCTCAAGTCGCGGACCCGGCCCAGGTCAAGAACCTCTTCATTCGCCAGAAGATCGCGAAGGGGGAGCCGCCCGTCACCGTCATCGATCCAGAAGCCGACGAGCTGACGCTGGCGCACACGGAGGAAGATCGCACGCTCGATCCGCGCCGCATCCGAGGGTATCTCGCGGCGGTGCACACGATCTGGCGGTGCAGCGTCCGGTTGCGGGCGAACGGGCGCGTCTACGTGCACGACGAAACCGGGTTCTCCACCGTCTGAAGCGCAAGGCCCGGGTGAACTCCCGTCCAGGATTCACGGCCGGGAATCAGCCGTGTAGAATCGGTCCCAAGCACGACTTGGGAGGCCCGCTCTTGATTGCCATGAAGGTGAAGGGCGTCGCGATGGATCACCAGATGAATCCCGTCGTCCTCCTCACCGACACGAACGAGTCGTTGGCGCTGCCGATTTGGGTCGGAAGCTCGGAGGCGCAGGCGATCGCGCTGCAACTTCAAGGGGTTACGCTGCCGCGCCCGATGACGCACGACCTCCTGCGGGACGTGCTCGGAAAGCTTTCCGTGGCCTTGAAGCGGGTCGTCGTCACGGACGTTCGCGATCAGACGTACTACGCTCAGATGTTCCTGCAGGTCAACGGCGACGAGCGCGCCATCGACTCGCGCCCCAGCGACGCGATCGCGCTGGCCCTGCGGATGGACGCGCCGATCTTCGTCGACGAGAAAGTCGCTGGGCATGCGCTCCCGCTAAAGAAATCCGACTACGAAGACGACGCCGAGCAGTTCAAGCGCTTCTTGGAGAACGTCAAGCCCAGCGATTTCGGAATGAGCCAGTAGGAAGCGCGATTAGCCGATCGCCATGCCGCCGGCGACGACGATCGTTTGCCCCGTCATGAACCGGGTGCGTTCGGACGCCGCGAAGCATACGACGGCGGCCATCTCCTCGGAGCTGGCGAACCGCCCCATCGGGATGGTCGACTCCACCTGCGCCCGGCTCGCCGGAGTTCGATGGGCGTGCGCCGGCGTTTCCGTGTACCCCGGCGCGACCGCGTTCACGCGCACGCGCGGCGCGTACGCGAGCGCCAGCGACTTCGTCAGCATTGTCACCGCTGCTTTGCTGGCGGCGTAGTGGGGCGCGTCGGCGGCGGCCATCACGCCGCGCATCGACGAAACGTTGACGATGACGCCGCCGCTCGGCATCCGGGCGGCGGCGGCGCGGCTCAGGAAGAACGGCCCCTTGACGTGCACATCCATCTGTTCGTCCCAGACCTCCTCGGTGATCGCGTCCAGCGGCGTCCGGTCGACGACGCCGGCGTTGTTGACGACGATGTCGACGGCGTCCCAGAGCCGGAAGACGTTGTCGACGAGCTGAACGCACGCGTCCGGGCGGCGGACATCGGCGGCGAAGGTCCGGGCTCGTCCGCCGGCGGCGCGGATCGTCTCGCAGACTCGCTCGGCCCCGGCGCGGTTGCGCGCGTAGTGCACGGCGACGGCGGCGCCGCGGCCCGCGAGCGCGGTGGCGACGGCGGCCCCGATCCCGCTGGAAGCGCCGGTCACGATGGCGACTTTATTCGCGAATTCCATGCGCGAAGTCTTCGCAGGACGACGGCGTTCACCCTGCCCGCGAGCCCCAGCGTCCATTTGCCGCCGGCGCACCCGTCGCGCCGGCACACGGTATGCTGACCACGTGGGCATGATGCAAGCGCAGCCCCGCGCCGCGCGCCGCGCTCGTCCGCCCGCCTACGTCGCGGCTTCCGCCTTGGTCGCCACAGTCTTCCTCCTCCTGGCCGCGCCGGTCTTCGCGCAGCAGAAGTCCTACGACCACCCGCTCATCGAGCAGAAGATCCGGCTCCTGGCGGACGGCGACGCCCTGGTAAACGATGTCCGTACGTACCGTTTCACGGGGTCGTTCTCCCGCGCCGATCTGCGGCTCCGCGCGACCGGCAAATACGGCTCGTACGACATCGAGTACCTCGGCGTGCACGACGCGGCGACGAATGCGCCCGTGCCCTACGAAACGGCCCGCGACGGCAATGAGCGGATCCTGCGCTGGACCTATCGTGCCGCCGACGAGACGAAGCGCTTCGCGATCCGATACCGGATTCG
>Ga0194132_10008271_pt1 | contig 14968 bp, 17 predicted proteins | sample TA2KigOf80mmetaG_FD_148612 | JGI IMG/M metagenome (GOLD analysis project Ga0194132, IMG submission 148612) | Freshwater microbial communities from Lake Tanganyika, Tanzania - TA2015054 Kigoma Offshore 80m | ecosystem: Environmental > Aquatic > Freshwater > Lake | place: Tanzania: Lake... | reverse complement strand
ATGATCATGTACTTGTTAGCTAAGATCTACATTGAGAATAGGGGAATGAAAACACAATTGCCTGGAATAGAACAGTTTATTGATGACTGGGCTAATTTAGTGCCTCCTAAGTAGTTTTATATATAATAGAGCTTAGTAAGTTTATGGTTTCTGTGGGGAGAATTATTGGTGGAGTCTTCTTTATTTTATTGGCTTTATTTTTCGGAGGACTATCTTTATTATGGTTGATGTTAGGAGGATTTGGAGTGTATAAGATTATTCCTCTTGCGATTTTGGGGCTTATTGTTCTAGGGCTAATCAAAGTGTTCTCTAATGGAGAAATCAAAAAGGATTATAAAGGCCAAAAACCTAGGGAACCTATGAAAGTACAATCTATTTTCTATTTAGTAGGAGTGATTTTCATTTTTGCTTCTGTTTGGTACTTTGCACGCGAGTATATTGCTCAATTCCCTAACAGTATTAAATTAATATTACTGGTCGTTTCGACAATAGTTATTTTTATAATTGCTGAATTCATGAGAGGTGCTGATAAATAAATGGCATACGGTGAATGGTATCCGGTGGTTGGGTGGCTTGTTTTCATAGTAGGACTTGTTACCTCTATAGTTATGTTTTCAAACACTAAGAAACTTTATCATGTGTTCTATGTAGCATCGATATCATTATACATATTTACTGCAGCATTTTATATGGATGTTTTTAATCTAACCAAGGGTGGAATACTGACTGTTTTAGTAATATCTGCAGTATTATTCATGGTCCTTGGATGGTATTTCTCTAGAATATTCTCAAGTGAAAATAGAAGATGAAAAATACAATCCTTGCAATTATACTTGTTTTAGCGATAATTTTTGCTGTTGCAGCAGTTATATTTTATAATGTTCAAGACTATGAATATAGCCTCGATTTAGAGGAAACAATTTCTACTGATAAAATATTTGTAAAACTTTCTCCTGAAGCACAACTTTACAATGCTTTCGGAGGCTTAATAAATAATTCCATTGCCCCTCCTAAACGAAACATGCAGTCATTCTCCACTACTCTTGGAAAAATGACTTTTGAAAATAAAGGGGCGTTATCCCGTGTTGTAGAAATTCCTCGTTTAGTGGCTTGTCTTGATTTGGGAGAAACAGCTATTTTCTCTTCAACCAATACTATTCCCACCTATTCTTCTGAGGTAACTGCTTACTGGACCGTTTACACAACTAATGAGCCTAATTTTAATAATCTATATCCAAACGTTCCTCAAATTTATTCTAATGAGGTAGTTAATGAAATCTACCCTCAATACAACTATGCTCGATATGGCAATCAACCAGCAGTTGAAGTCAAAAAAGGAGATAAATTGACATATTATATTTCATTAAGAGACTCTTATCTGTATATAGAAGGGAATAATTCGAAGATTTTTAAAAATGCTGAAATTAGGGTTTATGAGATTCCTATGAAATTCCCTAATCCATTATCTGATGGAGCAAATTATGACATTTTTGCATATAATCCCACATGCAATGTTCTTTCTAAAGATTTTGAGCCATTAAAAACAATTAAAGTAGTTTAGCTCTCTTTGAAAAAGTTTTAGTATTATTTATTAAAGCGTAGAAATAGATAAGTTTATGCAAATTTATCAGAAAAAAATCACTTATTTTATTTTAATTGCTCTTGTGTATATTTTATTTCTTTTTTTATCTATAAATAAAAGTGGTCAGGATGGTTTATTAATTAATGATGTAAGTAGGTTAAATCCCACTTATGTGAAAGAAATAGTATTTAATAGTGAAATAGAAGGAATAAGAGAAACATTAAAAATTGCCAGGGAACAAAACCTAAATGTCTCTATTGCAGGAAAGCGCCACAGTATGGGAGGACATGCATTTTATCCTGGAGCTGTAGTCTTAGATATGACCTCTTTTAATAAAATATTGAGCATAAATACTACTGAAAAAACAGTTACAGTTCAAAGCGGAGCAACTTGGAAAGATGTAATAGAAGCTGTTAATCATTATAATTTGTCTGTCAGAGTAATGCAGGCATATAATGGATTTACTGTAGGCGGATCTCTAAGTGTTAATGTTCATGAAAGCGATCCAAACTACGGACAATTAATTGAAACTGTGAAGTCATTTAGATTGCTTCTTTCCAATGGAACAATTTTAAATGTAGACCGAAAAGAAAATTCCGAGTTATTTGGATTAGTTATTGGAGGATATGGATTATTTGGAGTGATTTTAGATGTTGATTTACTTTTGACAGATAATAAGATATATGAAAAAAGAGAGATAGTGATTGACTATAGAGATTACAATGAATTCTTTTTTGAAACTAAGAAAAACCAAAATATAGGCAGTTTATTCGCACGCCTATCGATTGCAAAAGATGATTCATTGCTTAAAGATATGGTTGTTACAGTATATGAAGTATCTAATGAAAAAAATGAGACTTATTTTATTTTAGAAAATAGTTCAAGTGGTTTTGTTAAAAAATTTGTATTTGGATTGTCTAGAAAATATGATTGGGGGAAAAAACTAAGATGGTATTTACAAAAAGAGAAAAGTGACTTGACTGACCCTCCAATTATATCTCGAAATAATTTAATGAATGGAGATTTAAGATTCTTGGACTACCATTCTTCTAGAAAGACAGACATATTACAAGAATACTTTATTCCAGTAAATTATTTATCGGAGTTCATTGATGATTTACGTGAGGTTAATCAAAGAGAAGACCTTAATCTGCTTAGTGCAACAATACGTTACTTGCCTGCAAATAATGAATCTTTATTATCTTATAGCTTGGAAGAATCATTTGGAATAGTTTTATACTTTAACGTTGGTTTAAGTGAAAAGAAACAAAAAAAAGTAGAAATGTGGACGAGGGAATTAACTGATAAAGCTCTTGAATATAATGGAACTTATTATTTACCTTACAAATTATATGCTTCAAGTGAACAAATTAGACTGGCATATCCTAAGCTAGATGAATTCTTTGAAAAGAAAAAACAATATGATTATGATGAAATATTTATGAATAATTTTTATGCAACTTATAAAGAAACAGAATAATTATATTAAATCTCTGCTTGTATCTCAAAGCGTAACTTTGTTTGGAACAGGGCTAGTTTTCCCTTTCTATATTTTATTTATTAAAGAAGCAGGAGCAAATTTTACAGAATTTGGAATAGCTTACGCCTTATTCTCCTTAAGTTCTGCTTTAGTCCATAAACTAATTGGGCAGTGGTCTGATAAATTTGGAAGAAAAGTATTTTTACTGATAAATAGTTTTGGAACAGCAATATTATTTCTTCTTTTTCCGATAGCTTCGGAATTATGGCACGTGTATGTGTTACAAATAGTTCTTGGAGTATTTGGAGCAATGCATAAGACCAGCGAGAAAGCGATTGTTGCTGATTTTACAGATGGGAAAGAAAGAGGAAAGATAATTGGAAAATATCATGGATGGATAGCTATCTTTTCTGCTCTTGCGGTAATAATAGGAAGCTATATTTCTGACCTATTTAAGTTATCAGTTATTTTCTATATAGGCTCAATTATTTTATTTGTAAGTGGAATATTAGTTATTTTTCTAAAAGAAAATATATCTTTTATTAAATAATCTTATTTTTATACTCTAAAAGATATATTTTATTTTGATGGAGCATTTTATTGAATCCCAACAACTTACTCCTGAAATCATATTTGACATATTTTCTCGCGCTGATGAATTTAGAAAGGATAAAATTTATGATCCTATTTTGAGGGGCAAAGTTTTAGCTACTCTTTTTTATGAGCCTTCAACAAGAACTCGCCTCAGTTTTGAAACTGCTATGCTTCGTTTAGGGGGAAGTGTTGTTACAACTGAAAATGCTCGCGAATTTTCTAGTGCTGTGAAAGGAGAAACATTACAAGATTCTATTCGCGTTGTATCAAATTATGCTGATTGTATTGTAATGAGGCATTATGAAGAAGGAATGGCTAAAATTGCTTCTGAAATAAGCAAGGTTCCAGTAATAAATGCAGGAGATGGCAAAGGACAACATCCTACTCAAGCATTACTTGATTTGTATACTATTTGGAAAGAAACTGGGAGACTTACTAACTTGAAGATTGCTATTGTTGGAGATTTGGCTTCTGGAAGAACTGCACGTTCTTTATGCTACCTTTTAGGCAAATTTCCTGGGAATGAAATAATATTTTTATCTCCTGAACACTTAAAGATGAAACAAGATATCAAAGAATATCTTTCTCGCCATGGAGTTTCATATAGGGAGGAAAAAAACTTGGATGAAGTTTTACCTAATGTAGATATTGTTTATATGACAAGAATCCAGAAAGAAAGAATTACTCTTGATGAATATAACTCTGCACGTGGAAAATATACCATTAATCAAAACAATTTTAATTTACTTAATAAAAACGCTAGAATTTTACATCCTCTTCCAAAGATAGACGAAATTGTTTTACCTCTTGAAACTGAAGAAAAAGATGATCGGGTAGCTTATTTTCGGCAAGCCGAAAACGGTTTGTATATTAGAATGGCTTTGCTTGTGCATTTAATGATGTAACTAAAATTATTCAAATAATTCAAGATATGTTCCTAAAAGCTGTAGATAACTTAAAGTAGTCGGATTTTGTGAGGCTATAGACATTAAACCATGAAGTTCTGCTCTGTAATCTTTTGCCTCTTCTAGTTGTAAAGACTCATCTAGTCCGAGAAAACTTTGTGAAGTTAAATAATCTAGCGCTCTAACTGCTTGTTCGCGTACATCTAATGAGCCTGAAAACCTAAATCTTGAATCTCGAGTCATGGGGTTTTGTGAGAAAAATTTCATTTATAAAACTATATCTTTTAATAATCCTAGAAGCTTTTATTCAAAGTTAATTGAAGATAACATGCATAAACCTTGCTTAAACCTGAACGCAATGTTTATATACTATATTTTGGAACACATGTCATTAAGATGGAACACGTCGTGAGTGTCTTACGTTATATAGTCGAGGTTCATCTCTCGGCAATTGCAAAGTAAGATATGATGTATGCAATCGGTTAATTAGTATTTCAAACAAATGCTTTATTTTTTGGAGCGAGTGCGAACGAACATTTTGTAAAAAAGATGTTCAATATTTTTCATAATAATAATTAATGCAATCTTGCCAGTGCATACGAGATCGATAAGATTTTCAAAACTCAAATTTCAACTTACAAGAAGAAATTTGAGACCTAGAAAACATCAGTTTTCTAGTTCATAAAAATTCTAACGAATTTTTAGAAATCCAGTTGATCCCGCTGGCGGTTGCGGCTATCTGGTTTGACTTAGACATGCAAGTCTTCCGAAAGGAGGCGAACTGCTCAGTAACACGTAGATAACCTGCCCTATTGCCCTTGATACCCTCGGGAAACTGAGACTAAGAAAGGATAGGCGCCGACTACTGGAATGTGTTGGCGCTCAAAATTTGCAATAGATTGGGTCTGCGGTGGATTAGGTTGTTGGCGGGGTAAAGGCCCACCAAGCCGATGATCCATACGGGCTTTTAGCGAAGGGGCCCGGAGAGGGAGTCTGAGACACTACTCCCAGCCCTACGGGGTGCAGCAGTCGGGTATTTTCTGCAATGTACGAAAGTATGACAGGGCGAGCCAGAGTGATTCTCTATATTTGAGAATCTTTTGTGACATGTAAATAGTGTTACGAATAAGGACCGGGCAAGACTGGTGCCAGTCGCCGCGGTAATCCCAGCGGTCCAAGTCGCAACCACAATTATTGGGTCTAAAACATCCGTAGCTTGCTTAGAAAGTCTCTTGTGAAATCCGGCCTCTTAAGGGTCGAAGAGCAAGAGATACTTCTTGGCTAGAGACCGGGAGAGGTAAGAAGTATGGTCGGGGTACCGGTAAAATGGGTTGATCCCGTCTAGACTAACAACAGCGAAGGCATCTTACCAGCACGGATCTGACAGTAAGGGATGAAGGCTAGGGGCGCAAAAGGGATTAGATACCCCTGTAGTCCTAGCAGTAAACACTGCACACTAAACATTGGGGCCTCTTCGAGAGGTTTCAGTGCTGTAGCGAAGGCGTAGAGTGTGCTACCTGGGAAGTATAGTCGCAAGACCGAAACTTAAAGGAATAGGCGGGGGAGTACTACAACGAGTGACGCGTACGGTTCAATTAGATTCTACACCGTGAACCTCACCAGAGCCGACAGCAGAATGAAGGTCAGTCTGAAGGGCTTACCTGACACGCTGAGAGGAGATGCATGGCCGACGTCAGCCTGTGTCGTGAGATGACCTGTTAAATCAGGTAACAGGCGAGACCCATATGTATATTTAATTTTCAATATACAGACTGCCTTGGCAACAAGGAGGAAGGTGTGGGCTACGTTAGGTGAGTACGTCCCAAATGCTCTGGGCTACACGCGCGCGGCAATGCTGCACTCAAAGGGTCGCAACGCCGAAAGGCGAAGCTAATCTCATAAACTGCAGCTTAGTTCAGATTGGGGGTTGCAACTCACCCCCATGACGCTGGAATTCGTAGTAATCGGGCGTTAGCAACACCCGGTGAATATGTCAATGCTCCTTGCACTCACCGAAATAAATGTGCTTGGCAGCTTATTTTTCTAGAAAGTGAAAATCTTTCAGTTATCTTTCAACCAAATGTGCAGAAAGATAATTTAGCCAACAACGCAGGCGTAATTTGGTAACAAATACGCTGGAGGGCGTGAGGCAAAATTCAGCCAGTAACCTGTAAGGGTTTCCACAACGATATCTACAACGGGTCGGTGGTAGATAGAAGTTAATAGGGACGAGACTTGGATGAATGAAACAGAATTGTAAGTGACCCAAGGAGATCCTAACTACTTTAGAATTAAAAACAAAGTATATTAGGAAGTCAGCTTAGTTCATAGTACCTTAAAGGGAAGGAACTAAACCTTAATGCTAAATCCGGAATATGTAATTGGCTTAGTAGATGGTGAAGGATCATTTTACGTTAGAGTAAATGAAGATCCTAAACGAAGAAATAAGACTGAGTTTAAATTCAGTGTTAAACTTCGACACCATGATAAAGAGATTCTTGATAATCTAAAACAATTTTTTAATTGTGGCAATGTATATCTACAAAAAGATTCGAGGCCCAATCATACAGATTGTTACAGATTTGAAGTTAATAAGAAAGAAGATATTTTTAACAAAATAATTCCTTTTTTTGAAAAGAATCCTCCTAAGATACAAAGCCGAAAGAGAGATTTTGAATTGTTTAAGCAAATTTCAAAGTTATCTCAAGAAAGTATTCTTGATAAAGAGAAAATTAAATCTCTAAAAAAAGAAATGCATTGGGGGCTCGCAGTATACGGGAAATCCGTTCGTACTGTGGGGAACCAGTAACTCTAAGACGAAATAGAGTGAAAAGGAAATGCCCGTCAAACCAACCGAGTTATGCATTGATGAGGCCCGTTAGGGACGAGTCTTTGTATGTCGAGGTAGGTTAAGTCGTCACAAGGTATCCGTAGGGGAACCTGCGGATGGATCACCTCCTAAATTTATTACAAATTGATTAAAGTTATATTGATTACTGGTTTGCCGATTGCGTACTGACGTGTTCTATCTTTATTTTTTTAGATAGTTTTATAAAAGATTGTTTTTGATATTTTTCATGGTAAGACGAAATGGAAACCATTTAGAAACTGTAACGTCTGAAGGCATTTATTCTTTTAGAATGGTTCCTCATGTAGATGGAGGGTTTGATATTTCAGGAGATAACTATAGAGTAGATTGGGAAATTAGGCCTCAAGAATTATCAGACATTCCGCGGCCCATTAGACTTAAAATGTTTAATGAAGCAATATTGGCTGGACAAGAATTTAAAAGAAGATACAGTGTAAAATCGACTGTTATTTATGTTAGTGCTAGTGATTTCTCAAATCTTGTTCGTACTGTAGCAGAATAATTTTTAAATAACAATCTGCATTAAAATTTATGGAAAAGAGGAAACATGTTTTCTGGGAGCTGATGCTTATTATTGGCTCTGTATTTGTTTTCAGAAGCCTTTGGATTTTGATGGATAGAATTGATCTTTTTAATTCTGGAAAGAGCCTTATCATATTCTTCTTTGTAGGAGTTGTGCTTACAGGTATAGGGTTTTACAAGATAGTACATTCCGACAAGGGCTGGGGAAAAAGACATTAGCTTTCTAGATGCTTTTTGCATGCAATTAGTTTGATTTCATATTTATTCTTTATTTTTTCTACAATACTGACGCAGGTATTTCCATATTTATGACTATAATCTTTGACAATTTTTCCGCCTTCTTCTTTACTTCCTGTTGTGAGTGCTAATAAAGTCAAACAAACAGAACCATGAGCAACTATAATCGCATTTTTACCAAATTTCTCTATTTCTTTAAAGGATTCACTACATCTTGAGATAAAATCTTTTAGAGATTCATCATTAATATCATCTATGAGTCTAGAGTCATATTTAATCTCAACATTATGAAACTTGTTTATTTCTTGCGCTGTTTCTTTTGCTCTTTGTAATGTAGAACAAAAAATAATTTCTATTTTTTCATTTTTTAATCTTTCTGCAACAGCCCTTGCTTGAATTAATCCCTTTTCTGTTATGGGGGTATCTGACCATTCATCTTTGTTAGCCTGGCTCATATTTTTAGAATTGGCTAAAGATTCTGCGTGCCTTACAATTATTAGATTCATGAATGTGAAATGGACTCGCCGAGGATCGAACTCGGGACCCCCCGGTGCAAGCGGGGCGTTTTACCACTAGACTACGAGCCCATAATTTAGATGATAAAAAGATGATTTTTAAGTCTATCTAAAATATGAAATCTTACCTGTGAGACTTTTTATTTTCAAGCATTATATACTCGAGTAAACGTTCTACACCTTCATTTACCTCATCTAAATAAGCCATTGCAAGACCCCATCTAAAAGTTGCTATCTGATGAGATTCCCTACGCTCTTGTAATGTTGAAGGTGTTTTTCGCTCATCATTTTTAAAAATCAATTCTACAACAGGATGTAACCTGTAACTTCCAAGTGACGCTTCGTAATCTACCATTGTTCTAATATTTTTGAATGGTTTTTAAACCTTGACATTTTCATTTTTTTAGAATAATTTTAAATATGATTGTTACTTACTTTTATCATGAGTAAAACTCAAACAGGGTTAACTTTTATTGCTCTTTTTTCTTTAGGAGTTACGGGTATACTTAATTATCAAAGTAAAGGTCTGGATTTGGCCGCGAGACTATATGGTAAAGCAGCTGGAAATGATGGTGTGCTGCAAATCGAAGAGAAGGGAAGATTATTATCAGGTCTTGGGCTTGATGCAAAAATTGCTGATGAAGGATCTCTTTTAATAAGACCTTCGGAAAAAAGTGAAAGATTAGATTTGTATATTGTTAGAGGAAGTTCTTCAGAGTCAGCATATAGAAAAATTGGAGAAGTAGAATTTAAAATTGCTGAAAGATATTTGTTGAATGACGAATAATTTCTCGAAAACTTTATGGCGAAAGCTTTTTAAAGACATTATCGCTGGAGTTGTTTAGATGTTACGCTACCAAAGATTACACTTACTTGCCGGAGAGTTAGTCGACGGTATTTAAGATAACTTTCTAGCGCATCATCACTCATAGGGTGCGCAATCATTGGTTGCGTTATCTTGCAGAGTTGATATTCAATGACGCGCGTACGCAGGAAAACACAGAAAATAAGAGAAATTTTATTTTCTGTGCGATCGACATGCTGACTGATAAAGGAAGCATGATCGACGCAAGCAAATCTAATTCCTAATAGGAAAAATTTGTGAGTTTAGAAGAATACTACAACGTATTTTTTATATAAAATTCTGATTGAAACTGAAAAATTTCGACACAATTAATTTTGTGTTTTACTATGCTAGTTAACGGATAGCTTGGCTTGAATTGTTATGAAGGACGCGGCAAGCTGCGATAAGCTTTGGGGAAGTGCATGCGACTTTTGATCCAAAGATCTCCGAATATGACAACAGACACTTTTAGTGTATGCCGAGAGGCAAATGAAACGCAGGGAATTGAAACATCTTAGTACCTGCAGGAAAAGAAAGAATTATCGATTCCCTTAGTAGTGGCGAACGAAAAGGGAAGAGGGCAAACCGAATCTCCTTTTGAAAAGAAGGCAGAGATGTGGTGGAGATACATGGCTGCGATACCGAGCAAGAGTCCTCTGGAACGAGGCGCCTTAGAGGGTGATAGCCCCGTATGTGAAGGTATTATGTCGTGCTCCGAAAGAGTAGGGCTCCTTGGATAAGGAGTCTGAATACCGGTGGATTAACACCGAACCCTAAATATAGATTCAAGTCCGATAGAGAACTTAGTACCGCGAGGGAAAGCTGAAAAGTACCCTTAACCGGGTGTGAAAAGACTTGAAATTGACTAGCGACAGCTGGTTACGGCTTTTAGGAGTCGTAACGTACGTTTTGAAAAACGAGCCAAGGAGTTTTACTAAGTGGCAAGGTTAGCGAAAGCGAGCCATAGCGAAAGCGAGTCTGAAAGGGCGCGAGTCACTTGGTAAATACCCGAAGCCGGATGATTTACTCGTGAGCAGGCCGAAGTTCTCCGAAAGGGGGATGGAGGGCCGAAGTGGTGTTATGTGCATGTACTCATATGACTTACGAGTAGGGGTGAAAAGCCTATCTAATTCGGCGATGGCTGGTTCCTGTCGAAATATGCCTCAGTATAGTCTCGCGCAGTTATGGTGGCGGGGTAAAGTACGGATATGGTCCGCAGGGTCGAAAGATCACGGGACTCTTTCCAACTCTAAACCTGTCATCGACGTAACGCGGGAATGGGGGCCGGTGCGTAAGGTACCGTTCCGAGACCCGAACAAGGGAGACTGGAGTTAAGGTCCCAAAATGTATGTTAAGTGTATCAAAAGGAGTCTTGATCCTGAGACAGTGGGGATGTAGGCTTAGAAGCAGCCACCATTTAAAGAAAGCGTAATAGCTCACCCATCGAGGCTCGAGGCCCTGAAAATGGACGGGGCTAAACATACTACCGATACTCCAGAGGCGCTCTGTATGAGCGTTCTGGTAGGCAGGCGTCTATGTTGCGTAGAAGTATTTCCGTGAGGAGATATGGAGCGACATGGAATGCAGATCTTGGTGCTAGTAAGATCAGATTGTCCTGAGAACGGACAGCGCCGTAAGAGCAAGGTTTCCTTGGCACTATCGATTAACCAAGGGTTAGTCGGCACCTAAGTCACCCCTTAGCTGGAGGTGGCGAATGGGAATCCGGTTAATATTCCGGAACACAACCTTCTTTGACATAGAATAACTTGGGGATATGCTGGTACTCGAGAGAGTGCTTTGCAAGAGAAATTAATGGATCGTTATGATACGAAGTTAATCAAACTTGCAAGCGAAAGCAGCAGAGTCCTTGAGTCCATGAAAAAATTTATGTCGTGTGGGGAGGTTGGGCCGTACCAAGAATCGACACTGATGCTCTGGCTGAGTAGGCTAAGGCGTGCAAGGGATACGTTGGGTAAGGGAACTCGGCATATTGGCCCTTTAGCTTCGGTATAAGGGGTGTCTATAATCGTCTTTGACATTAGAAGGCGATGGTAGATCTCAGTAACAAGGACTGTCCGACTGTTTATCAAAAACGTAGCTGGTTGCTAATCTGAAAAGATGTGTATAACCGGTGAGATCTGCCCAGTGGCGGTGTTTCAAAGCTCGGTTCAACGGGCCTAAGACCCGCTAAACGGCGGGCCTAACTATGAGGCTCTTAAGGTAGCGTAATGCCTTGTCGTCTGAATGGCGACGTGCATGAATGGTTTAACGAGATAGTCACTGTCCCTACCCAATACCTTCTGAACTCACTTACCGGTGAAAATGCCGGTGACTCCTTGTGGGAAGCGGAGACCTTGTGGACCTTTACTGCAACTTGTTGCTGTACCATTATGGTGAATGCATAGAATAAGTAGGAGCGTCGAAACTCGTTTTTAGGAACGATGGAGCACAATATGTAATACTACTCATTTGTTGTCATGGTGCTCACCTCGCGAGAGGGACACCAGCAGGCGGGCAGTTTGGCTGGGGCGGCACCCTGTCGAAAAGATATCGATAGGGCCTAACGACAAGCTCATTCGGGTTGGAAATCTGAAGTTGAGTGCGAAGGCAAAAGCTTGTCTGACTGTATTCCGAACGGCAAGGGATGCAGAGATGAAAGTCGGGCTTAGCGACCCCACGTAGTTTCTTAATAGGACTCGTGTGTGACAGAAAAGGTACCCCAAGGATAACAGGCTTGTCGCGCCCGATAGTCCATATTGACGGCGCGGTTTGGTACATCGCTGTCGGCTCTTCCTATCCTGGTTGTGCACAGGCAGCCAAGGGTGTCGGAGTTCACGCATTAAAAGGGATCGTTAGCTGGGTTAAGAACGTCAAAAACGCTAACGCAAAATAATTCCCGTACCAAAAATTAATTGTTATTGAGAGAAACTCACTTCAGAAATGAAGAACTGTTAAAAAGAGTTATCAAAATAATTACTAAATTTATTTACCGCATACTATCAAAATACGGCGTTGCATTCAAGCGATTGAATGAAAAATAGAATCAGCTCATATCGGTGAAGTCTTTCTCGCAACAGAGAATGATAATCCCGAGGGAAGTTTTACTCATGAAGTAAAACCCCGTAGAGACTTTAGTTTTTTTGAAATAAATAGGCATCGTCAATGCTGACAAAACTAGGAATTATTCGATCTGGATTGATCTCCAGGAAAAACTTAAGTGTTTAGAATAGTTAAGACGCTGATCGCTCATTAATTTGAGATGAAGGTATAGTCCATACTAATCGAAGAAATTAAGATTAGAGTATATACGTGAGACAGTTTGTATGATATCTGCAAGGAGCGTTGTTGTTTGAGTGGAACGAGGATTTAGTACGAGAGGAACGATCCTCGGATGCCTCTGGTAAACGGTTGTTATGAAGCAGGCCGTGTAGCTACGCATTGTTTGGATAAGTGCTGAAAGCATCTAAGCACGAAGCCATCCGCAAGACGAAACAACTAAGGCCGTCATAGAAGATGACGTTGATAGAGCTGGTGTGTACGCCCTAAGGCAACGAGGGGTTCAGCATACAGCTACTAATAGCCTCAAATGAATTTGTTTAGAAGTAAATCAGAATTTTAGTAGACTCACAAATTTTTGCTTAATATTTCCTGCGTACGCGCGTCTATGATTTTTTAGTAGACTTTAAATATTGATGATTTTTTATTCAATTATGAGAGGATATTCAAATAAATCTATCATAAGCATAAGTCTTGGGATACTGTCCCTATGGTTACTTTGGATAGTTATTATTAGTGTCCCTTTAGCAATTCTTGCAGTAATATTTGGTTTTATTGCACTAAAAGAAATTAGAAAAAGTAAAAATAAAATAGAAGGGAGAACATTAGCTATTATTGGTTTAGTTACTGGAATAATTTCGCTTTTAAATTATATTCTTATATTTTTAATATAATTATTTCTTATCTGATTTTATAAAATAGAAAATTGTATAAAATAGAGCTAAAATTATTCCTATTATGAGAAAAGTTGTTGTGTAAAATCCTTGATATTTCCTCGTTAAAGCGTAGCCTACGCTGATTATTCCCCCTAAACTTAAGAATAATCCTAGAAATCTATTGCTTGCCATGATGAACCTTGTCCAAATTAAATATAATGTAAGAACTATTCCAGATATTGCTCCAAACATTATTTGAGTTAATCCGAATGTTGCATCTGTTTTTGTACTTAAAAAATAGAGAAATAATTCGCAAATTAATATAAATAATACCCCTGAGATTACAGTTAACTTATCAAGTGCAAAAGTCTTAGAGTTATCTAGATCCTCGTCTTCTTCATAATCATCTCTTTTTACCATGGTTTTTTTTGTTTTGTAGTTTTATATATCTTTAGAAGATAATCTTATTTGCTTTCTGTATTTTATCCAAGAGTATATTGCATATAGAGAAGAACCAAATATTCCGAATGACAGGTCAATTATAGTGTCGCTAAGTGGATCTAAAATCAAATTGAACTTATCTAATCCAGTTATATCTCTTAAATAAACTCCTTGCAACTTCCAATTAAAAAATGAATCTAATACAAATTCTAAAATCTCGAAAATTCCTAAAAATGCGATGACTGATAAAACTGTGAAAGTTAACTTCCATTTTATTGCTAATTTTAGTTTGTTAACCATGAAGAACATTATAGAACATAAAGGTATTGGAATGATGAAGTGCTGGATTTTATCATAAGTAGGGTAAACAAAATAAAAAGAGCTCATCATTATCGTGATAACACCTATTATAATAATAAAAACATAATGCTTTATTTTTAATCTGATATCGAAGAGATGGTCTGTTATATAAGAAGCTAAAAGAATCCCAATAAATGTTGAATATCTTAAAGTTATTGAAGAAGAATCCTTGAATAGATAAATTGCGACTAGAAGCAAAACAGTTATTATTCCTACAATAAGTCTTTTGTGTTTGTAGGCTTTTTGAATTTCTTCGCGTATTTTTCTTTTTATTCTTTCCTTTCTGGATTTTTTTTTCATTGTTAGATTAAAGATACAATAGCTTTAAATATAGTTCTTTTCGCTCATTTATGTGAGTCGGGCAGCTAACTTACGAAGGTGTCTTTCGATAGACAAGAATTTTTATGAATTCTCCTTTGAGGAAGGTCCGGACATCATTAAACATGACTTCCTGAAAGGGAAGCAGTCGCGAGGCTGAGCTCCGCAACAGAAACGAACCAACCTTTTAATTAAGGGAACGGATGAAACGCACTAATTGTGCATAGCACAATGGTGACTCCAACTCTCACGAGTTGAAGTGGCGCCTTCATGGATGCAACCGCCGAAGCCGCGGGCTTAGAAAGATGTTAGCGCACACAGTTTGTCGCAAGACGATGTTTGACAAAATCTGGCCTATGCCTGACTCAC
>Ga0194132_10008269_pt1 | contig 14970 bp, 17 predicted proteins | sample TA2KigOf80mmetaG_FD_148612 | JGI IMG/M metagenome (GOLD analysis project Ga0194132, IMG submission 148612) | Freshwater microbial communities from Lake Tanganyika, Tanzania - TA2015054 Kigoma Offshore 80m | ecosystem: Environmental > Aquatic > Freshwater > Lake | place: Tanzania: Lake... | reverse complement strand
GAAAGATCCGGCAGGATTACGTCAACGCGATGGCGGTTGATGAGGAAGACGACGAGCCCGACGACGATGACGATGACGACGAGTCCTGATCAACGACGGGCGGTGCAGGGTTATTGACCGTGCCCGGCTCTGGTTGCGGTCCGAGGGCCTAGAGTCGCTGTTCGTGCGTGAATACCTGACGGGGGCGCGCTACAACGCGACGGAGGCGTACGTGCGCGTCTTCGGCTGCACGCGGGCCTCGGCGCTTCGCGCCCGTCCGACCGACGACTTCATTTTCAACGAGCGGCAACAAACTGAGGCCGCTAATACGGCCTATCGTCTCAATGCTTGGGTTTGATTATCGTAAACGTGTTAACAAACTCTTAGAGATTGTCACTGCGAAATTACGTGCAACAGGCAGTGATGAAGAGCCTGAGGCGCATTTGTAGTAGGGTTTTACTTCATCTAAATTGCGGGCGTATCGCAGGAAGGAAGATTATATGGGCAAGAAGGTCAAAGCCGGATTTAGGACGTGGCAGGATCCATATCGGGTTAAGTGGCACACCAAGCGTGCGCCACTTGAAAAGCACAAGCCCTCACTCTACGCCGTCTCATTTTATGACGCGGCAACAGAAGAAGATGTAGAGCTAATACCAGTTGCGCAGGAGCTTGAATGGACCGTGCTCAAGGTCTCGGGCATTAAAGATCAGTATGACGTCAGCGCAGATGGGACAATCACCCTCGATCTTGACACGAAGATGCTCGCCAGACTCAAAAAAGCCAAATGTATCGTGGATCATGTTGTTGATTTCCGCTTCAAAGACGTCCTTGCTGAAAGTGGGGAGGACTTTGAGCTAGTAGAGAATTCGAAGATCGTTTTGGACATAAGCTAGTGTGTTAAGGTCTCTTGACAGCAGGTGGTAAGGCTATTAGCGTAGCCCCCTGTCAGCGTTCCCTCTCAGTAGCTTGGTTCAGGAGGCCTTGTTATGACCAGTCGATTGGTCATAGTAGGGGCGTACTGCCGTTGCGCTTGATCCGTTTCCGTGGACGTTTTGATTACGCTGCTTGAGCCATTTTTCGTTCGAACGCTGCCGGGCTCATCCGACCTGCTGAGGAGTCGACGTCCCCCCGGAAATGAGTAGCGTTTTCGTTTGGAGTCCGGCCTAACGAAAGGGTCGGACGGCATGAAGAAGCGATTCACGGAAGCACAGATCGTCGGGTTTCTGCGGGAAGCGGATGCGGGCCAGCCGGTGAAAGACCTCTGCTTGGTGATCTGCCCCAGCGTCTGATAGGGCGTATTATGTCAACCGAACACCCACGTAATACGGACTATCGGCGATTCAGTCTGCATCGACGTCAATGCTCGTCCAAGAGCGCATGAAACTGATGACCTCCCGCTCGCGCCTCTGCGCGGAGCGCTTCGCAACGGCACGTGTCGAATCAGATAGTACCGTCTCGGTTCGAAGCAACACGGAGCGCAGTATACGCGCAGGCCCGGACACAGGGAACCTGTCGACGATGCACGCGAGCGCACTGGCGCTGTACCTCACTTGAAGGGACGCGGATCGAGTGTAAAATCCACTCATGGAAACCGCGCGTGCCGTGGGCGAGATGATCAAGCGCTTCTTGGAGCACCCTGTGACGGGTCTCGCCGCGGGCGTTGTGCTGGCCGCGGCAGGCATCGATGACCTACTCGAGGCCTTGGCAGCAGCCGACTATTCGATTGGCGTGCACCATGGCCTGATTCTGCTGGGCCTGTTCAAGGTGCTCTCCGCGTTGGCTGAGACGCTTGAGCGCCTCAGTTCGGTCGCCGAACGACTCGACTGACTACCACCGCAGTAGTGCGGTCTCGATAGACGTCCCAGGCCCCATGGCCATCAACACACCCAGATCCCCCTCGCGGGCGATGCCTTCCGCCCGCAGCGCTTCGAGGGAAAACAGCACGCTGCCCGACGACACGTTCCCGAATCGCTCGAGCACGGAGCGCGTGTGTCGCACATCGTGATCAGCCAGGCCAAGACCACCGACAATTGCGTCGATGACCTTCTTGCCGCCAGAGTGAATTACCCAGTGCCGAATCGCCGACCGGGACAGTCCGTGCCGTGAGAGGAGGCGATCGACCGGAACGTGCGCGTGTCGACCGATGACAAACGGGATCTCGCGACCGAGGTAAAAGGACAGTTTCGCGCCGTCCAGATCGTACCGCATCGCCGCGATGGCGTCGGTCAGGATGAACGGCTCAAAGTCCACCACAGCGGGCCCGGCTTCCCATGTATCGGTATGGTCTGCGCGTACGACGACTGCAGCCGCCCCATCCCCGAACAGCGAATTGACCACGGCGGTCGGCATGGTGTCGTTCATGACATACGCAGCCGAACAAATCTCGACGCAGACCAGAAGTCCCGGCACCCCGGGATTCGACCTGGCCAGGGCGGCGGCGGCTTGCAAGCCGTTCACGGCGGCGTTACATCCCATCCCGACGATATCGATCCGCTGAAGCCGATCGCACAACTCAAGATGCCGAATCAGGTGCGCCGTCAGACTTGGGCACAAGAAACCCGTGCTGGTCGTGCAGACCAGAAATCCAAGCGCCTCGGTGGTGAGCCCTGCGTGATGGAGCGCCGCTCGAATCGCTTCACCACCGATGTCCAGCGCCCCCCTTCGGTGCCTGTCGATCAACTGCTGAGGAGACTCGTCAGGAGCGGCGCCGTTGACGTGGGGCGGCAGGAACAGATGCCGGGACCGGATGTGGCTGTTGCGAAACAGCCTCTGAATTTTCGGATTGGACTCTCCGGCCCACGTCAACACTTCGTCCTGCGTGAAGCGGTCTGGAGGCGTCGCCGTGCCCACAGCGAGCAGCCTCGGTGCTGCCAACGATGACGCAGTCACGGGTTGGGCTCAAGCGAGTGAAAATCATGACCGTGGTACTGGAGGGCCCAGTCCTCACGAACGGTAGCCGCCAGACTCGTACTCGCCCCGCAGTCCACACAAACCCGAACGCCGAATGTTGCCAACTGCTGCAGGGTGCCGTGCCAGTCCATCGCGTGGCTCGCGTTACGAACCACTTCTTCACGAACGTCAGCGGCCCGGCGCAACGACTGCCGTGTAGTTGTGGAAAGAATGGGAACGCGGGGGTCGCTCCAGGTGCGTGCGGCGACTGCCGAGGCGAGCGCAGGAGAGATACCAGCAAGCGCCGTCGCGTGAAAGGGGGCCGTCAACGGCAACAACCGGGTCGCTGGCGCTCCACGCTGCAGCGCGTCGTCAAGCGCCTGCCCAACCTGTGCCTTCCGACCGGTCAAGAGCCAGGTCGTCGCGCCGTAACGGTCGGTCACCTCGAGGCCGTGGGTTCCTGCCAGGTCTTGGACCATGTCCGGTGCCAATCCGACGACCGCCCCTACCGCCCACTCTCCCGCGGGGGTGTGGCGATGAGCCGCGTCGCAGACCTCGGTAATGAGAGTCAGGACCTCGTCAAACGGCAGCGATCCAGTGAAGGCCAGCGCCGAATACAGGCCCATGGAATAGCCCGTCACCACAACCGGGGCTGACAGATGCGCCAGCGACCATTCCGCCATGGCGACACCCTCGATGATGGTGGCGTAGTGGGCCTGCAGAGTCTCCGCGCCAGACTCGTGCAGCACGCTCGGATGCGGGACGGCAAACACCTGCGGGGACAAATCGACCACCGCAGCCGCACGCGCCGTCCATCGTTCGAGGACGGGAGAGAGCCCCGGCAACCGCGCAGAATGAAACTCCGGCGTCCGCATGGGAAAGGTCGGAAACATCAACGCAAGCGGACCTGACATGCAGTCACCAGTATACTGCGCGGGTGACTCGGGAGACTGACATCGCTTTGATCGGCTACGGTCCAACCGGAGCCACGCTTGCCAACTTGCTGGGTGCACGCGGCTGGCGAGTGGACGCGTTCGACCGCGCGCCTGACGTCTACGCCCAACCGCGCGCCGTGCACTTCGACGACGAGATCATGCGCCTCTGGCAGCAACTCGACATCGTGCAGCCTCTCAGTCCCGCGCTGACGGAAGTGCGCGGCATGGACATGCTGAACGCCGACGGCCAGATGATCTTTCAGTACACCGCACCCCCGAGCCCTGGACCGCTCGGATGGCCGCTGGGGTTCATGTTCTATCAGCCGGACGTTGAGCGCGCCCTCCGGGCCGCCGCTCTTCGGTATCCAGCCGTCCGCGCGCACCTGGGCGTAGAAGTCACCGCCGTGGAGGCGACACCCGAGGGCAACGCGGTCGTGACCACGCTCGGCGCTGGCGGCCCCGAGGAGTGGCGGGCGCGAGTGGCCGTGGGCTGTTGTGGCGCCCGGTCCCTTACCCGGGCGTCGATGGGAGTCTCGTTGTTCGACTACGGCGCCCACCAACCCTGGATTGTGCTCGACCTGCTCTTCCCCACGGATCCGGGCTTGCCAGCCGTTACGGTGCAGTACTGCGACCCTCGCCGCCCATCGACTTACGTCCCCATGCCGGGCCTGCGGCGGCGCTTTGAAATCATGCTGATGCCCGGCGACGACGTGGCCACAGCGACTTCAGAGGCGCAGATCGCGCGCTGGCTCGAACGATGGGTCGCCCCTGGGTCGTACACCATCGAACGTGCGGCGGTGTACACGTTTCATTGCCTGGTTGCGGAACGCTGGCGGCAGGGTCCGTTGGTAATCGCTGGCGACGCGGCTCACCAGATGCCGCCGTTTCTGGGACAGGGCCTGTGCTCGGGGGCCCGCGACGCCGCCAATTTGGCTTGGAAACTGGATATGGTGCTTCGCGGTACGGCTGACGCCTCTGTGCTCGACACCTATCAAGAGGAACGAGAAGCGCACGTGCGGACGCTCATCGAAACGGACATGTACCTGGGCGGTATCATCCAGACCACCGACCCCGCTGTCGCGCGGGAGCGCGATCGCCTGGCGTTGTCCAATGGCGCGCCGACCTCGCTCACCCCGGAGCCCCCACCGATCGGCGGGTCACTGTGCAGCAACGGTCCGCGAGATCGCCGTCCGTTCCCGCAGCCTGTCGCCGCGGATGGCACGCGGTTCGACGCGAGCCTCGGCGACGGGTTCGCCTTAGTTGGCACCATCGCGCCGTCGATGAAGGCCACCCGTGTCCTGGAGGCCCTCGGTGCCCGTCACGTTCCCACGATTCCTGATGCGCTGCGATCGTGGTTCGAGGAGGTGGGCGCCAGAGGCGTGGTGGTCCGTCCGGATCGGGTTGTGCTGGCGGCGGTGGCTGACACCAACGCGCTCGATCACGCACTCGCACCGGTGGCGCACTATCTGAAACCAGGTGCGCTCAGGTCTTGATGATGCGACGTCCGAGCGCGTTCAGATTCTCGGGTCGGATTTCGGTGGCGCAGCACAAGAAATCCCCACGAAGATAGCCGGGATTCCGCTCGCGGAAGTAGCGGCTGTATCTGTTGTGCTCGTCTCCGTCGGCTTCGACGTCATCCGCATGGCGATACCGGATAGGATCGCTCAGGCGCACCACGCCGGTCGTCGGGTCGAATTCCGACGGGAACTTCTGCGGCACGAAGGTGCGAATCACGTCGCGCAGCTCCGTATCGTCGGTGCGGTCGGGGTCAGGGGCAAACCGAAGATAACACGCCGGGAGGATGCGGTAGGTGCGATGGGTGGCAGTCAGGAGCACCCAAAAAAACCGGCTGTCGGGACGTGCTGCCGCCACCGCAAAGACGTGTCGCGCCCAGACACCGATCCACGAGGAATCACTCATGAAGTCCGGCGACAGCACGGTGTCACCAGAAAAAAACCCGAACGTCGGCGCCCCCCCCATCGTGGCGGACATCAACTTCAACGTGGTAAACCCCTGGAGCGTCCCGAGTTGATCGTCCACCCGCACAACCCAGTCCTTTTCGTCCAGGTCGTGCTCGAACACGGTACGATCCACGCCAACGAAGTGCTCGTTCATGATCTCGAACATCCGGACCCGATCCCGTTCGGAGATCGTAGCCGGAGTCACGACAGTCGCCGCGGAGCGACGCCCCGGCTGAGCAGATGACATAGGACGGTAGTATACCGTGCGATAATCGCGCGACACCGAAACGGAGCCCTGTGACACTGCACGTACGTTCCTGCGTGGCCGGCCGCATTCGCTGGGTGATCGACCAGATGGTCGGTCGCCCGCAGTTGGCTGAGGCTCTGGAGGTGGACCTCTCGGCCCACCCTGACATTACGTCGGCCAGCACCAACGCCGTCACCGGCAGTGTGCTGGTGACCTTTGCGGCCTCCGTCGACCGTGCCTGTGCGACGCGATGGGTACAGGAGGCGTGGCGTCGCCAGGTTGATGCCCAGCCTGGCAGCCTCCAGCGCGCAACGGCACGGCCCGCGTCGGCGTCTCCGGGATCAACACCTCTGCAGCGATTCATCGCCTCGACAGATCGCCATCGCACACTGCGGCGACGAGCCTTCGGGTACTCGGTCGCCAACGGCGTTGAGGAGGCGGTGCCGCCGCTGCTGGTTGGGCTAGCCGCCGACACGGTGACGCGCGGATCGTCGTCGTTGCTCGCCGGACTGGGACTCCGCACCGTGGGATCCCGCCTGCTGGCCCTGGGCGGTGTCAGTGTCGTCTTCTGGGCCGCCGCGTCGTTGATTGAGTTCATGAAGGAACGCGCCACGGCAGACTTCGCCAACGCCGTCCGACACGACCTTCGTACGCAATTGTACGAGCACTTGCAGACGCTGGATGTGTCGACCATCGAATCGCGCGAGACGAGCGAATGGATGGCGATTGTCGACCAGGATGTCAACCAGGTGCATCAGTTCATCCGACAGGGCGCGGATCCGTTCTTCAACATGGGCAGCAACTTCGTCATTGTCGGGGCAACGTTTCTGCTGGTGTCGCCCGGTCTTGCCCTGACGCAGTTGCTGATGGTTCCCCCGCTCGTTCTGGCGTCGATGACGCTCCTTAGACCTATCCGCCAACGGCACCTTGCCGCGCGCACCGATGCCGAGCGACTCAACGTGATGGTGTCGGGCAACATCCAAGGCATGGCTACCATCGCCGGGTTCCGGACCGAAGGCCTGGAGTCGGCGCGCGTACTACACGCGAGCGCCCAACACCGCGATAGCGCGCGCGAGGCCGAACGGGTCGAAGCCGTGTATGTGCCCACCTTGCGGGCCATCGCCGGCGGCGGTTTCGTAACCACACTGGTCTGGGGCGGTTCACGAGTCGCCGCCGGCACGTTGTCGGCTGGCGGGCTCGATGCCATGGCCCTGACGCAACTCCGGCTCTTGTCCGCGCTTGCGCGCATGGGCGTTGGACTGGACCAGTATCAAAAAACTGCCAATGCCCTCGAGCGCATCTTTGCGACCCTGGACGCGCGGCCAAGCATCACGTCGGGCCCCACACCGCTCAGAAAGGACCGGATCGCCGGAGAACTCGCGTTTCACGGGATCACCTTCGGCTACGATCCGGCGCGCCCCGTCCTCCGGAATCTGCACCTCCGGTGCCCCAGCGGCCAGACAGTGGGCATCGTCGGTGCGACCGGCGCCGGAAAGAGCACCCTGCTCAAGCTGCTCCAGCGGTTCTACGACCCGCAGCAGGGCCACGTCACGCTGGACGGCAAGGACCTTCGCGACCTGCAACTGGCAGACCTGCGAGGGAGCGTCGCCATGGTTTCGCAGCACATCACGCTGTTTGCGGGCACCATCCGCGACAACATTGCCTACGGTCGGCCGGACGCTTCAGACGACGAAGTGGTAGCCGCCGCTCGATCGGCCGAGGCCCATGAATTCGTCATGGCCTTGCCTGGACAGTACGATTCCCGACTCGGGTTCGGCGGACTCTCGCTGTCCGGCGGCCAACGTCAGCGGATCGCGATCGCTCGGGCCGTTCTCGCGGACCGGCCAATCCTTTTGTTTGACGAAGCGACCTCGGCACTCGACCACGGGACCGAGGCGGCGCTGCAGCGTTCGCTCGCGACCGTTACCGCAAACCGCACCACCGTCATCGTCGCCCACCGGTTATCGACAATTCGACATGCCGACATCATCTACGTCATCGATGAGGGTTCCGTCCGGGAATCAGGCACTCATGAAGACCTGATTCGCGCCAAGGGTATCTATGCCGGTATGTGGATGGTCCAGACCGGTGAGACTCGACCGGTGCGTGTCAAACGGTGAACAGGATTCCGCATGCGCGGCGGGCGCTCCTTCGCACTGGGGAGTTTCACGCCCTGCTCGGCCGCCTCTGGACCGAGACGCGCCCAGGGGTCGGCCGGGTCTCGGCTGCAGCCCTCGACGCCCTCCCAGGCCTCTGGCACTGGCTGGCCTCGGACGACACCCCCGATAGACATCGGGCGGCGTTCCTACTCGGGCTGCTGGCTGATGCCGAGGAGGGTGAGTCGCTCGCCGAGATACACACCGGCATTGCGAGCCGCCTCGACGTGGCCTGCCGAGTCCTGTCCAAGAGCGAGACGCAGCCTGAGTCGACTGAGGCCATGCGGACCTCACTCCTGTTTCTCCTTTCGCACCACCACGCACACGCGTCGTGGATACTCCCGCACCTGGACGCCTCCCTCGGCCCCACTCACGCGGGTGCCAAAATCGTCAGAGCCGTATTTCGACTGGCGACTGACCGGCCGCTCCACAGCCGTTTTCTGCGTCTGAGCCTTGGCGCCGAAGCGTGTGCCGCCTCGGGCGGAGACCTCCTCGGCTTGGCCAAGAGGGCACTGGCATGCCCTCTGTGCCACGCTCCCTTGACGTTTGCCGACGACGCGAATACTTGCACTCAATGCGATGTCTCGTACGGCTGGGTTGGCGAGTCGCCGGATCTCGTTCCACCCGACTGCACAGACAAGGACGACTACCCCACGGAGATCGTGCACCTGTACGAGTCGGAGATTCGTCCTCGTTTCGTGCGAGTGATGGCCCACGACTGGAACGACGACATCACGGCAGAGCGCGAGCGCCTTTATGTCGCGACCCACCTGACCCCTGTGGAGGGACCGATCCTCGACCTTGCCTGCGGTGCGGGAAGCCGGACCCGGCATGTCGCTGCGCTGGTCGGGCACCACCGAGTCATCGCCCTCGACTTCTCTTCGGCGATGCTGGCGGCGTGTCGTGTGGCCGTGCCAGGTGTTCTCACGGTGCGTGGCAGCGCCGATGCGCTGCCATTCGGCGCCGGCCAGCTCGGTGCCGTGAACTGCTCCGATGCGCTGCAGGCCCTCCCCTCCCCCGAGCGTGCGCTCGCCGAGGTCGGCCGCTGCCTGGCGCCCGGAGGCGTCTTCACGGCGTTCACCTTCGCCGAGGCGTCAACGCCCTATCGGTACTTTCAACATCGGTTCCCCGCCATACCACGACGCCTGTTCACGCGCACCGGTCTGACCGACGCGCTCCACCACGCCGGTCTTGATCCGCTGGACGTTTCCACCCCACATCGAGCACTGTTTCTGGCTGCCAGGAAGCCACTGGCACCAAGCGACACCGCCACGCGGTAGACTATTGAGACGATGCGTGTGCGAGTGGACGCCCAACGGTGTCAGGGGCAGAACCGGTGTTACGCGCTGGCTCCTGAAGTATTTGATGTTGACGACCTGGGACAGGCACTCGTGATTGCCACCGGCAGCATTCCGCAGTCCCTCGAGGCACGTGTGCGACTGGCGGCGGCCAACTGCCCGGAGAGGGCGATCACGGTGTCCGACGATGACTAAGCCTGCCCCGCCACCACAGGCTCCGGTAGGTGACTGGGCTACCGACTTCGATCTTGCTGAACCGGAGTACAACGAACGGGCGGTCGAGATCTGGAGCGACCTTCGGTCGCGGTGCCCGGTCGCCCACACGACTCGGTACGGGGGGGCGTGGCTCCCTGTGCGCCACGAACATATTCGTCAAATCGCGTACGACACCGAGCACTACACCAGTCGCGGGGTCGTCGTGGGCAATCTGCGCCCTATCGTGCCTGGCCCTGCCGGAGCCGCGCCACCGATTACATCTGATCCACCTTTTCACGGTGAGGCCCGGCGGTTGTTGCTGCCGGCCTTCGCGCCCAAACGCATCGCCCTGCTTGAACCAGACATTCGGTTGCTCTGCCAGAGGCAGTTGGCCAAACTCGGCTCGGTGTCAGCCGGTGATCAGATCGACGCTGCCGTAGACTACGCGCAACAGGTCCCGGGCGCAGTGATGGCCAGACTCCTGGGGCTGCCGGAAACGGACCACGAGTTGTTCAGAGGGTTTGTCCACGACCTGCTGGAGGGCGTAAACCTGCCTGAGGACGAAATGGCACGTCGACGCGATCGATTCGACGCGTACCTGGACGAACAAATCGCCGCTCACCGCCGCGCCCCGCAGGATGATCTGACGACGTTCCTGAGTGAGGCGACAATCGATGGTCAGCCGCTGGCGCCGCAGCACGTCAGGGGGACCATCGCGTTGTTGCTGCTGGCTGGCATCGATACGACCTGGAGTCTGCTCGGGTCGTCGCTGCACCATCTGGCCACTCACCAGGCAGACTTGAAGCGCCTGCGGGAGAACCCGTCGCTGCTCCCAACGGCCATCGAAGAGTTTCTTCGCGCCTACGCTCCAGCCACAATGGCGCGGTTGGTTAAACAGTCACACGACTTCCACGGTCATGCCTTCCAGGAGGAGGACTGGGTGCTGTTGCCGTTCGCGGCCGCGAACCGCGACCCCGAGGTCTTCGAACGGGCCGACGAAATCCTCATCGACCGCGCCGTGAACCCGCACGCCGCATTCGGCCTGGGAATCCACCGCTGCCTAGGGTCGAATCTCGCGCGATTGGAGCTTCGCGTGGCGTTGGAGGAGTTCCTGGCCCGGTTTCCGTCATTCGAGCCAGGCGACGAAGCTGTGAGATGGAGCGTGGGCCAAATCCGGGGCCCGCGGCGTCTGTCGCTCCGACTCTTGGAAGTTCAGAATCCGATAGCGCCAGAGACGACCATCCCCCGCACCGAGTACACTCGTTCACGGTCCTGATAGAGGTAACTGATCGACAGCGTATGGTTCGGTTTGGGCGCGACTTCCAGGCCGGCACTCGCGCCCCAAGCCTTGATCGCGCGCTGTGCTTCCCGAATGGTCTTGGCGACGGCGTGTTCGGCCCCCACATGGCCGTTGGCCACCAATGAGACCTTCGGCGAGAGCCGCCACGCCCCCTTCACACCGATCCCCGTCCCTGCTTCCCGGATCACCCGCGGCCCAACCGACGCCCGGGTCAGCTGCAGTCCGGCTTGCGCGCTGAGACGTTTCCACGTCAGCGCCCCCCCCACCGTCCCAACAACCACCTGAGTGTCGGCCCTGTAGGCCGAATAGGACACCTCGGCGAAGGGATTGAGGTGCTCAGACACCCGGACCTGAGCCTTGACGTCCACTTCGCGAGTGGCGATGGTCTGCACGTTGACGCCCGCGCCAACGGACGCCGACAGCATCACGCGACGTGCGCCGAACACATGGTTCAAGCCGGCGCTGATCTGGGTATCCGGATCGCCGAACCGATTGTGAGATTCGACCGCAACAAACAGTTGGCTGCGAGCCGATACACCTCGCGTCACTGTGACGGTGGTCTGGGTCTGTGTCTTTTCGGCGCCGCTGAGATCGTCTAGCTCGAAGTCGATCTGGACGTGGTTCTTGGGCGGCGCGGCGGGACGGGTTTGCGCACCGGCCAGGTAGGGGATCACCAGCCAACCGGCACACAACGCCAGGGTGCGAACTGTCGAATGCAGCCGCAAGCGGTCAGCCCTTCCGGGCGGCCTTCAACGCCTGGACTTCAGCGCGCAGAGTCCGGATTTCGTCTTCCATCGCGGTTGTGCTGCGAACGGATGTGGCCTCTTCACGAATCTTCGAGGCCTGGGCGCGGGCCGTGGACCACGACGAGGAGGCGAAGTCCTTCACGTCATACCCTGCCCGCACCAAGCCAACCAGCATCGGTCGCAAGACCGCCGGCCCGGCCACAGCGGCCACGACACCCACCACGACATTACCCAATGCTGACTTCGGAAGCAGGCTCACCATGCGATTTATCTCCCGGCTGAGGGTAACCCGGAGGGACCGGCGTGGTCAACTCCGGCGACGGCGGTTGACGCGTGCCCGGCATTCCGGCATCATTCGACTGCGTCACGCGCTCACATGTTGACCGAAACCATCGCTTTCTTCGTCGGCGTGTTTCTTGCCCCGGTTGTGCGGCCACTGTTCCGGCCCGTTTTTGTTGAGCTGGTCAAAGTCAGCATCTTAACGGCCGATGAGGCACGCCGCGCTGCGGCGCGAGTCCGCGAGGACATGGAAGACGCGGTCGCCGAGGCCAACGCCGAACGCGCGGCCAAGGCCGAAGCTACCGCCCCGTCGTCTGCGGCGGCATCAGGTGCGACGGCTCCGCCAGTGGTTCCCCCTGCCGATCCACCTCAGTCGCCGAGATGATGTTCGGATAGAGGGTCGGGAAGAACCACCACCGGATACCGACAACCCACAGCTTGTAATACCGACCTGGCTGCAGGCGAGCCTTCAATCCCTGCGAGTTGATCTTGCCGAGCCACCACGCATCTTCGTTCAGATACTCACGTGTCCGACCTGTGGAAAACAGGTCAGCCCCGTGCACCAGGTATCGCAGCGAGCCCACCGGCTGGGACCCGCTCCCGTAGTCAATCACGTTGTCGTCCAGCAGCTGAACGTAGTGCGGTCGGGGGATGACATAGCTGAGGGGCAACAGAAACAAGAACACGGCGGCCAAGAGCACTGCGAGCTTCCTGGGGATCGTGAAGTGCCAGAATCTCCGTCCCAAGGCCTGCACGTCGGCCAGGTACCGGCCCAAAGGGCGTGCGATGTCCCGATACCACTCGTCGCGACGGGACCACCAGAGTTGCAGGCGGCCTCCGAGTGCTTCCCGGGCCGTCACCGGGCGCCCTCCGCGGTGGTGTGGGGGCCCATCGGTCAACCAGAGCAGCGGCGCCATCAGCAAACCAATCAGGACACGCCCAACAGCCAGCACCAACCCAAGCACCCACACCCAGACGTACACCGCGCCCAAGAGGATGACCAGCAGGAACCCCACGAACCTGAGCGTCTCAACGAACAGCCGGACGCTGTGCGAGAAACGGTCGTACGCCCGTTCGCCGGCCTCACGCGCCTCGGCCTCGGAGCGCGCCAGTCGGCTGGGCGGTTCGTCCGCTGAGGGAGTCGGAGCGGTCGATGTCTGCATCGTGCCGACATCTTACCGCCTTCACGCATCGGGCCGAAGACTGACGACGCGTGGCGGCCGATCGGACCTTACACTGATGTTGTGGACACTTGGCCGTATCTGGAGCCCCTGGAGCACTTCTGTCTCGCAAAGTTGGGCCCGCAGGCGGCCCCCCGCGTGATCGACTGGGCTGCCCTCCCGGGCGGGTGGGAACACGAGTCATGGTCCGTCGTACTCGAGGTCGGGGCGGTACCGGCTCGACGCAGGGGTACGTTCGTCTTGCGGCTCGGTCTCCGCCAGGGAGCTCATCAGGCCGTGACCCGGGAAGTCAGGACGCTTCATGCCCTCGCGCGTCTCGGTTACCCGGCGCCGCGGATCTTCCTCTCTGACCCCACCGGTGCTGCCCTCGGCACGCCGTTTCTTCTGGTGCATTTCATAGACGGGGTGTTGCTGATGGACAAGATGCCTCGCGTCTCCGACAGCGAGCGCACCCAACTCCGACGCCGGTATTGTGGACAGCTGGCTGGGCTGCATGCACTCAACTGGCGAGAGGTCAAGGGCGACCTGCTGGGGCGCCTGGATTGCGACACGCTGTTGGCCGACGCCATCGCTATGGCAGACCGCGCGCCGACACTCGCACCGCTGGTCGCGTGGCTGGCCAGACGGCGCCGTCTGGTGGCTGATCGCACCGCGGTGGTTCATGGTGACCCGCATCTTGCGAACGCCATCGCGGGGACCGACGGGAACATCACCTTCATCGATTGGTCCGCGGCGGGCCTAGGCGATCCCCGGGTCGACATTGGGCGGGCGTTGATGCTGATTCGCGCCTACGGCAGCGACGACCGCCGGGATCGATTCGTCGCAGAATTCGAGGCGACCATGGGTCCCCTGACGCATCTTGACTGGTTCGAGGTTCACGCAGCGGTTCGCCATCTGGGACACCTGGCCGACGGGTGGGGCTCCGACGGCAAGCCGGTCGAGACGCACCACTTGGAGGCGGCCCGGCGCATTGCCGGATTCGCCGCCTTGGTCACGGACACGCGAGGCCAGGACTAGCCGACGCGCGCAGCGGCGGCCTCGGACTCGACCAACGCCTTCAGCCTTCCGAGGTCTGCAGCGATTGACTGACGAAGGGCGGCCTCCACCTGCCCCACCGGTAAGCCAGCCGCCGGTCCCTCCAGACGCCCAACATCGTGAATCTGCACGTGCGCACCGCCGTCCCGTGGCAGCACGGTGTACGTCACGGTGCCCACAAACGGGCCATCCACAACGTTCAGTTCAAGAACCTGCGGGCCACTAACCACCACCACCATCGTCCAGCTCAACGGTTGCCCCATCATGGCTCCGTGATTAGTCACGCGGTCACCCGTGATCGCCGGACCGGGTGCCGCTTCCACACGGTGCACCGAGTGCATCCAATCCGGATAACGAGCCGGCGTGAACATGATGCGCGCGACGTCCTCGGGCGTCGCTGCGACAGTGATTGAGACTGCGAGATCAATCATGGTAATCCTTCGAATTCAGAACGGCGCGTCTCTCCATCGGTCTCCTCGCGGACACGATACCCCCAACTTCCCCTTCGACCACAGGAAAACACCGTTTCTTCAGCGTTCCCTCACGACTCGCCGGCCCCGCGGTCCCTACGGTGCATCCCGGAGGAACTGACATGTCGTCTTATCGCTCGTTCGCCGTAATCGTCGTCTTCGCCCTGTTGGCCGGGGACTTCGTGACGGCGGGGTATCGGCTGCAGGCGTAGGGCAGCGAGGCGCGGGACCGGTTCAGGATGTCGGGGCCGCCAAACCTGGTACGGATTCCCGCTTCATCTCCAAGGGAGTGCCCACGG
>Ga0194132_10008266_pt1 | contig 14978 bp, 13 predicted proteins | sample TA2KigOf80mmetaG_FD_148612 | JGI IMG/M metagenome (GOLD analysis project Ga0194132, IMG submission 148612) | Freshwater microbial communities from Lake Tanganyika, Tanzania - TA2015054 Kigoma Offshore 80m | ecosystem: Environmental > Aquatic > Freshwater > Lake | place: Tanzania: Lake... | reverse complement strand
CGGGCCCGGTCGCGGCCGCGGGCTCTGCCGCCGGCGCCACCGTCGGCGCGGCGGCGAGCGGGGCCGCGGTGGCGACGTCGTCTGCGACCGGCATCTGGTGCCAGGTGTGGCGGCAATTGCTGCAACGGACCGTGCGCCCGGCCGGACCGAGCGCGGTCGCGGCGACGACGAAGCGGGTGTTGCACGACGGGCAGGAGATGATCATCGCGCCGCGGGTCTCGAACTCATCACGGACATATAAGGGGCTCGGCTCGCGCCGTGCAAGCGAGCCGGCGAACGGTCGCCAGCCTAGGCCGGCGATTCTGGACGGAGCATGAACGCTGTGCGATTCTCCGTCGGCGCACGAACGCATGGGGGCGGGGTGGAGCCCGGCAACGACATCGTCCGTTTCCGGAACGTCGGCATGCGTTACGACGTCGGACCCGAGGTCCTGCGCGACGTCTCGTTCCGGATCGCCGCCGGCTCGTTCCATTTCCTGACCGGGCCGAGCGGGGCCGGCAAGTCGTCGCTGTTGCGCCTGATGTATCTCGCCAATGCGCCATCGCGGGGTGAGGTGCACGTGTTCGGGCGCGAGACGGTGCGCCTGCCGCGGCGCGAGATCGCCGCCGTCCGCCGCCGTATCGGGGTCGTGTTCCAAGATTTCCGCCTCCTCGAGCGGCTGTCGGCGCGGGCCAATGTGGCGCTGCCGCTGCGGATCGCCGGCGACCGGGGGTCGGCGGCCGACGAGCGGGTGATCGAGCTGATCCGCTGGGTCGGGCTCGGCGAGTTCGCCGATGTCCTGCCGGCCCAGCTTTCCGGCGGCCAGCGCCAGCGCATCGCGATCGCGCGCGCCCTGATCACCCGGCCCGATCTCGTCCTCGCCGACGAGCCGACCGCGAGCGTCGACGACCGGGTCGGGATGCGCATCCTCCACCTCCTCGAGGAGATGCACCGCTCGGGCACCACTATCGTCGTCGCCACCCACAACCGGGGGCTCATTTCCCGCTTCAACCACCCCCAGATCCGGATCGAGGACGGGACCCTGGTGGAGGGCGGCGCCCCATGATGCTGCAGCGGGCGCTCCCCAACCCGCAGATCGACCTGCCGCTCGCCGCCGATGCGACGCAGCGCTTCCTGCCCCGCATCATCGCGTTCATGACCTATCTCGCGGCGATCGCGCTCGCGGTGATCGCGCTCTTCTCGGCCGCCGGGTCGGGCTGGCGCGAGAGCCTGTCGGGCGCGCTCACGGTCGAGGTCAGACCGCTCGCCGCCGATGCCGGCGAGGCCGCGCTCGAGCGCCGCACCGAGGCCGCGCTCGCCTTCCTCCGCGCCCAGCCGGGGATCGCCCGCGCCGAGCCGGTCCCGGCCGAGCGCCTGACGACGCTGCTCGAGCCATGGCTCGGCCGCGCCGGCGGTGTCGGCGATCTCACCTTGCCGCGGCTGATCGACGTCACGCGCGGCGGCGAGCCCGCGCTCGATGCGACGGCGCTCGCGGCCCGGCTCGCCGAGGCGGTGCCCGGCGCCCGGCTCGACGATCATCGCGACTGGCTGCAGCGTCTCCGCGGCCTCATCGCCGTGATGGAGATCGTCGTTCTCGGCGTCATCGTGCTGATCGCGGCGGCGACGGCGGTGACGGTCGTCTTCACCACCCGCACCGGGCTCGCGATCCACCGCGACGAGATCGAGCTACTCCACCTCCTCGGCGCCGACGATTCCTATGTCGCGCGCCAATTCGCCCGCCAGGCCGGCGTCGCGGCCCTTCTCGGCGCGCTCGCCGGGCTTGCGCTCGCGGCCGCGACCCTGGTCGCGCTCCGCCTGGTGATCGGCCCCGCCGAGCTCGCGATCCTGCCGGCGATGACGCCAACGCTCGGCGACGCGGCGGGCGTCGTCGCGCTCCCCCTCGCCATCGTCGCGGTGAGCGCAGGGACCGCCCATGTCACGGTCCTGCGCACGCTCGCGCGCATCCTGTGAGCCGGCTGTGAACCCCGCGGCCGAACGCGAGCGCAGACGCTGGCGACCGGCGGTCCTGGTCCGGCTGTGGCGGCGGCGCGCGCGGATCGCGCTCCGCTCCGGCGCGGCGCTGATCGCGCTCGCGATCGCCTGGAGCGTCGGCCTCTTCCTCTTCGTCAACGTGATCCCCGATCGCGGCCCGGCGCCGGGCGGGCGCACCGACGCGATCGTGGTCCTGACCGGCGGCGCCGAGCGCATCGACACCGGGCTCGCGCTTCTCGCCGAGGGGCGGGCGGGCAAGCTCTTCGTCTCCGGCGTCTATCGCGGCGTCGACGTCGCCCTCCTGCTCCGCCTCGCGCGCAACGCGCCGGCCGATCTCGAATGCTGCATCGTCCTCGGCTACGAGGCCGACAACACCGAAGGCAACGCGCGCGAGACCGCGACGTGGATGCAGGCCGAGCGGTTCGGCTCGCTCCGCCTCGTCACCGCGAGCTACCACATGCCGCGGAGCCTCCTCGAGTTCCGCGCCGCGATGCCCGAGATCGTCCTCGTGCCCCATCCGGTGCATCCGGCGCGGTTCCGACTGGACGATTGGTGGCGTTTTCCCGGCACCGCGAGCCTTATCCTCGCCGAGTACCACAAATATCTCCTCGCCCGGGCGCGCCACGCGCTGTTCAGCGCGGTCGGGCTCTAGTGGCCGCATCCTTGTCCGGCGGCGCACGCGGCGTCCTGTTCCAGATCGCGTTCTACGCCTGGACGGCGCTTCTCGCGGTCGTTTCGCTCCCGGTCCTCGTTTTCCCGCGCCCGGTCATGACCGCGTTCGGCGCGTTCTGGTGCCGCTCGGTGCTGTGGCTCCTCGCGCGCATCGCGGGCATCGACCACCGCGTGATCGGTGAGGACAGTCTCCGCGCCGCGCCGGCGATCTATGCCATCAAGCACCAGTCGGCGTGGGACACGCTGATGGTGCCGCTGCTGGTGCCCGACCCGGCGATCGTCTTGAAGCGCGAGCTCCTCTGGATCCCGCTGTTCGGCCAGTATCTCGCGCGGCAGGGCGCGATCGGCGTCGACCGCAAGGGCGCCGCGGCCGCGCTCCGCCGCCTCGCCCGCGACGCAAGGCGGGCGGTCGAGGCCGGCCAGCCTATCGTTGTCTTCCCGGAAGGCACGCGCCGGCCGGTGGGCGCACCGCCCGCCTACCAGCCCGGGATCGCCGCCCTCTATGCCGCGCTCGCGGTGCCGGTCGTCCCCGTCGCGCTCGACTCCGGGCTCTATTGGCCGCGGCGGGCGCTCGGGCTGCGGCCGGGTCGGATCACCGTCTCGGTCCTGCCCGCGATCCCGCCCGGGCTCGACCGCCGCGCGTTCATGAGCCGGCTGGTCGCGGCGATCGAGGACGAGAGCGACCGGCTGGCGGCGAACCGTCATGGCCCGAACATTTCATGAACATTCGCCTTGACCCCCGCGCCTTCGCGGGCCTAGGGTCTTCCCCCGCCGCGATGTCCGGCGGGGGTCGGCACCGGTGGGGACCTATTCCATGACCGCCATCTCGGCGATCTCGCAGCAGATCTGGGACATGAAATACCGGCTCAAGGGGCCGGGCGAGGTGCCGGTCGACCGCACCGTCGAGGACAGCTGGACCCGCGTCGCCCGCACGCTCGCCGAGCCCGAGGCGGCGGCGGATCGCGACCGCTGGGCGGCGCGCTTCCGCGATGCGCTCGCCGATTTCCGGTTCCTGCCCGCCGGCCGCATCCTCGCCGGCGCCGGGACAGGCCGCAACGTCACGCTCTTCAACTGCTTCGTAATGGGGACGATCCCCGACGACATGGGGGGCATCTTCACCCATCTCCGCGAGGCCGCGCTGACCATGCAGCAGGGCGGCGGCATCGGCTACGACTTCTCGAGCCTGCGCCCGCGCGGCGCGCGCGTGCACGGCGTCGGCGCCGACGCCTCGGGGCCGCTCTCGTTCATGGACGTGTGGGACGCGATGTGCCGCACGATCATGAGCGCCGGCCACCGCCGCGGCGCGATGATGGCGACGATGCGCTGCGATCACCCCGATATCGAATCCTTCGTCGCGGCGAAGGAGGAGCCGGGGCGGCTGCGCATGTTCAACCTGTCCGTCCTCGTCACCGACGCGTTCATGACCGCGGTGAAGGAGGACGCGCCGTGGGACCTCGTGTTCAACGGCACGGTCTACCGCACGCAGCCGGCGCGCGCGCTGTGGGACAAGATCATGCGCGCGACCTACGCCTATGCCGAGCCGGGCGTGATCTTCATCGACTGCATCAACCAGCGCAACAACCTCGCCTATTGCGAGACGATCGCGGCGACCAACCCGTGCGGCGAGCAGCCGCTGCCGCCCTATGGCGCGTGTCTCCTCGGCTCGATCAACCTCGCGCGCCTCGTCCGTCATCCGTTCACCGCCGAGGCCACGATCGATCCGGCCGAGCTCACCGATCTCGTCGCCGTCGCGGTCCGCATGATGGACAACGTCATCGACATCTCGCGCTTCCCGCTCGAGGCGCAGACGCACGAGGCCCGCGCCAAGCGCCGCATCGGCCTCGGCGTCACCGGCCTCGCCGATGCGCTCCTGTTCTGCCAGGCGCGCTATGGCAGCGACCACGCCGTCGCCCTCACCACGCAGTGGATGAAGGCGATCGAGCGCGCCGCCTATCTCGCCTCCGCCGCGCTCGCGGCCGAGAAGGGGCCGTTCCCGCTCTACGACCGCGACGCCTATCTCGCCGGCGAGACGGTGCGGAGCCTCGATCCCGACGTGCGCGCGGCGATCGCCGCGCACGGCATCCGCAATGCCCTTCTCACCTCGGTCGCGCCGACCGGCACGATCTCGCTTCTCGCCGACAATGTCTCGAGCGGGATCGAGCCGGTGTTCAGCTGGACCTACACCCGCACCGTCCTGATGCCCGACGGCACGCGGCGCGACGAGGAGGTGTCGGACCACGCCTACCGCGCCTTCCGCCGCGCCTTCGGCGAGCACACGCCGCTGCCGCCCTATTTCGTCACCGCGCAGGAGCTGACGCCGCGCGAGCACGTCGTGATGCAGGCCGCCGCCCAGGCCCATGTCGATTCGGCGATCTCGAAGACGATCAACTGCCCCGAGGAGCTCTCGTTCGAGGCGTTCAAGGACATCTACGCGGAGGCCTACGCGCTCGGCTGCAAGGGCTGCACCACCTACCGGCCGAACGCGATCACCGGCGCGGTCCTCCACACCGCGCCCGCCGAGACCCCCGGGGCGCAGGCCGAGCTCCCGTTGCCGCAGCCCGCGCCGCGGCCGGCCGACGTCTACGAGAGCGGCGTCGTCTACATGACGCAGCCCCTGTCGCGGCCCGAGGCGCTGCCCGGGCGCACCTACAAGATCCGCTGGCCCGATTCCGACCACGCCCTCTACATCACGATCAACGACATCGTGCAGGACGGCCGCCGCCGCCCGTTCGAGGTGTTCATCAACTCGAAGAACATGGAGCACTACGCCTGGACGGTGGCGCTCACCCGCATGATCAGCGCCGTGTTCCGCCGCGGCGGCGATGTCGCGTTCGTGGTCGAGGAGCTCAAGGCGGTGTTCGACCCGCGCGGTGGCTCGTGGGTCGAGGGCCGCTACGTGCCGTCGCTCCTCGCCGCGATCGGCGAGGTGATCGAGCGCCACATGATCGACATCGGCTTCATGGCGCCGCGCGAGCCGGTGGGCAAGATCGCGCTCGCCGAGCGCAAGGTCGTCGGGCTCGAGGGCGTCAGGCTCCGCCAATGCCCCAAATGCGGCGAGCCGGCGCTGATCCGCCAGGAGAACTGCGACGTTTGCACGAGCTGCGGCTACTCGAAGTGCAGCTGAGCGGATCGCGCGCCGGACCTTGCCACACCGGCCGTTGAACACCACCGTGCCGAGATCGGCGGCGTCGTAGCCGCCGGGCGCCATAGCCCATTCATCCGGCATTAACGACAATGGCCTCAGCATCGGGCCGCACGCCGAGCGGATCGCGGCCTCGCGACGGAGGCTTGCGCGTGCCGGAGTCAAGACTCCCTCCGCATTCTTGCGAGTTCGACGCAAGGCGATCCGGCCCGATGTCCTCTCCCGCCAGCCACCGCCGATGGCCGCTCGCCCGCATCTATTACGGGCTCGCCTCGCTCGATCTGGTGACGATCGTCGCCGCGATCTGGCTCGGCCATCTGACCATGGGCGTGGTCGAGCGCTTCGTCGCGAGCCAGAGCTTCTGGTCCGACACGCGCACGCTGATCGAGACGGTGCAGGATCAGGCGGCGGCGCTCAACGCGCCGGGCAATGACGTGTTCCTGTCGAAGGACGTCGCCGCCGAGCGCGCGAGCCGCGATGAGGCGTCCGACGGGTTCGATGCCGCGCTCGCCGCGCTCGAGATACACGTCAAGGGCACCGAGGCCGACATCGCGGGCGTCCGCGCGCCCCTCGCCGCGCTGGCCGCGGAGAAGGCGGTGCTGCTTGCCGCCTCCGAGCACATCTTCGTCGAGTTCGCCGCCGGCAGGCTCGAAGCGGCGACGCGGCTGATGGCGACGATGGACCAGTCCTTCGCGCGCCTCAACCAGTCGATCAAGACGATCTCCGAGGAGATCCGTGCGGTGCAGACGGGCGTGTTCGCCGGCCATCGCGCCACCGCGGACGACTATCAGGGCTATCGCCATTGGATGTCGGCCTTCGTCGTCCTGATCCTCGGCGGTGTCCTCTTCTACGGCCGGCGCATGTCGCGGCTCCTCGCCGAAGCCGACGACCAGCGCGAGCAGACGCTCGCGGCGCTTGCCCGGAGCGAGGCGGAGCTCCGCGCCTCGCGCGACGCGGCGGAGGCGGCGAACCAGGCCAAGACGCGCTTTCTCGCCAATATGAGCCACGAGATCCGGACGCCGATGAACGGCATTCTCGGCATGGCCGATCTTCTCGGGCGCACCACGCTCGACGACCGCCAGCGCCGCTTCGTCGACACGATCGGACAGTCCGGCGATGCGCTCCTCGGCATCATCAACAACATCCTCGATCTGTCGCGGATCGAGGCCGGCGAGTTCACCCTCGACAGCACGCCGTTCGATCCAGTCGCGATCGTCATCGGCGTCGCCGACCTCCTCGCCGAGCCGGCCGCCCGCAAGAACATCGAGCTCGTCTACCTCGTCGAGGACGAGGTGCCGACCGCGGTGGCCGGCGATGCGACGCGGCTCCGCCAGATCCTCGTCAACATCGTCGGCAACGCCGTCAAGTTCACCGAGACCGGCGAGTTCGCGATCAAGGTATCGGCACGGCCAGTCGAGGACGACGCGCACGAGATCGTGCTCGAGGTGCGCGACACCGGCATCGGCATGGACGCGGAGACGCGTGCACGCCTGTTCCGTCCCTTCCAGCAGGGCGACAGCTCGATCACGCGCCGCTTCGGCGGCACCGGCCTCGGGCTTTCGATCGCAAGGCATCTCGCCGAGAAGATGGGCGGCGCGATCGCGGTCGACAGCACACCCGGAGGCGGCTCGTCCTTCCGGATCGCGATCCCGTTCGTCGCGACTGCGCAGACACCGACCGCGTCGGCGCGCCTCGCGCGCACGATCCCGGCGACGCGCGTGCTCGTGGTCGACGACAACGCGACCAACCGCGAGGTCGTCCGCTATCCCCTCGCGCGCTGGGGACTCACGGTCGAGGAGGCCGAGGACGCCGCGGCGGCGCTCGCCCGGCTCGATGACGCGATCGCGCTGGGCGATCCGTTCGGCCTCGTCGTGACCGACATGATGATGCCGGCGCTGAGCGGCCTAGACCTCGCGCGCCGCATCCGTGCCGACCATCGCTTTGATGCCGTTCGCATGATCCTCCTCACCTCGATCAACTGGAGCGGCGACCGCGCCGAGGCGGCGGCGGCCGGGATCGATGCGTTCCTGACCAAGCCGATCCGCCATTCCGAGCTTCACGACGCGGTCGCGACCGTCCTTCACGCCGCGCCGGACGACGCCCGTTCGGCGTCGGCGGATCCCGCGACGCCGGATGCCGGCCGGCCGATCGGCATCGACGTCCTCCTCGCCGAGGACAACCCGATCAACCAGGAGATGGCGCGCGAGCATCTCGAGGTGCTCGGCTGCCGCGTCACGCTGTGGCCCCTTCTCCACTACCGGCTCGGCCTGGTCGAGTTCCGCCGCGAGGACCTCGACGGCTATCTCGAGGTCAACGCCGCGTTCGCGCAGACGCTGGCGCCCCTGTTGCGCCCCGACGACCTCGTCTGGGTGCACGACTACCACCTGATCCCGTTCGCCGACGCGCTCCGCCGGCTCGGGGTCAGGAACCGCATCGGCTTCTTCCTCCACGTCCCCTTCGTGCCGGCGGCGATGTTCGCGATCCTGCCGCGCGGCGCCGAGCTTCTCCGCACCACCGCCGCCTACGACGTGGTCGGGTTCCAGACCGAGCGGGACCGGCGCCATTTCCTCGATTGCATCCGCGCCAGTCTCGATGCCGCGATCGACGACGACGGCGCCTTCGCGCTCGACGGGCGATACACGCGGACGGGCGCGTTCCCGATCAGGATCGATGCATCCGCCTTCGCCCGCCAGGCGGCGCGGCGCCTAGGCTCGCGCGAGATTGCGGTGTTCAAGCAGAGCCTCGGCAACCGCGCGCTCCTGATCGGCGTCGACCGGCTCGACTACTCCAAGGGCCTCGCCAACCGGTTCGACGGCTTCGCCCGCTTCCTCGACCGGTTCCCGGAGCATCGCGGGCGCGTCTCCTTCCTCCAGATCGCGCCGCGCACGCGCAACGACCTCGCGCAATACCGCGCGCTCCGGCGCGATCTCGACCGGCTCGCCGATCCGGAGTGGATGCCGCTCCGCTACATCACCCGCGACGTGCCGGGCGCGAGCCTCGCGGGCTTCCATCGCCTCGCCCGTGTCGGGCTGGTCACGCCGCTCCGCGACGGCATGAACCTCGTCGCCAAGGAGTTCGTCGCGGCGCAAAACCCTGGCGATCCGGGCGTGCTCGTGCTGTCACGCTTCGCCGGCGCGGCCGAGGATCTCGCCGCCGCGCTCCTCGTCAATCCCTACGATCCGGACGAGATCGCCGAGGCGATCGCGACCGCGCTCCGGCTCGGGCGCGACGAGCGGTGCAAGCGCTGGCAGGCGCTCGAGACCGCGGTCGCGCGCACGACGCCGAAGGCGTGGAGCCGATCCTTCCTCGCCGCGCTCGGCGCGGCGTGACCGGTCAGACCTCGCTCTTCCGCATCGAGGGCAGCGGCCGCGGCGGCGGGCCGGGCGCGGGCGGCGCCGCGTCGGGCGGGATCGCCCGCACCGCGCGGAGGATCGCGTGGAGATGGCCCTCGCCGATGCCGAGCGCATCGAGATGGGCGACCGTGTTCTCGAGATAGGCGCGGTTCGAGCCGCGATTGCCGCCGCAGGTCGCGAGCCGGCGGATGATCTCGGCGTCGGTGAGCTTGCCCGCGTAGAGGAAATGGGCGCGGTTGACGACGAAGGCGTAGGCGAGGAGCCGCGCGTACGCGGTCGTGACGGGAACGTGGCGGCAGCTATAGATGTCCTCCGGCAGCTCGCGCTCCTCGAGATAGGCGGCGACCTTCTCGCGCTCGCCGTGCGCGACGCGGAAGACCTGCCCGACGCAGGTGCCGCCGCGGTCGAGGCCGAGGACGAGGCCGGGCCGCTCCCGCGTGCCGCGATAGCTCCGCGAGTTGACGCAGAACGCGCGGTGATAGCCGCGGAGCGTCGCGCGCGCGTCCTCCTCGAACGGAAAGCCCGGGTTCCACATCAAGGAGCCATAGGCGAAGAACCAGACGTCGCCCGGCTCGGTGAAACAGATCTTGCTCGCCCGTCTCGTCATCGTCCGCCCGTCAGCGGTTGACCAGCGCGACGCCGGCCGCCGCGACGGCGAGACCGGCAAGGGCGAGCCAGCCGAGCACCTCGCCGAACAGGAAATAGCCCATCACGGCGGTGGTCGGCGGCGTCAGGTAGAACACGCTCGCCACCCGCGCCGCCGCACCTTTGCGCAAGAGGCTGAACAGAATATTGAAGGCGCCGACCGAAAGGACGATCACGAGCCAGAACAGGGCGAACACGAACTCGCCCGTCCAGTCGACCACCATGGTCTCGCTCGCGGCCGCGACGAGGAGGCAGAATACCGTGCCGGCGGCGAGCTGGAGCGCGGTGCCGGCGCGGAGGTCGAATTGCGGGCAGTAGCGCTTCTGGTAGAGCGTGCCGCTCGTGATGGCGAGGAGGCAGAGGACCGCGAACGCGATGCCGACCGCGGTCGCGCCGCCGAAGGCGATGCGCTCCCACACCACGAGGACGACGCCGCCGAAGCCGAGCACGATGCCGAGCCACTGGAGCGTCGAGACCCGCTCGCCGAGGACGCGACCGACCAAGAGCGCGGTCAGGATCGGCTGCACGCCCGCGATCAACGCGACAACGCCGGTCGGCACGCCATGGGCGATCGAGGAGAACACGCCGCCGAGATAGACGCCGTGGAGCAGGATGCCGGCGACCACAAGATGGCCGCGCGTACGCCAGTCCGACGGCCATTGCGCGCCCGCGGCGAGCGCCAGCGCGGCGAGGATCGCGGCCGAGATCGCGAAACGGATGGCGAGGAAGGTGAACGGCTCGGCATAGGGGATGCCGAGCTTGGTGCCGATGAAGCCGGTGCTCCACATCAGGACGAAGAGGATCGGCGCGGTCGCGATCCAGGCGGCGGAGGCGGGGCGCGGCTCGTTCATCGTCTCATCCCCGCCGCCGTGCCGTGACCAGCGCGACGCCGACCACCGACACCGCGAACCCGACCGCCGCACTCCAGCCGAATTTCTGGTCGAACGCGAAATAGGCCATCACGGCGCTGATCGGCGGCGACAAGTAGAAGAAGCTCGCGACGCGCGCCGCCTCACCGCGCTTGAGGAGCACGTAATAGATGTTCACCGCGACGAAGGAGAGGAGGACGGTGAGCCAGACGAGCGCGAGAACGAGCTCGCCCGTCCATTCGACGACCATGGTCTCGAGCAGAAGCGCGAGCACGAGCTGCGTCGGCACCGCGGCGAGGTGCTGGATGAAGGTGCCGGTCCACGGATCCATGTCGGCGACGAAGCGCTTCTGGTAGAGCGAGGCGACGGTGATCAGGATCGGACAGCCCGCCGCGACGAGGTAACCGTAGCCCGGCTCGGTGCCGAACGCGAGCCGCTCCCACACGACGACGGCGAGCCCGGCGAAGCCGAGGAGGAATCCCAGCCACTGCAGGCGCGTCACCCGCTCGCCGAGGACGCGCCCGACCACCGCCGCGGTCAACAGCGGCTGCATCCCGGCGATCAGCGCGAGCACGCCGATCGGCACCGCGAGATACATGCTGTACATGATGCAGCTCATGTAGCAGGTCTGGAGGAGGACACCCGAGATCGCGATATGGGCCGTCTCGCGCCGGGTCGCGGGCCAACGCGGCCGGGCGATGAAGGCGAGGAGGATGCCCGCGCACACCGCGGTCATCGTCGAGCGGAGCGCGAGGCATGTCACCGGCTCGACGTGGCGCATGCCGAGCGTGGCGGCGACGAAGCCCGAGGCCCAGAACGTGATGAACACGATCGGCGCGACGGCGAACCATTGCCGCCGCCACGACGCCTCGCTGGCGTCCCTATCGCCGGGCGGCACGCGCCACCCCCGCGACGGCGATCGCCATGCCGGCGAGCGCGAGGAGCCCCGGCGGCGCGGCATGCGGAAGGACGTGCGTGGCCGACAGTAGACCGCTGGCCCAGAAGAAGAGGAAGACCGCGGCCCACATCACGACCTCGGGACGGGACCCGGCCCTTGCGAGCGCGGTCATCGTGGGACCTTCGAAGGGAGCCGACAGTCTATCGGCGCGCGGTCGGCTTGCAAGCGATCGCTCGACCGAATCCGCCGGTCGGCCGTATAACCGGAGCGGGGGACATTATGCGGCGCGGTCTGGTCGTATTTCTGCTGCTCGTCGTCGTCGCGGTCGCGGCCGGCACGGCGTTCTGGTTCCATGCTGCCGGCGCGTTCGAGCGCGGGCTCGAGCGCTGGGCCGACGAACGCCGCCGCGCCGGCGGCATCGTGTCGTGGCAGACCGTCGCGGTCGGCGGCTTCCCGCTCGCGCTCGAGGCCGACATCGCGGCGCCGCGCTACGGCGAGGGCGGGGCCGGGCGCGGCTGGGTGTGGGAGGGCGAACGCATCCGCGCCCGCACCAGCCTGTGGCAGCGCGACCGGATCGACCTCGTGCTGCCCGAGCGGTCGCGCCTGGTGGCCGCGGGCGGCAGCGCGGCGCTCACCACGCGCGCCCCGACAGGGATCGTCCAGCTCGACGCGCGCGGCCGGACGAGCGATGTCGCCCTCCTGTTGCCCGAGCCGCGGCTCGACCTCCCGGCGAGCGTCCTCGCCGCACGCGAGGCGCGCATCGTGTTGCGCCCGCGCGCGCCCGACGACAAGACCCTCGCCGGCCCGCTCGTCCTCGCCGCCTTCGACGCCGTGCGCCTGCCGGCCGAGCCGCGCCCGGTGCTCGGGCCCGAGATCGCCCGCCTCGAGGTCGAGGCCGTCGTCACCGGGCTCGACGACGCGAGCCCGCCCGGCACGCTCGAGGCCTGGCGGAGCGCGGGCGGCACGGTCGAGATACGCCGGCTCCACATGCGCTGGGGGCCGCTCGATCTCGCCGCCGACGGCACCCTCGCCCTCGACCAGGCGCTCCAGCCGATGGGCGCGGCGACGGCGCGGATCGGCGGCTGGCGCGAGGTGATCGACCACCTCGCCGCGGGCGGCGCGGTGCCGACGCGCGATGCCGCGATGGCGAAGTCCGCGCTCCAGCTACTCGCCCGGCCGACGCCCGAGGGCGGCCGCTCGGAAATCCGCGTGCCGCTCACCGTGCAGGCGAGCACGCTCTATCTCGGTCCGGTGAAGCTCCTGCGCGTGCCGCCGATCGCCTGGTAGGCCGGGCCGCGCCGGCCCGCTCAGCTCTTTTTCTTGTTCTTCTTCGTTGTCGTGGTCGTCGTCTTCTTCGCGTTGGCGCTCCCGCTGGATGTAGCGGGCGCGGGCGGAATATGCTGGCGCGCCACGACGACGCTCCGGCGTATCTCGCGCCCGCGCGCGAAATGCCGCTCGAGCGCCGGCCCGTCGCCCATCCGGATCGCGCGCTGGAGGAGCGCGAGATCCTCCCACAGCCGGCCGACCATCTCGAGCACCGCCTCGCGGTTGTTGAGGAAGATGTCGCGCCACATGATCGGGTCGGAGGCGGCGATCCGAGTGAAGTCGCGGAAGCCCGAGGCGGAGAACTTGATCACCTCGGCCTTGGTGTGCTCCTCGAGATCGGAGGCGGTGCCGACGATCGTGTAGGCGATGAGATGCGGCACGTGCGAGGTGATGGCGAGCACCTTGTCGTGGTGCGCCGGGTCCATGCGCTCAATCATGCAGCCGGTCGCGCGCCACAACGCCTCGACGCGCGCGATCGCGGCCTCGTCGGTGCCGGCGGGCGGGGTGAGGATCACCCAGCGACCCTCGAACAGCGTGTCGAAGCCCGACTCGGGTCCCGAATGCTCGGTGCCGGCGACCGGGTGCGTCGGCACGAAATGGACGCCGGGCGGCAGGTTCGGCGCGATCGCCTCGACGACCGCGAGCTTGACCGAGCCGACGTCGGAGACGATCGCGCCGGGCTTCAGATGCGGGCCGATCCGCCGCGACACCTCGGCATAGGCGCCGACCGGCGTGCACAGGACGACGTGGTCGGCGTCCTTGACGGCGGCGATCGGATCGAGCGTGACGGCATCGACGAAGCCGAGCGCCATCGCCTTGTCGAGCGTCGCCTGGTTGCGCGCCGAGGCGACGACGCGGCGCGCAAGCCCGTCGCGCTTGATCACGCGGGCGAGCGAGGAGCCGATATGGCCGATGCCGATGAAGGCGATGCGATCGAAGAGCACGGTCACGATGGCGCGCCCATGAACTCGGCGAGGGCGGCGGCGACGGCGCGCATCTCGTCCTCGCGACCGATCGTGATGCGGAGGCAGTCGGGCAGATGATAGGAATCGGTGTTGCGCGGGATGATGCCACGCGCATTGAGGAAGCGCATCGCCGCGGTCGCGTTCTTCGCCGGATCGGCGGGAAAGCGCACAAGAACGAAGTTCGCGACCGAGACCGGCACCTCGAGCCCGAGCGCGCGCAGCCGGTCCGAGAGCCACGGCAGCCACACCGCGTTGTGGTCGCGCGAGGCGGCGATGAAATCGACGTCCTCGATCGCCGCGATCGCCGCCGCCATCGTCGCCGAGGCGACGCTGAACGGCGAGCGGATGCGGTTGAGCGCGTCGGCGATCGCCGGCGGGCAGTAGCACCAGCCGAGCCGCATCCCGCCCATCGCGAAGATCTTTGAGAACGTGCGCGTCATGACCACGTTGTCGCCCGCATCGACGAGCTCGATCCCGGGCGCATAGTCGTTCCGCGTCACGTACTCGGCATAGGCGCCGTCGAGGACGAGGAGGACGCCCGGGTCGAGCCCGGCGCGCAGTCGCCTGACCTCGTTGATCGGCAGATAGGTTCCGGTCGGGTTGTTCGGATTGGCGAGATAGACGATCCGCGTCCGCGCGCTCGCCGCGGCGAGGAGCGCATCGACATCGGCGGTGAGCGCGATCTCGGGCGCCGCGATCGGCGTCGCGCCGACCGAGCGGGCGATGATCGGATAGAGGTTGAACCCGTGAAAACTGTGCAGCACCTCATCGCCCGGTCCGGCATAGGCGCGCGCGAGGTTGATCAGATGCTCGTCCGATCCGGCGCCGCACACGATGCGGTCGGGGTCGAGGCCGAAGCGCCGGCCGAGCGCCTCGCGGAGCGCCACCGCGCCGCCGTCGGGGTAACGGTGCATGGTCTCGGCCGCCGCGCGATAGGCCGCGATCGCGCGCGGGCTCGGCCCGAACGCGCCCTCGTTGGACGAGAGCTTGATCACCCGATCGCGCCCGGGGAGCTTCGACCGGCCGGGCACGTAGGGGTCGATGTCGAGGATGCCGGGGCGCGGCGCGAGCGGGCTCATGGTCGGCCCCCGACACCGAGCGTGCCGGCCGCGAACGGGAGCGCGTAGCCGCCGGCGG
>Ga0194132_10008265_pt1 | contig 14979 bp, 13 predicted proteins | sample TA2KigOf80mmetaG_FD_148612 | JGI IMG/M metagenome (GOLD analysis project Ga0194132, IMG submission 148612) | Freshwater microbial communities from Lake Tanganyika, Tanzania - TA2015054 Kigoma Offshore 80m | ecosystem: Environmental > Aquatic > Freshwater > Lake | place: Tanzania: Lake... | reverse complement strand
CTCTTCAATTGTGTCCATTCGGTCATGGTCAGGTCCGTTGGATAAACTCGCGGCAGTGTATTCATCCCTCAAGCTTACCAATCCCTTTTTCAAAACACTCTCTTAGGATTCTTCGCCCGAGGAGTTAGCCCGAGCCATTGAGGTTGTTAGTCAAGGACATTTCTATCTCAGTCCGAGAATTACCAGTGTGGTGATGAACGACTATCTCCGCCAGCTCGGTGGTGAAGGGAGGGTACCGGAGCCACAGGAGCGAGGCCCTTTAAGCCATCTGACACCACGCCAGCGTGAAATTTTACAACTCATTGCCGAAGGGAATTCGACGAAGGGGATTGCTGCCCTCCTCAAGATGAAAATCAAAACCGTTGAGGTGCATCGCGCGCAATTAATGAAACGCCTCGATATTCACGACACCGCTGGTTTAGTGCGCTATGCTATCCGGCACGGTTTGGCCGCGTTGGAATAACCTCAGCAGTGAGTACACTATGTGCGAGTTGGTTTGTCTGGCGGAGCCCAAACGACCTTTTGGCCATTCACGAAGACTGTCGCGCGGGTCAGTAATGCGTGAGCCGAGAGTTTTTTCCCTAGATACTCGCGCAACGATCCTCCAGGAAAATAGAATTTCACCTCTTCAACTGGACCTGGCTCATCCACATGCTCTGCGAGTTCATCTTTTTCTGCAAACGCTTTACAGTGTGAAAGCAAATCAATCATAATCCCATCGGTGGGTACGGTGAAAGTCTCGAAGTGGCTGAGAGCTCTTGCCACCACTTGCTCCCATAAATCCGCGAGCCGCTGGGCTTGATCGGTCGTTTGGGTATTGAAAATCACACCGGTCTCGACTTTGAAGATGAGAAAGCTGATATTCTCGTGCGTCTCCTTGCCGTCGATTCGCACTGTTGCTGTGAGGACAGAACGTTTGTGATGGATACTCGCGTCATTAAGCCAACTCAAGAGGGACACTGTATCAGCTCCGTACAGGTTGTTTAATTCGCGCAGGAGCTTCCCGAGTTCAGGCGAACGATCGGTATTCCAAGGTAACTCATTCCCTCCTTGAGCGTCGACGTGGAAAGGTGCGAGCAAGAGGGCCAAGAGGCCGTATAGATAAAGAAGATGTTTCATAAGCCCTGTATCATGCCGAGCAACGCAGCAGAGGACAAGGACCGGCAGATGCGGTGAATGCCTCGCCATGCCGCAAGCGTTTCTCTCAATTGGACCAAAGAACATTCGTACGCGTGACGCTGAGACGCTGCGATTCTGTCCTTCTGAGCGGAGCGAAGAATCTCTCTGCGAGACCCTTCGTTGCACTCAGGGTGACAGCTCAGGTGGCCTAATCTTTCCTGGTTCGATTTAGTTGTCGGCTACGAGTCCGAGACGCAGATGTGCTAAGGTAGAACGGTTATGGTCACGAGTCGATTACGTCAGAAAATCGGTGCGGCGTTAGACCAGCTTTTGCCAGAAACGCGTAATATCACGCTTGGTGTAGCGGTATCGGGCGGGCCGGATTCTGTCGCACTCCTCGCCGCACTGGTTTCTCTGCTGCCTGTACGCAGCTTCACCTTGCATGTGTTACATGTAAATCACCGACTGCGGTCTGAGGCTGATGACGAACAGCAATTCGTTGAATCTCTCTGCCAACGCTGGCAGATTCCCTGTATCGTCGAACAGCTGGCTCCACCGAGCAAACGCACTGGGATTGAGGCCTGGGCTCGTGAGGCGCGATATCAGTTTTTTCGTCGGATGCGAGACGAGTTGGCACTGAATGCCGTTGCGCTGGCGCATACGCGTGACGATCAGGCCGAGACCGTGTTGTTTCGTTGTTTGCGTGGCAGTGCACGACGAGGATTAGCTGGCATCCCCCCGTTCCGTGACGGTTGGATTATTCGCCCCATGCTTGAGTGTTCACGCCACGACGTCATACAGTTCCTCGCAGCTCAGCAACTGCCCTATGTGACAGATAGCAGCAATACCGATCTCCGTCATACCCGTAATAAGATTCGTCACCGTTTGTTACCATTACTCGAACAAGAGTTTTCTCCGCGGGTGCGTGAGCACCTGGCGAATATGGCGACGGTCTTTCGCGCGGAAGAAGAGTGGCTTGAACAGATGACAACCGCTTCCCGTGCGCGTGTACAAGAGTCCCAATCGGTCCTGTCGCTTACCAGACTTGCCCAGGAACCCGAAGGCTTACAAGTGCGCATTTTACGTCAATGGATTGAGAGCGATCCCGCGATTCATGACGTCAGTTTTTCCCATCTTGCTGGTGTACATGCACTAGCATTAGGGCGGCAACGAACATCCATCGATCTCCCCGGTGGGATGTCCGTGCGGCGCGAGGCGCAACAGCTTGTCCTGGAAAAGAAACCTGCCCTCGCTCACCAGAAATTACCCATGCGTTCCTATCGTTACCCCTTACAGCCCGGGCAGGAGGTCGACGTACCTGACGGGGGATGGCGGGTGAGCATGTCGCTTCCTTTTGCATGGAACGAAGGGACGAGTAATGCCCGCTCCAGGGATGTGTGGCAAGCCTTGTTTGATATAGATGCGTGTCCTGAACAAGTACTCGTCCGTAATTACCAGCCGGGCGATCGGATCGCGCCATTAGGCCTTGGTGGACAAAAAAAGATCCACGATGTGTTCATCGATACTAAAGTTCCTCCTCTGCTCCGACGATCTTTGCCTTTGATTCAGGTGGGCGATCTTCTTGCTTGGGTTCCTGGGTGCGTGCGTGGCGAGGTGGCGAAGATTTCTGTAACGACGCGACGGGTGTGTCGAGTGACGGTTATCCCATTGCCGGAGAAATAAAAACTATGTTAGGCTGTCAGCGTTGGATGAAAGGGGAAAGGAGTGAATAAAGTTTCACACAATCTTGCTTTATGGCTCTTGTTGGGACTCGTGTTCCTGGTGCTGTTTAATGTTTTCAATCGTCAGCAACTGCGCGAGCCAGAGCGTCCATTCAGTGACTTCTATGCCTCGGTCGAAAAAGGCGAGGTTGCGAGAGTCCTCATTCAGGGAAAAACGATCCACTGGGAATTGAAAAACGATGACCGGTTTAAGACGTTTGCTCCCGAAGACCCCGAACTTATTAAGACATTGCGGGAGAAAGGGGTCCGTATCGAAGCCCGACCGGAAGACGGTGAACCGTGGTATATTACGCTACTTGTACAATGGTTCCCGATGCTCCTCCTCATTGGTGTCTGGGTGTTCTTCATGCGCCAGATGCAAATGGGGGGTGGAAAAGCGATGTCATTCGGTAAGAGCCGGGCGAAGTTGTTAACCGAAAACCAACATCGCATTACGTTTAACGATGTTGCTGGGGTTGAAGAAGCCAAGCAAGAGCTTGAAGAGATTATTGCCTTTCTGAAGGACCCTAAAAAATTCACCCGACTTGGTGGTCGTATTCCTAAAGGCGTGTTGTTAGTTGGTGCTCCAGGGACCGGGAAGACACTCCTTGCCCGTGCGATTGCTGGCGAAGCTGGTGTGCCCTTCTTCTCCATCAGCGGCTCTGACTTTGTTGAAATGTTTGTTGGTGTTGGTGCCTCTCGGGTGCGCGACTTGTTCGTGCAAGGCAAGAAACAGGCACCATGCATTATTTTCATTGATGAGATAGACGCCGTTGGTCGGCATCGTGGTGCTGGGCTCGGGGGAGGCCATGATGAACGTGAGCAGACACTGAACCAACTGTTGGTCGAGATGGATGGCTTCGAGACCAATGAAGGTGTGATCCTCATTGCTGCCACGAACAGGCCTGATGTTCTGGATCCGGCATTATTGAGACCTGGCCGCTTTGATCGTCGCGTCGTCGTTCCACGCCCTGATGTCCGTGGACGTGAAGAAATTCTGCGCGTGCATAGTCGCCGGGTGCCTCTTGCTGATGGAGTCGACATCACTCAGCTTGCACGCAGTACGCCTGGGTTTTCTGGTGCTGACCTGGAGAATTTGGTGAACGAAGCTGCGTTGTTAGCTGCACGGAAGAATAAAGATAAAGTTGACATGCAGGACTTTGAGCTGTCAAAAGATAAAGTCCTCATGGGGGCTGAGCGCCGGAGTATGATCCTGAGTACGGAAGAGCGCCGCAGCACCGCCTATCACGAAGCCGGTCATGCCCTGGTAGCTAAACTTATCCCTGATACTGATCCCGTGCATAAAGTAACCATTATTCCGCGTGGCATGGCATTGGGAGTGACCCAACAAGTACCAATGGACGATCGCCATACGTGGTCGCGAGAATACATCTATGATCGAATCGCGATTATGTTTGGTGGTCGGGTTGCCGAAGAGTTGTCTTCAGGGCAGGTCACAACTGGTGCTGGCGATGATATCGAGAAAGCGACGGACCTTGCTCGACGCATGGTGTGCGAGTGGGGAATGAGTGAAAATCTCGGGCCTATGACCTTTGGTAAGAAAGAGGAACAAATCTTTCTTGGTCGGGATTTTACCCAAACCAAGGATTATTCCGAGCAAACCGCTATTGAGATTGATAGTGAAGTTCGTCGCATTCTTAAGGACGCTTACGAACGTGCCAAGCGTTTATTGCGTACGAATCTCGATATTCTGCATAAAATGGCTGCTGTACTGCTCGAGAAAGAAGTGCTTGACGGTAATGAGATTGACGAGATTCTTCGCACCTTCGGATCAAGCAACGGAGTCGCAGGAGAGGCGCAACCTGCGGCCTCGTAAGCGTGCCTTTTGCCAACGCCTGATTGTGGGTGAGTAGGGTCCTTTGGGTAAGGTCTTCTGGGGCGGTGCCAGAACGGCAAACGCTCTAGAGGAATAACGAACACAGGCGAGCTTTCCCGCCAGTCTTTATCTATCACGCGTGGGGTGGCGGTGTGGTGGGCCGCACGCTGGATACTCACGATCATGACTGACCTATTGACTCAGCTTCGTTGGCAAGATGCGGTTGATGTGGCGCTCATTGCCATTGTGGTGTACTGGATCAGCCTGCTGATCCGCGGTACGCGCGCTGTGCAAATGCTGATAGGGCTCGTGATCTTGTTCGGAACCTACTTGCTCTCGCAAGTGCTCGAACTGTATACGCTGAATTGGATTCTCGACAATTTTCTGACCTCTATTCTCCTGGTCATTGTTGTCCTGTTTCAAAACGACATCCGACGGGCGCTGACTGAGGTTGGGCGCAATCCGTTTTTTGGTTTCAAGGAGCAGAGCATGTACGGCCCGATGCTTGAGGAGTTAACCCGCGCTACCTCACGACTTGCTGATCGTCGCATCGGTGCACTCATCGTCCTGGAGCGAGAAGTGGGCTTGAATGATTACATGGAAGCCGGAACGACGATTGATGCGAGACTGAGCAAGGAGTTAGTCGAGAGTATTTTTGTACCTGCTGCACCGATGCATGATGGGGCGCTCGTTATTCGCCGCGGGCGAGTTGCGGCCGCAGGGTGTATTCTGCCACTGACGACGAATCCCAACGTAGCGAAAACCCTCGGGACGCGTCACCGTGCCGCGATTGGTATTACTGAGGAAACCGATGCTGTGGTGGTTGTGGTATCAGAAGAAGGGGGAACGGCCTCACTTGTCCGTGAAGGTCGTATTACTCGAGACCTTGATACTGGTGCATTGAGAACGGCCCTACAACAACTATTTACTCATGAAATGGGACATCAAACGACGCAGTAAACGCATCATCGGCAACGGACGGTTGAAACTGTTCTCGATTGCCTTTGCCTGTGGCTTATGGCTCTTCGTGAACTATGCCGAACGGGATGCTGAGAAGACGCTTGTCGTCCCAGTTGAATTTCACAATTTGTCAACACAATTGATCATTAGTGGCCCTCGTGACGAATATGTCGACCTTCGCCTCCGCGGTCCCCGTTCGTTGTTAGGACAACTGACGTCAAAGAAGATCAAACTCGACCTCAGCGAAGTGCGGCCAGGATTGGCGTCCTTTCGCATTACTGCTGACATGCTGAATCTTCCACGTGGGGTACGCCTGGTCCGTATCAACCCGGCGCAAGTGAATCTGACTATCGCGCAAATCATTAAGCAGATTGTTCCTGTCCAACTGGAACTGATGGGTAACCCACCGCGAGGATATATCGTTAAAGAAACAGAGGTGAATCCGGACCGCATTGAGATAACCGGCCCTGCGCCACAAATCGAAAAAATTCGTACGGTGCTTACTGACACATTAGATTTAAGTCCCCTCACGCAGTCCATGACCCGAGACCTGACTTTGCGTGGGCCAGAAGAAGGATTTGTGTCCTTCAGTCGCGATCGCGTGCAAGTCCGCATTGGGATTGAAGAGGTCATATCGACGCGCGAGTTTCGTCACATCAAGATCGCGGTCAAGAATGACACCTCTCGGGCCGAGCTTCGCCCTGCAACGGCGACTGTGACTGTGCGTGGTCCACAGCGGCTGATCGAAAATTTCGTGCTTAATGAAGAACATGTCTTTGCCGATACGAATGGACAGGGGCCGGGGAGAGTGACAGTTCGCCTCTCTATCGTATTGCCACCGGGGATCGAGTTAGTTGCACAAGATCCCGAGAAGGTGGAGGTCCGATTATTGGACGACAACAAAAAGAAACCCCCGAAACCTCGGAACGATGGCAAAGTCTAAACCTCAGGAGTCCACCGATGACAAGTGCAAAGGGAACAGAAAAAAATGGTAAAGCTACACGTCCACGACTTTTCGGCACTGATGGTATCCGCGGTGTTGCCAATGTTGAACCGATGACTGTAGAAACAGCATTGCGCGTTGGTCGTGCATTAGCTCATACCTTTCGGGCCCATCCAGGGCGACATAAGATCCTCATCGGCAAAGATACCCGTCTCTCTGGCTATATGCTGGAGACCGCATTAGCGTCGGGAATTTGCTCTATGGGGGTTGATGCCTTGCTGGTGGGGCCCATCCCCACTCCTGGTATCGCTTTTTTGACGCGCAGTTTGCGAGCAGATGCGGGTGTGGTGATTTCTGCCTCCCACAATCCTTTCCAAGATAATGGCATCAAAGTTTTCTCACGCGATGGATTCAAACTCCCTGATGAAGTTGAGGATGAGATCGAATCTCTTGTCGTTGATCAGAAGATCGATCATCTGCGACCGACGGCTACGGCGATTGGCAAAGCCCACCGCGTGGATGATGCGCTTGGTCGCTATAATGTTTTTGTGAAATCGGCTTTTCCTCGGCAACTGACACTCGAAGGGGTGAAAGTCGTTATCGACTGCGGGAATGGTGCAGCGTACAAACTGGCTCCAGAAGTATTGGCGGAATTAGGCGCGCACGTGACTGCCCTTGGGGTCGAACCGAATGGAGAGAACATCAATCAAGACTGTGGCGCATTACATCCGCAACACGTGCAGCGACTGGTTCGCGAGACCGGTGCCCAAATTGGCGTTGCCCTTGATGGTGATGCAGACCGGGCCATTCTTGTCGACGAGACTGGAGAGGTCGTTGATGGTGATGCCATCATGGGGATTATCGCGTCAGAGATGCTGCGGAACGGAACGCTGCAGCGCGATACGGTCGTCGGTACGGTGATGAGTAATCTCGGCCTCGAAGTGGCGCTGAAAAAAATGAGTGCCCATTTGGTACGGACAGCGGTTGGTGATCGTTATGTCGTCGAAGAAATGTTGCGAGGCGGGTATAACCTTGGCGGCGAGCAGTCGGGACATATTGTGTTACTGGACGCCAATACAACTGGTGATGGTATGGTGACGTTGCTCACTCTTTTGGCAGTCGTGCTCCAACGTCAACGACCACTGTCAGAACTCAAGAAAGTCGTCCAACGGTATCCGCAGCAGCTTATCAATGTCAAAGTCCGCGAACGACGTGATCTGACGACGGTTGAGCCTGTCGCCAAAACAATGGCACGTATCCAGGGAACACTTGGAGAACGTGGGCGTCTCCTGGTGCGCTACTCCGGAACCGAGCCGCTCGTGCGAGTGATGGTTGAAGGTGAAGATGAGACGGTCGTACAGACCTGCGCTGAGGAAGTTGCGGAGACGGTTCGCGTGCATCTTGGTGCATAAATCTCTCGCTGACGATGATGAAATACATGGAGGGGCGAATAACCTTTGCCTCTCCATCGAACCACCAAAGTTGAGCATCCGAAATCGGATCACAGGCCATTCGGACACGTGATGCGCAGACCTCTCGCTCCTGTCATTCTGAGCGGAGCGAAGAATCTCTCTACGAGACCCTGCGTTGCACTCAGGGTGACACCGCTGTTGTACCAATCTGCTGTGGTTTGATGTAGTCCTATTGCTTTGAGTGAAGCGAAGGGGCTGTCAGTGAGATTCCGCGGTTTTCTCTTGCTTCCCCTTGATCTCTGTTGCCCAAGTCAGTATTCCCACCTGGGTGGAGAACTCCGAATCGCAAAACTCTCAGCTCGCCTCGTTGTACCTGGTCACGGCGCAACAAATGCGCGAGTTAGATCGGTTGACGATTGAACATGGAACCCCAGGCCATGTGCTCATGGAACGTGCAGGTGCTGGCGCGACTGCCGCGTTACTCAGAGCTTTTCCTCATTTACGCAAGAAGTCGGCTCTTGTGGTTGCTGGTAAAGGCAACAATGGTGGTGATGGATTTGTCATGGCACGACTGCTGAAAAAGGCAGGCCTGTCGTGCGAGGTCGTTCTTACTGCCAAAAAGAGTGAAGTGAAAGGCGATGCGCTACGCAACTTGCACGCCTTTGCGCGTATGCGTGGCCGTATCAGTGAAGTGACTACGACTGACCAACTCGACATCGTACGGAAGAAGTTGAACCGTTGTGGTCTCGTTGTCGACGCGTTACTTGGTACTGGCCTGAGTGCGCCGGTGCAAGGGCTGATGGCCGAGTTAATCGCTATGCTCAACGCAAGCAATATCCCTGTTATCGCTGTTGATACCCCGTCTGGACTCGATACTGATCATGGAGTGCCACTGGGAGCATCCATCCATGCTGCACTGACAGTGACCTTCGGCTATCCAAAACTTGGCCTGGTGCAGCCGTCGGCACTGCCGTATGTCGGACGGTTAGAAACGGTCGATATCGGCATTGCGCCCGCAGCGCTGGCGGCTGTCAGCCCGCAAACCATGCTGCTCTCGCATGAGTCGGTTGGGGCACTCATACGACCACGTACGGTGGATTCCCACAAAGGCGATTTTGGCCATCTGCTCGTACTTGCGGGTTCACGCGGAAAGAGTGGGGCTGCGCTTCTCAGTGGTGGTGCTGCCTTACGCGTAGGAACTGGATTAGTCACCCTTGCTGGGCCAGCTTCGCTGAACAGCATTTTTTCGACAGCTTTGATTGAAACGATGACCATCCCGATGCCTGAGCGAGAAGATGGTAGCTTTGCACTGGATGCCCATGCCCTGGCTGATGCGGTCCGAGGGAAAAGCGCTATCGCCTTTGGACCTGGCATTGGAGTGTCCAATGACACGATTGGCGTGTCTCAATGGCTCTTATCGAACAGTACGGTTCCTTTACTCATCGATGCCGATGGGCTCAATTGTCTGGCGACAGACCTGTCGGGGCTTCGTCAAGCGAAGGTCCCAGTCATTCTCACTCCGCATCCTGGAGAGATGGCACGTTTGGTGAAAGTCAACAACGCTGAGGTGCAGTCGCAGCGATTAGACCTGGCCCGAAACTTCGCCCGTGAGTATGGTTGTTACTTGATTCTCAAAGGATCACGAACAGTGATTGCTACCCCTGATGGAAAAGCCTGGGTGAACCCTACCGGTAACCCTGGCATGGCAAGTGGGGGTATGGGCGATGTATTGACAGGAATCATTGGCGGCTTATTGGCACAAGGGTATCCTCCAGCGCTGGCCTGTCAGCTTGGTGTCTTCCTGCATGGCTATGTGGGGGATCGTGCGGCCGAGGAGAAAGGGGAGGTGGGAATCATCGCGCGCGATCTGATCGATCGCTTACCGGATGGGATACGTGCCTTACGTCTCGGTGGCCAAACAGTTACAGTGACAGGGCATGACGTATGAAATAATAGTGAACTCTGCCGAGGAAACAAAAGCTTTTGCTGCTCGCTTCGCGCAGTTGTTAACACCTGGTGCCATAATTGGGCTGGATGGTGATCTTGGTGCCGGGAAAACGTGTTTCGTCAAAGGGCTGGCAAGCGGGCTCGGCCTTGACGAACATGACACATACAGCCCGACCTTTACTCTGATCGCGGAACATTATACGGGAAGACTCCCGCTGTATCACATCGACCTCTATCGTTTAGAAGGCGGGGACAGCGAAGGGCTTGGCCTTGAAGAGTACCTCTTCGGCAATGGTGTGACGACCATCGAATGGTTCCAGTATCTTTCCGTCGGTATCGTCACGGAATACGTATTAGTGGCCCTGCGCATCACCGGAGAAGAAACACGAGGATTGACGGTGACGGCTGTTGGGAAACGGTACGAACAAATGCTGCAACAGCTACTGACAGAGCAGGCTGTGGCAGGTAAGGTATAAGCAATTTGAGAGCGGTACCTGCACCGCTCTTATTTTTATTCAGGTTCACTTTATGTTGGTAGTGCAAAAATACGGTGGGACATCAGTTGGTTCAGTTGAACGGATCAAGGGCGTTGCCAAACGCGTCGCGGCCACTCGTGATGCCGGTCATCACGTTGCTGTGGTGGTTTCCGCGATGAGTGGGGAAACCAATCGTTTGCTGGCGTTAGCAAAGGAAGTGTCGGCGCAACCCAATGAGCGTGAAAGCGATGTCCTTGTCTCGACAGGCGAGCAGGTCACTGTTGCTTTGCTCGCGATGGCACTCAAAGATATGGGCTACCCGGCGTTCTCTTTGCTGGGACATCAAGTCCACATCGAGACTGACAGTGCGCATGGTCGAGCTCGTATTAAAACGATCAAGACCGACCGGCTCATGTCTGGCCTTGAACAAGGAAACATCGTTGTTATTGCCGGTTTCCAAGGGGTGGATGAGAACGATAATATTACCACCCTTGGTCGCGGTGGGTCGGATACGACCGCGGTGGCTATCGCCGCGGCGGCTAAAGCTGATGTGTGTGAGATTTATACCGATGTTGATGGTGTCTACAGTGCTGACCCACGCATCTGCCCACAGGCGCGTAAACTGCACCGCATTTCCTACGATGAGATGCTCGAACTTGCCAGTCTTGGCGCAAAAGTTTTGCAGATTCGTTCCGTTGAGTTCGCCAAACGCTATCAAGTGCCAGTGCATGTGCGATCGAGTTTTTCGCCTGATGAAGGTACGTGGCTAGTCCAAGAGGAGCCCAGCATGGAAGAAGTAACAGTTTCGGGAGTCACTTCCGATCTTGATCAAGCAAAAATTACGCTGCTGCATGTCCCTGATCGTCCAGGGTTAGCCGCTAAGGTTTTTGGTACGATTGCGGCTGAGAATATCGTTGTGGATATGATCATTCAAAATGCGAGTGCCGATGGCTCAACCGACATGACCTTTACGGTACCAAAAGGCGACGCGCCAAAAGCACTCTCACAGATGAAGGCCCTGATGGCAGAGGTCGGTGCACAGGGAGTGAATTTCGATCCTGATGTGGCGAAAGTGTCGATCGTCGGGCTGGGGATGCGGAGTCATGCTGGTGTTGCTGCCCAGATGTTTCAACTCCTGGCCCGTGAAGGCATCAATATCCAGATGATTTCGACCTCAGAAATTAAGATTTCGGTTGTGGTCGCAGCGAAGTACACGGAACTTGCAGTTCGTGTCTTGCACGATGCCTTTATTCCCGGAGCGAAGTGAGGGGTTCATGAAACGTATTGCCTTATATGACACGACGCTACGAGACGGCTGTCAATCAGAAGATGTCTCTTTGACGCTTGAGGATAAACTGCGGATCGCCGAGAAACTGGATGCCTTCGGGATTGATTTCATCGAGGGGGGGTGGCCAGGTTCGAATCCACGAGATGAAGAGTTTTTTCATGCGGTGAAGAAGCTCCATTTGCGTCACGCCAAAGTGGCCGCTTTTGGCTCGACACGGCGAGCGAATATCGCTGCTGGTGATGATCTGAACATTCGTTTGCTGCTCAAAGCTGACACCCCAGTTGTGACTATCGTTGGGAAGACATGGGATCTGCATGTCCGTGACGACCTCCGTATTTCTAAGAAAGCCAATCTGGAAGTTATTAGTGATTCCATTGCGTACCTCAAAAAGCGTGTTGATCAGGTCTTTTTTGATGCTGAGCATTTCTTCGATGGCTATGCGGCGAATCCTGAATACACACTTGAATGCGTGAAGGCTGCGGCGCAGGCCGGAGCCGATATGCTCGTGCTCTGCGATACACGTGGTGGCCGCATGCCGCACGAGATCTGTGCGGCGATCACAGCGGCACAACAGGCGACGGCCACCCCGCTCGGGATTCACTGCCATAACGACTGCGAGATGGCAGTGGCGAATTCTCTGGCGGCAGTCGAAGCGGGTGCGATCCAGGTGCAGGGAACGATTAACGGGTTTGGCGAACGTTGTGGGAATGCCAATCTCTGTTCGATCGTGCCAAACCTGCAAATCAAACTAGGCTATCACTGTGTGAGTCCTAAGCAGTTGCAGACCCTGGCTGAGTTGTCACGCTTTGTCTATGAACTTGCCAATGTAGAGCCGAACAAGCGTCAGGCCTACGTCGGTGGCAGTGCCTTTGCCCACAAAGGCGGGCTGCATGTCGCAGCCGTACAAAAGAACCGGGAGACCTACGAACACATCGATTCAGAAATCGTTGGCAATCATCAGCGTGTGCTCGTGTCGGATTTGTCCGGGCGGAGCAATGTGGTGTATAAAGCCAAAGAATTTGGCTTGGATATTGAAAGCGCCGCCCCAGCGGTGAAAACCATTCTTGACGAAGTCAAACGCTTGGAGCACATGGGCTATCAGTATGAAGGTGCGGAAGGATCATTTGAGCTGCTCATGCAGAAAGCCCTGAACGGACAGGTGCGCCACTTCCGCTTGATCGGTTTTCGGGTGATCGATGAGAAACGGAAAGAAGACGAACCGCCGCTTTCCGAAGCGACGATCATGGTCGAAGGACCTGATGGTGCCGTGGAACATACGGCGGCTCAGGGGAACGGGCCAGTAAACGCGTTGGACCGTGCGCTGCGCAAAGCGCTGACAAAGTTCTATCCGCAGCTCGAACAAGTCGAACTGCATGATTACAAGGTTCGTGTATTAGGTGATGGGCAGGGCACTGGCTCAATGGTGCGGGTCTTGATCGAATCCGGTGATGATCATGATCGTTGGGGAACGGTGGGGGTATCACCAAATGTGATAGAAGCGAGCTGGCAGGCGTTGGTCGATAGTATCGAGTACAAATTGTATAAGGATAAAAAGGCGAAGGGACACCCGATCCCACTGTCCGATCGTTCCTCAGCCTCTGGACGCGGCAAGGCTTAGGAACAGGCTTCCGAAAGAATTTATGTTTTTGCAAGAAGTCCGAGAAGATATCCGCGCGGTATTTGAACGTGATCCGGCAGCCCGCTCTGCTTGGGAAGTGGTGTTCGCCTATCCAGGATTTCATGCGGTATTGTGTCACCGACTTGCGCACTGGCTGTGGGAGCGAGGGTTCACGACTATTGCTCGTGTCGTCAGCAATATCTCACGTTTTTTCACTGGGATTGAAATTCATCCAGGTGCTCGTATCGGGCGCCGGGTGTTTATTGATCATGGGACTGGGGTTGTCATCGGAGAAACGGCAGAAGTTGGTAACGATGTGACGCTGTACCAAGGCGTATCGCTGGCCGGGACCAGTACCGAGCGTGGGAAACGCCACCCCACTATTGAAGACTGGGTGCTCGTTGGGGCCGGAGCGAAAGTTCTCGGACCAATCACTGTTGGTCGTCACAGTCGTATTGGTGCAGGGTCGGTAGTGGTGCAATTCGTACCTCCGCACTCCACCGTCGTCGGTATTCCAGGCAAGGTAGTGAAAGAGAGTGGCCGCCACCAACCTTCAGGAAAACCAGTGATTGATCTCGATCACGCCGACCTGCCAGATCCGGTAAGCCGTGCACTTTCGGCGCTACTCAATCATGTGGAGAAACTGGAACAGCGCTTGGACGAGGTCACCTCGCGACAAGGGTCGCTGGAGAACCGATTCGCTGAAGGTGACGAAGAGTTACAACGGGTCCGCATGTTCCTGAAAAATGGCACACATGACGTGAGTCCGAACGAGTAGTGTGTTTCTTGACACACTCCGCAATCGCCTTGACAATAGAGCCCTCTCGGTTGTTGCATGGACTTCAATATGCATGGAGACATAGCGAACGTGTGCTGAGGAGGATGTGGTTGTGGGATGGTGGTGGATAAGAGTACGACTTGGGATTCTACTGTGCTTGTGTGTGATCGTTGCTTCGTGTTCATCGCAGCAAGCGCGCTCACGATCATCTCAGAAAGTGACCTCCCTCGCGAAGGAGAAACGGTCTAACCAGAGAGGGCTCAACGGACGGCCTGACTACGACGAAGATTTCAACTTCCCGCGTGATGGGAGAAACGGTCTGAGCTGGCCGGTTGAGGGGCGCATCACCTCAAAATTTGGACCACGACGTGGCAGTTCTCACGACGGTGTGGATATTGCCGCTCCGCTAGGTACGCCGATTTTGGCAGCAGCGAGTGGTGAAGTCCTCTACAGTGGAGCCTTGCGTGGCTATGGCCATATTGTGATTCTTCGCCATCGTGGTGGTTATGCCACGGTGTATGCCCACAACCAGAAAAATCTCGCCCGAGAAGGCGAGATGGTTCGCCGTGGACAAGCTATTGCTCGCGTCGGCCAAACTGGCCGCGCCTCCGGCCCGCATCTGCACTTTGAAGTACGTAAAGACAACCTGGCGCGAAACCCCCTACGATACCTTCCCGAAGACCGGCGTACAGTACAGCAAGATCGCTAGTACCGTGTCTCATAACTTCGTGAGCAGTTGTAGGGCGTGCGCAGCCATCCCTGTAAAGGTCGGTTGACTACCGTCGCATCGCCAGAATCCGCGCAGTCGATACGTGCGTTTGTTTTTTGCCACTCAGTTTGTGAGGTACTGGCTTCTTCGGCCCGCGTTTGGACTTGGTGT
>Ga0194132_10008264_pt1 | contig 14983 bp, 13 predicted proteins | sample TA2KigOf80mmetaG_FD_148612 | JGI IMG/M metagenome (GOLD analysis project Ga0194132, IMG submission 148612) | Freshwater microbial communities from Lake Tanganyika, Tanzania - TA2015054 Kigoma Offshore 80m | ecosystem: Environmental > Aquatic > Freshwater > Lake | place: Tanzania: Lake... | reverse complement strand
TCGTCGCGTCCGACGCCGTTCCCACGCCCGCATCCACAATCAGCGGAACGCTCGTAATCTTCTCCCGCAAGATCCTCAGATTGGTCGTGTTCTGAATCCCCAGACCGCTGCCGATCGGCGCCGCCAGCGGCATCACCGCCGCCGCGCCGGCATCGATCAGCTTCCTCGCGTTGATCAAATCGTCGGTCGTATACGGCAGCACGACAAAGCCCTCTTTCGCGAGCACGCGCGTCGCTTCGACAAGGCCCTCGTTATCCGGAAACAACGTGTCCGGGTCGCCGATTACTTCCAGCTTCACCCAGTTCGAAAGGCCGACCTCGCGCCCCAGCCGCGCCGTGCGAATCGCTTCATCGGCCGTATAACACGCCGCCGTATTCGGCAGCAGAAAGTACTTGTCTCGCGGAATGTGATCGAGCAGCGACTCGGTCTTCCCGCTCAAATCCACGCGCCGCACCGCGACCGTCACAACCTCCGCGCCCGACGCCGTATGACAACGCGCCATCTCCGCATTCGAGCGGTACTTCCCTGTTCCAACAAACAGCCGCGACGCGAAGGCGCGCCCGGCTATTGTGATTCCATCCTGCATGAGGCCATTATCTCACCCACTGCGATTTCAACTTCCGCATCCCGCGCAGCCACTTCTCATAATCGGCGGCCTTGAAGCGAAAGTACTCAAGCGCCTGCGGGTGCGGCAGAATCAGAAACCGTTCTTCTGCAATGCCGTTGAGAACCGCGTCGGCCACGGCGTCAGGTTCGATCACGCCATCAAGCAAAAACCCAGCTCCCTGTTCGACCGCCTCATCCAACAGCCCCGTCTTCACCCCCAGCGGGCACACCGCCGACACACGAATTCCCGCGTCGTAATGGGTTACATGCAGCCACTCCGCGAACGCCAGCGCCGCGTGTTTCGTCACCGCATACGGCGCCGATCCGATTTGCGTCAACAACCCCGCCGCCGATACCACTTGCACGAAATACCCGCGCCCGCGCGCCAGCCAGCCGGGCAGCAGCCGCCGCGCCGCCCACACGTGCGACATCGTGTTGATCTTCCAGATCCGCTCCCAATCGTCGTTGGAAACTTCGGTTCCGCCGAAAATGCCGATCCCGGCATTCGAAACAAATATGTCGATCTCGCCCGCGCCGTCGATCAGCGAAATCAAATCGCTCTCCGAAGACACGTCGCAGCGCACATCCCCGCCATCCAAGTCGGCGGTAATTACCTCGTGCCCGTCAAGAAGAAACCGCGCCGCCAACGCCGCGCCAATCCCCCGCGCCCCGCCCGTAATCACTACTCGCACTTTTTCAATTCCCACTTCGCGATCGCATCGCGATGCACCTCATCCGGCCCATCCGCCAGCCGCAAGGTCCGCGCATTCGCCCAGTTCCACGCCATCGGAAAATCGTCGGAAACACCCGCCCCGCCATGCGCCTGAATCGACCGGTCCAGCACGCGCAGCGCCACATTCGGCGCGATCACTTTGATCATCGCGATCTCCGTGCGCGCCTCTTTGTTGCCCACCGTGTCCATCATGAACGCGGCCTTCAACGTCAACAACCGCGCCTGTTCGATCTCAATCCGCGACGTCGCGATATCGGCCATGATCGTCCCCTGTTCGGCCAGAGGCTTGCCGAACGCCACGCGCTGCTTCACGCGACGGCACATGCATTCGAGCGCGCGTTCCGCCACGCCGATCAGCCGCATGCAGTGATGAATGCGCCCCGGTCCAAGCCGTCCTTGCGCGATCTCAAACCCGCGCCCTTCGCCCAGCAACATGTTCGCCGCCGGCACGCGGGCGTTCTCAAACACCACCTCGGCATGCCCGTGCGGCGCATGATCGTACCCGAACACCGGCAGCGTGCGGACGGTACGCACGCCGGGCGTATCCATCGGCACGAGGATCATTGACTGCTGCTTGTGCTTCGCCGCCGACGGATCCGATTTCCCCATGAAGATCGAGATCTTGCACCGCGGATCGCCCGCGCCCGACGTCCACCACTTGCGCCCGTTGATGACGTAGGAGTCTCCATCCCGCGTAATCGACGACGCAATATTCGTCGCATCCGACGACGCGACATCGGGCTCCGTCATCGCAAAGCACGACCGGATCTCGCCCGCCAGCAACGGCTTCAGCCACCGGTCTTTCTGCTCCTCGGTGCCGTAGCGCATCAGCACTTCCATGTTGCCCGTGTCCGGCGCCGAGCAGTTGAAAACCTCCGCCGCCATCGGCGAACGGCCCATGATTTCGCACAGCGGCGCGTAGTCCAGGTTCGACAACTCCGCGAACAGGTTCCACAACCCCGCCGCGCGCGCCTTGATTTTCAACTCTTCGATGGCAGGCACCGGCTGCCACCGGTCGCCGTCCAGAACTTCTAAATCGTGCCGCTTCTCATTCGGATAAACATGTTCATCCATGAAGGCGCGGAGCCGCCGTTGATAGTCGAGCGCTCGCTCGGAGAATGCAAAGTCCACGGCTCAATATACAACGCTCTACCGCTTCTTCGCCCCCTTCTTCACCATCTCCTCGATCTTTGTCTTCAACTCCTTCGTCTCCTTCGAGTCCGGCAGCTTCTTCGCCAACCCCGCCGCCTGCTCGCAGAAGAACTTAAAGCGATCCGGCTGATCCGCCTTCAACGGCGCGAAAATTTCCGCGCGGTTCACCGCCGCTTCCGCCATGCCGCGCAAGAACACATCGACCGGCGCCTTCGCCGCGCCCGACGCAAACGCCTCGCGCGCCTTCGCCGAATCCTCTCCCGCGCCGACCGCCCGCGACACCGCCAACACCACAGCGCGCTCCAGCGCCTGCTTCTCGGTCGCCGGCAAATCGGAGTCCGCGACCGCCAAGCCCTCGGCGACCTTGTTCAACGCCGCCACCTGCTTGGCCGCGCCCGCCGGAAACGCAAACTCCAACGCGACGTCGCCGCTTGGGTTCGACTTCTCGAATTTCTGCAGCGCCTCGCCAAAACCCAATGCCAGTTGCGACGCCCGGTTCCGATACACCGATACCTGCCTGCGGAACGGCGCCGGATTCGTCTTGTTCGCCCGCCCGCCCATCTCGAACTTATCCGCCAGATCCGCATAACCCTGCGCCATGCCGTCAATCAGCACCAGCCGCCACGGCACCGCGCGCGCCGCATATTCGCCGGTCGCGAGCTTCTCCAGATGGTCGTTGGTCTTCACATAGTCGCCGGCCTTGAATGTTTCACCAGCCGCCGCCCAGTAGAACGCGGGCGTACCTTTGGCGGGCGGCTGCGGACCGGACTCTCCACAAGAAGAAAGCAATGCGGTGAAGATCGCGAACAGGGTGTGAGTAGGCTTCATGAGACGAAACATCTATCACAGCCAGTGGCCGGGCACAAGGGTATAAACAGGGTATAAAATCAAGATTAACCGCTCGCGTCCTCAAATCGTCGGAGGCACCGATGACCAAATTGTTTTGCGCGTTCGCTTTCCTCACGGCTCTAGACGCGCAAATTCCGATGCGCACAGGCTTTCCATTTGGCGGAAAGGCCGCCGCAGGTCCGAATGGTCATGTATGGATCGGGGGCGTCGATCGAATCGCCCGCTTTGACGCCGCTGGCCGGACTGTCTTCACGACAATCATCGAAAGCGACTACGGCATCTCCGCCATCGCTGTCGATACCGTTGGCCGCGCCGCGGTCACCACTGGCGACACTCTCATTCTCCTCGACCCGGAAGGACGCGTCGTCCGCACACAAAACGTCGGCGCCTTCCCTGCAGCCATTGCTATGGACTCGCAGGGCAGCATCTTCCTCGCCGGCGTCGCGAGAGACGGATTCATCGGCCCGCCTGGTGTCTACAAACCATCCTTCGGCGAGAAGAACTGCTTCAACCGCAACTTCGATTACACTTTCTGTGACGACGCTTTTCTCGCCAAGTACCTGCGCGACGGCACTCGCGCCTGGATCACCCTTTTCGGAGGATCGTCCAGGGACCACGCCACCACCGTCGCGCTGGATCCGTCCGGCGCCGTCTGGATCGCTGGAGAGACCACCTCTCCAAACATGCCTGTCACTCCGAACGCGCTCCAACCCGTTTACGGTGGCGGCGAGAATCTCGGCCCTCTGACTTTCGGCGACGCCTTCCTTGCACGCATCGATGCCACCGGAACGCGACTCGAATACGCAACCTTCCTCGGCGGCTCCCGCACCGATATCGCTACGACGTTGACCGCTACCGCTGCTGGCGTAGTGGTCGGGGGCCGCACCGATTCACGTAATTTTGTTACAACGCCGGATGCCCATCGCCGCTCGCTCGCCAGCTCGAAGGTCGAGATGCCTGGACTGCAGACTGACGTCTTCATGACGGCTGTCTCCGCAACGGGCGCGCTCGTCTATTCGACCTTGCACGGCGAAGAAGGGCCCGACGTCGCAACGCCGCCGCAGCCGGTGTGGGCAATGAAGTTACCGTGGCCGTCACCGGGAATTCTCAACAGTGCTTGCTCCGCCTGGACGCCGGGAAGTTCTCGGCGCGGTGTTTCAATAGCGACGCTGCCCCGCCTTCGACGGTTGTTTCGGCGCAAGGCGAGTGGCTGGCGATTGGCGCCACGAAACGAGGACTCCCAGTTCCCGGCGTGACCCAATCTGGATACGGAACTGTCTACAAGTTCGGCGCCTCCGCAAGCCCTGTAGTCGCGGGCGTCTGGAACGAGTCTTACTTGCAATTCCGCCCCGTCATCGCGGCGGATTCGTTTATCTCCATCTACGCCGCCGGCCTCGACAAGGCGAGCGTCCAACTCGGCGGCCGCGAACTGAAACTCCTCCACTCGTCAAGTACTCAGATCAACGCGTACGTTCCCGCGGATACTCCGAAGGGCACGCTCGACCTCACCGTCAACGGTCGCGATCCAACCCCCGTCGATATCGTCGACCGCTGGCCCGGCCTCGCCGGCGCCGCGCTGAACCAAGACGGCACAGTCAACACTGCCTCCAATCCCGCCGAGCGCGGCACGATAGTCAGCCTCTTCGGATCGGGCTTTGGTCCTGATCCCTTGCCCGCCATCGAGCCTTTCACGGAAGCCCACACCCCGAACAACGCGCAAGGCATGGAACTACTCTTCGTCGGACGCATCGCCGAAGGGCTCTTCCAAGTCAACGCTCGAGTCCCGCAAAACGCAAGAACCGGTCACACCGCTGTCCGTGTCGTCTTTCGAATGCCATCCGGCTTCCTCTTCTCGGACCTCGCTCGTATACACATCCGCTGACGAATCCAATTCCCAATTCCTGAATCCAATAAGAAGTATGCTCACTATTCGTAATGCCAACGAGCGCGGCCACACACAAGCCGGTTGGCTCAACGCGCGCCACTCTTTCTCCTTCAACACCTACTACGAACCCAAGCACATGGGCTTCCGCTCCCTTCGCGTTATCAATGACGATCGCATCGCGCCCGGCACGGGCTTCGGCAAGCACCCGCACCGCGACATGGAGATCATCACCTGGGTCCTCGAAGGCCAGCTCGAACACGAAGACTCCATGGGTAACCGCGCCGTGCTTCGCCCCGGCCAAATGCAGCGCATGAGCGCGGGCACGGGTATCTATCACAGCGAACGCAATGCGTCGTCCACCGAGCCGATCCATCTCTTCCAAATCTGGATCCAGCCCGACACCGAAGGCATCGCTCCGCGCTTCGAAGACCTTCCGCTCACCGATGCCGACTTACGCAACAAGCTATTTCTCGCCGCCTCACCCGATGGCCGCAACGGCAGTTCGGTGATCCAGCAGAGCGCTTTCGTTTATGCGTCCAAACTCGACGCCAATCGATCCGTCGATCACCCGCTCGAAGGAAACCGGCATGCGTGGCTGCAAGTCGCCACGGGCCGCGTCAATGTCAACGGTCATGATCTCGAGGCTGGCGACGCCATCGCCGCTTCGGATGAAAAACAACTGCACGTGCAAGCCGCCGAGGAGAGCGCTATTCTACTATTCGACCTCGCATAAACTGCAACCATGCTCCTCGCCCTCGCTGTTCTCACACTCACTCCCGACGCCGGAGCGCCCGCCTGGCGGCAGCCTCAACTCGCCATGTCCGGCACGACGGCGGTCGTCGCCTTCGGTGCGGCGAACAATGTGTATGCCGCCGTGTCGACCGACTCCGGCGCGACGTTCGGCAAACCGGTGAAAGTCGGCTCGGGCGGCGTCGCCTCGCTCGGCCGGCACAGAGGCCCCCGCGTGGTCATGAGTGGAAACACGATCGCCATCGCGGCCATCGCTGGCGCAAAAGGCAGGGGGCAGGACGGCGAGTTGTTCGTGTGGCGATCGACCGACAATGGCAAAACGTGGTCGAAGCCCGCGACCGTCAACGACGTTCCCGGCGCGGCTCGCGAGGGCCTGCATGCTCTCGCCGCCGGACCGAACGGTATGTTGTTCGCCACATGGCTCGACCTGCGCAAAAAAGGAATGCGCCTCGCCGGGTCGATCTCTAAAGACGGCGGTGCGACGTGGTCGCCGAACTTCTTCATCTACGAATCGCCCGACGGCCACGTTTGCGAATGTTGTCATCCCTCGGCGGCGATCGGTCCCGACGGCGCCCTCCACGTCATGTTTCGCAACTGGCTCGGCGGTTCACGCGATATGTGGCACGGGGTGTCGAAGGACGGCGGCAAGACATTTAAGTCGCACGTTGTCGGCGAAGGCACATGGAAGCTGAACGCGTGCCCGATGGACGGCGGCGGCCTCGCCATCAAGGCCGACGGGTCGGTCGTCACCTCCTGGCGGCGCGAGAGCCAGATCTTCTACACCAACGGCGCAAAGTTCGAAGCGCCCGGCTGGGCCGGCAAGGATTCGGCGCTTGTGCTCGACAAAGCCGGCAACCCGGTCATCGCCTGGACCGAAGGGATGAAGGTCGTTGCCTTCGACGGCAAGAAACACGAACTCGCCGCGCACGGCGGGTTTCCGTCATTGGCGGCCAGCGGAGCGGCTGTTCTCGCCGCCTGGGAACAGGGCACGGGAATCGCCCTCAAACGAATTCAGTAACGGATGCCGGAGCGGAACGGCGAGTTTAGTTCGATTCCGCTCGATACGTCACGACAAGGTTCGTGGTCAACAACTGGTCGGACGCCAAAACGACGTTGTCGTTGGACTGCACACCTGTCAACACCTGAGCGTGCGTGATGTTGACCACTCCGATTTTCACGTCCCGCCAGGCTAACTTACCGCCCTCGACGACGAATACGCCCTGTTTTCCGGAACTATCCCGTCGCAGACACTCTTTCGGAATGATGATCGCGCCCGCCGCCTCACGCGATCGAATCGCCGCGTTCACATTCGCCCCCGGTTTTAACGACCCGTCCTCGTTGTCGATCCGCACCACCACTTCCCCAACCTGGCGCGAACCCAGCGCTTGAATCTGCGCCGGTAGCCGGTCCACGCGTCCCGTCCATTCCCGCCCGGCCAGCCCATCCCATGTAATCGTCACCGGCATCTCGAGCGCGACCCGTCCCAACTCGGGTTCATCGACATATACGTTCACCGACAACCGCTTGATATCGCCGATGTTCGCCACCAGGTCGCCAGGATTCAAATACGCGCCCGCTTTCACGTCCATTTGATAAACGACGCCGCCGATCGGCGCGCGCAACGTGCCACGCTCCAACTGCGCGTTCGCCGAGACCACGGCTGTCTTCGCTTCGCGCAGCCGTGCTTCCAAAATTCCTCGATCGCCCGGCGTAAACAAAACCCCGCGCCGCTGTTGCAGCGCCCGAACATGCGCGTCGATCGACGCGCGTTTATCTTCCAACGCCTGGGCTTCCTGTTTTGTCGCGGCGCTCTTTTCAATCAGCCGCTTAACTGCGCCAAGTTCTTTATCGATCGATGCGCGCTCGACGTTCAACCGCGAAATCTGTCCGTCGATCTCGGCGCGATCCGCCGCGCGCCCGCCGCCCTCGATCGCCCGTATCTCCGCTTCGATCTGCGCCACGCGCGCCTCGGCGCCCTGCCGCGCCGCGAAAATTTCGGCGTTATCCTGATCCACAATCAACTGCCCCGCGGCTACGGTCTTCCCGCTGCGAGCGTGAACGGTCGCAACCGCTCCCGCCCGCGTCGCCCGCACGCTGACAAACGAAACCGGTTCGGCTTTTCCGTTCGTGACCAGCGTATCGACGATCGTTCCAACCTTCGCCCTCGTGACGCGAACCTCGGGCGGGGCGTTCTTCAACTGCACCAGATATCCCGCGGCTCCCGCGATCAACGCAAGCGGCACGATCCAGAACAGATGTTTCATGGAATCAAAACTGTCTTGCCCGCTCGCCAGTTCTTCACTGTATCGAGCGCATCGTTGGCCTCGGCGAGCTTATATCGCGCGGTGATTTCGCCGGCGAAAAGATCGTGCCACTTCGGAATTTCAAGCATCCGCAACGCGCGATCGACGTGCCGCGGTTCGAATCCCCAGCTACCCTGGAGCGTCAACTGCTTGCGCGTGATCGTGTGCGGATTGAAGCCGATATTGCCCGCGTTTGCGTATTGACCCAACACCAGGAACTTTCCGCCGTCACGCGGCAGTTCGATCCCTTCATTCACCGCGTCCGGATAACCCACGCACTCGATCACAACATCCGCGCCGAAGCCGCCCGTGAATTCGAGTGCCAATTTCCGGCGCTCTTCGACGCTCGTCACCGCGCCCACATCGATCGTTTCATCCGCGCCAAAATGCCGTGCCAATTCCAGTCGATGTGGAGGTCCGCCGATCGCCAACAATTTCGTCGCGCCCGCTTGCTTCGCAACCGCGATCGCACCGAGTCCAACCGGGCCGGTTCCTTGCACGATCACCGTATCGCCCCACTCCACGCCGCAACGTTCCACGCCGTGAATCGCGGTCGCAAGTCCGCAACCCGCGCCAACAAAGGCGTCGGAAGAAACATGCTCCGGAATGCGGAAAATCGCCGTGCCCGCGCGTAGATGAATCTGTTCGGCGTATCCGCCGCGCAAATGCGGCTCGTGATCGGCGCAATACGAAATGCCGTACGCTTTCCGCGCGACGCAACGTGTCGGCTGCCGCTTCACTCGGCAGTAGTAACATTCGCCGCAAACCAGTGAACTCGCCCAAGCGACGCGATCGCCCACGCGCAAATCTTTGCCGCGCCAGTCCTTGTTTAGCCCTTCGCCGAGCACTTCAATCCGCCCGACTGTTTCATGACCCAGTACAACCGGCAAAGGTACGGGCAATTGCCCGAGCCACAAATGTACATCGGTGCCGCAAATTCCCGCGATGTCGACGCGCACCACCGCTTCGCCCGGCCCCGCGGCCGTCAACTCCGGGTACTCCCGCATCTCGAGAGGTTTTTCGTATGCCGTGAGAACGGCTGCTTTGACTGTAGACATGAGAACTATTTGGAATGGAAGCAGTAGTCGAAAAGAATCTGCCACTCGGCGAGTTGAACTTGGCGAAGCAAAAGATCGTCCGCCGGCGCTTTGTCGCAATCGTCGATGAACCGCAGCGGATCCCAATCGTAACCGAGATTTTTCGCCGCGGCCCGAACTTTTGGAAATATGGGATGGGTCCCAACTCTCCGAAACCAGTATCCCGCGTTCCAGGCGTCCGGTTCCATCCGGTGGAGGATCCCATGCCAGTACGATCCGTCAGGGCTGTGGATATCCTGTGCAATACTATGTGCTTCCTCGAAGGATCCACTATAAATCCACAGCCCGGCCAACGTCGTCTGCGGCAAATTTGACACACTCTCGCCGCGCAAAATTCTTGCCGCCTCCGGGTCGCCCGATCGAGGCGAAACGAGCGGCATCAACCGCGTCCCGTCGCCGAGCAACGCCGCTACCTGAGGACCGAAATTCGCAGGATCAAATTCGATCACGCGCGACCCTACTTCAAATGATCCGGAATCGCCGCCATCCAATAACCGGGTCGCGTGCGAACTCTCACATCGGCGCGCGTCACTTCAACCACGATTTCGTGGTATCCCCCGTCTTCGGTTGTCGATGGCGAGTAACTGATCAAATACTGGCTCTGAATCTCCTGGCCGATATCCTGCACGACACGTTCGAGATCCTTGTAAGTCAGAAACGATCGTTCCGCGCCGCCGGTGTGTTTCGTGAACGCCTCGATGTGATTATCGACAAACAGCGCTTTGCCTTGCCGAAGGATTTCAACCAACACCGGAATGTAGTTGCCGGAATAATGTCCCGTGAAGGCCATCGTCGCGTCGGGAGTATTCAGCGCGCCGGCCGGAACGTGGCGCGCGCTGGATGGCACCGACGGCGGACGCGGCGGCGGTTGTTTGGTCAACAGACTTGTGACCAACCGATTGATGTTCAGCGAATACACCGAAATATTGCCGAACTGCAGCGCCAGCAGCGCATCGCGCAATTTTCCCTGGCTGCCCTTGTCGCGCGTTTCGGCGATGAGCAGCACAACCTTTTTATGCGTTTTCAGCGAGGGCCTGGACAACATACGCGCGGCATCGTTAACCGCGTCGACCATGGCGGCCGTTGTCGAACCCGCGTTGATCTTGTTCAGCGCCTTTGTGATCAAATCGCCGTCGCGAGTGAATTCCTGCAAAACGCGAACGCGATGATCGAACGCGACAATCGCCGCCTGACCGGCCTCGCCGAGCACGGTGTTTTCCAACAACAATCCGATCTTCTTGATGTTCGGCAGCACCGACTCAACGGTGTTGTTGGCCTGAATGCAAACCACGATCGACAAGGGAACCGAGGCGTTTTCAATCGTGATCTTTTGCAGCTTGCCTTTATCGAACAGCCGGAATTCGTGCGGCTGCAGGTTCGGAATGTAGTTGCCGTTGCGGTCGGTGACGGTCGTCGGCGCGATGACCTGCCGCGTAAACGCGCGGAACAAGGGCGCTTCTTCCGCGGTTGCTTCGGGAACTTTCTGGGCAACCAGCGGAGCGCCAAGCGCGGCGGCGGCAAACGATCGTCGAGTAAAGCTCATATTCATGGGATGTTAGCGGCGGGTTGAAGGTTTCGGCTTCGGAGCGCGGCGGAAGTCTCCGCTCTTGCCTCCGGTTTTTTCAAGGAGGAATACATCCTGGATCTCGATGGACTTATCGAGGGCCTTGGTCATATCGTACACGGTTAGAGCGGCCACGCTGGCCGCAGTGAGCGCTTCCATCTCGACGCCGGTCGGCCCGGCGGTCGATGCGGTCGCGGTGATTCGAACGCCACCGTCCTCGATCGCGAGATCGACGCCGGCATGGGAAAGCGGCAGTGGATGACACATCGGGATCAATTCGCTGGTCTTCTTGGCGGCCATGATTCCAGCGATGCGGGCGACTTCGAGCGGATCGCCCTTCGGATTCGATGGGAGCGCGGCGAGCACTTCCTTCGACAACCGCACAAACGCCTGCGCCTTTGCGGTGCGGAGTGTCGCCGACTTCGCGGACACATCGACCATGCGCGCCTGGCCCTTGCGACCATAGTGACTGAGTTTACTCATGCGAGTAACACCGCAACGTGTTCCCCTTCATTGTAAAGTTCGCGCTCGGTGGTCGCGACGATGTAGCAGTTCGACTTCGCCAGCGAGGGCACGTCGCTCGATCCTTTCCAAAAAATCGGCGTCACGCGGCCGTCGTGCAAATGCGCCGGCAAAAACCGGGTCAATCCTGGCTTTTCGCGGAGAGTGATCGTGATGCGGGCTTCGGTCATCGTGAGCGATGGCTCCGCGATACCGCTCAGCAATTCCTGGGCCGCGCGCGCGAAGACGGCGTAGGTCACCGCGGTCGACAGCGGATTGCCGGGCAATCCGAAGAAAAACTTGCCGCGCGCGCGGCCGAACACCAACGGCGCGCCGGGCCGGATCTTCACACGTGTGAAGAAAAATTCGGCGCCGAGTTGCGCGAGCGCGGCCTCAACGTAATCGTATTCACCCGCCGACACACCGCCGGAAAGCAGCAACATATCGGCGTTCAGCGCTTCCTCGATGCGCGCGCGCGTTTGGTCCAAGTCGTCCGGCGCGACGGGCAGAACGCGGGGGACTCCGCCCGCTTCGGCCACCTGCGCGGCCAGCGCCCAGGAGTTTGAATTGCGCACTTCGAAATCGCGCGGCGTCGCTTCGACCGGCACGATTTCATCGCCGGTGGCCAGGATAGAAACGATCGGCCGTTTGACGACGGAAACCTCGGCGATTCCCGCGGTTGCCAGCATGGCGACGTGACGGTAACCGATGCGCGCGCCGGCGTGCATGACCACTTCGCCCGCATCCGCTTCGCAGCCCGCGCGATTGATGAACTCACCGGGCGAAGGAGCGCGATCGGTCGTCATCGAGGCGCCTTCGAATCGTGTGTGTTCAACCATAACGACGGCATCGGCGCCGCTCGGAATCGGCGCGCCGGTCATGATGCGCACGCACTCACCGGCTTTCAGTTCGCCCTCGAACGACGCGCCCGCGCGCACTTCGCTGATTACGCTGACCGTGCCCGGCATATCGGCGGCGCGAACGGCGAAGCCATCGCGAATCGATCGATCGACGGGCGGATACGCGCGATCGGCGACGACATCGGCAGCCAGCACTCGGCCCGACGCTTCGGCGAGCGGCACGGTTTCGATAACACGTGTCGACATGGCCGCTCGTACAGTGTCGATCACAAGCCGCCGCGCGGCGGTGAACTCCAGGGCTTCCACAAATTCCAGGATACTCGATGGCCTCCGCGATGAAGCCAGCGCTGCCGGCGGCGCCAAGACCAGTGCGGATCGGTGCGCGCGGGCTCCTTACGAGCGAGTTTCCTGATAGCATCTTTCGGTGACCCGACGAATCCTTGTTCTCGCACTTGCTCCGGCACTGTTCGCCCAGCTCTATTACCCTGGCAAACACAACGACTGGAAAACGAAGTCGCCCGCCGAGGCCGGATTCGACGCCGCCAAGCTGGAAGCCGCGATTGCGATCGCGAAAGCCGGCGAATCGAAGTCGCCTCGGGATTTGAAATTTAGCCACGATTTGAGCTTCGGCCGTGAGATGTATGGCGAGGCGATCGGGCCGTTCAAATCGCGGGGAGACATGACGGGCATCATTGTCCGCGGCGGCTACATCGTCGCCGAATGGGGCGAGCCGCATCGCGTTGATATGACGTTCTCCGTCGCGAAGAGTTTTGTCTCGACCACCGTTGGCCTTGCGCTTCACGATGGTCTGATTGCTTCGATCAACGATCCCGTTGGCCGATATGTGACGACCGGGGAATTTGAGAAAGGTCTCAACGCGAAGATCACCTGGGATCACCTGCTTCGCCAGACTTCCGATTGGGAGGGAACGTTGTGGGGCAAGCCGGATTGGGCCGATCGTCCGCCGAAGGAAGGTGTCGAGGCTTATCGAAAACGCGAACACAACGCGCCGGGCACGTCGTACAAATACAACGACGTCCGCGTGAATCTGCTAGCGTTGAGTTCGTTGCACGTGTGGCGGCGGCCGCTGCCGCAGGTGCTGAAGGAACGCATCATGGACCCGATCGGGGCCTCACAAACGTGGCGCTGGTATGGTTACGAAAACTCGTGGGTCAATATCGACGGTGTGATGGTGCAGTCGGTGGCGGGCGGTTCGCATTGGGGCGGCGGGATGTGGATCGCCGCGCGGGATCAGGCGCGCTTTGGATTGCTGACGGCGCGCAATGGAAAGTGGAACGGCAAGCAGTTGATCCCGGAATCGTGGATCAAAATGGCGCGCACGCCGACGCCGGTGCAGCCGACCTACGGCTTCATGAACTGGTATTTGAACACGGCGAAGCAGTCCTGGCCGAGCGCGCCGGAGAGCGCCTTCGCGCACGTCGGCAATGGCACTAACATCATCTACTGCGATCCGGAGAACGACCTGGTCGTCGTGTTGCGATGGATCAACGGCGGGTCGATCGACCCGTTCATCAAGGCGCTTCTGGAAGCGATGAAAAAGTGAGCGCTTGTAACTGGACCCTTGAGGAACAACGCGACGCGATCGGGCGAGGTGAGATCACGCCTTCGGAACTGATCGCCGAACACCGGGAACGGGCCCGACGGTTGCAGCCGCAACTCAAGGCGTTCGTCCGCATGGTTGACGAGGAAGAGTTTTCGCGCGGGCCGCTGGCTGGCGTTCCTCTGACGGTGAAAGACAGCTTCGACATGGAAGGGCTGCCGACATTGACCGGCAGCCTCTATCGAAACGGACATCGCGCGGCCAGCGATTCGACGGCCGTGCGGCGGTTGCGACGCGCGGGCGCGGTGATCATCGGCAAGACCAACTGCCCGGAGTTTCTGGCCAACTACGAGACCGATAATCACATCACAGGGTGGACGGCGAATCCGTGGAATCTGAACTGCACTGCGGGCGGATCGAGCGGCGGCGAAGCGGCGGCGATCGCGTCGGGTTGTTCGGCGGGCGGGGTCGGCAGCGATGGCGGCGGATCGATCCGTGTGCCCGCGCACTGCTGCGGCATTGTTGGATTGAAGCCTACGCCGGGCCGTGTTTCGGCGGCGGGGCATCATCCGGAGATCTCGCATCCGGGCGGGTTGCTGGGAGTGGCGGGCCCGATGGCACGGACGGTGCGCGACGTAGAAATCCTGTTTCAAGTCCTGTCAGGGTACGACTCGCAGGATCCGTTTTCGGCGCCGGTGGAGTTGCGTGAGCCCGATGTGCGCGCGATGCGGATCGGGTTTATCGAACAACGCTGCGATACGGCTATCGCCGATGTAGTGGCGCGCGCGGGGACCGAACTCGAGCGTATGGGGCACGGCATCGAGCGCTTCGATGTTCCCGGCATCGACCGCATAGCCGATGTGTGGGAGTTCTTCTTCATTACGTTGCCCGACGCTTTGAAGCGGCAAGTCATCGAGGGCGCGCCGGAAAAAGCGCATTGGACGGGGCTTGAACTACTGAAAGAAGATCGGCCGCAACCAAGCGGAACCGAGGTGTTGGCGCAACTCGCCGCGCGGGACAAGCTGCGCGCGGCCGTGCTGCGCGCGATGAACGATGTACCGGTGCTGATCAGCGCGCCGTGTGCGATTCCGGCGTGGGCGTATCGCGAGCGGTCCGCCCCAT
>Ga0194132_10008261_pt1 | contig 14985 bp, 11 predicted proteins | sample TA2KigOf80mmetaG_FD_148612 | JGI IMG/M metagenome (GOLD analysis project Ga0194132, IMG submission 148612) | Freshwater microbial communities from Lake Tanganyika, Tanzania - TA2015054 Kigoma Offshore 80m | ecosystem: Environmental > Aquatic > Freshwater > Lake | place: Tanzania: Lake... | reverse complement strand
TGCCCGAAGCGGTAACCGACCGATCGCACGGTCTGGATCAGGCTCGCGTGCTCCTCGCCGAGCTTGGCCCGCAGGCGCCGGACGTGGACGTCGACCGTGCGCGCCCCGCCGTAGTACTCGTAGCCCCACACGCGTGAGAGCAGCTGCTCGCGGGTGAAGACCTTGCCCGGGTGGGTGCTGAAGAACTTCAGCAGCTCGTACTCCATGTAGGTGAGGTCGAGCGGCCGGTGCGCGAGCGACGCCTGGTACGTCTCGAGGTTGAGCACGAGGTCGCCGTACTCGACGATCTCGGCGGTCGTCCCCCGGCCGGTGCGCCAGAGCAGGTGCCGCAGGCGCGCCTCGAGCTCGGTGGGGTGGAACGGCGACAGGCAGAAGTCGTCGAACAGGTCCTCACGGTGCTCCAGCTCGTTGAGCTGGGCGCCGCCGATCAGCAGGAGGACGGGCGTGAACACCGAGTCGCGCTTGCGCAACGACCGGCAGATCACGAAGGCGCCCTCCGGGTCGTCCTCCGCCACGACGAGCGCGCCGGCCCAGCCGTCGGCGGGCTCGTGCTGCGCGGCGATGGAGGCGTTGGCGACGGCCTTCCAGCTGTGCCCGCCGAGGTCGAGCGTCTGCGCGAGCAGCGGCGGCGGCGGGTCGGGGAAGACGAGGAGCGGTCCGGGGTTCATGGTCGGTGGGTCCTAGAGCGAGCCGAGGTACCGGTCGATCTCCCAGGGAGTGACCTGGGCCTTGTACTGCGCCCATTCTTCGCGCTTGTTTCGGATGAAGTACTCGAACACGTGCTCGCCGAGGGCTTCGGCGACCAGCTCGGAGCTCTCCATGACGTCGATGGCTTCGGCGAGCGACTGCGGGATCTGGCCGATCCCCTCGACCGCCCGCTCCTCCGGGGTCATCTCGTAGATGTTGTTGGTGGCCTGGTTGGGGAGCTCGTAGCCCTCTTCGATGCCCTTCAGTCCGGCGGCGAGCATCACCGCGAACGCGAGGTACGGGTTGCACGCGGGGTCGGGGGAGCGGTACTCGATGCGGGTCGAGCTCTCCTTGCCCCGCTTCGGTAGCGGAACCCGCACGAGGGCGGACCGGTTGTTGCGGGCCCAGCACACGTAGACCGGCGCCTCGTACCCGACGATGAGTCGCTTGTACGAGTTGACGGTCTGGTTGGTGACCGCGGTGATCTCACGCGCGTGCCGCAGCAGCCCGGCGATGAAGTGCTTGCCGACCTTCGACAGGCCGTGCGGGTCGCCGGGGTCGTGGAACGCGTTGACATCGCCCTCGAACAGCGAGAGGTGGGTGTGCATCCCCGAGCCGAACGCACCCGCGATCGGCTTCGGCATGAACGTCGCGTACACGCCGAGGTCGCGGGCGACCTCCTTCACGACGATGCGGAACGTCATGACGTTGTCGGCCATGGTGAGCGCGTCGGTGTAGCGCAGGTCGATCTCGTGCTGGCTCGGCGCGATCTCGTGGTGGCTGTACTCGCACGGGATGCCCATCGCCTCGAGCGTGAGGATGGTCTGGCGGCGCAGGCTGCTCGCCATGTCCATCTCGGTGAGGTCGAAGTAGCCGGCGCGGTCGAGCGGCTCGGTCGACCGGTCGTCCTGGAAGTAGAAGAACTCCATCTCCGGGCCGGCGTAGAACGTGAAGCCCTTCTCACGCGCCCGCTCGAGGTTGCGCCGCAGCACGTGGCGCGGGTCGCCCTCGAACGGCTCACCCGACAGGTGGTGGATGTCGCAGAACATCCGGGCGACCGGCGCGTCGTCGCCGCGCCAGGGGAGGATCTCGAAGGTGTTGGCGTCGGGCACGGCGAGCATGTCCGACTCCTGGACGCGGCTGTAGCCCTCGATGGCGGAGCCGTCGAACGTCATGCCCTCCTCGAGGGCGTTCTCGAGCTCGGCGGGGGTGATCGCGAAGCTCTTGAGCTGGCCGAGGACGTCGGTGAACCACATGCGGACGAAGCGCACGCCGCGCTCCTCGACCGTCCGGAGCACGTAGTCGAGCTGCTGCTGCATGGGGCCAGTGTGACAGGTCCGCGCGGCCGGCCTCCCGGCGCCCCCCGGGGGTCGGAGCCCTGTTCACACTCCGTTCACATCGGCGCAACGGGAGGGAAATGGCCGCGAATGAGGCTGCCAACCGGTCACCCGGGGCGGGCACGCCTGCTCGGGCTGGGCAACGGCGCCCTCGCCTTCGGTCCCGGCCCCGACCCCGACGTAGGCTCCCGCCACACGAGGCGGACGATGAAAGGACCGAACGTGAGCCGTACCCCCCAAGACGTGCTGAAGATGGTGAAGGACGAGGGTTGCGAGTTCGTCGACCTGCGCTTCTCCGACCTGCCCGGCATCATGCAGCACGTCACGATCCCGGCCTCAGTCCTGAGCGAGGACCACTTCACCGTGGGGCACGGCTTCGACGGATCGTCGGTGCGTGGGTTCCAGGAGATCCAGGAATCGGACATGGTCCTGATCTCCGACCCCGACACCGCGTACCTCGATCCCTTCATGAAGCACAAGACCGCGGTGATCCACTGCTTCGTGGCCGACCCGGTCACCGGTGAGTCGTACTCCCGCGACCCGCGCTTCGTCGCCAAGAAGGCCGAGGAGTACCTGAAGTCGACCGGCATCGCCGACACCGCGTTCTTCGGTCCCGAGGCCGAGTTCTTCGTGTTCGACGACGTGCGCTTCGCCACGAAGCCCAACGGCTCGTTCTACGAGGTCGACTCGGTCGAGGGCGAGTGGAACACCGGCACCGACGAGGGCCCGAACCTCGGCTACAAGCCGCGGACCAAGCAGGGCTACTTCCCCGTGCCGCCGATGGACCACTACCAGGACCTCCGCGGCGACATGACGCTCGCGCTCCACTCGGTGGGCATCGAGACCGAGCTGCACCACCACGAGGTCGCCTCCGGGGGTCAGGGTGAGATCGGCATCAAGTTCAACACCCTGCTGAAGCAGGCCGACCAGCTCATGACGTTCAAGTACGTCCTGAAGAACGTCGCCTGGCAGGCGGGCAAGTCGCTGACCTTCATGCCGAAGCCGATCTTCCAGGACAACGGCTCGGGCATGCACACGCACCAGTCGCTGTGGAAGGGCGGCGAGCCGCTCTTCTTCGACGAGAAGGGCTACGGCGGTCTCTCCGACATCGCCCGCTGGTACATCGGTGGCCTGCTGCACCACGCCCACGCGGTGATCGCGTTCACCAACCCGACCACCAACTCGTTCAAGCGGCTGGTGCCGGGCTACGAGGCGCCGGTCAACCTGGTGTACAGCCAGCGGAACCGCTCGGCGTCGTGCCGCATCCCGCTCGCGTCGCAGAGCCCGAAGGCGAAGCGGATCGAGTTCCGGTGCCCCGACTCGACGTCGAACCCGTTCCTCGCCTTCTCGGCGATGATGCTCGCGGGTCTCGACGGCATCCAGAACCGGATCGAGCCGCCGACCCCGGTCGACCGCGACCTCTACGACCTCCCGCCCGAGGAGCTCAAGAACATCCCGCAGGTCCCGTCGTCCCTCGACCAGGCGCTCGACGCACTGGAGGCCGACAACGACTTCCTGAAGGTGGGCGGCGTCTTCACCGACGACCTCATCGAGACCTGGGTCGACTACAAGCGGCTCAACGAGATCGACGCGATCCGCCTGCGGCCGCACCCGTACGAGTTCAACCTCTACTACGACATCTAGTCGGCCGTTCCGTCCGTGTTCCGTGAGAGCCCGCCCTCGAGGCGGGCTCTCTCGGTTCGGACCGCGATGCATGGCGGGCCCGTGACGGCCGTCTCGTGCGTCTGGTTGACCGCGGCGTCGGGGTGTGGTCGAGGAGGGGGTCTGGGTGACGGAGCTGCCGGCGGGGACGGTCACCTTCCGGAGCCATTCGAGCGAGGCTGATGTCCGCATCCCTCGGCGCCCATAGGCTGAACCCATGACCGAGCGAAACGTCCTCGGCGGCGCCCTCGAGCCGTGCGGGTTCGACCCGATGACCGGCTTCTACCGGGACGGCTGCTGCAACACCGGGCCCGAGGATCTCGGCAGCCACACGATCTGCGCGGTGGTCACCGCCGACTTCCTCGACCACCAGCGGTCGATCGGCAACGACCTCGGCACGCCGATGCCGATGTACCACTTCCCCGGGCTCAACCCCGGTGACCGTTGGTGCGTGACCGCCCGCAACTGGGTGCGCGCGCACCTCGACGGTTGCGCGGCTCCCGTCGTGCTCGCGAGCACGCACGAGTCGGTGCTGGATCTCGTCCCGCTCGAGGTGCTCCAGCAGTACGCGGTCGACGTCCCCGGCGACCTCAGCGCCCTCGACGACTGACCCGTCTGGGCGGGCACGCAGCCCGATGCGGCCGGCCGGGTGTGGTCGACGCCTCAGCGGTCGAAGAGGTCGGAGTAGCCCACCTGCACGGCCGTGGCGCCGCAGATCCGCTCCACCGAATCCACGAACGCCGGATCGCGCGCGACCGACGGGCGCGCCGCGAACTCCGCGGCGCGGCGGGCGAACCCGGGATGGCGGTCGGGGTCGAGGCCGGCGAACGTGCCCACGGTGTGCAGCACGGTGCCGGGGTCGGCCACGAGGTCCTCGTAGCGGATGCGCAGGACGCGGTCGGGGTCGATGGTTGCGAGGTCGGCGAGGGCGAGCGCCGTCTCGTCGTTCCAGAGTTGGGCGGCGATCGCCACGGGATCCGCGCCGTGGGCGACTGCGTCGCGCACGGTCGTGGCCCGGCCGTCCCAGGTGAGCGCCAGGTCCTGGAAGAAGGCCACGCGCACCATCGACGCGACCGTGTCCAGTGGGTTCCGCACGAGGTCGACGTACCGGGATCCGGGGAGGAGCCCTTCGAGCACCGGGACGGCGCGGGTGTTGCGGGTGTTCTTGGACACGAACACCGGAGCGCGGCCGCCCCACCGACGGACGCGGTGCAGCCCGATCTCGGCCCGCAACATCCGGATCCGACCTGCCGACCGCGCCACGAGATGACCGGAGCCGTCCATCTGCAAGGCGCGATCGAAGACGCGGTACCCCTCGACCGGACGGAACCTCCAGCGCGCGCCGGCGCGCTCCTTGCCGGCCTCGGTGCCGCGGGGGTGCAGCAGACCGAGCGGTGCCACCCGCTGCGACCAGTTGCTCAGCCAGGTGGCGTCGGGATGGCTGCAGAGGAACTCGTAGAGGGCGGTCGTCCCCGACCGGCCGGTGCCGACGACGAAGAGACATCGGGCCAGCTCCATCGCGGCGCGTGCCTCCTCTCCGGTCGGGCCGGTCCGGCATGGGTGGATGTCAGGGCGGCGACCGTCGACCCTCGGAGCCACCATAGAAGACCTGCTCGAACACCCGGCGCGAGCGACGGGTGACCCGCCGGAACTCGTCGCGCAGCGCGCTCTGCGGCTGGTGCACGTAGCCGAGGAGCCGACCGATGCGCACGTCGTCGGCGCCACCGGGCAGGTCGTCGCCGGGCTTGCCCAGGATGAGATAGCGGGCGTTGCGGGCCCGCTCGCAGAACCGGTACGCCTCCTCGAGCACCTGCCCGTCGGGCTCCGCCAGCAGGTCGGCAGCCACGAGCCGGCGCAGCCCTTCGATGGTCGCGGGGGTGCGGATCCCCGGGCTCTCCCCGCAGTGCTGCAGCTGGAGGAGCTGCACCGCGAACTCCACGTCGGTGAGCGCGCCCTTGCCGAGCTTCAGGTGGAACTGCGGGTCCTCGCCGGGGGGGATGCGCTCCTGCTCGACCCGCACCTTCACGCGGCGGATCTCCTGCGTGAAGTCCGCGGGGAACGGATCGCGCACCACGTACGGCTCGATCAGGTCCATGAACTTCGCCCCGACCTCGGGGTCGCCGGCAACCGGGCGGGCTCGCAGCAGCGACTGGAACTCCCAGGGCAGGCCGTACTCGTCGTAGTACGCGCGGTACGCGTCGAGCGAGCGGGCGAGCGCGCCCTTCTTGCCCTCGGGCCGGAGGTTGGCGTCGATGCGGAACGTCTGGCCCTCGGCGGTCGTCGCGCTGACCTCGCGCACGAGCTCGGTGGCGAGTCTGAGTGCGGTCTCGTACTCCGACGGCCGGTCGCCGTCGTACACGAAGAGCACGTCGATGTCCGACGCGTACGACAGCTCGTAGCCCCCGAGCCGACCCATGCCGATCACCGCGAACGGGATCTGGGGGTCGAGGGAGCGCAACGCCGCCTCCACGGACGCCTCGGCGAGGTTGCTGAGCTCGCGCGCGGTCACCTCGATCGGTGCGAGGCCGAGGAGGTCGCGCACCGCGATGCGGAGGAACTCGCGCCGCTTGAACCGGCGCAGCCCGTTGCGCCGCTGGTCGACGTCGGAGCGCCACTGCAGGGTCTCGAGTGCGGCGTCGACGAGCTCGTCGCGCGTGCGTTCCCGCGCCAGGCTCTCGTCGTCGCCGAGCAGCTCGAGGAACGCCGGCTGATGGAAGAGCGAGTCGCCGAGGAACCGGCTCGACCCGAGCACGCGGCACAGGCGCTCCGCGGCGCCGGTCGCGTCGCGGAACGTGACGGCGAGCGCCTGGGAGCGGGTCGGGCCCTCGGCGAGCCGCCGGAGCTGGAGGAGCCCGAGGTCGGGGTCGGGCGCGGTGGACAGCCAGTCGAGGATGACCGGCAGCATCTCCTGGAGCACGCGTGACGTGCGGGTGAAGCCGCCGGTGAGCTCGCGCAACGCCGCCCGCGTGTGCTCGGCGTCGGCGAACCCGAACGCGGCGAGCCGCGCTTCCGCCGCTTCGGGGCTGAGCGAGCCGCGCCCGGCCAGCGTGTCGAGGAGCGGCGCGAAGAACAGCCGCTCGTGGAGGGCCCGCACCGCGGCCTGGTGGGCGCGGTGCTCGGCCAGGAACGTCTCGAGCGCGGTGCTGCGCGGCTGGTCGCGGTAGCCGAGGACCCGGGCGAGGAGGGTGAGCTCGGCGTCGCTGCTCGGGAGCGTGTGGGTCTGCTGCTCGTCGCGGAGCTGGAGTCGGTGCTCGACCGTGCGCAGGAACACGTACGCGTCGCCGAGCCGTCCGACGTCGCGGCGCTCCACGTAGCCGCCCGCGGCGAGCTGGGCGAGGGCGACGAGCGTGGTGGCCGACCGGATCCGCTCGTCGTGACGGCCGTGGACGAGCTGGAGCAGCTGCACCGCGAACTCGATGTCGCGGATGCCGCCCCGGCCCCGCTTCAGCTCGCGGTCGCCGAGCCCCTTGCGCGTGAGCTCCGACTCGGAGCGGGCCTTCATCTCGCGTGCCTCGCGCACCACGTCGGGGTCGAGGACCTCGCGCCACACGAACGGGCGGCTCGCCTCCATGAACGCGCGCCCGAGCGCCTCGTCGCCGGCGACGGGCCGGGCCTTGAGGAGCGCCTGGAACTCCCAGTGCCGGGCCCACCGCTCGTACCAGGTCAGGTAGCTGTCGACCGTGCGCGACAGCGCGCCCGCCCGACCCTCGGGTCGGAGGTCGGCGTCGGTCCGGAAGACGAACCCGTCGGCCGTGGGCGTCGCCATGATGGAGAGGACCGCCTTGGCCACGCGGTCGGCCTCCGCCTTGTCGTGGCCCCCGTCCACGAAGAGCACGTCGACGTCGCTGGCGTAGTTGAGCTCGTTGCCGCCCAACTTGCCCATGCCGATGATCGCGAACGGGATCTGGGGTGCGGCGAGCATCAGCGCGGCATCGAGGCAGGCCTCGGCGAGGCTGGTCAGCTCACGGCCGACCGTCACGAGGTCGGCGAGGCCCAGGAGGTCGCGCAGTGCGATCCGGAGGAACTCGCGCCGCTTCACGCGGCGCAGGGCGGAGGCGCCGTCGTCGCCGGCGGCGAGGACCGCGGCGCGCACCTCGGTCCGTACCACGCCCGGGTCGCGTTCGCGGTCGAACCCGGTGGTGTCGACCACGTCGAGCAGGTCGGGCTCCGCGACGACGGCGTTGCCCAGCGACCGCGACGCGCACGCGAGCGTGACGAACGCGTCGGCCCGCCGGGGATCGGTCAGCCGGGCGACCCCGTCGGGGTCGGCGGCCAGGAACCGCTCGACCATGCCCCGGGCGAGCCCGGGGCTGGCCGATCCCTCGATGCGGGCGTCGAGGTCGGGGATCGCGGCGACATCGGGCTCCACAGCCCCGCAGTCAAGCGTCTGCGGCGCCCCGCGGGCGAGCCGGTGGGACGGTGACGGGGCGGGTGGGTGGACGGTGACGGGGCGGGTGGGCGGGTGGCGACGGGGCGCGTGGGCGGGACGATGGCCGGCAGGCGGTCGTATCCTGGCCACCGTGCACCGACTGCGGGTCGCCGCTGCGCAGCTCGACCTCGTGGTCGGGGATCTCGAGGGCAATGCCGCGCGCATCGTGGCGGCCTACGAGCGGGCCGTGGCCGAGGGGTGCGACCTGGTGGCGTTCCCCGAGCTGGCCGTCACCGGCTATCCCCCCGAGGACCTGCTCCTGCGCCCGGCCTTCGTGGCCCAGTCCCGTGAGTGGCTCGACCGGATCGCCGCGGGCACCGGGGCCACCGCGGCCGTCATCGGGTTCCCCGAGCTCGACGGGGTCCTCTTCAACTCGGCCGCGGTGTGCGCCCACGGCGCCGTGCAGGGGGTCTACCGCAAGCATTTCCTGCCCAACTACGCCGTGTTCGACGAGGAGCGCTACTTCGAGCCGTGGCCCGGCGACGGACCACTGTTCGGGATCGGTGGCGCGACGGTCGCCGTCACCGTCTGCGAGGACGCGTGGTTCCCCTCGGGCCCGATCCTCACCCAGGCCGTGGCCGGCGCCGACCTGGTGGTCAACGTCAACGCGTCGCCCTACTACGCGGGGCGGCTCACGAGCGGGAGGCGATGCTGGCCGGCCGGGCCGCCGACGCCGGCGTCCCGATCCTCTACGTCAACCTCGTGGGCGGCCAGGACGAGCTGGTCTTCGACGGCGGGTCGCTCCTCGTCGACGCCACGGGCACGGTGACGGCCCGGGCCCACCAGTTCGCCGAGGACTTCCTGGTCGTCGACGTGCAGACTGGTCCCCCGGTCGCGACGGCGGCCCGTTCCGCGGTGCACGTGGAGGCCCTCACGGAGGTCGCGGTCACGGGCGCCGCGGAGCCGCGGGAACCGATCGCACCCCGGCTCGAGCCGGTGCTCGACCCCGTGCACGAGGTCTACGAAGCGCTCGTGCTCGGCACCCGCGACTACGTCACCAAGAACGGCTTCTCCGACGTGCTCGTCGGCCTGTCGGGCGGGATCGACTCCTCGCTCGTCGCCGCGGTCGCGGTCGACGCGCTCGGCCCCGACCACGTCGTCGGCGTGCTCATGCCGTCGCGGTTCTCGAGTGGCCACAGCGTGAGCGACGCCGACGCGCTCGCGGCCAACCTCGGCATCCGCACGTTCACGATCCCCATCGAGCCCGCGCACGCCGCGTTCCTCGAGATGCTCGCCGAGCCGTTCGCCGGCCTCGAGCCCGGCCTCGCCGAGGAGAACCTCCAGGCCCGGATCCGCGGCACGATCCTGATGACGATCTCCAACAAGTTCGGGTGGATGGTCCTCACGACCGGCAACAAGAGCGAGACGGCCACCGGCTACTCCACCCTCTACGGCGACATGGCCGGTGGCTACGCGGTGATCAAGGATGTCCCGAAGATGCTCGTCTACGCGCTCAGCCGCGACCGCAACCTGCGTGCGGGTCGCGAGCTGATCCCCGAGTCGGCGATCACGAAGCCACCCAGCGCAGAGCTGCGTCCCGACCAGCTCGACAGCGACTCACTGCCCGACTACGCGGAGCTCGACCCCATCATCGAGGGCTACGTGGAGCTTGACCGGTCGATCGCCGATCTGGTCGACGAGGGCCACGACCCCGCGATCGTGCGGCGCGTCGCGCGGCTCGTCGACCTCAACGAGTACAAGCGGCGCCAGGCCGCTCCGGGCGTTCGGGTGTCGCCCAAGGCGTTCGGCAAGGACCGGCGCCTGCCGATCACCAACCGCTGGTCGGGCTAGTGGCTCCGCGGCGGTTCGCCGCCGAGGGCGCCCTGGTCGTCGCGGCGTTCCTCTTCGGCATCACCTTCCCGCTCGTCCACGACGCACTCGAGGACGTCACGCCCTTCGGCTACCTGGTGCTCCGCTTCGCGATCGCGGTGATCGTGCTCGCGCCGTTCGCGGTGCTCGTCGCACGCCGCGACGGCGTCGAGCGTCGACAGCTCGTCCGGGTCGGGGTCGTGGCCGGCCTCCTGCTCTTCGGCGGATACGCGACGCAGACGGTCGGGCTCCAGTACACGACACCGTCGACCTCCGCGTTCATCACCGGGCTCTACGTGGTCTTCACGCCGTTCGTCGCCGCGATCGTCGAGCGCTCCCGGCCGAGCCGGCGGATCGTGGGCGCGGCCGTCGTCGCCACCCTCGGCCTGTACATGCTCACCGGCGCCGACGTGGCGCTGGGTCGCGGCGAGCTCCTCACGCTCGCGTGCGCGCTGATCTTCGCGATCTGGATCGTGTACCAGGGCCGCTACGCGACGCGCATCCACCCCGTCCCGTTCACCACGCTCCAGATGGTCACGCTGGTGCTCGTCGGCGTTCCCGCGGCCGTGCGCCAGGGTCTGGGCGACCTCTCGCCGACCGCGTGGTTCGCCATCGTGTTCACCGGCGTCGCGTGCTCCGCGGTCGCCCTCTCGCTGCAGCTGTGGGGACAGCGGCGGATCCCGCCGGCCCGGGCCGCGCTGATCCTCCTCCTCGAGCCGGTGTTCGCCGGGCTGGTCAGCTTCGTCGACGGCGAGCGGCTCGGATCGGTCGAGCTGCTGGGGGCCGTGGTGATCCTCGGCGCGATCGTGCTGGCCGAGCTGGGACCTCGCCGTGCGACGGTGGTCGCCGGCTGAGCCGGTTCGGCCTTTGACGGGTCGGCGAGGGGGCGGCAACACTTCCCGCATGGCGCGCGGCACCGTCGACGACACGGCCAGGGCGATCGCCCGTGCCCGTTGGCTCGAGATTCGGTGCTTCGAGATCCTCGGAGGTTGGGTCGCCTCCACGCCCGAGCCCGAGGCGAAGCTCCTGTTCGCCCGGCAGAGCCACCATCACGCGTGGCACGCCGAGCTGTTCGAGCGCGTGCGGCCCGTCGCGAGCGGGCTCGAGGTCTCGCACCACGACGAGGCGCACCCGCGCTGGCGCGGGGTGCTCGCCGAGCTCGAGGCGCTCACCACCACTGCCGATCGACTTGCGGGCGCGTTCTTGGTGCTGCTGCCCACCAAGCTCGCCGAGTACGAGGAGTGGCTCGCCGCCGCGGATCCGGTGCGCGACGCGGCGCTGCGCCGGTGGCTCGGCTTCGTGTGCGCCGACGAGCACGCCGACCTCGCCGAGGGCCGGGCGCTCGCCGACCGCCTCCCCGGCGTCGACACGGCACCGGGGCGCTCGGCCGTGGATGCCGCGCTCGCGGCCGCCGGGACCCTCCTGGGCTGAAGTCGCGCGCGGACCGCTACTGTCGCGCTCCCTCATTCGAAGGGGGTGGGGGGAAGGATCGGCAGGACCGGGGGGATCGGTCGATCGGGTGCGTGCACCCGGGCGGCGGATGCCTGTGGAAATCCGACCTTGACAGAATCCGTCTGGTACGGACAATGGCGGTCTCACCTGCGGTTCGCAGGAGCGGCCGCTCCGGCGTACCACACGGCCGAACTCGGAGGCGTCGTTCGTGGCGAAGGAGCGAGTCGAGCGCGACGAAGAAGACCTCGTCCGGCTGTACCTCACCGACATCGGCCAGTACCCGCTCCTCACCAAGGACGACGAGGTGCGGCTCGCCCAGCAGATCGAGGCCGGCAACGAGGCCCGGGCCGAGCTCGCGGGCGGGGGGAAGCGGCTCACGCCGGCGAAGCGGCGCGAGCTGCGCCGCGTCGGCCGCGAGGGCGACAACGCCCAGCGCACCTTCGTGCAGTCGAACCTCCGCCTGGTGGTCTCGATCGCGAAGAAGTACCAGGCGTCGGGCCTGCCCCTGTTGGACCTGATCCAGGAGGGCAACCTCGGCTTGATGCACGCGGTCGAGAAGTTCGACTGGCGCAAGGGCTTCAAGTTCTCCACCTACGCGACCTGGTGGATCCGCCAGGCGATCACCCGCGGCATCGCCAACACTGGCCGCACGATCCGCCTCCCGGTCCACGCCGGCGACACGCTCGCCCGGCTCCAGAAGGCTCGCTCCCGCCTGGAGCTCAAGCTCGGCCGTCCGGCCACGCTCTCGGAGCTCGCCGCCGAGGTCGAGATGCCCGAGGACAAGGTGACCGAGGCGCTGCGCTTCGCCGCCGAGCCCCTGTCGCTGTCCGAGCCCCTGCGCGAGGACGGCGACGCCGAGCTGGGCGACATCGTCGAGGACCGCTCGGCCGAGTCGCCCTTCGAGGTGGCGGCCACGGCGCTGCTCCCCGACGAGATCGAGAAGCTGCTCGCCCCGCTCGACGAGCGGGAGCGCCAGATCCTCGCCCTGCGCTTCGGCCTCGACCGCGGGGAGCCCCGCACCCTCGAGGAGGTCGGCGAGTTCTTCAACCTCACCCGTGAGCGGATCCGCCAGATCGAGGCCCGGGCGATGTCGAAGCTGCGTCACCCGTCGGCCGACACCGGCGCCCGCGACCTCCTCGCCGTCTGACCCGCCCGGACCGGCGCGTCCCAATGCTCATCGCGCAGATCAGCGACCTCCACGTCGCGCCCGACGAGAGCTTCATGCGGAAGTTCGTCGACGCGAACGAGCTGCTCACGCGGGCGGTCGAGTACCTCAACACGATGACGCCGCGACCCGACGTCGTGGTCGCGACCGGCGACCTCACCGACCACGGCACGGCCGACGAGTACGTCATGCTCGGCGAGATCCTCGGCGGGCTCGAGATCCCGCTCTACCTGCTCCCGGGCAACCACGACGAGCCCGACGTGCTGCGGGCGGTGCTCGGCACGCCCGACTACGTGACGGGTCCCACGTTCGACTACACGGTCGAGGACCACGCCGTCCGCCTGGTGGCGATCGACTCCACCACGCCGGGGCGCCACGACGGCGAGCTCGACGCCGCGCAGCTGCTGGCGCTGGAGGCCCGGCTGCGGGAGCAGCCCGACCGCCCGACGTTCTGCTTCATGCACCACCCGCCGTTCGAGACCGGCATCTGGTGGATGGACTGCATCGGGCTCACCGGCGCGCGCGATCTCGAGGCGATCGTCCGCCGCAACCCGCAGGTGAGGCTGGTGGTGGCCGGCCACGTGCACCGGCCGGTGTCCACCGTCTGGGGCAGCACCCTCCTGTTCACCGCCCCGAGCACCGCGCACCAGACCGCGATGGCCCTGCACGACGACTGCCCGCCCCGGATCACCACCGAGCCCCCGATGCTCGCGTTCCACCAGTGGACCGGCGACGGGTTCGTGAGCCACGCCACCGTGTTCGACAAGGAAGGCCCCGACCTCAACATCGCGGAGCTGGTCGGCGACTGGCCATCGGCCAAAGCGAGCATCCTCGAGCGGGGCCCCATGCACAAGGGGTCGAGCGCCGTCGGCTGACGCCGACCACCAGACCCGGGCGGTGCGGTGCCCGCGGCGGCCTGCTTGACTCTCACCGTGGCGTTCGTCCGGGTCGTCGTCGGGGTCCTCGGGATCGGGGTCGTCGTCGGGACGTTCCGCGACCTGGTGTCGACGGTCATCACCACCCAGCGCGATCGGCGCTGGTCGGCGGCTCGTCGCTACTTCAAGGTCACCTGGGCCTGGTACTCCTCTGCCGCCCGCCGCATCGACGACCCGAAGCAGCGGGAGCGGTTCCTCGTCCCGTACGGCCCGGTGTCCCTCGTCGGCCTCCTCTCCGTCTGGGTCGCGTTGCTCGTGTTCGGCTGGGGGCTCATCTGGTGGGGGCTCCAGCAGCACATGGAGGGGATCGACGACCTCCCCAGCGCCGTCTACTTCTCCGGGGTCACGTTCCTCACCATCGGCTACGGCGACATCGTCGCCGAGGGTGGGGGGAGCCGCATCCTCGCCGTGATCGAGGGTCTCATGGGGATCCTCACGACCGCGCTGGTGATCGGTCTGCTGCCGACCCTCTTCGCCGCGTACATGCGGCGCGAGTCCAAGCTGCTCACCCTCGACGACCTGCAGACCCAGGTGACGCCCCTGGGCTACCTGCGGCGCTACACCGACGGCGGCGATCTCGCACCGCTCTACGCCGAGTTCCGGTCGTGGGACGACTGGTGCGCCGACGTCTACGACTCGCACACCGCCTACCCGATGCTGCTGTGGTTCCGGTCCCGCCAGATGGGGCGCTCGTGGTCGGTCGGCCTCGGAATCGTGGTGGAGTCCGCCAGCTACGTCCTCGCGGCCGTCGACCAGCCGAACCACCACGAGGCCCAGAGCCTCTACCGTCGCGCGATCATGGTCCTCGACGCCGTGCGCGGGCACGAGCACGTGACGCTCCCCGAGCCGCCGGTGGTCTCGCCCGAGGCCGTCGAGCGCCAGTTCCGCGCGGTGTACGACACCCTCGTCGGTTACGGGCTGCCGGTCCGGCCGTTCGAGGACGCGTTGGCGCGCGAGCACGCGCTGCGGGCCGACTACGTCCCCGTGCTGTGGGGGCTGAGCGAGGCACTCCTCGCCCCGCTCGAGTTCCGGCCCAACGTCCGTCCGATCCCCGTGGAGTTCGGACCGTCGCCCGCCCCGGGAGGTGGATCGTGAGCCGACACCGGAAGGAGCATCCCGATCGGCTCCAGGAGTTCGACTCGCTGCCCGGCGGCGACCCCGACGTGCCGTCGCCGCCGGCGGCCGCCGCCCCCACCGGCGTGCCCGCCCCGGTCACCCCCGAGGTCGTCACCCCGGCGGCGCCCGGGGTGGTCGATCTGGTGTTCCGCTCGGCTCGCCTCGGTGTCGACGCCGCGACCCTGGTGGCGGGTGAGATGGCCGACTTCTCGGTGCGGGTCGCGCGGCGCGTGCTGCCCCCGGCGGTGGCCGAGAAGCCGCTCGACGCCGTCGACGAGCGGCTCGAGCAGCAGCGCCGCACGGCGCGCGAGCGAGGCGAGCAGAGCGTCGAGAAGACGAAGGAGGCGGCGAGCGCCGTCCTCAACCAGATCGTGATCGGCGTCGTCGACATGA
>Ga0194132_10008260_pt1 | contig 14985 bp, 10 predicted proteins | sample TA2KigOf80mmetaG_FD_148612 | JGI IMG/M metagenome (GOLD analysis project Ga0194132, IMG submission 148612) | Freshwater microbial communities from Lake Tanganyika, Tanzania - TA2015054 Kigoma Offshore 80m | ecosystem: Environmental > Aquatic > Freshwater > Lake | place: Tanzania: Lake... | reverse complement strand
GCGTCGACGAGGAGCAGCGCGCCGCGTGCCCCGGGCCGGCCGAAATAGGCCTGCAGCATGCGGTCGAACTCCAGCGCCGCCGCGCGCCGCCGCTCGGCCGGGCTGCGCGATCCCGGTCCGGCGCCCGCGCGCGGCGCGCGAGCATAACCGTATCCGGGCAGGTCCACCAGGTACACCGCGGGCGCGGTCCCGCGGCGGATCCGGTAGACGTTCACCGTGCGCGTTCTGCCGGGCGCCCGGCTCGTCCGGGCGATCCGGCGGCGCGCCAGCGCGTTGATCAGGCTCGACTTGCCCACGTTGGAGCGGCCGACGAGCGCAACCTCGGGCAGCCGCTCAGCGGGGAAGTCGCCGGGCGCTACGACACCGGCGACGAACTCGGCGCTGACGATCAATGCGTGATGGCGTCTCCGGTGTCGACCACGTCGGCGACGACCGCCGCGGACAGGCGCGGCGGCAGCGGCTCGGCCAGCGCGATCCTGAGCACCTCGTCCATCGTGGACACCAGGTGCAGATCCAGCGCGTCGAGCACGTTCTTGGGGATGTCCGCCAGGTCCTTCTCGTTGTCGCGGGGCAGCACGATGTGCGTGACGCCGGCGCGGTGCGCGGCCAGCACCTTCTCCTTGACGCCGCCGATCGGGAGCACCTTGCCGCGCAGGGTGATCTCGCCCGTCATCGCCACGTCCCGGCGGGCCGGGATCTTCGTCAGCGCCGACACCAGCGCGGTGGCCATGGTGATCCCGGCCGACGGCCCGTCCTTCGGGATGGCGCCTTCCGGCACGTGCACGTGGATGTCGATCTTCGAGTGGAAGTCCTCGGGCAGGCTCAGCTCGGCCGCCCGGGACCGCACGTAGCTCAGGGCCGCCTGCGCCGACTCCTGCATCACGTCACCCAGCTTGCCGGTCAGCGTGAGCTTGCCCTTGCCGGTCATCAGCGTGGCTTCGCTGACCAGCAGCTCGCCGCCCACCTCGGTCCAGGCCAGGCCGGTGGCGATGCCGACCTCGTTCTGTTCCTCCGCCGCGCTCGGGCGGAAGCGGGGCACGCCCAGGTACGCCGTGACCTGCTCGGCGCCGATCTCCTCGCTGAAGCTGCCGCCTTCGACGACGACCTTGCGCGCCACCTTCCGGCAGATCGACGAGATCTCGCGCTCCAGGCTCCGGACGCCGGCCTCGCGCGTGTAGCGCTGGATGATCGTGGAGATCGCCGCGTCGGTGATGACGATGTTCTCGGACGTCAGCCCGGCGCCCTCGACGGCCTTGGGCACCAGGAACCGCCGGGCGATCTCGATCTTCTCGAGCTCGGTGTAGCCGGCGAGCTGGAGCACCTCCATCCGGTCGCGGAGCGCCTGCGGCACGGTGTGGAGCACGTTCGCCGTGCAGATGAACATCACGTGCGACAGGTCGAACTCGACGTCGAGGTAGTGATCGAGGAACGTGCTGTTCTGCTCCGGGTCGAGCACTTCCAGCAGCGCCGCCGAGGGGTCGCCGCGGAAGTCCATCGACATCTTGTCCACTTCGTCCAGCAGGAAGACCGGGTTGAGCGTGCCGGCCTTCTTCATCATCTGGACGATCTGGCCGGGGAACGCGCCGATGTAGGTGCGCCGGTGGCCGCGGATCTCCGCCTCGTCGCGCACGCCCCCGAGCGACAGGCGGACGAACTTGCGGTTCATCGCGCGCGCGATCGACTTGGCGAGCGAGGTCTTGCCGACGCCCGGGGGGCCGGAGAAGGTGAGGATCGTCGCCTTCGGCTTCTTCACCAGCGTCCGGACGGCCAGGAACTCGAGGATCCGGTCCTTGATCTTGTCCAGCCCGTAATGGTCCTCGTTGAGCACCGTCTCGGCGTGCTTGAGGTCGCGGTTCTCGCGCGTCTTCTTGTGCCAGGGCACGGCGATGAGCCAGTCCAGGTAGTTGCGCGAGACCGTCGCCTCGGCGGACATGGGGGGCATGGCCTCGAGGCGTTTCAGCTCCTGCTGCGCCTTCTCCTCCACGTCCTTGGGCATCTTCGACGTTTCGATCTTCTTCTTCAGCTCGTCGATCTCGTTGCCCTTGTCGTCCTTGCGGCCCAGCTCCTTCTGGATCGCCTTCATCTTCTCGTTGAGGTAGTACTCCTTCTGCGCCTTCTCCATCTGCTTCTTGACGCGCGACTGGATGCGGCGATCGACCTGGAGCTTGTCCACCTCGATCTCGAGGATGCCGGCGATGCGGTTGAGCCGCTCGAGGGGCGAGACGATCTCGAGCAGGTTCTGCTTCTCGTCCACGCCCACCAGCAGGTGGGCGGCGATCGTGTCGGCGAGCTTGCCCGGGTCGTCCACGCGCACGGCGGCGACCATGGCGTCGTAGTGCAGGTTGTTCGACAGCTTCACGTACTGCTCGAACAGCGACACGACGCGGCTCATCGTGGCTTCCACGTCGCCGGAGGTCTCGCGCTGGCGCGCCAGCGTCTTCACGACGACACGGTAGAAGCCCTTGTCTTCCTTCCACTCGACCGCCCGCGCGCGGTCCACGCCCTCCACGAGCACCTTGATGTTGCCGTCGGGCAGCTTCAGGCTCTGCACCACGTTCGCCACGCACCCCATCGTGTACACGTCATCCGGGTGCGGGTCGTCCACGGCCGCGTCGTGCTGGGCGGCGAGGAAGATCCGCTTGTCCTTCCCGAGGGCGTGCTCGAGCGCCCGGATGGACGACGGCCGCCCGATCACGAACGGCATCATCATGTGGGGGAAGACGACCACGTCCCGCAGCGGGACGACGGGCAAGGTTTCGTAGAGATCCATTGAGCTCCCTGGCAAACGGTCCGCGGCACCCGGCCGCGACGACCGGAGCCGAGCCGTCAGCCCTGGGCGCGGGCCCCGGGGCCTAGCCGGCCTTCTCGATCAGGGTAAACGATTTGTCCTTCGCTTCCACGACTTCCCGCGTCACGACCACTTCACGCAGCTTCTTCTGCCCGGGCACGGAGTACATGAGGTCCAGCATCAGATCCTCGATGATCATCCGGAGGCCCCGGGCGCCGATCTTCCGCGTCAGCGCCGATTCCGCGATCGCCTCGAGCGCGTCGTCGGTGAACCGCAGCTTGACGTTTTCGTACTCGAAGAGCTTCTGGTACTGGCGCGTGATCGCGTTGCGGGGTTGCGTCAGGATCTGGATGAGGGCCGGCCGATCGAGCTCGTGCAGCGTGCCGACCACCGGGAGCCGTCCGACGAACTCCGGGATGAGCCCGTAGCGGATCAGATCCTCGGGCTCCACCGATTCCAGCGTGGTTCCGATGTCGCGCGACTTGACCGAGGCGACATCGGCCTTGAACCCGAGCGTCTTCCGCCCCGCCCGGCGCTCGATCGTCTTGTCCAGCCCGACGAAGGCGCCGCCGCAGATGAAGAGGATGTTCGTCGTGTCGACCTGGAAGAACTCCTGGTGGGGGTGCTTGCGCCCGCCCTGCGGCGGGACGTTGGCCACCGTGCCCTCCAGGATCTTCAGGAGCGCCTGCTGCACCCCTTCGCCCGAGACGTCCCGCGTGATCGACGGGTTCTCGTCCTTGCGGCAGATCTTGTCGACCTCGTCGATGTAGATGATGCCCTGCTGGCACTTCTCGATGTCGCCCCCCGCCGCCTGCAGCAGCTTGAGGATGATGTTCTCCACGTCCTCGCCGACGTAGCCCGCTTCGGTCAGCGTGGTGGCATCGACGATCGTGAAGGGCACCGACAGCAGCTTGGCCAGCGTCTGCGCCAGCAGCGTCTTGCCGGTGCCGGTCGGGCCGATCAGCAGGATGTTCGACTTCGTCAGCTCGACGTCGTTCCGGTTGCGCGGCTGCTTCTGGATCTCGATCCGCTTGTAGTGGTTGTAGACCGCGACCGCGAGCTTCTTCTTCGTGCGGTCCTGCCCGATCACGTACTCGTCGAGGAACTTCTTGATCTCGGGCGGCGAGGGGAGCGAGCTGCGCACGCCGCGCGTGTCGAAGCGGTTGTCGTCCGCGATGATGTCGTTGCAGACCTCGACACACTCGTCGCAGATGAACACGGTCGGGCCCGCAATCAGCTTGCGGACGTCGTGCTGGTCCTTGTTGCAGAACGAGCAGCGGAGGATTTCGGTCTCGCCGTTCTTCTTGACCATAGGGAACCGGCTTCGGTCTCACGCTCCGGGTGCCGGACGAGGCAGCGGGTCCATCCGGCACCTGCCACCTGCCATCGGACGACCCGTCTCGATGTTACACCCGTTTCCGGATGACGTCGTCAATAATGCCGTAGTCCTTCGCCTGGTCGGCGGACATGATGTAGTCGCGCTCGGTGTCCTCCTGGATCCGCTTCACCGGCTGCGCCGTGTGACGGACCAGGATCTCGTTGAGCCGCTCGCGCATCCGGAGGATCTCCCGCGCGGCGATGTCGATGTCGGTGGCCTGTCCCGCGAGCCCCTGCATCAGCGGCTGGTGGATGACCACGCGCGCGTTCGGCAGCGAGAACCGTTTCCCCTTCGCGCCGGCCGCCAGCAGCACCGCGGCCATCGACGCCGCCTGGCCGATGCAGATCGTCTGCACGTCCGGCTTGATGAACTGCATCGTGTCGTAGATCGCCAGCCCGGCCGTGATCGAGCCGCCGGGGCTGTTGATGTACAGCATGATGTCCCGGTCCGGATCTTCGGCTTCGAGAAACAGCATCTGCGCGATCACCAGGTTGGCGATGGAATCGTCGATCGGCGTGCCGATGAAGATGATGCTGTCCTTGAGCAGGCGGGAGAAGATGTCGTAGGCGCGTTCTCCCCGGTTCGTCTGCTCGACGACCATCGGCACGAGCTGGGCACGTTCGGTCATGTGAGGCGTACGCGGAAGCGGAATCAGGACGTGTGGTGAAGGGGTAACCGGCAGCGCCGCCTGACGGCGGCATCGGCCCTGTGCGGCCCTCCGTGGCGGTGGGGGATACGCGCGGTCATCTTAGCACGCGGATTCCGGCCGTCAACGGCGCTCCGCACTGGAAGTATCGAAGGGTGCCGGGCCGCGCATTAGGCCCGGGATCACGCCCGGACCACGGTCACCAGGCCCAGGACGTGCTCGAGCGCCATCTCGCGGCGCAACGCGCCCGCCAGCCGGACCATGCCCCCGTCCTTCTCGATCTGGGCCCGTACGGCCGCCGGCGTCCGGTTGACACGCGTCGCCATCTGCTCGATCTCGCGATCGATGGCGTCCGGGGTCGCCGTGAGCTGTTCGCGCTTCGCGACCAGGTCGAGCACGAGCGCTCCGGCGACGCTGTTGCGCGCGTCTTCCCGCTGCCCCTCCCGCAGCTCCCCCCAGTCCAGCCCCGCCTGCCGCGGATCGACGCCCTGCTCCATCAGCCGGCGGGCCACCTCTTCGACACGGCGGTCCAGCTCGCGATCGACCAGGGCCGCCGGGAGCTCGTAGGGCACCCTGCGCGCCAGCTGCGCGAGCAGGTCGCGGCGCACGTCGCGCCTCGACGCGTGCTCGGCCTCGCGCCGCAGGTCGGTTTCGACACGCGTCCGCAGGTCGGCCAGCGTCTCCAGCTTCAGGTCCTTTGCGAAGTCGTCGTCCACGTCCGGGAGCACGCGGCGGCGGATCTCGCGCACCGTGACGTCGTAGGCGACGTCGGTGCCCGCCATGTCCGGGACCGCGTAGTCATCGGCGAAGTGGACGGTGAACGCCTGCCGCGCGCCGGCCGCCAGGCCGATCAGGTTCGCGTCGAACCCGGGGGGATTGGCCTCCCCCCCGATCGTCACCGGCACCTTCTCGTGCGTGTCGGTCGTGCCGCCAGCGGCGGTGCGCACGATGTCCAGGACGACGGAGTCGCCATCCGCGACCGGACGGTCCTCGACCGGCTCGAACCGCGCGGCACGCTCGCGCAGCCGCTGCAGGGCCCGGTCGACGGCGTCGGCCGCGAGGTCGGCGGGCGGCTGGCGGACGACGAGGCCCGCGAGATCGCCCGGATCGAAGTCGGGGAGCGTGGCGAAGGTGGCCGAGAACTTCAGCGGCTGTCCCGGGTCGATGGCGAAGTCCTTGACGTCGGGCTCGTCCACGGGTTCGAGCCCGCGCTCCTGGAGCACCTCGCCGATGGCCCGCGGCACCAGATCGCGCGCCACCTCCTGGAGGATCTGGTCCCTGAAGCGCTGCTTGACCACGCCGGTCGGGACCTTGCCCGGGCGGAATCCGGGGATGCGCGCCGAGCGCGCGAGCCCGCGCGCGACGCGGTCGATCTGCGCATCCACCACGGCGCTGGGGATCTCGATCGTCAGGTGCTTTTCGGTGTCGGAGACGTCAACGAGATCGTTCTTCATCGTGTGGGGTAGGGTGTGTGCCGACCGGCTCGGGACTGGCGCCCTTCGACCTCGCTCCCCTCGACATCGCTCGGGGAGCCCCGAGCCATGCCGGGGGGCTCAGGGCGCACCATTCGATTCGGCCGCCACGCGGCCTGCCGCGAGCGAGGCCGCGCCGCGGCCGAGTCGAGTGGTGCGAAAGGAGGGACTCGAACCCCCATACCCTTTCGGGTACCAGATCCTAAGTCTGGCGCGTCTGCCAGTTCCGCCACTTTCGCCCGGGAACGCCCACAGCGTACCACAGCCGGGAGGTGCAGACAGGCAAAGGCGAGCACGCTGCCATCGTGGCGACAGGTCGTGGGGACTCCGGAACGCGCACCGGTTCCTGCACGACAGCAGCGCCGTCACCCTGCTTGCCGACCGCCTGCGGTGAATCCGGGTTGATGTCCGACGGCATGGTGCCAACGGAGACGTCCCAGAACAGGCCACCGTAGACTGTCGCGCCTGCTCCCGGCGTGAACATGCCCGACCCGCCGCCAGGCCCGATGGGTGCCGCGCGAATCGGCGGAACTGCTATCGGCCCCCACGAGTCACACGATGACGGCAGCGTGCGCGCCCACTCTCATGACACTCCCCTGACCCCGGCGACCCACTCGAGTGGAAGCCGGGTCAGGCGCAACCTTACAGGTGCGACACGAGCAGCAGCAGCTCGGCCGCCTGCGCCGGCGTCAGCCACTTGCCGGTCAGCGCCGACACCTCGTTCCGGAACGCGCCGTACGCCCCGTTGCGCAGCTTCACCATCAGCGAGTTGATGATCCCCCGATTCGTGATCCAGCGGCGCAGCAACCCCTCGATCGTCTCCGTCGTCACCACGACGTTCACGCTGAAGCCGCCGCCCGCGCTCAACCCGGCATCGTCCAGGGCGGTGCACGTCACCGTCGTCGTCCCGATCGGGAACGTGGACCCGGATGGCGGCACGCAGGTCACCACGGGGTCGCTGTCGGCGATGTCGGTGGCGGACGCCGTGAAGCCGACGACCGCACCGGAGCCGCCGGTGGCGACGGCGGCGATATCGCCAGGCACGCTGAGCGACGGCGGCGTGGTGTCATGGACGATCACCGGGAACGTGGCCGGCGGGCTCGTGTTTCCGGCGTTGTCGGTCGCCGAACACGCCACCGTCGTCGAGCCGAGCGGGAACGTCGCGCCGGACGACGGCGAGCAGCCGGGCTCCACCGGTCCGTCCACCACGTCGTGCGCCGAGGCGCTGAACCCCACGGCCGCTCCGGACGGTGAGGTCGCCTCCTCCGATGCCTCCACCGGCACCGTCACCGCCGGCGGCGTCGTGTCCTGCACCAGCACGACGAACTCCAGGTGGGCGGTGTTGCCCGCCGCGTCCTCCGCCGTGCAGATCACCTCCGTTGCGCCGAGGGCGAACGGCGTCCCCGAGGCGGGCGCGCACTCGGGCGTCACGTCGCCGTCGACCTCGTCGAACGCCGACACGCCGTACGCGACAATCGCCCCCGCCGCGGAGGTGGCCTCCTGCGGCGGCAGGTCGACGAGCGAGATCACCGGAGGCTCGGTGTCTGCCGGCACGCACGGGTCGTGCGCCAGTTCGCGGATCTCGCACTCGTCGAGCGCCCGGCTGTAGATCCGGAGCTCGTCCAGCAGGCCCTTGAATGTCTCGGTGGCGATGAGACGATCCTCGCGCTGGGTCCCGAAGTAGAGATGGCCGTTGGTCGCGGTGATCGGGCCGGTCAGCGGTTTGGTGTTGACGAGGTGTCCGTCAATGTACGTGCGCATGGCCGATCCGTCGTACGTCCCCGCCACGTGGTGCCACTCGGAGGGCGGCACGCTGCCAAGAGGTGTCCCGAGTGCCGTATATGCCGTTCCGCCGCCATAACCCATGTAGAACGCGGGCGCATCCTCGGTGCCGAAGTAGAACAGGTTGTACGCCTGATACGGCGCCGTCCAGCCGGCGGCGACCGGCACGACCTTCCCGAGGATGCCGCCAGATTCGGTGTTGCCGTTGACGGCGTCGGGCGTCGCCTTCACCCAGGCGGCGAGCGTGATGTGCGAAGTCAGGTCGAGCGTCGGCGAATCGAGGACGCGGACGAAGTCGTTGACGCCATCGAAGCTGAACGCCTGCCCGCTGACGCCCGGGGCGAACCCGACGCCGTTGTGCAGCGTCCCGTGGTTGACCCCCACCATGTCGTTCGCGTTCCCCTCGGCGGCCCAGCAGCTCACGAGGCCGTCCGCCACGCCGACGCAGACATCTTCCGGCGGAGGCTCGCACGGATGGCCCGCAAGATCGCCGATCTCGCAGGCATCGAGGGCGCGCGCGTAGATGCGAACGCCGTCGACGAGCCCGTTGAACGACCCGTAGGTCGGGTCGGCATCGTAGCCGGGGCGCCCGATCCGCCGCGGAAGCGGCGTGGTCACCAGCGGCCCGCTGACGGAGCGGTTCGCGCCGTCGGGCTGCGACGAACTTGTGGCCGCCAGCCGGCCGTTGATGTACAGACGCGTCTCCGATCCGTCGTACACGCCAACGAGGTGCGCCCACTGGTTCAGCGCGATCTCCGGCGGATTGGGAGCGATGGCCACGCCCCACCAGTAGGAGGCGTAGTAGTACACGTCCGGGTGGCCGAGCGCAGCGTGCACCTCGGTCTGCCCCACGGCGCGCACGCCGAACGACACGCTGACGCCGGTCATCGATGACGGCAGCCAGGTCACCGGACCGTGCTGATTGAGGTTCAAGCTGAAGAGGCTGTGGTCAGCGAAGCTTCCAGCATCGTCGGCGGAGACGATGTAATCCGACAGCCCAACAACACCCGGTCCCGGAAACGCGCGCGGCTTGACCCACGCTTCGACCGTGAGTGCTGCAGCGCCGTTGCCGAGCGTGCTCCCGAGCGCCACGAAGTCGTTGTGACCGTCGAGGTCGAACGCCTGGCCGTCGACGCCGGGCCCGAAACCCGCGCCGTGCATCAGCGTGCCGTGGTGTCCGTTGCCGCTCGAGTCGTCCGCGTTGCCATCGGCCGCCCAGTGGCCGAGCAGGCCCACCGACGCCTGGCCGACGGGGGCCGACCAGCCCGGCAGGAGGAGGAAGGCGGCAGCCAGCGCGCCGGCAGCAACCCAGGGGCAGGTAAGGTTCGGCAACCGTGCCTTCATGTCGTGCGTCCTTTCTTTGGTTCCCGGCCAGGCAACGCCGTTGTCTCTCTCGTTTCCTGTGATGAGACGGGCACCCACGGCCGCGGGATGGTCCCGACACTACCCACCTGGCCCAGACCCCATCAATACGTAGATCCACGTATACGCCCCCGGAGGCACGTGCCGGAGAATTGAGGGCAGATGATTCACCTGCCCGCGAGCGACTTCGTGCGGCTCTGGCGGCTGCTCCACGAACTGCACGCGGTGCTACTCCCGCTCGTCGCCGCGGCCGACGGCGCACTCGACCAGCACTTCCATCATGACGTTCGGCGGGGGACGCTGCTGCCGATCCGGCTGAGCGGCTGGATTCGCCGGCGGCTCGATCGCGTCCCTGGCAACGGTCGACAGGCGACGGACCCCGAGGCGATCGTCGTCGGGGTCTCGGGCCGGCGCGTCGTGATCCGGCTGAGCGACGGTCCCGCCGGCCCGACCCTTCATCTTGTCGACGAGCGTCGATCGGCGGCGAGAGGATTCATTCCGGCCTGGCACCTCACGCGTCGCGAAGCGGACGTCATGCGCTGGCTCGTGGAGGGCAAGACCAACGGCGAGATCGCACGCATTCTTGCCACCCAGACGCGGACGGTGGACAAGCACTGCGAGCGCATCTACCAGAAGCTGGGCGTCGAGAACCGGACCTCCGCCGTCCGGCTGGCGCTCGACCATGGGCCGAACCCGACCCGCCCGGCCACGCCGGAACGCGCCCGGCGACCGCGATCGCGCGGGAACCCCTAATCCAAACGCGTCAGGCGCGGCGCCGGGACGGGATGGAGTAAGCTTCGGCCGTGAGCGCCAGGTCGAGGCTGTCGGCGCGCGACTTCGACGCCCTCTGGCGGCTCGTGCACGAACTGCACGGCGTGCTCGATCCCGACGCCTTCGTCCGCTTCGTCCTGTCGCACGTTCCCACCCTGATCGCCTCCGAGATCACGACGTTCGACGAGATGCGCCCGGCCCTCGGGGCGTCACGCCACTGGGTCGCACCCGAGAGCGCCGTGCCCCTCGGGCTGATGCCCGTCTGGGAGCACGTCATGCACGGACACCCCGTCCTCGCCTACACGCTCCGGACGGGCGATACCACGGCTCACAAGATCTCGGACTTCTCGCCCTCCCCGGCCTTCCGCGAGTCGACGTTCTACAACGAATGGTACCGACGCATCGGCATCGACCATGCCCTGAACGCGTCCGTCACAGCCTCGCTGCCGCAGGGCATCGTCATCGGACTCGGCCTGCACCGGTGCCGGAAGGACTTCACCGAGCGCGACCGGGACGTGCTGAACCTGCTGCGCCCCCACCTGGTGCAGGCGTACCGGAACTCGCTCGCCGTGGCCGCTCTGACGTCGATCGTGGACGGGCGGCACGGCGGCGCGATCCTCCTCGATCGGGACGGGCGTGTGCTGCTGGCCACGTCCGGCGCCTGCTCGGCGCTGGCCGAGCACTTCGACGGCAGCGTCGGATCGGACGGGAGCCTTCCGGCCACGGTCCAGGCGTGGGTGGACTCCGAACTCCGGCGGTTCGGGTCGCGCAACGCCTTCCCGGCGCCGAGTCGCCCTCTTGTCGCGGACGTCGGCAGCCGGCGGCTGGTGGTACACCTCCTGGAATCGTCAACCGGGCCGGTGCTGCACCTCTCCGAAGCGCACCCTTCCGTCCCCAGCGAGGCGGTCGCCGCGTGGGGGCTGACCGACCGGGAGGCGGAGGTGCTCGCGTGGGTCGTCGAGGGGAAGACCAACGCCGAGATCGGCGTCATCCTCGGGGCAGCCTCACGGACGGTGGACAAGCACTGCGAGCGGATCTACCAGAAGCTGGGCGTCGAGAACCGCACGGCAGCCGTGCGCCAGGTCGTCGAGTACCCCTCGGACGCCGCGTGGCCGATGCGCCCCACGCACGCCACGCGGCCGGCGGCGGCGCATTAAACAGCCGGGACGTTTACCGAAGGCCTCTCATGCCATCCGCCCCGTCTCTGCCCCGCACAGCGCAGATGGCCCCGAGCACGGCCGATCGTCTTCGACGACGCCACCCTCCCCGACGCCGGCGCACTCGCCCGCCTGTGCATCGAGAACGACGACGCCACGCCATACTCGAGCGCGGCGCTCGTCCGGCGGTCGACCTTCGAGCGGCTGGGCGGCTTCGAGGAGTCCTTCCGCGCGGCCTGTACGATGACCAGGCGTTCTGCTTCAACGCCGCCCTGGGCGCCCGCGCGCTCGTCACGCCGCAGTGCACCCTTCCTCTGCCGCCAGCACCCGGCTCCTGCTGCTCGCTGAACGCGCAGGCGGGCACCTCCGCCGCCCGGTCGGCGCGTCAGCGCGACGCCTTGGTCCGAGTTGTTCGCCCGGTCGCGCTCGAGGAGGGACGCCCACCGCGCCGGCCGTTGGCTCGCGAGGCACGCGCCTTCGCCGCGGTGCGCGTTGCGCCCACCAGGGCCGCGACGCCAACGATTTCGACTCGCTGCCTACCCGTGTCCGAGAAGCGTGCCACGCGAACCCGTGCATCCGGCCGGCTCGCTGGGTGGGCGTTCAGGTACTCCCCCAGGAGCGCGCGAATCGCACGTTCGGCTTTCGCGTCCGAGTCGCCGGCCGCATACACGGGCAGCCCCGGCACGTACGCGCTCACGGCGCCGCTGTCTTCGGTCTCGAGGACGATTGGGTACAACGTTGTCATTCGATCCCCGCCTCGCGCAGGATCCGGTTGCCAAGCCGACCGGCATCCTTCTTCGTGTGAATTGCCACCCAGATCTCCCTGCCGGTCGCTGGCTGCGTGAGCAGCAGGTGGCTGCCTCTTCCTGACCGGACCTCGACGAACCCCGCAGCCTTCAGCTTGCGGATCACCTCGGCCCACGTCACTTCGGGATCGTAAACCTACCGATAGGTTTCGTCAATCGGGGGGCTGCGGCACCGGCGTTCAGGTGTAGGCTGGCGCGGCCATGTCCGGCGTGACCGAGACGCGCTCCCCGGTGTCGCAGTCCCTTTCGGCGTTCTACGAACAGCGGGGCGTGCCGGCAGATGCCTGGCACATCGGACCCGAACACCCCGCGCTCGAGAACGTGGCCATCGATCTGCTGGGCCGCCTCCCCGGCCGGCAGGTCCTCGAGGTCGGCGTGCAGGCGGGCGGCTTCGCGGCGCCCGTGATCGCCGCCGCCCGCGACTGGCCCGGGTTCGAGTACACGGGCGTTGACAACCACGCCTACGCGAACGCGCCGCCCTTCGCGCTGCTCCAGGCGTTTCTCCAGGAGCGGGGGATTGTGGCCCCTGTCCGGTTCGTGCACAGCGATGCCGGCGCCTTTCTGTCGGGTGCGGGACCGGATTCGTTCGACCTGATCCTCCTCGATCACGACAAGCCCTGCTATCCGAGAGACCTGCACCTCGTGCTGTCCAGAAACCTGCTCCGGGCGGGCGGCGTGGTCCTGATCCACGACGTCCTCGGCAACGCCCGTGACGCATGGCGGGTCTGCCAACGCGTGGCTCGGCTGCACGGCTGCGCGACGGAGGTCCGCGCCGACGTGCCCGAAGGTCTGGGGATGGTGCGGTACGGCGAACGGAGTCCTGCGTCGTCTGCGACCCGTGCGTGGATGGGCGCGCGGCTGTCCCTCGGCCTGTGGCGGCACCAGATCCGGATGTCCGCGCGGCACGCGGCCGGGCGGGCGCTGCGTGCGCTCGGCCTTCGGTGAGCGACGGCTGGCTGCAGGTCCCGATTCCGGACCCTCGACTGGCTGCCTCGTGGAGGAGGAGGCGTGGATGGGCGGCGCGGGATCGGTGCCGGCTATGCGGAGCGCGCGCCCGCCGGGCGGCGGAGTCGAGCGGGTAGCATCCGGGGCCGGACCTCCAGCCGGGCGGTGACGTTGGAGACGATCAGTTCGTCGACCGGACCACGCAACGTGGCGCGCGAGTTGATCGCCCGCCGTGCGGGCGCACGCTCGACGCGCAGCCCGGCGCGCTGCGCCGCCGGCGCCGAGTACAGCGCGCGCACGTCCGGGGCGCTCGAGTTGGACAGCACGACAGACGCACCTCGCTGGCAGGCGCCGATCACGGCGCGCTGCAGCCGCGCCTGGTCGGCCGCGCTGAAGCCCCCGGCCGTGTAGTGTGCGAAGCTGGCCGTCGGCGACAGCGGCGCGTACGGCGGGTCGCAGTAGACGAAGTCGCCTGGCCCCGCCTGGTCCAGTGCCGTTTCGAAGCCGCCGAGCTCCAGGTGCACGCCTGGCGTCCCCAGCGCCCGCGACACGTCCAGCAGGTGCTCCCGGTCGCAGATCCGCGGGTTGACGTACCGGCCAACGGGCACGTTGAAGCCGCCCTCCCGATTGACGCGGAACAGCCCGTTGAATCCCGTGCGGTTGAGGTAGATGAGCATCGCTGCCAGTTCGGGCGTGTACGCCGAACCGGCCGCCCGGGCCGGGTTGAAACGCTCGTCCCGGACCTCGTAGTAGTGCCGGTTGCCCTGGCGGGCGTGAGCCGCGGCCAGGTGCGAGAGCGCGTCGATGACCGCCTCCGGGTCGTCGCGGAGCGTGCGATAGCACCCGATCAGATCCGGATTGACGTCGAGCAGCCAGGTCCGCCGGTCCGCCAGGTGTCCTCCGGCCGCCAGGTCGAAGAAGACGGCCCCGCTGCCCAGGAACGGCTCGATGTAACGCTCGAACGACGCCGGGTAATACGCGCGAAGCCTGGGCAGGAGCTGGCGCTTGCCGCCGGCCCACTTGAGCAGAGGCCGCGACGGGGCCAGGACGGGGCGCCGGGAGACGTGGGGCACGACAGACATTATCGGCGCCTGCGATCGGCGCGGTAGCGTCGAGTCGGAACGCCCCCGGGCCCGGCCGCCCGGCCGGTAACGCTCGCCGCGGCACGCGCCGATAGGGCAGGATGAGCCACGGTGCCTCCTGGGCTGTCGCGCTCGTCCGGCGGACCGAGATGGAGGGCTCGCAATGCGCATCGATGTGAGTCACGGGGCGAAGCTGTGTGAGGCCTGCGGCCGCGGGTTCCGGGTACTCCGGTCCCGGGTACGCGGGGGTGCCGCAGCAGGTGTCTTCGGGGCCGCCGCCCTGCTGCCCGCGTGCGGCGGGGAGTCGGGGGTGGTCACACCGGCCTACGACGAGGGCACCGGTGCGCTCGTCCGCATCGACTACGACTACGACAGCGACGGCCGGGTGGACGTCCAGACCTTCCTCGACGATGGCCGGGTGGTCAGGCTCGAGGGCGACAGCGATGCCGACGGCCTGGTCGATCGCTGGGAGTACTACGACGAGAACGGTGAACTCGCGCGGCTCGGGGGCTCGTCGCAGGCAGATGGGATCGAGGACTCGTGGTTGTATCAGACAGGAGACGATCGCCGCGTGGAGATCTCGACCGCCCGGGACGGCGTCGTCGACCGCACGGAGTACTACAGGCAGGACGTGCTGGTGCGGACGGAAACGGACACGAACGGCGACGGGCGCACGGATGTGTGGGAGGAGTACGAGGACGACGTGCTGCGGGTCGTTGCGATCGACGAGGGCGGATCGAACGGCCGCCCGACGCGGCGGATCGTGTACGGGGCGGGTGTCCAACCCAGGCTGGAG
>Ga0194132_10008259_pt1 | contig 14986 bp, 17 predicted proteins | sample TA2KigOf80mmetaG_FD_148612 | JGI IMG/M metagenome (GOLD analysis project Ga0194132, IMG submission 148612) | Freshwater microbial communities from Lake Tanganyika, Tanzania - TA2015054 Kigoma Offshore 80m | ecosystem: Environmental > Aquatic > Freshwater > Lake | place: Tanzania: Lake... | reverse complement strand
AACAGGGTTGCGCTTAGAACTTTTTTCACAGATGATCTGTCGTCCTCAGTTATGTATGGTTGAAAGAATGGAACTCGTATTTTTTTATCGCCAAATGCGTCTTTTTTAATCAATTACTATGATGTCTTCATTTACCAATAATTATCTGTTGATTATTTGCTTGTAAATATTAAGAGTATTTTCTGCCATCGTTTTTGCGTTGCATGTTTGTTGCACAAGTTGGTATCCAGCAAGACCATATTCTGTACATTTTTTTCTATCTGATAATAGATCAACTATTGCAGAAGCTAATAATTGTGGATTTTCTGATTCTACAAGAATACCATTTTCTCCATTAGTTATTGTGAATGGTATGCCATGTGTGTTTGTACTTATGACTGTTTTTTTAAATGCAAATCCTTCTAGAGGTGTTAGAGGAGAGAGTTCCCATCTAGAAGGCAGAACAAGGAATTCACATTCAGCATAAGCAGAAATCACATCTGATCTTGGAGGATTTTTAATAACTTTGATCACATCGTCAAGTTTCATATCTTTGATGATTCTATACATCTCATCTTCAAAGCCAAAATCGACTCCCATTATAACAAGCTGAATCTTTGATTCTTCCAAAGCACGTTTGATAGAATTTGCAGCTTGAAGCAACACATCAATTCCTTTGACTTTATTGAATCTGCCTACAAAGAGAATAAAGTTTGTTCTAATTCCATATTTTGTTTTAAAGTCATCAGATGTAGTATGAAGATCGTCTAGATCAATTCCATTTCTTACAATTTCTATTTTAGACGGTTCACAGAAATTCAAAAAGATATTCTTCTCATACTCGTTTGCAACAATTGCCTTTGAGCATTGATTTATTACAAATTTTATCATGGGTTCTTGTAGTTTTATGAGAATTTTCTTTAACAAACCGCTTTTTTGTAAATCAGGGTGAGTTGTAAGACCACCCTGATCTGATACTATGAGTGGGATCTTTTTCTTTTTTGATATCAGTGCAGCAATCAATGACTGAAAACTTCGTACTCCTACAGTGTGTATTATGTCATGATCATCTTTTAGCATCTGAAAATACATTCCAGGATTTACATAAAACAAGAACAAAGAAAACCACACATGTGTTCTTTTTATCCTAAATCCGTTGATAGTTTCCTCATGTGGTAAATTCTTGTTAAACGTGTTGGCATTATTTGCAAAATCCAGATCAGTCGTGTATATTGTAACTTGGTTATTGTTTCCTGCAAGCCTGTTTGCAATATGTATGCACAGAAACATTATTCCACCAAACTGTGTTGCGGGCAATGAAGCAGGACAAACCAGAGAAATCTTCATACATTGTTGACCAGCGTTCAGAAATATAATCTTCATTGAGTTAATACAAGACTATGGATTTTTCTTTATCTGTAAATTCTTAGCATAGATTAATCCCATACTGCTAGAATGTTCTATCAAATTAATATCAAAAGAATTAGTTTTTAGTTTGTTCACGAGTTTTTCTAATGCTTCTGGCTTCAGGTCTGCAAAATGATATTCGATTATCATCTTTTCAATCCTGCGTAAATGTTGGTCTGGCAGAGATTCAATGATTTCATATTCCGCACCCTCACAATCAATTTTTAATAAATTACACGTGTCGATTTTATTAACATCTATGATCTTTTTCAGAGTAGTGGAATTGACATCAATAAAAGATTTGGATTCTAAAAAAATACTGTGCCCTGCCTGATCAGAATTAAGATAAATTTTGATCCTCTGCTCTGTATTAGAAACTGCAATATTGTGTGGATAAATGTTTGAAATATTGTTGTCTTGTATGTTTCTCAATAATAAATCATAGTTTTCCTGTATTGGTTCAAAACAAAATATTTCTCCGTGCAGACATTGTTTTGAAGCCAAAAGTGCGAAAAGGCCTATGTGAGATCCTATGTCGATTATGGTGTCATTCTCCTTGATCACGAAGCCGTCTTTAGAATATTCTTTTGTTAGCCAAACATTTGTCAGTGCCATTAGATCAGTAGAATCTGTTCTCAGGGTTATTCTCAGATCGTCTTTTGTGTGAAAACAAACCCGTGCAGATTTAATCAGTCCAAAGTAAACTAAAGGATATAAGTACCAATTTCTAAATAACTTGAAACACTCTTTTATGACATTGATCTTAAGAATTAGGCTAGTCATTTATTGTAATTTCTTTAGCATTCACAAATATCTTTAGATTTTTAAACCATCTTGTATCAAGCTAATTGTTTTGAGAGTTATAATAACTGGGGGAACTGGTTTCATTGGTAGTCATTTAGCTGAATCACTAATCAATAAAAAAAATAGTCTATTATTGATATCTAAAAGCGATGCAAAAAAAGATAACATATCTAATATTCAAAATAAAATCATACATGAAAAAGTAGACATAACCAATTTTAAAAAAATAGGAAAAATTATCGATAATTTCAAACCAGACATAATAATTCATCTAGCTGGACAGACTTCTCACTCAAAATCGTTTGAAGAACCACTGAATGACGTGGATTCTAATGCAAAATCTACGTTATTTTTGTTGGAAAAAATAAGATATACAAATCCAAAATGTAAGTTTATCTTGGGAAGTACTTTCATAGTGATAGGCAGACCAAAGAAATTACCTGTAGATGAAAACACGCCATGTAACCCAACCACTATTTATGGTACAAACCGACTCGCAAGTGAGAATTATTGCAAAATATATCATGAGGTATACGGTATTGATACTAAAGTTTTCAGAATCACAAACTCTTATGGGCCAAGGGAGCAGACAATTCCAAACAAAAACGCTGTAAATTTTCTAATACACAAATCTCACAATAATGAAGAAATCACCATCTTTCATAAGGGAAAATTCTTCAGAGATCTGATATTCGTTTCTGACGTGATATCTGGGATACAAACTATTATTGAAAAAGGCAAGCCAGGAAATCTATATTGGATATCTTCTGGACAAAAAACTTGGTTTCATAAGCTTGGAGGTCTGCTTCATGAACTTACAAATTCTCCGGTAAAATATGTCAAAACACCGACATATACTAAAAAAGTTGACGTGGGAAATTTTGTTGTTGATAACTCAAAACTACGTTCTCTAGGCTGGAGGCCAAAAATATCTCTGAAAAGGGGTATCCAAATCACACTAGATTATCTGGAAACCACTGCTAGCTAGAATTTGATGATCTGATATATCGCTCAAACGAAGTAAATTTGAATTTCTTTAGGATCTTCTCAAGACGCAATTTTGCCTGAGTCAGATTATAGTATGTAATGAATCGATTTTTTATCGGCAAATGCAATCTTGGCATAAGCTCTGGTGTTATCTCCCATGAATGGATGTAAAATGTGGATGGAATTGATCTATGTTCGCAATTTCTGATGGCATTTTTAATCAGGTTCAAAGGAAGTAATCTCAAGTAGAACCCGCCCCCGGCTGGAATTTTTTTTCCAAGTATCTTTGTAGTCATTATAGGGAATTCCATAATCTTGCTTTTTGGATCATCTTTTGCAAGTGATATGCTGGAAATTCTGTATGGTTTTTCTTCGGCATCAGAAAATCCATACATACTAGTTCTGGCAGGAACAATACTGCTATCATAAGTATAGCCATAATCTGCAAGTATGTCTATTGCCCAGCCACTCTTTTGGTTAATGGAAAATGTAGGGGCTCTAAAACCCTTTGATTTTCCTCTTGTTATGCGATCAAAGGTTCGTAATTCTTCGGTAAATGTATCTGGGTTTAATGAATCGATTCTGGTGTGATGCATTGTATGAAAGCCAATCTCATGACCATTGGATAGTATCTTATCCAGCAGTTCTGGTTTGTGCTCTAATAATTCTCCCACCACAAAGAAAGTGGCATATGTATCGTTTTTACGTAAAATATCTACTATCTTATCAATGCCGTTAATAATGGTAGGATCTCTTTTTGTTCTAATGTATTGTTGAATCAACTCTGGATGATACCAGTCTTCAAAGTCAATTCCTAGTAAATTCATTGATTAACAAAAAGTAAATTCAATTATAATGGTTTAGAAGATTATTATTCAATTTTTTTTATTATTCTGGCGGGGTTTCCCAAAACAACGCAATTGTCAGGCACATCTTGGCTAACCACACTACCTACACCAACAATTGAGTTTGTTCCAATTGTTATTCCTGCAGTAATTATGCTTCCTGGACTGATTATTGCACCAGATTTAATGTGCACTGGTTTAATTGAACGCCCATAACCATGTGACTTCAAATACAAATTTGTAGTTGGGTTCGCATGTGCAAAAATCATAGAATTTGATCCTATTGCCACATTGTCATCTATTGTAACTAAATGCGGATATAGCAAATCTATCTGAACATATGGAGAAAAATGACAACCATTACCTATCTTTACTCCCCTTAATCGCTGCATTGCAATGGCCAAATTAGGAAGAGGTGTTGAATATGCAATAGAGTGTAAAATCCAAGTACGTAAAAACTTCGCTCTTAGCCTAATTTTTCCAAAACTTCCTGAATAATGATAATAATCCAAAAGTTCTTTCTCGTTCGCTGAAAAATAATCATCTTTCATTTCTTATCGCTGTGATGTTAACATAAATCGTTTTATCTTACCATACTCGGTTCTAGGAAAATCATCTACAAATTCGATATGAACAGGAACTTTGTATCGCTCTAAATTTTTTATGCAATGTACAATAATATCGGATTTTGTTATGTGTGAATCTGTAATTTTTTTAACAAACAATTTCACCACTTGGCCAAAAGTTTCATGTTTTACTCCCACAGCAACTGCTTCCTCAATGTCTGCTAAAAGCTTCACTATTCTTTCAACATCTTGAGGATTTACTTTTTCACCTGCAACATTTATGATATCATCTGTTCGTCCTTTTAAATACAAATAACCTTCATCATCAAAATATCCTGAATCACCAGTCTTCAGCCACCCTTCAACGGGATTCATGGATGAACTCTCTTTCCAATAACCCCTGATGACATTTGGCCCCTTTATCCAAACCTCCCCATCATCTGCTTCATTGCCTTCTTGGTCGACCAGTTTTATCTGAACTCCTGGCGCTGGTATTCCAACAGATGACTCCTTTCCGTCTGAGTCGAATTTCATAAACGTTGATCTTGATGCTTCAGTTAAACCGTAATAGGTAGCTAATCTTCCCTTTTTCAGGATCTTTCTAAAATTTTTAACTGTATTTTCTGGTATTGCAGTGCTATTTGTTATCACTAATCTCAGATCAGAAAAATATTTTTCTATTTTACTTCTATGCTCATAAAGCAGTTTTGTTAATGTAGTTGGAACTGCAGCAAATGTAGTGGCTTCATATGTCTTAATTGATTCAAGCATCTCAAAAGAATCTACCGTGTTCTTGTGTAAAATCAGCGTTGATCCGACATAAAATGAAGTATGCATACAACCAAGACCAAAAGAATGTGAAAGAGGTAACGGTAAAACATCTCTATCTTCTTCTGAATATTCTAAAACATTGACTATGTTCTTTGTAGTAAAAACAGCATTTGCATGACTAACCGCAACTCCTTTTGGTTTTGATGTTGTGCCAGAAGTGTATATGAGGTATGCTATGTCATCCGGATCAATTTTTCTTTCATTTTCGTAGTGTATTGTTGTTATTGAATCAAAATGCATCTTTTTTGATTTTGTTTCAATTCTGTCTATTATCTCTCTCGCACATAAAACCAATATTGGTTCAGATGCTGTCAGTTGTTCAGCAAGACTTTCTTTTGACATGTTCTGAGAAATTAAATGCGCGATACATCCGGCACGTAATGTCCCAAGGTATGCGCCTATGGACTCAATAGTATTGTCCATGATAATACTTACAACTTTTCTTTGTTGATATTCTGAAAGCAATGCCGCAGTGGAATTTGAAAGTTCATCAAGTTGCTTATATGTGCATTTTTTCTCGTTTGTTATTATAGCAGTCTTGTTTGGAAATCTATTTACAGTATTGTCGAAAAAATCTAAAATTACACTCATGTGTGGGACCTGATGCACTCTAACAACTTTCTTGCGGAATCAATTGATGTAGACTCTTCAACACCTAATTTTATACTAAATTTTTCTTCTACTAGTGTTAATAGGTGCAAGTGTGCGAAAGAATCCCAACCGTCATAGTCCTTTTGTTTTTTATCCCAGCTGAATTTGTCTTGAGGCATTGTTGGGAAAACCTGAAAAAATATTTTCTTAATCTCACTTTCAATATCCATTTATAACAATACGCACAACTGAATTAGAATAAATAAATTTGTTGGACAATAATATTGTGAAAGATCTTGGAATTGGCATTGATGTTGTGAGTATAGAGCGCTTCAGGAAACTACCATACAAAAAAAACAAGTCATTTTATAAAAAAATTTTTTCCCAGTCTGAAATTAATTATTGTTTATCTCGTAAAGATTCTTCACAACACTTTGCTGGAAAATTTGCCATTAAGGAAGCTATCAAAAAATCAATTCCAGATAAAATTCGAATGTTGGATATAATTACATCGCACAAAAAGTCAAGACCTGTAGTAACGCTGCGAAATAATTGCAATTATTTTTTTTCTGTGTCTGTAAGTCATGACGCAAATATTGCCGCGGCAGCGATAATCGCTATGAAGATTGATTCTAGATAAAAAACTTGATTGTTTTACTCAACTTACTGATATATCTATTGAACGATCTATTACTAAAGTTATTTGCAACCCATTTTGGAATCAAAATCTCATCTGAAAACTGCTGAATCAATGTTTTATCAGAAACCTTGCGAAGTTTCTGAATCTCGGTATGTCGTTGATTAATTTTTCTGATATTTCTCACAATACTGCAGTAAGCCTTGACTTTTTCTTTTATCATTCCTCTTGACAAATAAAAAAGCAAAACTGCCATGTCGACTAGAATAAATGCAGGAAGCATTTTGATTAATGTAATTCTTGAATAATGAGTTAAGATACAATAGTGCCTGTTTCTCTCCAAAAGATAAAACTTGAATTTACTCCATTTGAAACTATATCCTTCAACTGGATGATAAATTACTGCCTTTGGAACATAATGTGATTTTAATCCTCGTTCCATGGCACGCCATCCCAAATCCAAATCATCATGATATGCGAATAAAAACGAATCAAACATTCCAAGATCGTTCATTGTCTTTGTAGATGTGAACAGACATGTTCCTGATGCGTAATTGATCTGCTCAAAATTCTCAAATTGATTTCTGTCTTCCTCACCCTTACTTCGCGAGTATCCAAAACCAAATGGATTTAACATCTGTCCAGTGCTAAGAAGCATTCTGTGATCTGTTGTCGCTAGAATTTTTGGTTGGTACAAACCTTCTCCAAAAACTGAATAAGCAGAAAGAAGCTGATCTAGCCAATCTGACTCGACTATAGTATCGGGGTTTAATATCACCAAAAAATTACCTCTGGCAATTCTTATTCCAACATTATTCCCCTCACAATATCCTAAATTCTTTGTATTCTCTACTAGTATGACTTGCCCAAATTTCTCTTTACATTTTTTATGGCTATCGTCATTTGATAAATTATCAACTACTATGATCTCATAGTTTTTGTAGTTACTTTGTAGTATGGATTCCACACAATCTAACAAAAGCCTACCTGCATTGTAATTGAGTATGATTATGCTAACCAGAGGATTATCAATCTTCATTATTTTCTCTTTGATTGTTGTTTGGAATAGATAGTATAAGTTGTTGACTCAGGCCGGCCTAGCTATCTGATAAAACAATATTTGGCTTTATTTGTGGTGGCATCTCACGCATATGCTGACTCGACGTCCATTTCTTTTTTTGGTCATCCATTATATGTTTTAGTTGTTCAAGGGTCAAACCCAGCTCGGCTGATATTATTTCTGGCGATATGTTGTTTTCACTTGCATACCAAATCAAATCCAATGTTCTATAGGGAAGCCCAAAGAAAAAATCTTCATCACTTACCTCAAAATTCCACGTGTCTGGAGAGGGTTTTCTATTTATGATATCATCTGGTATGCCAAGATGGTTTGATATTTGATATACTTGAGTTTTGTAGATTTCGGCAAGGGGCTCAATGTCTACTCCTCCATCCCCATATTTGACATAATATCCCTGAACCAGTTCTGACTTGTTTGTTGTACCTGCTACAACAAAATGATTTTTTTCTGCATAATAGTACAGCATAGTCATTCTGGTTCTATGTTTTATGTTAGTGGCTGCAGTAAGATCTAGGTAGTCATGCAAAGACAGTCTTATCTTATGTGTTTGATTTTTTTCATCTAATATCTCTAGATGTGGCAATGATATTGATGAATTATTGACAAGTCTATTGGGCACAACAATTCTGTATTTATCTTGATTGGTGAAATTTGGAAAATATTTTTTTATTATCTGTTCTCTTGTGTTATACACCTTAAACGAATCAAGGACATTTGTTATGTCGACTGTTACAAATCTTATGCCTAATTTTTCACAAAGATTTCTAGCGTAAATTGTGCTTTTTGGATTTGAGTCTTTTTCAGGCATCAACACCCCAAGAACATTTTCTTTACCTACTGCCTTGGTGCATAGTGTGCATGTCAATGCAGAATCAATTCCGCCACTAATTCCTATCACCGCACCTTTTCTTTTGAATTTGTCAAAGATTTGATCTTTGATGAAATTTTGAAGTTCTGTTTCTACACTATCTATGTTTTGTATGTTTAGTATATTTTCGTGAAATTGCATTTTATGTTGTTTATGTTTGTCTACTAATATAGTTTGGACGAGTTATAGTGTTATTTTTGTCCCCTCGCCCAACAAAAACACCTTATCTTTTCCACTATCTGTTAGAAATGAAATATTAGAATTGGTGGCAATTATGCTCTTTGTAATGTTGATACTGCCCTCAACAACACAATCGTTCATTATTATGGAGTTGTTTACTGCACATCCGGATAGCCTAGAGTTGTCTCCTATGCTTACATTTGGCCCTATATGAGTATCAGAATCAATTAGACAGTTATTGCCTATTATTATTGGCCCACTTAGTGATACGTTTTTTCTTATTGTCGTATTGTGCCCTACCATCACAGTTCCACTAATTGATACGTCTTCTTCCTTACTACCATGAAAGTATGGCTTCATCTTTTCCAAAATCTCCATGTTTGCATGTATGATGTCATCTGGAGTGCCTGTGTCCTTCCAATAGTCGGTGATTATGTTGTAGGTTATTTTATGTCCTTCTTCTAAGAGAATTTGTAACGCATCTGTGATTTCCAATTCATTACGCCATGATGGTTTTAATCGATCAATTATCTCAAAAATTGTTGGACTTAATAGATAGATGCCAGTTACTGCCAGATTTGTGGGTGGATTTTTTGGCTTTTCCATTATTTTCGTTATTTTACCGTCTTTCATGTCTGCTATGCCAAATCTGGAAGGATTATCGACCTCACAAAGAAGTATTGATGCTTCTGCGTTTGACGTCTCGAAATCTTTTACAAATTCAGTTATGTCCCTTTGGATAATATTATCACCTAAAAAAACCAGAAATTTTTCATTATTAATAAAATCTTTACAAAGATTAATGGCATGAGCAATTCCGCGGGGTGAATCTTGTTCAATATAAGTAATTTTTACTTCAAATTTTTTTCCATCACCATAATGTTCTCTAACCTTGTTGGCTCCAATACCACCAATAATTATTGCTATCTCAGTAATCCCACTATTTCTTATTGATTCAACGCAATATTCGGACATTGGTTTGTTAGCTATTGGAAGAAGCTGTTTTGGACCAGTATGAGTAAGAGGCCGTAATCTTGTTCCATGTCCTGCATGAAGAATTATTCCTTTCATTAATGTCGCAACTCGTTATCTATTAATAAAGTAAATCTAGCTTTTCCAGGGTGTTAGATTGAAAACTTTATTTGTTAAATTTGGCCAATGATTTGGATTTGACAAGTACCAATTAATCGTTTTTTGTAATCCCTGTTCAAAATCCGTTTTTTCTGACCATCCCAAATCATTCCTTATTTTTTGTGAGTTAAGACTATATCTTAGATCGTGACCAGGCCTGTCTTCTACGAATTCAAGAAGATCTTCTGATTTTCCCATCATGGATAGAATTTTCTTTACTAATGTTAAATTATCTAATTCATTGTTTGCAGATATGTTGTACGATTGGCCGCTTTTACCATCAAAAAGTACCTTCACAATGGCGTCACAATGATCGTCAACAAATATCCAATCCCTTACATTTCTTCCTTTCCCATAGATTGGAATTTTTTTTTCTTGCATGGCAAGAATAATTACTTTTGGGATCAGTTTTTCAGGAAATTGAAACATTCCATAATTATTAGTGCATCTTGTTATTATGCAATCTAAATCATACGTTGTTACATAAGATTTTACTAAAAGTTCGGCAGCTGCTTTTGACGCAGAATATGGACTTGATGGACTTAAAATTGTATTCTCTGTTGCAGAATTACCTTCTATACTACCAAAAACTTCATCGGTAGATATTTGGATGAGTCTCTTTTTTTCTCTTTTTATGATTTCTAGAATTGAGAAAACCCCCTCAATATTTGAATGTACAAATGGTTCTGCATCAACAATACTTCTGTCAACAAATGACTCCGCGGCAAAATTTACTACAACATCGCATTTTTCTATTAATTTACTCATTATTTTTTTGTCATTGATGTTGCCTTTGTAAAACGAATAATTAGGATTATTTTTTAAATTCTTCAGATTTAATGAATTGGAGCCATCTAATTCTGCATCAAGATTTAGAACCTGTATGTTATTATGATCGGATAGTACCTTTTGTATAAAATTGGAACCAATGAAGCCTAGGCCTCCAGTAACTAGAATGGTTTTCTTCAACGCTTTAGAATCTAAAATTAACCCTCAGAATAAATCTTATTACTAAATCATTTTTATTATATGCTGATTTTGATCATGTGTGATGAGCAGTTATTCACATATACTAGAAAGACATCAGACTAGGGATACAACAGATGGGCATGTCAATGGAGATTTGACTGTAGTATGGCGAGATTATGATGGTATTATAACAAATAATCTAAAGATGATTTACGTTTCTTCCGTAAATAAAGGAGAAATAAAGGGACCGCATATACATACAAAACGAAATAGCCATTTTGTCTGCATACATGGAAAAGTAGTTTTTGTAATAAGAGATAACAAAGGTAAGTATCATGAGGTGGAATCCAGCGCTGAAAAACCAATTCTTGTCAGTGTGCCCAAAAATATAGCATCATCACACATTAACCTTCATAACGGAACATCACGAGTGTTGGCTCTAGCTGATCTTGCATGGAGACCAAATGACAACGAAATGATGAACACTACTTTTGATGATTATAACTGGAAAAGATGGGGATGAAATGTGTTTGTTAAAAAAAGTTTACTCCTAGATTCATCAGTGAATTTTGCCATTATTGAAAAATTATTTCATGCAAAAATAGAATATGTTGAATCTACCTCATATTCAAAAGTCGATGTTGATAATTTTATTGCAAATAATGCTAAACTTTGTAATTTGGGGTGATGCCTACTACAGTTGATATTAGTATTAAAAAACCCTCAAATATTTTAATGAAAATAAAGTCTCTTTACTTGTATAATTCTTTTAAATTCTGATTTTCTCAATCATTCTTATAGAAAATATCATTTGAGCTAATTCATCTGTATCGATTGATGATGATGCATCTGCACCTTTTGAATTAGGTAATTTTACATGTTTTTCAATAACTATATTTTTGGCATTTTGATTTTTTTTTAAAATTGCAAAAACGATTGGTGCAGTTATACCTATAGTATGATCTGAAAAGCCATTATATTTTATAGCATTTTTCCAATTTATTTCCAAAAAATCTGTTGGATATTTGGATATGCAATAACAAAAAGTTGTTTTATTATGCTTTAAAACTGATAAAATTTTTCCTTTTTCTCCTCCCATTCCCATACTAATTATGATTGGTTTTTTTGTTTGTGCTTTAGCTTTTAATGTTTCCAGAGAAAATGGATCTTTAAAGAGACATGTTCTTGAAGCAATTTTATATCTTTTGACTTTAAGACGTTCTAAAAATTCGACTCCCTCTGGATAAAAAACACTACAAAAAAACTCTATCTTTATACTATCACAAAAATTTTTTATTTTTTTTGCTTTTTCAAATGTTAATTCTGATTTTTTTATAAATTCCCATAACGGATGTTTTGGAGAATATAGATCATTTGCTCTCCACATCTGAAATTTTACCGCGTCAGCTCCAGCATTTTTACATTTTTGAATAAGTTTTTTTGCAGTTTTTACGTCTCCTTGCCAGTTCGATGCTATTTCAGCGATAACAAAAGATTTCATAAATCATTTTTTTGCATTACTGTCTAGTAAATAAATTATTCCGGTGTAAATCTTGCTTTATAACTTAAAATAAACTTCATAAATTTTTTTTCTAAAGGATTATGTTTTTTTGTATAAGTTCTCTTTATGATATCGAAATATGTTGTTTTATTATTTACTCTTGGACTAATTCTACCATGAATTTCAATTTCTTCATTTCCTAATTGAATTATTTTTGTTGAATCATCAAATGAAAATTTCACATTGTATAATTTTGAAAATTGTCTGGCGAAATTTTTAATCATTTTGTATTTTTCTAATTCTGAAAGTTTTTTGTATGCTTTAAAATCTCCATCTATTGAAATTGGTTTTGCCGGTATTCCGCCAACAATTGTATTGTCAGGAATGTCTTTAGTAATTAATGAGTTTGTTAGTGCAATCACTTTATTCCCAATTTTTATTCCAGGGCTAATAGTAATTTGCCCTATTCCCCAAAAATCATCACCAATTGTAACTGCACCTGACTTTGATTCAAAATCAGGAATTCCTATTGCGATTTTACATCCTTCTAAAAGCTCTCCCCATGCTGCATGAGTCCATATTTTTGAACATGCCCCAATTCCACAATTATTACCTACAGTTAGATAGTCAGTGGAATTGATAATTGAATTTTGACCTATCCAACAATTATGGCCAAATTTGCAGTTTCTATATCCTGTTAAAAAAGTATTATTATGAATTGTACCGTAATCTCCCATTGAAAAATCTGCGTCAGAAAAATAAAATCTACAATTTTCATGAACAGTACAATTATCACCAAACGTGAATTTACCCAGATTGCTTTTAGCATTGATCTTTTCAAAAACACAATTATGATGAATTTTTGTAAATTTTCCAAATTTAATATTATTATCCTTTTTCAAGATTTAAAATTGTTAATTTTTTCATATATTTAATAATGATCAATTCTGTAATTATAATTAAAAATGAAAAGTAGTGTATATGATTATGGATTTCGATTTGAACTAGGAACAAAAGTTGGTTCTGGTCATTTCTATAGATGTTTAGCGTTAGCGGAAGAACTGATCAAAAAAAAGAAAAAAGTTATTTTTTTCATTTCGGATTCTAATGCACTAATCAAACACATGACTCTGAAAATACCATACATTATATTAAATGGAAAAACTGAAAAAAAAAAAATTTTTCAAATGGTGAAATACTCACATTTAATTTCACATTTTATAATTGATGTACCTAATCATGTTCCATTATATTCGCAACTTTTGCCTTCTAAACAAACAATAATTTTAGATGATATTGGAAATAAGAACATATTTTCAAAACTTTTAATAAATTTTCAACTTCCTAATGAATTTCATAAGTATTCTTTTAATAAAAAAAATACAAAACTTCTGAAAGGAAAAAATTTCGTTATTTTAAGAAAAGAGATTTCTGGAAAAATACAGCCAACTAGAAAAAATAATATCAGGATAAAAAAAATATTAATTTCGCTCAGCAATGTATACTTTAAGAAAAAAATCATTAAACAATTTGAATATTTGATTACACATTCTGATTATGATTTTACTTTTTTACTTAGACCCTCATTAAAAATTTCTAAAAATCTCCAAAATCTTTCTCAAGTCTCTAATGTTAAAATTATTAAAAATATTTCAAATCCAAAGCAACTTTATTTCTCACATGATTTAGTGATAACACACCCTGGAATGACAATTTATGAATTAGCGTATGTTGGTGTTCCATGTATAATGCTTCATTTTAATAAACCGCAAAAAATTCTGGCTAATGAATTTCATCGTAAAGGATTTGGATTAGAATTGAAATATTCAACAAAATTCCCAACAAAATTATTATTATTGATTAATAATTTAGAGAATTTAAAACTCAGAAATAAAATGACAATACGAGGTCAAACTTTAGTCGATGGTAAAGGATTAGACAGGATTGTTAAAATATTATCAAACAACTAAATTAACATAGCCCGTGTAGAAGCCATCGACTTTTGAGTATTTTGTAGATCAGATAATATCATCGGTTCTAAAGCTAATCGTAGCTGTATGCCGTAAAACCATCTCTATATATGAGAATGGTTCGTAGCATGATCAGATAATCAAAAGGGCAGGACATGCAAAATGTTTGCATGACGCAACCACCGGCGTTCTTTAGAATGTTGTTGTTTACATAAAAGTTATGACAAATGATGAATGTTACTAACAAATAAAATATTTTTAAAAATGATTAAAAATAGGCTAAAATTAATCTAGTTAGTCTTGACAGACGAGTTATTACACAGTTTAATTTCTGATCAAAAAAATGTTCCAGATATTTACAAACCTGGTCCATATTGGAAGAAAAAAGCACTTTCTGCAATAAAAGAATTAGAAGCAAATCGATTGCATGATTTTCGTTCTTCAAATAATGTTAATACTGCAGGAGCATCTTTTGGTGATAATAGAATTATTGATGCTCGTAGAATAATCGAAAAATCCTCTTTATCACACAAAATTGGTTTATTGATTTTAAATCATACACAACTAAAGAAATTATTTGATTATCAAGTAAGTCTTACACAAACATATTTTGATGAATCTCAGGATTACAAAAAAAAT
>Ga0194132_10008258_pt1 | contig 14986 bp, 14 predicted proteins | sample TA2KigOf80mmetaG_FD_148612 | JGI IMG/M metagenome (GOLD analysis project Ga0194132, IMG submission 148612) | Freshwater microbial communities from Lake Tanganyika, Tanzania - TA2015054 Kigoma Offshore 80m | ecosystem: Environmental > Aquatic > Freshwater > Lake | place: Tanzania: Lake... | reverse complement strand
CTTTCCGTCCATGCCCTACCTCCGTCTATGCGATCGGTAGCGCAGCAGACTGTCTCAGGAAACCGTGCTCCGGCCCAGCCGGAAGTCAGAGTGCGGTGCTATGGAGTATCACTCGGTAACCGGCGGCCAGCGCTGCAACGATGCTCGGCGGTGTCAACACCGGCACCGTCTTCTTCGACGGCCGCACGTCATGGTCGCGATAGCCGTGTGGCGTCCAGCGTGCGACCCGGCGCCCAGCCACTACCCATGGCTTGCCTACCTGCAGCCAAATCGTGCCGTCCGGTAGATCGGCCAGCGAGGCCTGCCAGGTCGCACGCGGCCGGGCGATGCGCTCGCCGTGCAGGCGATCATCGATCAGGCGGACGGGAGAGGTGACATCGCCGTCGTTTGCCGCACACCAGGCTTTCTTAAAGCGTCGATAGTCAGCGTTGCGGCATTCGCCGCAGGGTCGGTGCCCGGCGGCGAAGGCCGTGGCCTCGTCGAGGAAGAACAGCGCCGTCCAGCGCCCCGGCGGCATGATGTCGCGATGCCGGCCACGGAACTCCAGCCGGCAGGCGATCCAGGCGCGTGTGGTCCAGCGCCGGCGGATCTGCCCCTGCTCGTTATGCAGGCAGCCGCGGTTGCCGGTCAGCGTGCCGCGGGCCGCTGTCGCAAAAAGATCGCCGAAGGGATTGACCCGGTTGGGCTGCGACATCGACGCGGCTTCATTTCGGGAACGAAACGCCGTAACCTTGGCACAATCATAACGCCTTCAGGGAGGCTCTCCTATGTTCCGTCATTGGTTCCGCTGCGGCGCGCTCGCCGTCGCCGCGTTGCTGCTAGCGCTGCCCGTCATTCAGGAAGCGGCTGCCCAGGATGTCGGCATCGTCGAGAAAAAGGTCTTCTCGATGCCGAGCTACACCACGGCCGGCGGCAAGACGATCCGCGACGTCAAGGTCGGCTGGGAGAGCTACGGCACGCTCAACGCCAACCGCGACAATGTGATCATCGTGCCGCATTTCTTCACCGGCAACTCGCACGCCGCCGGCAAGTACAAGGCCGAGGACGCCGCCCCCGGCTACTGGAACGCCATCATCGGCCCGGGCAAGCCGATCGATACGGACAAGTTCTACGTGGTCAGCGTCGATTCCCTGGTCAATCTCAACACCAAGGACCCCAATACCACGACCACCGGCCCGGCCTCGATCAACCCGGAGACCGGCAAGCCCTACGGCATGAGTTTCCCCATCGTCACCATGCGCGACTTCGTCAATGTGCAGAAGGCATTGCTGGACTCTCTCCGCGTCACCAAGGTGCACGCCGCGGTCGGCGCCTCGATGGGCGCCCTGCAGTCGATCGAATGGGCCAACGCCTACCCCGACTTCGTCGAGCGGCTGGTGCCGGTGATCGGCGGTCCCGAGGCCAGCGCCTGGGTCATCGGCCGTACCCATCTCTGGGCCGACCCGATCCTCATCGATCCCAACTGGAACAACGGCGACTATTACGGCAAGGCCGAGCCCACTGCCGGCCTCGCGTTAGCCCTCAAGCTGGTGACGCTCGACGCCCAGACCTGGACCTGGGCCGACAAAGCATTCGGCCGCAAATGGGCCGATGCCGCCAAGGATCCGGCTGCGGCCTTTGACAACAAGTATCAGGTCCAGCAGGTGCTCGACGCTGCCGGCAGCGGCCGGGCGCGCGCTTCCGACGCCAACTCGTTCCTCTATCTGGTCAAGGCCAACCAGCTATTCTTCGCCGGCCACACGGCATCGCTCGAGGACGGTTTGGCGAAGATCAAGGCCAAGACCCTGTTCCTGCCAGCCAAGGGCGATCTGCTGCTCGTTCCCGGCTACGCCCAGCAGGCGGCGGAAATCCTGAAGAAGCAGGGCAAGTCGGCGGAGGTCGTCGAGATTGCCGGCGATCGCGGGCATCTCGACGGGCTGTTCGCCATCGGCTCGGTCGGCGAACCGCTGCGCCGCTTCCTCGACAACTGATCCTCCGGCTGACCGAGGCCCCATGTCCTTCGAACTCTTCTCCCTCAAGGGCCGTGTGGCCCTGGTCACCGGCTCGTCGCGCGGCCTGGGCTTCGGCATGGCCAAGGCGCTGGGCCAGGCCGGCGCCAAGGTCTATCTGCACGGCCGTGACACCGGGGCGCTCGCCGCCCGCCAGGCTGAGCTCCAGGCCGCCGGCATTGCCGCCAGGCAGCTGGCCTTCGACGTCACCGACGAGGCCGCCGCCAGGGCCGGTATCGAGCGGGTCGCCGCCGAGAACGGCGGCAGGCTCGACATCCTGGTGGCCAATGCCGGCATCAATATCCGCCAGCCAGTTCTCGAATACCCGACCGCCGACTTCAACACCGTGCTGGCCACCAACCTGACCTCGTGTTTCGTCATGGCCCGCGAGGCGGCCAAGCCGATGGTCAAGCACGGCTGGGGCCGCATCATCAACACGACCTCGATCATGGGCATCGTCGGGCGGCCCAACATCTCGGCCTACTGTGCGGCCAAGGCGGGGCTCGACTCGCTGACCCGCCAGATGGGCGTCGAGCTGGCCAAGACCGGGGTCACGGTCAACGCCATTGCACCCGGCTTCTTCGACACCGAGCTCAACGCGCCGCTCAAGGCCAACAAGGAGTTCTACGAAGGCACCTCGAAGCGTACGCCCATGGGCCGCTGGGCGCAGCCCGACGAGCTCGGTGGTGCGGTGGTCTTCCTCGCCTCACCCGCCGCCTCCTACGTCACCGGCCACACGCTGGTGGTCGACGGCGGTCTGACCGCGGCAATGATGTGACGCCGCTCCGGCAACTTCCCGGCAATGACCCTGACGCTCCAAGACTACGAACGACTCAACCCGCGCTGCACCGTCGAGGTGTTCGGCAGCCGCGTGACCTATTGCACGCCCACCGCCCGGACGAAATGGCGTGTCGACAGCCTGTTCACCAAGGAGCCCTGCACCATCGAATGGATCGCAACGTTCGGGCCGCAGGACGTGCTGATCGATATCGGCGCCAATGTCGGGATGTACACCATCCTGGCCGCGGGTGCGCGCGGCTGCCGCGTCTATGCCTTTGAGCCGGAGGCCCAAAGCTTCGCGCTACTCAACAAGAACATCTTCGTCAACAACCTCGCGGATAGGGTCACCGCCTATTGCCTCGGGCTCTCTGATGCCGCCGGCCTGGTGACGCTTAACCTGTCCGACTTCGGGGCCGGCGCCTCCAGTCACTCGCTCGGCGCCGAAGTCGATCATTTGCTCCGGCCGCGGCCCGCCGCTTACAAGCAGGGCGGCATTGCGGCACGGCTGGACGACCTCGTGGCACAGAACACGGTCCCCGTCCCCAGCCATATCAAGATCGATGTCGACGGCTTCGAGCATCGCGTGGCGAGCGGCGCATGGGCTACGTTGCAACGTCCGGAGGTGCGTTCCCTGCTGATCGAGATCAACAAGAACCTCGAGGAACACCGAAAACTGGTCGACTCGCTCGTCCGGCTGGGCTTCCGCTACGATCCGGGCCAGGTGGCTCGCGTCGAGCGGCCGGACGGGCCATTCAAGGGGTGCGCCGAATATGTCTTCCGCCGCTGATCATCACGTCGAATATCACTTGCTCTACAAGCTGATCAACGCGCCGGTCCTGTCCTATCCGTTCCCGCATCTCTATGCCGAGGGCATCTTTCCGGAAGCGTACTACCGCTCGATGATGGACAGCTTCCCGTCGCCCGAGCAGATGCGCCCCATCGCCGACGAGAGGGCGCTGCCCAAAGACGCCTACCCCAGCCGCTTCATGCTGGCCCTGGAACCGGCCAAGCTGGCGGCCCTTCCTGAGCCGCGGCGGCAGATCTGGGAACGGTTGCGCCAGTTCCTGCTCGGCCCGGAGTTCGCCAACACGCTGCTGTGGAAGTTCGGCGACGTCGTGAAACAGCGGCTCACGGCCGCGGGCATCGCCAATCCGGTTTTCAACTCCGAGGCCATGCTGATCGACGATCGGCAGAACTACCGTATCGGCCCGCATACGGACAATCAGCGAAAGGTGATCACGGTGCTGTTCTATCTGCCGGAAGGCGCCGGCCAGCCGGGGCTCGGCACCTCGATCTATGTGCCCAACGATCCGAATTTCCGCTGCGCCGGCGGGCCGGAGCACCCGGTCGAGCGCTTTCAGCGCGTGGTCACCATGCCCTACCAGCCCAACGCGGTGTTTGCCTTCGTCAAGACGGACAATTCGTTTCACGGCGTCGAAACGGTGACCGCTCTGTCGGCACGGCGCCAGCTGCTGATCTTCGACATGTACCTGCAAGCCGCCGCGGCCAGGCCCGAAGCGACCCCGCCGCAACAGCCCAAGATGACCTTCACGATGTAGGAGCCCAGCATGACTGGCGTAGTTCTGGTGACGGGAGCAGGACGGGGGATCGGCGCTGCCATCGCACGGCTGGCGGGGCAACGCGGCTACAAGGTCGGCGTCAACTACTCGCGCAGCATGGACGACGCCAACAAGGTCGTCACCGATATCGAGCGCGGTGGCGGCAAAGCCATCGCCATCAAGGGCGATGTCGGCGAGGAGAAGGATGTCGTCGCCATGTTCGAGGCGATGGACAGGGCGTTCGGCCCGCTCACCGCCCTGGTCAACAACGCCGGCATCCTGGGCACTCCGACCTCGACGGCAAAGCTCGGTTCCGGCCTCGTCAGCCATGTTCTGCGGGTCAATGTCACCGGCACGCTGATGTGCGCGCGTGAAGCCATCCGCCGGATGTCCCCGCCCCCAGGCAAGGGCGGTGTGATCGTCAATATCGGCTCGATCGCCGCGCGCAGCGGCGGCATGGGGGGCTGCGTCACCTACGCCGCCTCCAAGGGCGCCGTCGACTCCCTGACCATCGGCCTGGCCAAGGAGGTCGGCCCCCTCAACATCCGCGTGAACTGCATCCGGCCCGGCCTGGTCGAGAGCGACATCCACGACGCTGCGACCGGCGGTATCGAAGCCTCGCGCAAGGCTGCCAAGGCGACGGTCCCGCTCGGCGGCCGCATGGGCCAGCCGGGCGAGATCGCCACCATGGCGCTCTGGCTGCTCTCGGACGAGGCGTCTTATGTGACGGCGGCGATCTACGACGTCTCGGCGGGGCGCTAGCGCCTCGGGAGCTATTCCTTGACCGCGCCGGTCAGGCTCGAGACGTAGTGCTCGACGAAGAACGAGTAGATCAGCGCCACCGGCACAGAGCCGGCCAGCGCGCCAGCCATCAACGCGCCCCAGTGGTAGACGTCGCCTTCGACGAGCTGGGTGAGCACGCCGACCGGCACGGTCTTGTTCTCCGACGAGGAGATGAAGGCCAGCGCGTAGATGAACTCGTTCCACGACAGGGTGAAGGCGAAGATGCCGGCCGAGATCAGGCCGGGCACCGCCAGCGGCAGGGTGATCTGCCAGAGGATCTGGATGCGCGTGGCGCCGTCGATCAGCGCGCATTCCTCGAGCTCGTAGGGGATGGACTTGAAATAGCCCATCAGCAGCCAGGTGCAGAAGGGGATGAGGAAAGTCGGATAGGTGAGGATCAGCGCCCAGTTGGTGTCGTAGAGGTCCATGCCGTAGACCATGGTAGCCAGCGGAATGAACAGGATGCTCGGCGGCACCAGATAGGCGAGGAAGATGAGCAGGCCGGTGGTCTGGGCACCTTTGAAGCGCAGCCGCGTGATGGCATAGGCGGCGAGCACGCTGGCGAAGATCGACAACGCTGTCGCGGCGATGGCTACCGCCATGGTGTTGACGAACCATGCCGGATAGTCGGTCTGGAACAGCAGCTTCTCGATATTGGCCAGGGTCGGGCTGGAGATCCAGAACGGGTTGTGGGCGCGGAAGTTATAGAGCTCGTCGTTCGGTTTGAACGTCGTCACCGCCATCCAATAGAACGGAAAGAGCAGCGCGAAGACGAAGAGGGCGAGCGGCAGGTAGACGGTGATGAAGAGCTTCGGCCGCGTCGTCAGGAAGCTCATGCCGACGGAATCGGTCGCGTCAGGCTGGGCGTCACGCGGCTTCGCTGGGGTAGCGGCGACGTCAGTCATCGGCAGAGCCTTGCTGCCACTTACGGCGCTGCAGGCCGTAGTAGCTGAACACGGTGGCGCAGACGAGGAACGGGATCATCGCCACGGCGATCGCCGCACCCTCGCCCAGGCGGCCGCCGGGGATGGCGCGCTGGAAGGCGAGCGTGGCCATCAGGTGGGTGGCGTTGACCGGCCCGCCGCGGGTGATGGCATAGATCAGCTGGAAATCGGTGAAGGTGAAGAGCACCGAGAAGGTCAGCACGATCGACAGGATCGGCATGAGCATCGGCACCGTGACGTGCCGGAAGCGCTGCCACGACGTCGCACCGTCGAGGGCCGCCGCCTCGTAGAGCGAAGGTGAGATGGTTTGCAGGCCGGCCAGCAGACAGATGGCGACGAAGGGGATGCCGCGCCAGACATTGGCGGCGATCACCGACCAGCGCGCGTTCCACGGCTCGCCCAGGAAGTCGATGTAGCGATCGAGCAGGCCGAACTTCACCAGGGCCCAGGAGATGATCGAGAACTGGGCGTCGAAGATCCACCAAAAGGCGATGGCCGACAGCACCGTCGGGATGATGTAGGGCAGCAGGATGATCGCCCGGATGAAGGCCTTGAACGGCATGCTGTTGTTGAGCAGCAGCGCCAGCCACAGGCCGAGACCGAATTTCAGGATTGTGGCGACGGTCGTATAGAAGATCGTGTTGAACACCGACAGCAGGAAGACACTGTCGCCCATCAGCGAAATGTAGTTGTCCAGGCCGATGAAGACGCCGGCCCGGCCGATGCGTGTGTCGGTGAAGGCCAGCCAGACGCCAAGACCCAGCGGATAAGCGAGGAAGGTGAGCAGAATCCCCACCGCCGGCAGCATGAACAGGAACGAGAGGACGCGCCGGTCGTCCAGCATGTCGGCCAGCGAGCGCCGCGGCGAGAGCACGCCGAGACCCGTCGGTGCGGTCGGTACGGAGGTCACGCGAAAATCGGATCAGCCAAGAAAAACGGGAGGGCGGCAGACCGCCCTCCCGTTTCGAGGTGACTTAGACCTTGTAGTAGCGCTCGGCGCGCTTCTGGGCCTCGGCCGCCGCTTCCTTCGGTGTCTTGGAGCCCGAGCAGACCGAGGCGATCATGTTGACCATGACGAAATCGGCGAGCACGCCCGCCGAGGCGTAGCCCAGCGAACCGGCGTAGCTCGGCCAGAGCATGTTCTTCATCGTGTCGCGGTACGGCGTGTGCTTGGGATCCACCGTCCAGATGCTCGACTTCTCGTAGGCCCGCAGAGGATGGCTGAAGTAGCCGATCGAGGCCGTCTGCCACGGCTCGTACTGCTCCTTCTCCATCATGAAGCGGATGTAGTCCTTCGCCGCGTTGGGGAACTTGGTGTAACGGAAGACCATCGCCGGTACGGTAAGGTTGACCTCGGTCGGCCTGCCGACCGGGCCAATGGGGTAGTCGGCGTGCTCGATGTCGAGCGCCATCTCCTTGATCTTCGGATCGTTGGAGTTCTTGGCCGCGTAATAGACCGAGATGCCGTTGTTGGTCAGGCTGAGCTGGCCGTCGAGGAAGACCTTGTTGTTCGACGGATCGAGCCAGGACAGCGTACCGGGGATGAAGGTGTCGTAGAGCTGCTTGACGTACTCGAGTGCCTTGACCGTCTCCGGGCTGTCGATGACGACCTTGTCCTTCTCGTCGACCATCCGGCCGCCATGGCTCCAAACGATCCAGTGGCACCAGCCATTGGCGTCGCCGACAGCGTTGCCGAGCGCGAAACCGGCCGGCGTGCCCTTGGCCTTGAGCGCCTTGCAGCACTCCAGCAGGCCGGGGAAGTTGTTCGGGAACGAGCTGAACCCGGCAGCGGCCAGGTGGGACTTGCGGTAGACCATCTTCGAGCCTGGCGAGCCAAGGACCACCGATATCTGATTCCGGCCGCGCGTGCTGAATTTCTTGGCGACGTCGTACCAGCCGTCATACTTCTTATCGAGGTAGTTGTAGACGTCGCTGAGGTTGACCAGCTTGTCCGGGTACTGATGGGCGTCGTCGTACCAGGCATAGACGATGTCGGGGCCGCGGCCGACGTTCGCCGCAACGGCCGCCTTCGGACGCAGATCTTCCCAGCCCTCGCTGTCGACGCGCACCTCGACGCCGGTCTGCTGCGTGTACTTCTTGGTGTTCTCCAGCCACAGCGTCTCGTCGCCCTGGACGAACTTGGAGGGGCGGAGAACGCGCAGCTTGGCGCCCTTCTCCGGCGTCAGCTTGAGCTCGGTCGCAGCCTGGGCCTGGGCCTCACCGGCGCCGGCGGCGACCGCGGCACCCGCGACCGCGCCTGCACCGATCTTCAGCGCATCGCGTCTGTTGAAATCGTTCATGAGCAATCCTCCTTGGAGATGTCAGGTTCTTTACGTCTGCTATTACAGGTGCTGCCCCGACTGGGCATCGAAGAGATGAATGGTGCCGGCCTGCGGCTTGAGCACGATCGGCGTGCCGGGCGCGAAATTGTGGCGCTCGGTGAACACCGCAGTGACCGGCCCGGCCGAGGTGTCGACGAAAATCTGCGTCTCGGCTCCGGTCGGCTCGATGACACTCACCTTGCCGACGATGCCTTCGTTGCCGATGCCCAGCGCCAAGTGCTCTGGACGGACGCCGAAGATGATCGCCTGCCCGTCCTTGCCTTTGCCCAGGCCCGGCACCGGCAGGATCTGCCCGCCGGTCGTCTCCACCCGTGAGCCGCCAGCCCCGTTGCGCAGCGTGCCGTTGATGAAGTTCATCGCCGGAGAGCCGATGAAGCCGGCCACGAAGGTGTTTGCCGGATTGTCGTAGAGCTCAAGCGGCGTGCCGATCTGCTCGACGATCCCGTCATGCATCACCACGATGCGGTCGGCCATGGTCATGGCTTCGACCTGATCGTGAGTCACGTAGATGGTCGTCGTCTTCAGGCGCTGGTGCAGCGCCTTGATTTCGGTGCGCATGGCAACGCGCAGCTTGGCGTCGAGGTTGGAGAGCGGCTCGTCGAAGAGGAAGACCTGCGGATCGCGGACGATGGCGCGGCCCATGGCCACGCGCTGGCGCTGGCCGCCCGAAAGCTGGCGCGGAAAACGCTTCAGGTACTCTTTCAGGTTGAGGATCGATGCCGCCTTCTGCACCCGCTCGTCGATCAGCTTGGCGTCCGCCTTGCGCAGCTTCAGGCTGAACGCCATGTTGTCGTAGACGGTCATGTGCGGGTAGAGCGCGTAGTTCTGGAAGACCATCGCCACGTCGCGCTCTTTCGGCGGCAGGTTGTTCACCTCCCGCGCACCGATGGCGATCGAGCCGCCGGTAATCTCCTCGAGCCCGGCCACCATGCGCAGCAATGTCGACTTGCCACATCCGGACGGCCCGACCAGCACGACGAACTCGCCGTCGGCAATGTCTATGTTGATTCCGTGAATGACCTTCGTGCTGCCGAAGGCCTTCTCCACCTCGCGAATGACGACAGCCGCCATGGGGTTCCCGCTGCTCCCTAATGCGCCACCACTATTTCGATTCTTGAAAATCGGCCCGGTGGTCTGACCGGTGGCGATCTAAGCTGGTTTAACTGCAACCTGCAAGCGCGAAAGATCGAGATGCTGAAGGTTCACGCAATGCCGAAGGCCCTGATCGGCCAAGGCATCGCGTGCGGTGGCCGCCGCCTTGAAACGCAGGTCGCGCACGCTCTCCGGGCTGTAGAACGCGGCATGCGGAGAGAGCAGTAGGCGCCCGGCCAGCCAGGTCGGCTGCAGCCGCCACGCCGCAATCAACTCGTGGTCGGGATCGGGCGGCTCCTGCGGCAGCACGTCGAGGGCGACACCCCCGGGCCGGCCGGCGCGCAGCGCCGCGGCCACGGCGTCCAAGTCGACCACCTGCCCTCGCGCGGTATTCACCAGGATCGATCCCGGTTTCATGCGTGCGAGCTGTGGCGCGCCGATCATGCCGCGGGTATCGGGCGTGAGCGGACAGTGGAGGCTGACGACGTCCGCCTCAGCCAGCAGCGCATCCAGGCTGTCCTTGCGCTCGTAGACCGCCTCTGCCACGTAAGGATCATAGTATAGGACGCGCATGCCGAAGGCGCGCGCCCTGGCCGCCGCGGCACGGCCGATGCGGCCGAGACCGACGACAGCGAAACTCTGCACCTTCATGCGCCGGATCAGCGGCGGCGCGTCGAAGCGCCAGCCGGCGACCGGGTCGACGCTGAGATACTCGCCGTAGGTCGGCAGGCCGCGCCGCAGGGCCAGCATCATGGCGATCGCGTGGTCGGCGACCTCGTCGGTGCCGTAGTCCGGCACATTGCACAGGGGAATGTTGCGCCGGCTCGCCGCCGCCGCATCGACGTTGTCGAAGCCGACACCGCCGCGCACAATCACCTTGCATCGTTCGAGCTCGCCGATGGTCTCGCCCCCGAGACGGAAGCGGTCGCTGCTGACGATCACCGCGTCGGCCCGCCGCCAGGATTCGAGGGGCACGGCGCTGTAGTCGATCAGGCGGTGGACCTCGAGCAGCGCGCCGGGTTCGGCGAGCAACGGTGCCAGCGCCTCGCGCTCGATATCGGCCTCCCCGGCATACGGCAGGTCGGGGATCAGAATGCGCATTGCTTAGGCGAAGGCCGGCGCCAGCCGGTCGAGGGCGTCGGACAGGCGCTGCGGGCTGGTGGCGAAGCACAGCCGCAGCCAGCCCTCACCCTCCGGCCCGAAGGCCACCCCCGGCGCCAAGCCGACATTCGCCCGGTCGAGCACCTGCTTGGCCGTGGCCAGGCTGTCCGTCATGCCGTCGACCCGGAAGAAGGCGTAGAACGCCGCCTCCGGCCTCGCGAGCCGGACACGCGGCATGGCGCCGAGACGCTGCACCACCACCTCGCGCGCCCGCCTGTAGTCATCGACAATCTCACGGATAAACCCCTCACCCTGCTCGATCGCCACCGTGCCGGCATCTTGGGCGAACATCGCCGGCCCGGACATGTTGACCTCGTTGAGCTTGGCCAGCGTCTCGCCCAGCGCCTGGGGATGGACGATCCAGCCGAGCCGCCAGCCGGTCATGCACCAGGCCTTGGAGAAGCTGTTGACCACGATGACGGGATCGTCCGGCGAAGCCCCGTCGAGCGCGCTGGGCGCGCAGGCACGGTCATAGACGATACGCTCGTAGACCTCGTCGGCGACGATCCAGATTCGCCGCTTTCGCGCGAACTCGCGTAGCGCCAAGTGGTCGGCAGCGCCGGCCATCCAGCCGGTCGGATTACCTGGCGAATTGACGAAGATGGCGCGCGTGCGGCCGTCGCAGGCAGCGAAAAGCCGGTCGAGATCGAGCCTCCAGCCACGCTCGTCGGCGGCCAGAGTGACACGCCGCACCTCGCCGCCGAGCACCACCGAGATGTTGTCGGCGCAGTTCGGCCACACCGGTGTCACCATGACCACGTTGTCGCCGGGATCCACCAGCGCCTGCATGATCAGCATGAGCGCGTTGACACCCGAGGCGGTGACCGTGACGCGCTCGGGTACAATCTTCTGACCGTGCAGACGCATGGCGTAGCGCGCGATAGCCTGGCGCAGCTCCGGCGTGCCGCTGTTGGAGGTGTAATAGGTGCGGCCGGCGGCCAGCGCCTGGGCCGCCGCGTCGCAGATGAAGCGAGGTGTCGGCCTGTCACCCTCGCCGAACCACAGCGCCGTGACGCCGGGCCGCTCCATGCCGATCTTCGACACTTCGCGGATGCGCGAGCCGGCAAACCCCGCGATAACCGGCCGGATGGGTGCCGGCAGCGCCCCGCTCAAACCTGCGCTCAATGCGACTCCCGCAGCTTCGGCGTACCGCTGGCGCCAACCAGGAAGTCGAGATCGGCACCCTTGTCCGCCTGCAGGACGTGATCGACATAGAGCTTGGCGTAGCCGCGGGTGTAGGGCGAATCGAAGCCGTTCCAGCCGCGCCGCCGGCGCTCCAGCTCCGCCGCCGGCACGTCGAGATGCAGCTTCCGCTTGGCCACGTCGAGCTCGATCATGTCGCCGTTGCGCACCAGGGCCAGCGGCCCGCCGGCCGCCGCCTCGGGCGCGGCGTGCAATACGACCGTGCCGTAGGCCGTGCCGCTCATGCGCGCATCCGAGACGCGCACCATGTCGGTGATGCCCTTCTTCAGGATCTTGGCCGGCAGCTGCATGTTGCCGACCTCAGCCATACCCGGATAACCCTTCGGCCCGCAATACTTGAGGACCATGACGCAGGTCTCGTCGATGTCGAGCCTGGGATCGTCGATCCGCGCCTTGTAGTCCTCGATGCTCTCGAAGACCACGGCCCGCCCGCGGTGCTTCATCAGCTTGGGACTGGCAGCCGAAGGCTTGATGATGGCGCCGTCCGGCGCCAGGTTGCCGCGCAGGACTGCAATGCCGCCGTTCTTCTTGAACGGCTTGTCGTAGGCGAAGATGACGTCGCGGTTCCACACCTTGGCGTCCTTGCTGTTCTCCCACAGCGTCTTGCCGTTCACGGTCCTGGCGTTCCGATGGATCTTGCCGGCCAGCTCCTTGACCACCGCCGGAATGCCGCCGGCGTAGTAGAAGTCCTCCATCAGGTACTTGCCCGACGGCATCAGGTTGACCAGGCAGGGGATGTCGCGTCCCAGCCGGTCCCAGTCGTCGAGGTTGATGTCGATGCCCAGACGCCCGGCGATGGCGATCATGTGGATGACCGCGTTGGTCGAGCCACCGATAGCGCCGTTGACCATGATGGCGTTCTCGAAATTCTCGCGTTTGAGCACCTTCGACATCTTGAGGTTCTCGTGCACCATGCCCACGGCGCGCCTTCCGGCGAGATGGGCAAGCGTGTAGCGCCGCGCGTCGACCGCCGGGATGGCGGCGTTGGTCGGCAGGCCCATGCCCAGAGATTCGACCATGCTGGCCATGGTCGAGGCCGTACCCATGGTCATGCAATGGCCGGAGGAGCGGTGGTTGGCCGACTCAGCGGCCATGAACTGCTCGAGCGTGATCTCACCCGCCTTGACCATGGCGTCGAACTTCCAGACATGCGTGCCCGAGCCGAGCGTCATGTTCTGGTAGCGGCCGTTGAGCATCGGCCCGCCCGAGAGCGCGATGGACGGAAGATCGCAGCTAGCCGCCCCCATGAGCAGGGCCGGCGTCGTCTTGTCGCAGCCGACCAGCAGCACCACGCCGTCCATCGGGTTGGCGCGGATCGCCTCCTCGACGTCCATCGCGGCGAGGTTGCGGTAGAGCATCGCGGTCGGGCGCAGCAGCACCTCACCCGTGGAGAAGACCGGGAATTCGAGCGGGAAGCCGCCCGCCTCCCAGACGCCGCGCTTCACATGCTCGGCGATCTTGCGGAAATGCGAGTTGCAGGGATTGAGCTCGGACCAGGTGTTGCAGATGCCGATCACCGGCCGGCCGTCGAAGGCGTCGTCCGGCCAGCCCTGGTTCTTCATCCAGCTGCGGTGGGCGAACCCGTCCTTGTCGAGCTTGCCGAACCAGTCGGCGCTGCGGAGCTGGCGTTTCGGCTTCTTGGCGGCCATCGGCGTGTCCTCGTCCTGGAGTTCTTATGAAGAAGAGGACGCGGAGTGTAGTGGCGCTAGGGGCGGATGACCAGACAGGTCGAGCCTTCTTCCCTCAGGCGCAGGCAGACGGCGCGCGCCCCCTCTTCGTCGAGCGGGCCACCCTGCAGGCGGAAGAGCTTGCCGCCATCCGCCGTGTCGAAGGGAACCACCGTCATCTCCAGCGCGGCCAGCGCCTCGCTGTGGCGGCGTTGCAGCCGGCGCCACTCGCGCGCCGCATCCGCTTCGCTCGGCACCGTTGCCACTTGGATGCGGAACAGGGCGTCCGGATTCTCGGGACCCGCACCCTCGATCAGACCGGCGGCGCGCATGAAGACCAGATGACGGCGCGCCTCGACATGGCCGCGCCTTGAGGCAAGCTCGAACCAGTGGGCGGCGCGCCGGGGATCGGGCGCCACCCGCTCGCCGTTGGCATAGGCGACGCCCAGCGCGTACTGGGCCGCCGCGTTGCCGCTATCGGCGAGACGTTCGAGATCGATGAGCGAGGCAGGAGTCTGGGCGGACGTGCCGCCCGACAGAAGCGCGAACAGCGCGATTTTGAGCAAAAGTCGGAACACGGGCCTTGGCATGGAATCGCGGGAACGGGGTGCGGAGAAGAGAATCACTACAATCCCTCCGCCGCAACCGCTTTTCCTGGCCGGGCGCCGATTGACTCTTATGCGCGCGGCTGCGTTTTATAGACGTAGTATTCGACGACTCGTCGGGGGCACATTTTTTCGCATGGCGGCGCGCGGACGACTTCTCGAGCTTCTCTGCGAACGGGTGTTGTCGACCCGTGCGGCCATCGGCGGCAAGTGGCCCGTCGACGCCGATCGTCGCGACGGCACGTGGACGACCACGGCCGCGCCTGACTGGACCTGGGGCCTGTGGGTCGAATGCCTGCGGTTGGTCGGCGAGCGCAAGAAGCTGCCGGAGCTGCGCGAAGAGGCCCGCGCCCGCACCCTGGCGCAGGCCGGGCAGGTCGACCGGCACGACCTGACGCGCGGCGCTGCCTTCTACTATTCGGCGGCGCGCCTGGCCTGCACCGGCAGCGATCCCGAGATGAAGGATCTGGCGCTCGACGCGGCGCGCTCGGTCTCCGACATGGTCGATGACGTGACCGGCGCACGCTGCCTGGGCCGCGACGCCGGCGGCGCCGACAAGCACGCGCTCGAAACGGCGCTCACCGGCACGCTGCTCGACTGGTACGCGACCAAGACGATCAACGACAAGAGCTGGGCCACCGGGGCGCGGCGGCACCTCGACTTCACCGTCGCCGAGCTGCTGAAGCCGGAGATGCCCGAGCCGCAGGCCGGCACCGCCGGCAGCAATTTCCGCAGCCGCCGCCTGGCCTTTGCCGCCGCCGGCTACTACCGCGCCTGGGAGGCGACGCGCGAGCGCCGGTATCTCGACGCCGGCGACCGCATCGTCGACTATCTATGGCTCAACTCGGGCGCCGACCACATG